>OGPN01000213.1_pt1 | contig 42623 bp, 41 predicted proteins | sample 1552941 | NCBI WGS metagenome assembly OGPN01 (sample SAMEA2580220, study PRJEB22360) | human gut metagenome | biome: human gut; feature: human-associated habitat; material: faeces | place: Denmark | collected 2008/2010
CGCCTGCTTTGCTAGTTCGCCCAGCATGGGCGTAATCTAATCGGTGCAAGTCCGTAAAGTGCCCTGATGGTGGGAAACTTATAGCCAATGACAAGGATAAGAACGCTTAGAGGTAGGAATAAATAGTGCAAGCATAGGCAGATCTTAAAACAACCGAACCGCCGCTTGTAGAACCGCATGAGCAGTGATGTGAGAGGGCGTACCCAGTCACCCTCTCCTACTCGATTTTTACTTATGTCCTAAAAATATATGTTTCATGTCCTGGATAATACAAATGATTGCGAATGTGCTATAATGAAACAGAAGGGGAAATTTTGAAAACACGGATTGATTGACGGTGAAAAAGAGAATGATTCAAATCGCAATAATTGAAGACGAGATAAATATACATAAAGAGATCTTACAATTTGTTTATGAGGGAATTTGTCAGCGGAAGGAAATTCGGGTCGATATTTTTTCGTCAGCAGAAGAGTTTTTAGCTGTAAATCAAAAATATGAAATGGTTATTACAGATATTGAACTTCCAGGTATTAGTGGATTAGAACTCGGGAAAAAGATTAAACAGATTTATTCAGAGGTTTATCTTGTTTTTTTAACTTCTTATTCTGAGTTTGCATCAGAAAGTTATGTGATAGAAGCATATCAGTATATTTTGAAAAGAGACATGCCAGTGAGGTTGCCGATGCTGGTAGATAAAGTGATAGCAAAAATAGAGAAAGAACATACAGAATTTTGCTGGATTGGAAATTACAGAGATTTTAAGAAAATGTATTACAGGGATATCATTTATGTGAAAAAAATCAAAGGAACAAAATATACCGAATATATTACAAACCAGGGGAGGTATACGGAGCGGATATCGTTAAATCATGTTTTTTCAGAATTGTCGAAGAGCGGATTCATTCTTGCGGATCGGGCGTATGTAGTAAATATTAATCATGTTCAGAGAGTGCGGGGAAATAGTATTTATATGGATAATGGAGAAGAAATTAAAGTAAGCAGCGCACATGGCATGGAAATAAAAGAAAAAATATCAGAATGTTGGAGAAGCTTAAGATGAATACACTTATCCTCATAGGAATACAAATTGCAGCATCTATTTGGGAAGTGTGGATGTGTTATCAGCTGTTGTTGAGCACAATAATCGAAGATAAATATACAATAAAAAGGGATCAAGTGGTTATGTGGTGTGCAGTCATAATCACAGGGCTCTTATTGGGAGTAAACAGAATAAGCAGTTTTTTCTCCAGAACAATGTTTGGAATTTCCAACCTCTTGCTCATCGGGGTGTGCATTTCTCTAAACAGAAGAAAAAAGATGTTGAGTGCGGGGATTATTCTGCTCTCTAGCGGATTGATTGCGATTTTAGATATGGTATTTGCACTTATTTTTTGTGATTATCTTGGCAACACATTTATAAATCGTGTGTATCTTTGTATACCAACATGGTACAGAGAAGGAATTTATTTACTGACTAGAAGTATTGTTTGCATAGGGATTTATCTGTTGAAAAAGAAGGTGGGAAGTATACACGAACTTGCAGAGAGGAATAAATATTTCGTTTTAGGTATAGGAATCATATCTTGCATTTTACTGATAAGGTATCAATATATTTTATACGATGTAGTTTACAGCTTTGGTGAGTTGAGTGGAGTAAGTGCTGGTTTAAGGCTTGCTGCAGCTACAATTCTTTTAATTTTATTTGGGGTTTTAACATTTAAGTATCGCTATATGAAGCAGGAAAACGAGACTCTGCTTCTAGGCGAACAACTATTAGAAGAACGATATATTGAGATGATGAAAACCCATAAGGTTCTTCATGATATGAAAAATCACTTTTTATTGCTTCAAAAATATGAACAGGAACAACAGTGGGGAAAGTTGCATGATTATCTGGAAACAATCAACGAAGAGCTGTTTGAAGATTCAGCCAGAGTGTGGAGCGGAAATACAATCGTTGATTTAATCTTAAACTCTAAAAAATCATATGCCGAGTCCAGAGATATTAAAGTTGAGATCAATACACAGGTTATAGCAAAGTTCCCTCTTGTCGACCGTGAGATTATATCGCTGTTTGGAAATCTCTTGGATAATGCAATAGAAGCGTGCCAAAAAATGAAAGTGGCAGAGAAATGGATTGATATAAGGATCCATAAGCGGCATGATGTATTGTACATTGAAATAGAAAATAGTATAGCCGAGAGGCCGAAAGAAAAAAATGGAGAACTAATTTCAGATAAAAGAGAGAACAGGGTTCATGGATACGGATTGAAAAATGTTAAACGAATTGTATCTGCTCATGAAGGAACATATTCCTATGAAATAGGAGAAAGATGGTTTTGCACAAGTATTGTATTTTTTGACAGTGAGGAAGTTTGGTAGGGAGGACAGAGGAATGGATAACATGAAGAAAAGGCGCCGATTGGAAAATATATGTATCGTCCTTCTTTTTATCGTTTTTTTGACATCGTTCTTTCCATGGCTTAAGTGCGGGGAAAAAGCATATTCTTTTTTAAGTTTTTACAAAGAAGCCTTTGTAGAAGGACAATTGTCGGTGATGGCTGAGGAAAATGGAGCGGTTTATTTAGTGCCATATTTTCTTCCGTTTGCAATATTGGCAAATATATTATCAGGAGTAAAAGCAGTTTTAATTTTGTGTAACAAGAATATCAATTTTCTCGGTCATATTGTCTATGGATTACAATTAGTATATATCGCCACATTGTTTTCTTTTGGTGGTTACCTTCCATATCCGGCAACATTCATAGCAATTGCAGGCACCATGACAGAGTTTATGGTCAGAAAGTATGCACAGGAGTATGAGGCCTTTACAAAGGAGTGGGAGAAGCAGAAGAAAAAAGAGAAGCAAGAAAAAGAAGAGCGTAAGAGAAGACTTTTCTTTCCGGGGAAATACGATGGACAATTGTTCCGGATTATGTGGCATGAAACCAAACATCAGAAGAAAGCACTCCTGTTGATGATTGCAGGAAATAGTATTTTGTTTGGAATGCTGTTTCTTTTGTTTGCATTGAGAGAAAAGTTTCAGGAAGGTTACGGTATTGCGGATGCGTTACCGTCACAGGGGCTGAATGGTATTTTAATGAATGCTGTGGTCGTTGTGACGGTGCTTTATATATTTTTTGAAGGACTTGCTCTTTATAATTTTGCAGGAAATCAAAAAACAAGACAGTCTGTGCTTTGGATCCTTGGTGCACGGCAATCTGTTCAGGTGAAGATACAGGTCGTAGAATATGGATTATTAATTGCATCATCACTTGGTGTCGGTTGCCTGTTGGGAACTGTCGGTTATGGAATATCAGCAAATGTACTAAATGAGGTACTGAACAATCAGATTCCGTTTATTGCATCTTCGAATATTTATTTTATTACGATTGGAATCTATTTGCTTGTGTCATGTATCACGATATTTGTTGTCAAGGATTCTTTTAAGAGAAGCAACTATGGTTCGGGAAAGAAAAGTAAAAGCAGGTTTGTTATAAAAAGAAAGTATGAGGCAGGTATGATGTTAAGTGCTTTCCTGATACTGACATACAGTGTTCATTATTATTCAAAGAGAATAAATGCAGAAAATATTTATACGATTTTATGTGGCTTTTGCGGGGGAGTGCTGCTTCTGGTATTGGCCGGCAGTTTTATTCAAAGCAGAAGATATCGGATGAACTCGGACAATTTTATGCGGGTAATGGACAAAATTCCGATTCAGAGTGGACTTCTTCGAAGTGTAAGTCTGCGGTTTGTTTTATTTCTTTTTCATGTGATATTTTTAGGGATCTTATCTGTAACTATGGCAGGCAATCTGGCAGCACCAAAGGAAGAGTCGCTTTATCCGTATGATTATGTGTGTATGGCGTATGAGGAGGATCAGAATCTGTTTGAAGATTTGAAACAAAAATATGAAATCGATATAAAGGCTTATCCCATGACGAGGGTGACAACTGTACAGGGGGATGCAACGGATTGGATTGATGTGGCAAATAACTATTATAGTAACGTGATATGGCCTCAGGGACAGCATGTGGGGGTCTCGGAGAGTACCTATCGGTTGTTATGTGAAGAGAAGGGAATTATTCCGCAAGATATTAAGATTGACAAGGATGAGATATACATTGTATATCAACAAGATATTTCAATGAAAGCACATCCGCTGGATTGGTACATGGATCGAAAAACACCACAGATCAGGATAGGACAGCCGCTACGTGCTTATTCCTTTACACAAAGAGAAAAGTTATATCCGGCACGCACAGTTGCCGGAGAAGAACGACAGATATTAACGGGATTATTTCAAGGAGGAATGCAGGAGAATCTGGTAGTGTTTTCAGACGAATATTTTAATCGCCTGAAAATTCAAGAAGGACCTTCTACGCTTTATACGATTAAGACAGAACATTCGGAAATAAAGAAAGAAATTGAAGAACAATTAAATCAATTTGCGAAACTGCATGAAGAAGATTCTTCCTGGTCTAGAGCAATCCAGCCATATTACAGCAAGCAGGTTAAGATGAACGACCTGTCGACGGAGAGGGTATTTCAAGAGATGGCAATTTTGATGGAAATGTTTTTGATCGTATTTTGCGTCGGTTTAGTGCAGAGCATGAAAGTAGAATTTGAAAAACAGGAAAGCAGAAAGCGTTATCGCCTTCTATCGTATATAGGAATTTATCATAACGAGTACAAGCTCTTAATCAAAAGAGAAATTCTGCGAACATTTGGGCGGCCACTTCTGTGGGCATGCCTTGTATCGGCGGCTATTGTAGGGCTGACATGCCGGTTGAGAGAAATCACGGGTTTGGAATTAAGAAGATTTGTTGGTTATCAGGTTGGAATATGGGTCATATATTTTCTGATACAGCTCGTGTTGCTGAAAGTAGCAGAAAAAAGAAGCTTGAAAATTCAATAGTCAGAAAATGTGAGGAAATGGGAATATGGATGTTCAGTTAAAAGGAATTAAAAAATTTTATGACATAGCCGGGCATGAGGAAAAATTAGAAATACTGAAAGGAATCGATCTATCAATTGTTCAGGGAGATTATATATCTCTTATCGGAAGATCGGGATGTGGGAAAACAACGCTTCTCAAGATTATCGGTTTACTGCATATGCCAACAGAAGGAGAGCTCTTAATTGATGGAGTCAGTTATGCAGAATTATGGAAAGATGAACTGGCAGATATAAGGCGAAATAAGATGGGATTCATTTTCCAAGATTATATGTTATTAGAAGATATGTCTGCGTATGACAATATGATTCTATCAGGTCTTCTGAAAAAAATGAGTGCAGAAGAAACGAAGAAACGTGCAAAAGAATTAGCAGATTTTCTTGAGATTGAAGAAAAACTATTTTCCAAATACCCACGGGAATTATCAGGAGGAGAAAAACAGAGAATAGCCATAGCGAGGGCGTTGTTTAATGATCCTCCACTATTGCTGGCTGATGAGCCCACAGGAAATCTGGATGAAAACACAAGAAAGATTGTAGAAGACATTTTTGATGATCTTAATAAAAAGGCAGGGAAAACCATTCTACTGGTAACCCATGATCTGGAGTTTGCACAGAAGGCTAAGAGAAGGTATGCACTGAAGGAAGGAATGTTAAGAAAATAGGAGAAAATTATGAATATTTCTTTTTAAATTTATAGTGTGTTGCAATATTATGCTGATATAATGAAAAGAACAATTGTTAGAAGATGAAGAGGTGATCAGATGTTAGGTGAGAAAAAAAGCAAAGTGGCAGTAAGTGCACTCTTTATTATCGCTATGTGGGGGACGTTATCTACAACCGCATATGCAAATTCTTCATGGATATGGCTTACGAGGAGACAACCTTACGAACTTTTACCGCTTGCTGTTTTGGTGACGCTTGTTATTGAAACTGGCGTTATCTTATTTTCTCTAAGGGAGAAGAAGCTGTGGAAAACGCTTGTGCTTGTTATAGCAGCGAATTTAATATCCTTTCTTCTTCCATATTTATTCTTGTATCTGGATCAAAAGTCTTTTGCTGGAGGAATGGGAATTCGTGAGATACTTGACAAGGGTCCCTTTTATATTGTCGGTGCGTTTTATTTAATCATTACGTTGGTGATTGAGGTTCCGATTGTGTATGTGGGACTTAAGAGTGAAATGAAAAATAAAAAGAGAGGACTTCTGACAATCATTGCTTCGAATGTAGTGACGACAGCGCTTGTATGTGTGGCAGAGAGAATGATATGTAGGGGACATTGGTAGAAAGTGCAGAGATATGAAATCTCTGCCTTTTTTGCACTTTACGAAACTTGCGATATCCGTTACAATAAGTAACAGAGTTTTAAATATTTAGTAAAGTGAGGAAGATATGATGACAAATCCAGTTGTTACAATTAAGATGGAAAATGGCGATGTGATGAAAGCGGAGTTATATCCGGATATTGCGCCAAATACAGTAAATAATTTTATCTCTCTTGTGAAGAATGGTTTCTATAACGGTCTTATTTTTCACCGTGTAATCCGTGGTTTTATGATTCAGGGCGGATGTCCGGATGGAATCGGTACAGGCGGACCGGGTTATACCATCAAAGGTGAATTTAACCAGAATGGCTTTGTTAATGAGCTGGCGCACACCGAAGGAGTTCTGTCTATGGCAAGAGCAATGCACCCGGATTCTGCAGGTTCTCAGTTCTTTATTATGCACAAGAATTCTCCGCATCTTGACGGGGCTTATGCAGCATTTGGTAAGATCGTAGAAGGTATGGATGTGGTAAATAAAATTGCAGAGACAGCTACAGACTACGGTGACAGACCATTGGAAGAACAGCGAATGGCAGAAGTTACAGTAGAGACTTTTGGAGAGGTATATCCGGAACCGGAGAAAATGTAGTGGAAATCGGTGCAGACCGAAGGAACAGACGGAGGCTTTTTAGTCCTATGGATATGGTGAAGACAGACAAGCTTGTATTTGAATATGAGAAGCGGGATGAAGAAGGAAATGTAATCGGAACACACCGTGCAGTTGATGAAGTGGATCTTGATGTGAAGGAAGGGCAGTTTATTGCGATTCTTGGGCATAATGGATCTGGAAAATCAACGTTGGCAAAACACATCAATGCGATTTTAGTGCCCACAGGCGGAACCATGTGGGTGGATGGCAAGGACACGAAGAAGCCGGAGGAATTATGGAATGTAAGACAGTCGGCAGGAATGGTATTTCAGAATCCGGATAACCAGATCATTGGTACAGTGGTGGAAGAGGATGTGGGATTCGGACCGGAGAACTTGGGCGTACCTACAGACGAGATCTGGGAGAGAGTGGAAGACAGTCTGAAATCTGTAGGAATGATTGAGTATCGGCATCATTCACCGAATAAATTGTCGGGCGGACAGAAACAGCGGGTAGCGATCGCAGGCGTGGTAGCTATGGAGCCAAAATGTATTGTGCTTGATGAACCGACAGCGATGTTAGATCCGGTGGGCAGAAAAGAAGTGTTAAAGACGGTTAAGAAGCTTCGGAAGAAGAAAAATGTGACAGTGGTCTTGATTACACACTATATGGAGGAAGTGATCGATGCGGATAAGATCTATGTGATGGATCACGGACATGTAGTGATGGAAGGGACGCCAAGAGAAATATTTGCACAGGTAGATCGATTGAAAGAGTATCGGCTGGACGTACCGCAGGTGACGATTTTGGCGGATACGCTTAGAAAAATGGGACTTGATATCCCAGAGGGGATCTTGAGGAAGGAAGAACTGGTGGAAGCAGTATGTCGATTAAAATAGAGCATCTTAATTATGTATACAGCGCCGGAACTGCATATGAGAAACATGCCTTGAAGGATATTTGTCTTGAAATCCCGCATGGTGAATTTGTGGGAATCATCGGACATACAGGTTCCGGGAAGTCTACGCTGATTCAGCATTTGAACGGGCTGATCAAGGGCTCGGACGGAGCCATTTATTATAATGGAGAAAATATTTATGAACCGGGATATGATATGCGTAAGCTGCGTAACCAAGTGGGGCTTGTCTTTCAATACCCGGAGCATCAATTATTTGAAGTAGATGTCATGAGTGACGTTTGTTTTGGCCCGAAGAATCAGGGGCTTACGAAAGAAGAGTGCAGACAGCGCGCATTGGAGGCGCTGCATTTAGTCGGCCTTAAGGAGAAATACTATGAGGCTTCTCCATTTGAACTGTCAGGAGGACAAAAGAGGCGGGTGGCGATTGCCGGAGTGCTTGCTATGCATCCGAAAGTGCTTGTTCTTGATGAGCCAACCGCAGGGCTGGACCCGAAGGGCAGAGACGAGATTTTAGACCAGATTGCGTATCTTCACAAGAAGCAGGATCTGACGGTCATTCTGGTATCTCACAGTATGGAGGATATTGCCAGATATGCTGACCGCATTATTGTGATGAACAGAGGTCAGGTTATGTACAATGACCGTCCGGAGAAGGTATTTGAACATTATAAGGAACTAGAAGAGGTAGGACTTGCAGCGCCTCAGGTCACATACATTATGCATGATCTGAAAGAAAAGGGACTTCCGGTGAGTGCAAATGTGACCACCGTAGGAGAGGCTGCTCGTGAGATATCAACTGCATTGGAGAAGAAAGCATGATTCGAGATATAACAATAGGGCAATATTATCCGGCGAAAAGTGTGGTGCACAGGCTTGACCCGCGTGTAAAGCTTGTGGGGACAATGCTTTATCTTATTTCGCTGTTTTTATTTAAAAGTATATCGGGGTATCTGGTGGCAACATTATTTCTTGTCGGTATTATCAAGGCATCAAAGGTGCCGTTTCGTTTTATTGTGAAAGGATTGAAGCCGGTGATTATGTTACTTATGATTACCGTGCTTTTTAATCTGTTTTTGACAAGAGAGGGAGATGTACTGTTTCATGCGTGGATCATTACGATTACAGAAGGCGGGCTTCGGACAGCAGTATATATGGCAATCCGTTTGATCTATCTTATTATAGGTTCTTCGCTAATGACATTTACCACAACGCCAAATGAATTGACGGATGGTATTGAGGAGCTGCTTCGACCGTTGAATAAGATTCATGTGCCGGTGCATGAGATTGCTATGATCATGTCAATCGCACTGCGGTTTATTCCGATTCTTTTGGAAGAGACAGATAAGATTATGAAGGCGCAGCTTGCCAGAGGGGCAGATTTCGAGAGTGGAAATATCATACAGAGAGCGAAGAGTATGATTCCGATACTGGTGCCGTTGTTTGTGTCTGCTTTTCGGCGTGCCAATGATCTGGCAATGGCAATGGAGGCGCGGTGTTATCGGGGCGGTGACGGTCGTACAAAAATGAAGCCGCTTCGCTACTGCAGCAGAGACTACATGGCATATGTTGTTGTGATCGTGTATTTAATCTTAGTTGTAGCAGTCGGCAGATTTATAAAAATAAAGTTTTGGATATTTTAATGAGAAGAGTCAGGTTATTGATTGCCTATGATGGCACAGATTATTGCGGCTGGCAGGTTCAGCCGAATGGAATTACAATTGAAGAAGTGTTAAATAAGAAGCTGAGTCTGATCACAGGCGAGGACATCCATGTGATCGGAGCCAGCAGGACCGATTCCGGTGTACATGCACTTGGGCAGATTGCGGTGTTCGACACAGAATCGTCGATTCCGCCGGAACGCATGTCTTATGCGTTGAATCAGAAGCTCCCGGAGGATATTGTGATCGTAAGGTCAGATGAAGTGCCGCCGGACTGGCATCCGAGGTATCAGGATGAAGTGATCAAAACGTATGAGTATCATATATGTAATTCTCCGGTGCCGAATCCGTTAAAAAGAAGATACAGCACCCATGTATCTTTCCCGATGGATGTAGAGAAAATGCGGGAGGGTGCCAAATATCTGATAGGAGAACATGATTTTGTCAGTTTCTGCAATATCAGGACGAATGTGGAAGACACGGTGCGGACAGTGACGGATCTTACAATTATGCAAAACGGAGAAGATATTACCATACACATTACTGGAAACGGTTTTTTATATAATATGGTGCGCATTATCGCCGGAACATTGATCCGGGTAGGACGCGGATTTTACACGCCGGATAAGGTAAAGGAGATACTGGAAGAAAAGGAACGGACGGCAGCAGGAGTTACTGCACCGGCCAATGGTCTTGTGTTGGTGGAGGTAAAGTATGGAGAGGAAAATCTACTTTGACAATGGAAGTACGTCTTGGCCAAAAGCGCCGGGTGTTGCGGAGGCAATGTCAGAGCTCTTAACCAGAGGGGCATTTAACATTAACAGGGGGAATTATGAAGGTGCCTATGAGGTAGAAGGACTCGTACTGGAAACGAGAGAAAAATTAGCGAAAATGTTTCACTGTAAGGATTCTAAGCGAGTGCTTTTCTCACCGGGCATTACGCATTCTCTGAACTATTTTATCAAAGGTTTCTTAAAAGCCGGAGATCATGTGATCGTCAGTGGAATCGAACACAATGCGGTGATGCGACCACTTCATCAGATGGAGCACTGCGGGATTATTTACGATATTGCGCAAACAGCAGAAGACGGAAGTGTGACTGAAGAAGCAGTGGAAGCACTTGTGAGACCGGAGACAAAGGCAGTGATCATCTCGCATGCGTCTAATGTATGTGGGACCGTTCTTCCGATTGAAGCAATCGGGCAGGTGTGCAAAAAACATGATTTGTTTTTTGTTGTGGATTCTGCTCAGAGCGCCGGAACCATTCCGATTGATATGGAGAAATGTGGAATTGATTTTCTTGCATTTACCGGACATAAAGGTCTGCTTGGGCCACAGGGGATCGGCGGCTTTTTGATTTCAGAGAAACTGGATGCGCAGATGGCTCCTTATCTCGCGGGGGGAACCGGAAGTCAGTCGGACTCCCTTGATATGCCGGTGAACCTGCCAGATAAATACGAAAGCGGAACGATGAATCTTCCGGGAATCATCGGATTGCACGCAGCACTGTCTTATATAGAAGAAACGGGAATCGAAGATATTCATGATAAGAAGATGGAACTTACTGCATATTTCTTAGAGAAGCTAAGAGAGTTTCCGAATATCCGTGTAGTAGGAAAGCAGGATGTGCAGGATCGTGTAGCGGTTGTATCTCTTGATTTTCAGGGAGAGGATAATGCAATCATAGCTTTTGAACTGGAACAAAATTATGGAATCATGACACGGGTAGGGCTTCACTGTGCACCGATTGCCCATCAGTCTTTACATACTTACCCACAGGGAACGGTGCGATTTGCGTTCAGTGCAAGTAATACCAAGGAAGAAATTGATCGGTGTATAGATGGATTTCGAGAATTGTTTTCAGTATAGATTTTCTGAATAACAGAGCTTAATTATCAGAAAAAACAATAGCCATTCCGGTTCCTTGTATTGTTTCTAAGTGGAAAAATTGATACCATAAATACAGTGATATGTACGAAATGATAAGAGAATCAAGGAGGAAATGAATTATGGCTGATTATCGTAAAATGTGGGAAGATCTGGGGATGGATGTGGAAATGCATGACCAGTTATGTGCAGTATTGCCACAGGCGTTCGGGGATGTCTTTTTATCTCAGGAAAACCGTCCGGAGGGAATGGATTACTATAATATGGTAGTTGCAGATATTCACGGAATTCGTCCGGCTGAGTTGATCGAGCATCAGAAAAAAGGCGGAAAAGTATTTGGAACGTTCTGTGTATATGTTCCGGACGAGATTGTATTTGCGGCAGATGCAATTGCAACCGGACTTTGCGGAGGGTCTCAGTTCTGGGTTCCGGGCGGAGAGAAAGTGCTTCCGACTAATACCTGTCCGCTGATCAAAGCTTCCGTAGGTGCAAGAATTGACCGTACCTGCCCATTCTTCAGAATCGCAGATATGTATGTCGGAGAAACCACATGTGATGGTAAGAAGAAGGCATGGGAGATACTGGCTGAAGATGTTCCGGTTCATGTGATGAATCTTCCGCAGATGAAACGCGCAAAAGATGTTCAGGCATGGGCGGAGGAGATTGAGACATTTAAAAATATCGTAGAGGAATTTACGGGAAATAAAGTAACTGCAGATAAACTTGCAGAGAGTATTAAATTAATCAATAATAAGAGAAAAGCGTTAGAGAGATTATACGATCTTCGCAAAAATGAGACATTGCCGATCAGTGGCTGTGATGCACTTCTTATTTCTCAGATTGCATTCTATGATGATCCTGCAAGATTTACTCAGATGACGAACAAGCTCTGTGACGAATTGGAGAAACGTGTGGCAGATGGTGTCAGCGTTGTGCCGGCGGGAACAAAACGTATTATGCTGACAGGAACACCTCTGGCAATTCCAAACTGGAAGCTTCACAATATCGTAGAGACAAGCGGAGCAGCTGTTGTCTGTGAAGAAATGTGTACAGGAACCCGTTACTTTGAGAAGCTGGTAGACGAATCCGGAACTACTTTAGAAGAGCAGTATCAGGCACTTGCAAATCGATATATGAATATCAACTGTGCATGCTTCACACCAAACAGCGGAAGAATCGATGATATCTTACGTCTGGCAAAAGAATATAAAGTAGAAGGAATCATTGATGTAAATCTGAAGTTCTGTAATCTCTATGATACAGAAGGATATTTTGTAGAACGTGCAATGAAAGAAGCCGGTATCCCGGTACTTGGTATTGAAACAGATTATACAGATAGTGACGCACAGCAGCTTCGAACAAGAGTCAGCGCGTTTATTGAAATGCTGAACAATTAAGCAGTGTCAGACTGCCGGAGAGGCAGCAGTGTGAAAATAAAGTAGGAAGGGACAAGATCTGTATGCAGAAAATACAGCATTATGTGTTGTTCCCTAATCACGACAATGGCATGAGACTTTATAAAGAATTAAAAAATCTGGGGGTTCGGGCAACCATTGCCCCTACCCCCAGAGCTGCGAGTAAATGCTGTGGCATTTCTCTTCTCGTGGAAGAAAAAGATCTCGATGTGATTCGTGAGTGTATAGCGGAACATGAGATTGAGATTCTCGAAATTGTAGAGATTGAGAGAGATATCAATCCAAATAGAGATAAATATTGTTAATGGGAGTAGAAAGTTATGAATTATGTAGGCATTGATATTGGCTCAACAGCTTCTAAAGTAGCTGTGATAGGAGAGAAAGAGTTCTTTTTTGTGCTGCCGACAGGGTGGAGCAGTAAAGAAACTTGCCAGACAATTGAAGAAAAATTAAAAGAAAAAGGCCTTGATGTCCGGTCAGAAAATACGAAAGTAGTTGCGACAGGATATGGGAGAATCGCAGTAGAATTTGCGGATTATGTGATCACCGAGATCACTTGTCATGCAAGAGGCGGACGGGAAATGGCAGGAGACAACTGTACGATCATTGATGTGGGAGGTCAGGACACGAAGGTCATTATCGTAAAAGACGGAATGGTACAGGATTTCCTTATGAATGACAAATGTTCGGCAGGAACCGGAAAGTTTTTAGAGATCATGGCAAACCGACTGGGTGTGACATTGCAGGAATTATTTGATATGGCAGAAGCCGGAACGGTGCTTCCTATCAGCTCTCTGTGCACGGTGTTCGCAGAGTCTGAGGTGATCAATTACATCGGGGAAGGAAGAAAACGAGGCGATATCGCTGCCGGAGTTGTAGATTCAGTGGCGACAAAGGTGGCGCAGCTTAGTCAGCGCAAGACATTTTCAGAGAAGGCAATTTTAACCGGCGGGTTAAGCGATAGTAATTATTTCTGTAAGATTTTGTCTGAGAAAGTAAATCACAAGGTAGAGACAACAGAGAATGGAAGATATGCAGGAGCGCTTGGAGCGGCACTGCTTGCAAGAGAGAAGTCAAGATAATTTTGACTTCTTTTTTGATTTTAGGGACATGTCAATTTCTCCATAATGTTAAAAATTCGACGAAAAAAATAGAAAATTCTACAAAAAAAACTTTATTTATTACACAGGTCTGTGTTACTATTGGTTTACAGAAAAATCTGTGGGAGGATTGAATATGGAAAAAATTTTAATGATTGTTCCGTTTCTTGGAGTGATAGCACTGGCATTTGCAGCAATGCTTACAGCTAAAGTCAACAAACAGGAACCAGGAACAGACAGAATGAAGGAGATTGCAGCAGCTATCAGTGAAGGTGCACAGGCGTTTTTGACAGCAGAGTATAAGATTCTGCTGATTTTTGTAGTTGTACTTTTCATATTGATCGGAGTTGGAATTGGAAACTGGATTACCGCGATCTGTTTTGTAGTGGGTGCATTGTTTTCTACACTTGCCGGATATTTTGGAATGAGTGTAGCAACAAGAGCAAATGTAAGGACTGCAAATGCGGCGAAGCAAAGTGGAATGAATAAGGCGTTATCTATCGCATTTTCCGGTGGTGCAGTTATGGGAATGTGCGTGGCAGGACTTGGAGTTCTCGGTGTGAGCGCGATTTACCTGATTACCGGAAATGTAGATGTGTTGTCGGGCTTCAGTCTCGGTGCTTCTTCCATTGCTCTGTTTGCACGTGTCGGCGGAGGTATTTACACGAAAGCAGCTGACGTGGGCGCAGACTTAGTAGGTAAGGTAGAAGCCGGAATTCCGGAAGACGATCCGCGAAACCCGGCAGTTATCGCAGATAATGTAGGTGACAACGTAGGAGACGTTGCCGGAATGGGCGCAGACTTATTTGAGTCTTATGTCGGAGCGTTGATTTCCGCATTGACTCTTGGAATCGTATACTATCAGGTGGAAGGTGCAGTTTACCCGCTGATCATAGCAGGACTTGGACTCATTGCTTCTATCCTTGGAACCTTCTTTGTAAAAGGTGATGAAAATTCGAACCCACATAAAGCATTGAAAATGGGTTCTTATGTAGCAAGTGTGATTGTACTTATCGCAGCATTTGTATTCAGTAAAGTATGTTTTGGTAATTTTAGTGCAGCCATTGCAGTAGTAGCAGGTCTGGTTGTAGGATTGATCATAGGATTTATTACCGAAGTGTATACATCCGGTGATTATAAATCGGTGAAAGAAATTGCGGAGCAGTCGGAGACAGGAGCTGCAACTACAATCATCAGCGGTATTGCAGTAGGTATGAGATCTACAGCAGTTCCGGTACTCTTGATCTGTGTGGGAATCTTTGCAGCATTTCAGGTGTGTGGTCTCTACGGAATCGCACTGGCAGCAGTAGGAATGCTTTCCACAACTGCAATTACTGTTGCGGTAGACGCGTATGGACCGATCGCTGATAATGCCGGCGGTATTGCAGAGATGTCTGGATTGGAACCGGAAGTTCGTAAGATTACGGACAAACTGGATGCAGTAGGAAATACAACAGCAGCTATGGGAAAAGGATTTGCCATTGGTTCTGCGGCACTTACAGCGCTTGCACTGTTTGTATCTTATGCAGAGGCAGTACAACTTAAGAGTATTGATATTTTAGACAGCCGTGTTATTATCGGTCTGTTTGTAGGAGGCATGCTTCCATTCTTATTCTCTGCAATGACAATGTCTTCCGTATCAAGAGCGGCTTATCAGATGATTGAAGAAGTAAGACGTCAGTTTAGAACAATGCCGGGAATCATGGAAGGAAAAGAAAAACCAGATTACAAATCCTGTGTGGCAATTTCCACAACAGCGGCATTAAAAGAAATGTTAGTGCCGGGTATCATGGCAGTATTATCCCCATTAGCAGTAGGTATCCTGTTAGGGCCTGCAGCACTTGGAGGACTGCTTGCCGGAGCACTTGTCACAGGTGTCATGATGGCAATCTTTATGTCTAACGCCGGAGGCGCGTGGGACAATGCGAAAAAATACATAGAAGATGGAACACATGGAGGAAAAGGCAGCGAGGCACACAAAGCCGCAGTTGTAGGAGACACCGTGGGAGATCCATTTAAAGACACATCAGGACCATCCATAAATATTCTGATCAAATTAATGACAATCGTATCATTGGTGTTCGCACCATTGTTCCTGTCAATTGGTGGAGTGTTGTAGTTGATTTGGGACGTAGCCTTTTTGCAAAAGGCTACGTCCCAAATTGCATTTCGGGGTGTCCTTTTTTAAAATATGACCTGTTCCAAATTGTAAAATGGCTGGTAGCTTCCAGCCATTTGTGCTAAGATAAGTAGTGGATTTTAGGATGAAAAGAGGTTGATGACTATGACAAAAGTAGATATTATCTCAGGTTTTCTCGGAGCCGGAAAGACTACGTTTATTAAACTGTTGATCGAGAATGTATTTGCCGGAGAGAAGCTGGTACTGATTGAAAATGAGTTCGGTGAAATTGGTATTGATGGCGGTTTTTTGAAGGATGCCGGGATTGAGATTACGGAGATGAATTCCGGCTGTATCTGCTGTACATTAGTGGGAGATTTTAGTAAAGCGCTTCGAAAGGTAATTGAGGAATATCATCCGGACCGTGTGTTGATTGAGCCGTCTGGTGTTGGAAAATTATCAGATGTGTCCAAAGCGATTGAACATGTGAAAAAAGAGGCGGACATAGAGATTGAAGGTCGTATTACAATTGTAGATGGAAAGAAAGCGAAGATGTATCTCAAAAACTTTGGGGAGTTTTTCAAGGATCAGGTAGCGTATGCCAATACAATTGTTGTCAGCCGAACGCAAATGATGGAAGATCATAGTATAGAGGAATGTGTGAAAATGCTGAGAGAAGAGAATAAAGAGGCATCGATTATTTCTACTTCATGGGATAAACTTAGCAAGGAAGCGATTGAACATGCACTTTCTCCAGATACACAATTAGAAGATATTTTTGAAGAAGAAAAGTGTCCGGTATGTAGTCATGAACATCACCATGAAGGAGCGTGTGGCTGTGGTCATGAACATCACCACCATCACCATCATCATGCGGATGAAATATTTACAAGCTGGGGACAGGAGACCCCTCATAAATACACAGAAGAAGAGCTGGATTTTCTGCTGAAAGCGCTGTCAGAGACAGAAGGATATGGAACAATTCTTCGTGCCAAAGGAATTGTTGAGATGGAAAATGGCGCATGGAAACAGTTTGATCTGGTGCCGCAGGAATATGAAGTAAGGGAAAGCGCAGCGGATTATACAGGACGTCTCTGCGTTATCGGAACAGATCTGAAAGAGGACGAGTTAACAAAATTGTTCCATCTCTAAAAAGGAAGAACATCTCTAAGAAAATGAAAAGAGGTTAAAGTTATGAAAATTCCAGTATTTATTTGTACAGGTTTTTTGGACAGTGGAAAAACGACGCTTGTAAAGGACACCTTGATGGAGCAGGATTGGATCGAACCCGGTCCCACACTTCTGTTGCTTTGTGAAGAAGGGGAAGAGGAATACCCGGAAGAATATTTAAACAAGAAGGAAATGATCGTGCTGAAGGTTGATGAGTTTGAACAGCTAAATACAGCATTTTTCAAAAAGTGCGAAAAAACCTATCGCCCGGCGCAGGTGGTCATTGAATATAATGGCATGTGGAAGCTTCAGGATCTGCTGATGATCCGTTATCCACGTAATTGGGAATTGCAAGGTGTGTATTCTACCGTAAATGGAACAACGCTTGATATGTATCTCACAAATATGAGAAATCTGCTTATGGAGCAGCTTACGGAATCTGAACTGATTGTTGTCAATCGATGCGATCGTAAGATGGACCGGTCAGGCTTTCGAAGAGCCTTGAAAGTACAAAATCCGATGGCGCAGTTAATATTTGAAGATCTTGAAGGGAAGATTATTGAGCCGTCAGAGGATGATCTGCCTTATGATGTTAAGGGAGATAAAATTATGATCGGAGATTCTGATTTCGGAGTCTGGTATGTCGATGCTTATGATCACCCGGAGTTATATCTTCATAAAGAATTGGAATTTAAGGCTCAGGCATTTCGCCCGAAGAGCATGGAAGAAGATATGTTTGTTCCGGTTCGGAAGATTATGACCTGTTGTGCAGATGATATGAGGTATTATGGATATCCTTGCAAAATGGAAGAGAAAATAGAAATCCAGAAAAACCAGTGGGTAAAAGTACGTGCCAGGTTTGAATTTGAGCCGTTGGTCTATGAAGACAGCAGACAGCCGGTGCTGCATCTGATCAGTCTGGAACCGACGGAAAAACCGGAGGAAGAGATTGTTTATCTTGGGTAAACAAGAATTGTGATCAATAAAAATACTTCCGAGGGAAGATATTTGTTTCAAAAGAAAGAGGAGAGAAAGTTATGACAAGAGGTGAAGGAGCCTGCTTAGTATGCGGGAAACCGATTATATATTTTGATAAAGCAAAAAAAATGGAATGTATCATGTGTCATAAGACATTTGAAAGTTACGCAAGCTGTGAAGACGGGCATTTTGTCTGTGATGAGTGTCATGCGAAAAAGGGAATTGATATGGTGATGGAGGAATGTAAGAACAGTACGTCTAAAAATCCAATCGTTCTTTTGCAGAAATTAATGGAAGATCCGTATATTTATATGCATGGACCGGAGCACCATGTCATGGTTGGTGCAGTGCTTCTTACCGCGTATCACAACTGCGGAGGTGAGATTGATCTTGATGAGGCGCTGGAAGAGATCAAGCAGAGAGGCGGTCAGTATCCGGGAGGCTCATGTGGGTTATGGGGAGCTTGCGGAGCCGCAGTGAGTACGGGAATGTTTATGAGTATTCTTACGAAAGCCACTCCGCTGACAGGAAAATCATGGAGAATGTCCAATGAAATGACGGCAAAGGCATTGGAAGAAATCGCAAAGCTGGGAGGACCAAGATGCTGTAAGAGAAATTCCTTTACGGCGGTGAAAGTGGCAGCAGAATATGTCAGGGAGAACATGGGAATTGTAATGGAACTTCCAGAGAAAATCTTGTGTGATTTTTCTGCGGAAAATAAACAATGTCTGAAAAAGCACTGCCCGTACAATCCGGGGAAATAAAAGGTGATAAGCCCGCAAAAAAAACAAGAAAAATAAAATGAGGCATGACTTGACAAATAGTTATAAATAAGTTAGCATAGCTATCAAATAGACAAAGGCTTTGAAAAGAAGAAGTAGTGACCAGCATCACCCAGACAGAAAGCTGCCGGAAGATGAGAGGCGCATGAAGGAGCAGGTTATGAATACATCTTGGAGCTTCACACCGAACGCGCGGAAGAACTATGCAAGTAGGCTGTGACGAGTGGCGCACGTTATCGTGCCGGACTGTGAAGAGGCAGTTGTCGAGACTGTAAGTGCGAGCTTACAGTGAATTAAGGTGGTACCACGTAAGATATTTCGTCCTTATATCGTTGAGATATAAGGACTTTTTTGATGTAAAAGAAACTTATTTCGTAAGCTTCCTATTACATCAAAAGCGATCCGCATAGGGAGCATTATTTGTTGATAGAATGGAAAGGAGAAAGATTATGGGAATTTACGAAGAATTACAGGCGAGAGGACTCATCGCCCAGGTAACAGATGAGGAGAGGATCAGAGATCTGGTAAATGCAGGAAAGGCTACTTTTTACATTGGATTTGATCCAACAGCAGACAGTCTTCATGTAGGGCATTTTATGGCGCTTTGTCTGATGAAGCGACTTCAGGAAGCGGGAAATAAACCGATTGCACTGATCGGAGGAGGAACCGGTTACATTGGTGATCCATCAGGAAGAACGGATATGCGTTCTATGATGACACCGGAAACAATCTGTCACAACTGTGATCGTTTTAAAGAGCAGATGAGCAAATTTATTGATTTTTCAGATGATAAAGCACTCATGGTAAACAACGCTGACTGGCTGCTGGATTTAAACTACGTGGAACTTTTGCGTGAAGTGGGAGCGCATTTCTCCGTAAATCGTATGCTGACTGCAGAATGTTACAAACAGAGAATGGAAAAAGGGTTAAGCTTCCTTGAGTTTAACTACATGATCATGCAGGCTTATGATTTCTATGCATTGTACCAGAAATACGGATGTAATTTACAGTTTGGCGGAGATGATCAGTGGAGCAATATGCTGGCAGGTACAGAACTGATCCGCCGTAAACTGGGTGAAGATGCAAGCGCCATGACGATTACCCTTCTTCTCAACTCCGAAGGAAAGAAGATGGGAAAAACTCAGAGCGGTGCAGTGTGGCTTGATCCGAACAAAACATCTCCATTTGAATTCTATCAGTACTGGAGAAATGTAGCGGACGCAGATGTTTTAAAATGTATTCGTATGCTGACCTTCCTTCCATTGGAAGAAATTGATAAAATGGATGCGTGGGAAGGCGCTCAGCTTAACCAGGCAAAAGAAATCCTTGCTTACGAGTTGACAAAGCTGGTTCACGGTGAAGAAGAGGCGAAGAAATCGCAGGAAGCTGCAAGAGCATTGTTTAGTCAGGGTGCGGCGGCAGATATGCCGACTACAGAGCTTACTGAGGAAGATCTGCCAGATGGAAAAATTGATATTCTCACGATGCTTGTAAAAACAGGACTTGTTCCGTCAAAATCTGAGGCTCGCCGTGCAGTTCAGCAAGGCGGTGTATCTGTAGATGGTGAAAAGGTGACAGACATTTATGCAGAATTTGCCGGAGAACAGATGGATGGCGAAGGACTTGTAGTGAAAAAAGGAAAGAAGAACTTCCGCAAAGTCGTGATGAAATAATATGAGGTAGAAAAATGTGGTGTCCAAACTGTGGTACGAAATTAGATGATGGTGCAAAATTTTGTCCGAACTGTGGCACAAAAGTGCAAAATGATATAATAAAACCGGTATCTGAGAATCGCATGGAACCGGAATCCGAGTGGGACGGACAGATAGAAGATGAAAATGATTACAGCGGGTATGCGGATCTGGATCTGGAAGATGATGAAAAGAAAGTCTCTAAAATGCCTCTTATTATGATTCTTGTGATTGTGATTGTCGGGATTCTTGTGGGAGTCGGAGCCTATATGCTGGTGCATCATAACACAAGGAAGGATGCAGTTCAAAAGACCGAGGAAATGGTAGAAGATTCTGCAGAAAAAGAGGATAAAAAGTCAGAAGATAAGGATGAGACTAAAGCAGCAGAAGAAGAGGAAGAAGCAGACAAGGCAGATCCGGCAAATATTACTGCCAAGCTGACAACAACTCCTTCCGGGCTTTCGTCCTACGGAAAGCTCAGTGTGCAAAATGCGACTGCAACGTCCGTGGTTGATCAGGAAGGGCATGACAACAGCGCCAATATGGTCTTAGACGGAAGAGATGAAACTTCATGGCAGGAAGGCGTTGATGGCACAGGTACAGGAGAACGTCTGACGTTCCAATTCGGCGGCGAATGTAAAGTGAAATATATGTCTCTGAAATTAGGAAACTGGAGGTCTTCGGACTATTATTGGAAAAATAACCGGCCGAAGACTCTGGAGATTACAACAGACAAAGGAACGACAGCGACGATTACATTTCCAGATGAGCAAAAAGAATGCTGGATTGAATTTTCCGAAGATTGTCCGGTATCTGACATTAATATTACTATTCAGGATGTCTATCGAGGAACCAGCACGACATGGAATGATACTTGTATTGCCGGAATAGAGTTTTATGGAGCAGCAAACTAAACGATGGAGAGAAGAAATTGTATTGCCGGGCTGCTTGTTTGCGTGCTTGTGGGAACTGCGTTAATTTTTACCGGGTGCGTTCGGCGGTCAAAAGCGGAAATAAGAGAAACCGAGACAGAAAAAAATGTGACGGAAAAAAATGTGACAGAAGAGCTTCCGGAATCAGAAGCGGAGCAGGAATATCTTTCGGATGTTCAGGGACTTTTTGCCGGAACGATCGTGGAGAAAGAGAAGCTTGATCCGAACCGAAGGTCAGACTATTTTATGATAGAGGAGATCAGAGAAGAGATTTTCGGGAAGATTAACGGTAAAACCTATGTGAAAAATGAGCACATTGGAATCGAAGAGCTTCGCTATTTGAAAGTCCTTCATTACAATTATGATCATCAGATACAAGTGGGAGAATTGATCGTTAATGCAGAGATTGCGGAAGACTGCAAACATATTTTTACTGAGCTTTTTATGCAGGAGTATGAGATTGCATCCATGTATCTTCTGGAAAAATATTGGACGGGAGATGGTGTGACGACGGATACGGCATCTATAGAAGAAAATAACAGTTCTGCATTTAATTATCGTGTTGTGCCGGGAACCAATCATCTGTCAAATCATGCCAGAGGGTATGCGATCGATCTGAATCCGCTGCAAAATCCATATGTTGCTTATCGAAGTGACGGAAGCTTCAGAACATATTATAAAGATATGGAAAAATATTTGGATCGAAATTCAGGAGCTGCGCATATGATCACACATGAAGATGCGGCGTACCAGATTTTTACAAAATATGGGTTTACATGGGGCGGAGACTGGAAAAATTCGAAAGATTACCAACATTTTGAAAAGGTAGTCAATTTATAAACAAATCAAGGTTTCACAGGACAGGAGGAATAAAACATGGCATTTAAAGAAATTTCAATTGAATCATTAAATTTCAATCCATTTGAGAAGATTTCCAAAGAATGGATGCTGATTACAGCAGGAGACGAAGAAAAAAGTAATACAATGACCGCAAGCTGGGGCGGCGTCGGAATCATGTGGAGAAAAAATGTAGTGACAGCCTATATTCGCCCACAGCGTTATACAAAAGAATTCGTGGATAGTAATGAGATGTTTACGATCTCGTTTCTTCCGGAAGAATATCGAAAGGCGTTGAATCTGTGTGGTTCTTTCTCAGGAAGAGAAGTGGGAGATAAATGGGAACTGTCAGGACTTCATCCGCATTATGTAGATAAAACTACAGCGGTAGAAGAGGCAGATCTCGTATTTGTCTGCAGAAAATTATATGCACAGGAAATGAAATCAGAATGTTTTATCGATACAACTTGCGATGCAGTATGTTATCCGGATAAAGATTATCATATTATGTATATAGCTGAAATTGTGAAAGTGTTGAAAAAAGAAGATTAGATCTATAGAATTTGGGACGGAGGTTTTTAAAGCCTTCGTCCCAAATTCGTTATAGTTTTACATATTGAACACTATACGGCGGAAGTTCCAATTTCCCATCCAGCGTAAGCTTTGTTTCATTTAAAAGCTCGATGGCTGTGCCGCTCAGATCTCCGTGATAAGCGGTATAAGGTGAATCGGATGCGTTGATTGCCACGAAAATGCATTCTGTCTCTGTTTTTCGTTCAAACACAAGCTGATGGTTTTGAATGACTACATTCCGGTAACTTCCATTTCCTAATGCTTCATGTGTCTGGCGCAGACATATAAGCCTGCGGATAAAATCCGTCAGTTCATTTGGCTGCGGCTTGTCAAAACAAGGGCGCAGTGCATAGTCGTTATCCGGCGCTTTTTCGCCTTCTGTACCCCATTCGCTTCCGTAATAGAGGCAAGGGATTCCGGGCATACCAAAGAGAAGGCCATAGGCGGGGCGGATATGATTCTTGTTAGTCAGAATACTGGCAAGCCTTGTCACGTCATGATTATCTGCAAATGTCATCAAATGCTTGCCGCGATAAATACACCAGGGGTCTGCACCAAACTGTCGGTGCAGTGAATGAGCAATCTCAAAGAGGTTCATAGAATTAAAGCTGGAATACAAGCCCTTATAACACTCATAGTTTGTGCAGGAGTGAAGCATTTCATCATTTACAATTAAGTTGTAATCACCAAACAGCACTTCACCAATCAGAACAAAATCCGGATTCAAGTCATGGGTAAATTGACGGAGTCTCCGCATAAAATTATGGTCAAGGCTGTATGCGACATCCAGTCTCAGCCCGTCTATGTGAAAGGTGTCGATCCAGAATTTTACACATTCCAGTAAATAGTCAACAACAGCAGGGTTTTGTAAATTTAATTTCACAAGTTCAAAATGTCCTTCCCAGCCTTCATACCAGAAACCGTCATTGTAACAACTATTTCCGTCAAAACTCAGATGAAACCAGTCCTTGTATGGAGAATCCCATTTTTTCTCCTGAACATCCTGAAAAGCCCAGAACCCACGACCAACATGGTTAAACACGCCATCCAGTACAATTTTCACATGGTGTTCATGAAGTACATGGCATACTTCGGAGAAATCATCGTTAGTTCCAAGGCGGCAGTCTATCTTTTTGAAATCCCGTGTATCATATCCGTGATTGTCGGATTCGAAGACTGGATTTAAAAGAATCGAAGTTACACCCAGATTTGCTAAATAAGGAGCCCAGTCTATGAATTTCCGGATGCGGGATACACAGATGCCATCGTTATGTGTCGGTGCATCGCAGAAACCGATGGGGTAAATTTGATAAAATACACTATTATTTGTCCACATAAGTAATCCTCTCTTTCCTAAGAAAAATAAAAAATAAAGTAAATATTACAATGCCTTTTACAATACTGGAAATGGTGATACTCCACCAGATCCCGTTGAGCCCTAAATCTGTACGGATCAATAATAAAGCCAGCGGAATACGAAGCGCCGTGAAAACAATGCTGTTTACAGAAGGTGTCAGTGTTTTTCCATACCCGGAAAAGGCTCCGGCAGTTGTGATTTCTACACTCATAAATAGTTGCGAAACACCGAGAATCACAAGATAATCAATTCCCATAGGCAGGATTTCCGGTTCAGTGATAAATATGCGGAAAATCGGGGCAGGGCACAGCATGAGAAGCAATGTGCAGATCACGCCCCAAATAAGGACCACCCCCATAGCGCAGGTATATCCTTTGCGAATACGGACTTTATTGCCGGCACCGTGATTCTGTGCGATAAAAGAATTAACGGCAGCAGCAAATCCATCGCCTGTCATCCAGGAGATGGACTCAATCTGAGAGCCGACTTTCTGCACAGCGATGGCTGCATCTCCATAGCTTGCTACGAATCTGGCGAGAATCATGGAAATCCCGGTAAATAGCATATTCTGTATAGATGTGGGAAGTCCGATATGAATGATGGAGCGGATATAGTCTGCCTTTGGTTTCTTAAATATATGTATATCTTGAAAAATCAGCGAATCTTTCATGGCGAAACAAACAAACATCAGTGTAACAATTGCCTGAGCGAGAACCGTAGCAATGGCTGCACCTGTTACATTCAGTTCCGGGAAAGGACCGATGCCGAAAATCAATATTGGGTCAAGGATAATATTTACCAACAGCCCGGCTGTCGTTGCAAGAAAAGCAGCCCGGCTATTGCCGATGGCTGTAAAGATTCCCGTAAATGTCTGGTTTAAAAAAGAAAAAATTACAAAACCGCAAGTGATGACGAGGTACATTCTGGCATCTGAAATAACATGCGGACTGTTTAATTTGAAAAAACCAATGAGAGGGGAGTTGAAGCCGGAACAAATCAGTCCGTAAATCAAACCTAAAATAACAGAAAGCTGAAGTGCATTGGCAGCATACAAGGATGCCTCTTTCTTTCGTTCGCTTCCAAGCGCATAACCGACATTTACTTGACCACCCATTTTGGCAAGGGATGCAAGCCCATTGGAAAGCCACATATACATTCCGGCAGCTCCGACTGCTGCAACTGCATCACTTCCGATTCGTCCGATCCAGATCATGTCTGTTAAATTGTATGCCATCTGTATAAGAGATGTCGCCATAATGGGGATGGCTAGTCTGGTTAATGAAGAAAGGACAGGACCTTTCAATAAATCCACATGTTTTTTCACAAAATATTCCTCCGGTGTAAAAAGTTGATGTTTAAGATGAACGGTTTCGCATGTTCATGCTCACCAACGATCATTATAGCATAACCGCATGAGAAAAACAGCTGTCTCGTATTTAAAAATCATTTCAAAATAAGGAGAAAAGAGCAGGAGTACAAAGAGCATTTTCATTTTGAAACCAAGAAAAAGTATTGGAAAAAGGATTGGAAAAAAGTAAGAAAAAGTATCGGAAAAGAGTTGACACACACGGGACAGTATAATATAATAAAGCAGTATGACAAAAGGAGAAACAGCAGGAAGCCAAAGCCCCGGAGTCTTGTTGATTTCGATATATCTACTATGAAAAAGTTAATGATTCACAGGAGGGAAACCAATGAAAACTTATATGGCTAATCCAGATAAGATTGAAAGAAAATGGTATGTAGTGGATGCAGAAGGATGTACACTTGGACGTCTTGCATCAGAAGTAGCTAAAGTTTTAAGAGGAAAAAATAAACCGGAATTCACACCACACGTAGACACAGGTGATTATGTGATCGTTGTGAATGCTGAGAAAGTAAAAGTAACAGGTAAGAAGATGGATCAGAAGATCTACTACAATCACTCTGATTATGTAGGAGGAATGAGAGAGACTACATTAAAAGAGATGATGAACAAGAAACCTGAGAAAGTTATCGAACTTGCTGTAAAAGGAATGCTTCCAAAAGGACCTTTAGGAAGAGCAATGATTAAGAAACTTCATGTATATGCTGGACCAGAGCACAAACAGGAAGCTCAGAAGCCAGTTGAATTGAAATTCTAAGGAAAGGTTGAAAGGAGGATATTACAGTGGCTAAAGCAAAATTCTACGGAACAGGAAGAAGAAAAAAATCTATCGCAAGAGTATATTTAGTACCTGGAACAGGTAATATTACAATCAATAAAAGAGATATCGACGAGTATTTCGGACTTGAGACATTAAAGGTTGTTGTACGTCAGCCATTGGTTGCTACAGAGACAGAAGGAAAATTTGACGTAATCGTTAATGTTAAGGGTGGTGGATACACAGGACAGGCTGGAGCAATCCGTCACGGTATTTCAAGAGCACTTCTTGAGGCTGACAATGATTACAGACCAGTTCTTAAGAAAGCTGGATTCTTAACACGTGATCCAAGAATGAAAGAGCGTAAGAAATACGGTCTCAAAGCAGCTCGTAGAGCACCACAGTTCTCTAAACGTTAATCATACGTTTTCGGAACGTACAATTTCAAAAAGATTTTTCGACTCCTCAGAATTTCAATTCTGGGGAGTTATTATGTATATTTTACAAAAATGTTTTAAATAGAAAGAGGGGAATCGCATAACACGATTCCCCTTTATGTATCATAGGAAACTTCCTAGTCGTATTTGTTCATCCATTCAATGATTTCTTTGCAGTAATCATCGTGTCTGTCTACGAAGCAAGTATGTCTTGAACGCTCCCAAAGAATCCATTTGGAGTTTGGAATTCCATCAGCCATTGTCTTAGCGATCAATGGAGAACAGAGATCAGAGATACCGCTGCAAATCAGTGAAGGAACTTCAATCTCACCAAGTCTGTCAACATATTCGAAGTCCTTTAATGTTCCGGTAGGTGCGAACTCATTTGGTCCCCATCCTTCAACGTAAGATTCAGAACCTGATTTTTTAGGTCTCTTACAACACTCAGGAGCATCTTCTCCAAGCCAGTAGTTACAATATCTATCCATGTATTCAGCAACTGCTGCATCGTAAGCTTCACCAGTGAAGTCTCCTGTTGAAAGTGCGTGGTTGATTGCATCCTGCATATCCTGAGGCATCATCTTGATACGACGAAGACCTTCGCTCTCCCACATGGAGCTGCTTGGATGTCCACTTGAAATAATGAAACTCTTTACGCCTTGTGGTTTGTAATCGATAGCATAAGCGATCTGCATCATACCTCCCCAAGACTGTCCAATGATATGACACACATCTAATCCAAGATGTTCTCTTAAAGCATCCAGCTCATCTAACCAAACTTTCTGATTCCAAAGCTCTGGATGTCCATCTAAGTAAGAGTTACCACAACCAATCTGGTCATACATAACGATCATACGATCGTCATCGTCTGCAAGGTTATCTAATACCTCGTAGTAGTTGTGTGTAGAACCCGGTCCGCCATGAAGACAGATCAAAGGTGCCTTCCCATTATCTTTTCTCTCGCCGACTATTCTATAATATGTTTGATAGCCAAGGTATGGCATATAGCCTTCTGTAATTTTTGCCATGATTTGCATTCCCCTTTCTGATAAGTTTTTAACTAACTTTCAGTATAAAACATTTTGAGAGAAAAATGAACCCATTTTTGAAAAAATTGTCTAGAATTTATCAATATCGTCATTATTACTAAAAAATGAGAGTTGAGAGTAGTTTATAAAAGAGTTATAGTGTATAATTATTAGGGAAAGAAAGGAATGAATAAATATGGCAATGAATTGTGACTATTGTTCAAACTATATTTACGATGAAGAAGAGGACAGCTATTATTGTGATGTTAATTTAGATGAAGATGAATACTATCGCCTTGTACACAGTGATTATAAGAATTGTCCCTATTATCATTCGAATGACGATTATAAGATTGTACGCCATCAAATGTAAAAAAGGAGAATGAAAAAAATGTACGATTTAGAGGAAAGATTTGAGTTTCGAAATATTACTCAAGAGGAGGCAGATCAGGCAGTAAAAATAGAAGAAATCTGTTTTCCGCCGCAGGAAGCATGTTCGGAACAAATGATGCTGGAAAGAGTAAAGACGGCGCCGGAATTGTTTTTAGTGGCTATTGATCGGGAGACAGGAAAGATTGCCGGATTTTTAAATGGGTTATCAACGGATGAGGAAGTTTTCCGAGATGATTTTTTTACCGGTACAAGTTTGTACGTTCCAGAAGGGGAAAATATAATGCTTCTTGGTTTGGATGTATTGCCGCAGTATCGAAGGCAGGGACTTGCCAGTGAGATTATGCGGCGATATGTAGAAACAGAGAAAGCAAAAGGAAGGAAAAAATTGATTTTGACCTGTCTGGATGCCAAGGTGGCTATGTATCAGAAGATGGGCTATGAAGATCTTGGATTGGCACAATCATCATGGGGCGGAGAAGAGTGGCACGAGATGTGCATACAACTTTAAACTTTATTTATAAGAAAGAATTATGAAAGCTTATGCAAAAATGTAATGAGCCAGATGATTCTTTTTTTTATGCCTATATGCTATGATAAAACTAACGAGATAGTACAACTGAATATTTCAAAATTCTTCAAGATACATTTGCAGGACGGGAAACCTGTTTAGCTTTTAGCCGATGTATCTTTTTTGTTGCAAGAGAGACAATGTTAAGGAGGATTACGAAAATGGAAAGAACATCAGTAGAAAACTTAAAAGAAATGATCCGTGCAGGCCGCGGTAAAATTCCGGCTGACAAGGTGATTAAGGGCGGACAGCTTGTAAACGTTATGTCCAGCGAGATTTATCCGGCGGATATTGCGATTTACAAGGATATGATCGCAGCAGTTGGTGATGTGGAGGATTATGTTGGACCAGAGACAGAGATCATCGATGCAAAAGGGAAATATTTAACGCCTGGTATGATTGACGGACATATCCACAGTGAGTGTAGTAAGCTGAGTATTACGAGCTATGCAAAAGCGGTTGTTCCAAGAGGAACGACAAGTATGATCTCAGGGTTAGACGAATATATTTCTGTATCCGGTCTGGAAGGCTTGAAAGAAGTGCAGGAAGAAGTGAAGAAGAGTCCACTGAAAGTGTTCTGGGGAGCACCTTACAAGACTCCATATACAATTCCGCAGTCAACCGTTGCATTTAACTTTACGAAGGAAGTTCATGCAGAAGTTCAGCAGTGGCCGGAATGCTATGGTGTATGGGAGACGGTAAGAGAGTTCCTGCAGGAAGAGGATGAAGATACACTGGGAGCAATTGCAGAGGCTTATAAGAATCGCCTTCCGGTATTTGGATGTGCGCCGATGGCAAGAGGAAATGATTTGAACGGTTACTTGTGCGGCGGAGTGCGTCTGGATCATGAGAGTTATGATCATGAGGAAGTGGTAGAGAAGATGAGAAAAGGAATGCATATGTTGATCCGTGAATCTTCTGTGACACATTTCCTTGAGGAAAATATCAAAGCAGTGACAGAGGTAAATCCAGCATTTGCACGTCGTGTCAGCTTCTGTACGGATGATGTGACAGCGACAGATGTGTTGGAAAAAGGACATCTCGATAATGTGGTGCGTCTGGCAATCAAAGCCGGTGTTGAGCCAATGACAGCAATCCAGATGGCAACCATTAATAGTGCAGAAGCATACCGCATTGATGATAAAGTCGGCTCCATCTGTCCGGGAAGAATTGCAGACATCCTTTTTGTAGAGGATCTTGAGAACTTTGAAGTAAAAGAAGTTATGACAAATGGTAAGATGGTGGCAAAAGATCACAAGCTTACTTATGATCTTCAGGCTCCGGAGAGAAGTTCTGTATTAAAAGGGGAGCTGAAGTGTAAGAAAACAACAAAAGAAGATTTTGAATATAAGACTTTTATCCAGAATGGAGAAGCCAAGGTTCTTGCTATGGATGTAAAAGGACCATTCGTTCGTAAGAGAAGAGATGTCGTTCTGAAAGTGGAAAATGGCATCGTTCTTCCGGATACCGAGCAGGATGTGGCAATGGTATCCGTATTAGAAAGATTCGGAAGAAACGGAAATAAATCTCTTGCTTTCTGTTCCGGATGGAAATTGAAAAAAGGTGCAATGGCATCTTCAGCAGCACCGGATGATAACAACTTAGTTGTAATGGGAGTAAATGCAGAAGATATGTCTATCGCAGTAAACTATTTGATTGAGCAGGGCGGTGGACAGGTTGTCGTTGCGGATGGAGAAATTCTTGAATTTCTTCCGCTTCCAGTTGGTGGAATTGTAAGTGACCGCGAGCCGGAAGAGATTGCAGCACATGAAAAGCTCATTGATCAGGCGGCAAGATCTCTTGGCTCTGATCTGCCGGATCCAATGATGTACATGTTCTTCCTGCCGATCACAGCCATTCCGGATTATGCGATCACAGATGCAGGTCCGGTAGACTATGTAGCACTTACAACCTTTGATCCGATTCTTGAAGTAGTAGAGAAATAGAGGGACAGTCATATGAAAAAAGAAGAATTAAAAAAATTAATTGATACGGCAGCCGGAAGAATTCCGGCTGACCTGGTCATCAAAAATTGTAAAGTAGTCAATGTGTTTTCTGGTAAAATCGTAGAAGGCGATATTGCGGTAAGTGGCGGACAGATTGCCGGAATCGGTAACTATGAAGGAAAAGAAGTTGTGGATGCACAAGGACGCTATGCGGCCCCTGGATTTATTGACAGCCATATCCACATTGAATCTTCTTATGTAAGTCCGGAAGAAATCGGACGCCTCTTAGTACCTCATGGCGGAACAACGATCATTGCCGATCCGCACGAGATTGTAAATGTATGTGGGATTACAGGACTTGATTATATGATGGAAGCTGCCAAAGGAACAGCGCTTGATATTCAGTACGTGCTTCCATCCTGTGTACCGGCAACACCATTTGAACATGCCGGAGCAGTGATCGGTGCGCCGGAGATGGAAGAGCCGATCAAGAGAGAGGGAATCTTAGGACTTGGTGAATTTATGAATTTCCCGGGCGTAATCGGGGCGGATGACAGTGTGCTGGATAAGCTGATGGTTGCGAAAGAAGAAGGAAAGATCATTGATGGACATGGCCCTGGAATCGTAGGAAATGATCTGAATGCTTACGCAGCAGCAAGAATTTTAGCAGACCATGAATGTTCTACTGTGGAAGAGATGGAAGATCGTCTTGAGAGAGGCATGTACATTCTTCTTAGACAGGGTTCTGCGTGTCACAATTTAAGACCATTGTTGAAAGGTGTAACACCGGAAAACAGCAGAAGATGTCTTCTATGTTCCGATGATCGCCAGCCAAAGACCATTCTCCATGAGGGACACCTTGATAATCATTTGAGAATCTGTGTAGAAGAAGGTCTGGACGCAGTGACAGCTATCCGCATGGCAACGTTAAATGCAGCAGAATGCTTTGGATTAAAGGATCGTGGAGCGATTGCGCCGGGATACCGTGCAGACATTGTACTGCTTGATGACCTGAAAGACTTCCATGTGGATAAAGTATGGATCAACGGTGAATTTGTGGCAGAAGATGGAAAGTATCTTCCGGAAATTCAGGTGCATGATATTTCATCTGTAAAAGGAAGTGTAATCGTAAAAGATTTCTCCAAAGAGAAGTTTAAAATGCATTTAAAATCAAATAAAGTAAATGTAATCCAGATTCTTCCGGGTGGAGTTGTGACCGGAAAGGCGACGGCAGAAATTACACTGGATGAAAATGGTGAATTTGTACGTAATCCAGAAGAAGACATTGTAAAAGTAGCAGTAGTGGAAAGACATCAGGGAACAGGAAATGTTGCCTGCGGTTTCCTGAAAGGATACGGCATCAAATCCGGAGCAGTGGCATTATCGATTGCACATGATTCCCACAACATTATCGTGGTCGGTGTCAGCGATGAGGAGATGGAATTTGCAGTGCAGAGCCTGATCGCGCAGGAAGGCGGTATTGTTCTTGTAAAAGAAGGAAAAGTGATTGAGAGCATGCCAATGCCGATCGGTGGTCTGATGAGTGACCAGAGCGGAGAATGGGTAGATCAGAAATTGACGGATATCCATGAGAAGGCATATGAGGAGCTTGGAATCTGTGGAGATGTAGAGCCTGTAATGACACTGTGCTTTATGTCGTTGGCAGTGATTCCGGAAGTTAAGCTTACGGATATGGGATTATTTGATGTTACAACATTTTCATTTATTCCTGTAGAAGCAGAGTAACACAGATAAGAGTAAAAAAATGAGAGTAAAGTAAGAGTGAGGAAGGCGAGATGGAAAAACAAAAGACAATCGTCCCATGGTTTAGACGTGGGGACATCGGTGGAATGAGCTATTCCATTACAAATAATATTGTAAACTATTTAATTGTTATCGCAACTTTATCAGGTGTTCTTGGGTGGCCGGACAAGATCGTGTACGGTTATGTGATTCCGGGAATGTCCATTGGTTTGTTGTGCAGTGGTGTTTATTACGCATATATGGGACGCAGACTTTCTAAGAAAGAAGGAAGAGCGGACGTAACAGCGCTTCCGTCCGGTGTCTCCACTCCGGCGATGTTCGTAATTTTGTACGGAGTGATCATGCCGCTTCATTATGCGTTAGAAGATCCAATGCTTGCATGGTCAGCAGCAGTGGCAGCCTGCTTTATCGGCGGTGCAGTAGAATTTATCGGTGGTTTTATCGGACCATGGATGAAAGAGAAGCTTCCAAGAGCAGCGCTTCTTGGTACAGTTGCAGGAATTGGTTTTATCTGGATGGCAACACAGGGTGTGTTTGATGTGTTTGGAGATCCATTGGTAGGTCTTCCGATTTTGTTCGTTGCGATGGTTGGTATATTCGGAGGATATTTATTCCCGAAGAAGATTCCGCCGCTTGTTGTTGCGATCGTTGGTGGAATTATCTATGCTTTTTGTCTGGGACGTACAACGGTGGATTTCAGTGGAATCGGCTTTTATATTCCGAACCCGGTTAACAGTATCCAGCATTTGATCGATGGTTTTGCGATTGTTGCTCCTTATTTGACCATTGTGATTCCGGTTGAGATTTATAACTTTATCGAGACAATGGATAATGTAGAAGCGGCAAATGCGGCAGGTGATAATTACAATGTCCGCGAGACTCAGTTCGCTGACGGAATCTGTACTATGATTTCTGCACTTTGTGGAGGTGTTGTGCCGAATACGGTATGGCTTGGTCATGCAGGACTTAAAAAATCCAATGCCGGAATCGGCTATTCTCTTGTGTCAGGAATTGTGCTTGGCGCAGCAGGAATTTTCGGGCTTTTCACATTCTTGAGCAGTGTAGTTCCTCCGGCAGTATGTGCTGTGACATTCCTTTGGTGTGCAATTGTTATGGTAGCGCAGGCGTTCAAAGACTGTGAAGTGAAGCATTATGCAGCAGTTGGAATTGCAATGGTTCCGCCGGTTGCCGATTATCTCTATACACAGATCACAGGAGCAGTAGGACTGGCAGGGTATTATACAGAAGTGATGCCTTCCGGATTGTCCGAATATAATGCAGAGATTACACAGATGATCAAAGATGCCGGTGTAATGTGGAACGGTGTGCCGGGAGTAAAGAGCGGAGCGATCATTATTGGTATCTTACTTGGAACAATGACCGTATTTATTATCGATAAGAAGCTTGATAAGGTGGCAATTACTGCGGTAGCAGGATATGTACTTGCCTGCTTTGGGTTCATTCACAGCGCACAGCTTGGGTTTAATCCGACATCACCGTTTGCTGTTGGTTATCTTGTAATCGCAGTTTTAGCGCTGATCTTCCATATGGGACGAAGCAGCTGGTTTAAAGGACCGGATCATTTTGATTATGTATAGTTAGATTTGAATATAGTGAAACCGCAGAGGCATATGGGGATGCATCTGCGGTTTTCTTTTTGTTAAAAAAGAATTAATAATATAGAAAAAGCGAGCATAAAACAGAAATAATACAAAAATATTGTTAATTATTAGATAATTAACAGAAAATATTGAAATAATTAGTGAGATGTGGTATTTTATTTTTGTAAAATATTATTCTTATAAATGAGTTTTGAAGAGAATGTTATTTTGACCAATATATAGAACATGAAAGAGAGGAGACATGTGTATGGGACATTTAAAAGGGAAAACGGCAATTGTTACAGGTGGAGGCAAGTCTGTTTTAAGTGATGGAAGATGTGGTTCGATCGGATACGGAATCGCAACAGCGTACGCAAAAGAGGGCGCAAATCTTGTGATCACAGGGCGTAATGTAAAGAAATTAGAAGAAGCAAAGGAAGAACTGGAACGCCTCTACGGAATCAAAGTTTTGCCGGTGCAGGCAGATGTGTCGGCAGGAGGAGACAATGAGGCAGTCGTAAATCATGTCGTAGAGGAGACAATGAAAGAATTCGGACGAATTGATGTGTTGATCAATAATGCACAGGCGTCCGCATCAGGAGTGACGCTTGCTGATCATACGACAGAACAGTTTGATCTTTCTATCTATTCAGGGTTATATGCAGTATTCTATTATATGAAAGCATGCTATCCATATTTGAAAGAAACAAAGGGAACGGTAATCAATTTTGCGTCAGGTGCAGGTCTGTTTGGAAATTATGGTCAATGTGCATATGCGGCTGCAAAAGAAGGAATTCGGGGCTTGTCAAGAGTTGCTGCCAACGAATGGGGAGCAGATGGAATTAATGTAAATATTATCTGTCCGCTTGCATGGACAGCTCAGCTTGAAAATTTTGAAAAAGCATATCCGGAAGCCTTTAAGGAAAATGTAAAAATGCCGCCGGCAGGACATTTTGGTGATACAGAAAAAGAGATTGGCCGTGTATGTGTACAACTGGCATCTCCAGATTTCAAATATATGAGCGGCGAGACATTGACGTTGGAAGGCGGAATGGGATTACGCCCATAGTTAGAGACTAATAGAAATGAGAAGTGCCAATGAAGATTATTATTTCACCAGCTAAAAAAATGAAGGTAAATACAGATACACTGGAAGTGCGTGCGCTTCCGGTGTATTTGCATGAAGCAGAATATTTGCAGAAGCATCTGTCAGAACTATCTTATGAGGAATTGAAAAGTTTGTGGAAGTGCAACGACCAGATTGCCCAGATTAATTATGAGAGATTGCAGAAGATGAATCTTCGGATGAAGCTTACTCCTGCACTGCTGTCATACGAAGGGATTCAATATCAATATATGGCTCCGGCGGTGCTGGAAGACGGTCAGTGGGAATATGTGCAGGAACATGTGTGTATTTTGTCAGGGCTTTATGGTGTTGTTCGTCCACTTGACGGAGTGACGCCCTATCGCTTGGAAATGCAGACAAAAGTGAGCCTTCCGAATGTGAAGAATCTGTATGAATATTGGGGAGATAAAATATACAGAGAGGTGTCTGCAGATGCAGAAGTGATTGTAAATCTGGCATCTAAGGAATATAGTAAATGTATCGAGAAATATTTGACGCCGGATATCAATTATATTACGTGTGTGTTCGGAGAGTACAAAGGGGATAAAGTGATTGAAAAGGGGACTTATGCTAAGATGGCGCGAGGCGAAATGGTTCGTTTTCTGGCGGAACATAAAGCAGAAAAACCGGAAGAAATGAAGAGATTTTGCCGATTGGGATATCAGTATTCAGAAAAGGAGTCTACAGGAGACCGGTATGTATTTCTGAAAGATCAGGGAGGAAGTAAAAAATGAAAGAGCTTACGAAGCTAATTGCAGATGATATGAAGCCGGCGTTGGGGGTAACAGAGCCAGGAGCGATTGCATATGCGACAGCAAAGGCGAAAAGCTACGTGGAAGGTGAAGTAGAGCAGGTTCGCGTAGCGCTGAATAGCGGAATGTACAAAAATGCATTTACCTGCGGAATACCAAATAGTAGTGAAGTAGGGAATGTCTTTGCGGCAGCGTTAGGCGTTGTAGCAGGAAATGATAAGAAAGGTCTGGAGGCCTTGGCAGATGTACGCCCGGAAGATAACGATACAGCGAAGAGATTGATAGAAGAGGGAAAAGTCCGGGTAGAATTAAGCGGGATCACCAGTCGGATCTTCATTGAAGCATTTGTAAAAACGACGAACGGGGAAGCGACAGTAACGATTCGAGATTCGCACACTAATATTGTCAAGATTGTGGTAAATGGAGAGCTTCTTTTTGATGAAGAGGTTAAAGAGGAGAAAACAGAAGAAAAACAAGAAAAAAATAAAACGCATGCTATACATAAGTATACGTTGGAACAATTGGTGGAATATGTTGAGACAGAAGAGATAGAAGACCTTTTGTTTATACGAGAAGCATATAAAACAAATTTGGAATTGTTTGAAGAAGGTCTGAAAAATCCAAAAACCACATTTGCCAGATACTTGTTGGAAAAAAACGGGGGCGATATTATTTCTTCAAATGAGCAGGCAACAGCTTCGTTATTGTGTAATGCGGCAATCGAGGCGAGAGTGATTGGTCTCGATAAACCGGCCATGAGTATTACCGGTTCCGGCGCCCATGGAATTATTGCAACAATGCCGTTATATGCGGCTTACAAGGTAAATGGTTATTGTGAGGAGAAGCTCCTGCGAGCTACGGCGCTTAGTTATCTTGTGTGTATGTATATTAAGGAGTATTCCGGGAAATTATCAGCGTTCTGCGGATGCGCGATTGCAGCGGGGACAGGGATGGCGTGTGCACTTGTGTATTTGAGAGGCGGAACAACAGAAATGATGAAGCATACGATCAATAATATGGCAAGCAGTATTACCGGAATGATCTGTGATGGCGGAAATCAAGGATGTACCATGAAAGGAATTGCAGCGGTAGATGTAGCATATCAGTCTGTTGACTTTGCTATGCATGGAATTTATATTCAGGATGTTCATGGAATCAATGGAAATACAGCCGAAGAGACAATGAGAAATATGGGACTGATCGCTTCGCCAGGAATGGTAGAGACAGAAGGGACTATCGTAAAGATTTTTGAAGATAAATTAAAAAAATAAAAGCCCTATAAAAGGGAGGATGCCGGGTAACCGCCTAGTGCGGTTCCCGGCATATATTATGAAAAAGTTTATTCAAAATAGTATTTACTATGCGTCATCATTTCTTCTTTTTGATGATTCTAGTATACGTGACATCTATGAAGAAATGATGTGCTATAAATGAAAGAATTTTGAAAGATAAATGAACAAATTGTGAACATCCACTTTCTTATTTCCGATAGGCAAATGCCGGGAGTCCATCCTTCATTGGCACAGTAACATTTCCCTGAATCAATGGTGCTGCATAGGCAATAAAGTCATTACTGATGTCAGAACCATTTTCGGTGATCCACTGAGCAGGAACCGGTTTTTCTTTGTTGCAAATGTTGTTGACATCTGCAGTTCCGTAAGATAATTCATATGGGTGGTTGTAATGTCTGTTAAATGTGATCATTTTACCGGTTTCGCCTTTGAGGGCAGCCTGTACACCGTATGCACCGGCGTTAACAGCTTCTGTCAGGTCAGTGTCGGACAGCATAGCACTGGAACAACGCTGGCAGACATTAAGCTCAATAGAACGTACTTTTACACCGACTTTTTCTTTGACAAGATTTTCCAGATATTTTCCGGAACCGGTGAGCATCTTGTGACCGAAAGTATCCACTCCAACGTCGCTTGCGTATTCACAGATAAAGGTTCCTTTTCCGTCATTGATTCCCTCGGAGATACATACTACAAGGTTTGGTGTTGTCTCAAGACTTTTTTGCACTTTGGCAATAAAATCATCCTGATCAAAAGCAACTTCCGGGAGATAGATCAGCACCGGATTGTCTCCTTCGAATTTGCGGGCGAGAACGCTGGCAGCAGTGAGCCATCCGGCATGGCGTCCCATGATCTCAACAATAGTTACAGATTTCTTATTGTCGTAGACAGAAGCGTCAAGCGCAATTTCCCGTACAGTAGAAGCCACATATTTGGCAGCACTTCCGTATCCTGGTGTATGATCTGTTTCTACAAGGTCGTTATCGATGGTTTTTGGAATGCCGATAAAGCGGATATCGCTGTCAATTCCAGCGGCATAGCGGGATAATTTGCTTACAGTATCCATAGAATCATTTCCGCCGATATAGAAGAAGTATCCAATATTTTTTTCCTCCATTTTCTGAAATAAAAGAGGGTATACCGGATCTGACAGATCTTCCGGCAGTTTGTAACGGCATGAGCCAAGATAGGCTCCCGGCGTTGTTCTAACGAACTCAAGCTCTCCGTTGTCAGAAAGGGCGCCCATATCCATAATCTGATCGTTTAAGAATCCTTCAATTCCATTGATCATGCCGTAGACATGGTCAATTTTGTCCTGATGTTTCAGTCCTTCTGATGTTACTCCATATAAACTTCCGTTGATAACGGCGGTAGGTCCGCCGGATTGTCCAACAATGATATTTTTCATGTATGATTCCTCCAATCTTGTGATACTTAATACTATATCGGAAAACCGACAATTTTACAACGTTCCGGCAGGGATTTGCAAAGTATTTACAAAGAAAGTGGTTGGAAAATGGAAGAGAATGATTTATACTTATAAGAGTTTTTTAGAAAGTTTTGAACGAGGAGGAAATTTATATGAAATATATATCCTTTGCTATTCCTTGTTATAATTCGCAGGAATATATGGCAAAAGCGATCGAGAGTATTCTTGTTGGCGGCGAAGATGTAGAAATTATTATCGTAAATGATGGCTCCAAGGATCATACATCAGAGATTGCCCATGAATATAGAGAAAAATATCCTGAGATTATAAAAGTGGTAGATAAAGAAAACGGCGGACATGGAGATGCAGTGAATGCCGGATTGAATCATGCATCCGGACGTTATTTCAAAGTGGTAGATAGTGATGACTGGGTGGACGAAGAAGCTCTTCGCGCCATCTTAGATCTTTTGCATCAATTTGAAGAAGAAGGAACACAGATTGACATGTTGATTTCCAACTATGTATATGAAAAAACAGGCGCTTCTCGTAAGAAATGTATCCATTACCGAAATGTGCTCCCGCAGGGAGAAGTTTTTCGATGGGACGATATCGGACGTTTCCGTTTAGATCAATATATACTGATGCATTCTGTAATCTATCGGACAGAAATGTTAAAGTTAAGTCAGATGGTGCTGCCAAAGCATACCTTCTATGTGGATAATATTTATGTGTATTATCCGCTGCCGTATGTCCGGAAGATTTATTATCTGGATGTAGATTTTTATCGCTATTTTATTGGACGTGATGACCAGTCGGTCAATGAAAAAAATATGATTGCCAGAGTAGATCAACAGATCTTTGTGACAAAATCTATGATTAAAATGTATCAGATGAAGGATATTTCCAGCAAGAAACTTAGAAATTATATGATCAATTATCTGGCAATTATGATGACAGTGTCTTCCATCATATGTATTCGTTCGAAAAAAGAGGAAAATCTGGAAAAGAAAAAAGAGTTGTGGAAGTATTTAAAGAAAAAAGATATGCGTACGTTTCTTAAGATACGATATGGTATCCTTGGACAGACTATGAATATTCCGGGAAAATCCGGACGCAAGATTTCTTCTCTTGCATACAGCGTGGCAAGAAGGATTGTGGGCTTTAATTAAAGATAGGGTTCGTGAAATAATGAAATAAAAAGTAAAGATATATAAATTGCATAAAGAATTTTATGAAAGACATTGATGATATATAAGAAAAAAGATATAATTATATCAATGAAATGATATATCCATAAGACGACAGGAAAGGATGAAGAAAATGATTATTAAGGCTTCAGCAACACTTCGGAATGATTATGCTTCTATTTCTAATCTTGCGAGAAAAACAAGTGAACCGATTTATATAACAAAAAATGGGGAGGGCGACGGAGTATTTATGAGTATCGATGCTTTTGAGAAAAGAGAGCAGGCATTAGAACTTCGTGCAAAAATCATGCAGGCAGAAGAGGAACGGTTAAGCGGAGCAAAGACAAGAAGTATTTCCGAAGCAAGGAAGGAATTAAGAGAACGTGCAGGGACAATATAAAGTAGAGCTTCTTCCTACAGCATGGGAAGATTTGAAAAAGATTGAAGATTATTATCTGCTTCAATTTGGCGTGGAATCTGATATGAAAGTTACAGAACAGATTTTGGACAGTATTGAGCGATTAGAGAGTTTTCCGGACTCCGGTTCTCTGACACCGGATAGATGGCTGAATAAACAGGGGTATCGAATGCTCATATCTGAAAGGTATGTTTCTATATATCGGCAGAGAGGAAACACCGTTTATGTGTATCATATTGCAGACACACAGACAGAGTATACAAAGTTGTTTTCATGATGGCAAAGAGGTAGTAAGATGAAAATATGTCCGAATTGTAACATGGAGTTGCCGGATGAAGCACATTATTGTCCAAGGTGTATGTTTCAATATGAGAAACAGGAAATACAGATAAAAGACACTCATAAAAAATATATTTTATTGTGGGTAATTGGAAGTGTTTTGATTATTGGAATGTTGATTACGATTCCGCTGGTAAAGCTTGCAATACAAAGTCGTGTAAATAAGAATCACTTAGATAAATCAGAGATTCAAAATATCATTAATGAAAATTTCAGAACAGGTGAGAATATTATTTATGATTCTGAAGTGGAATATGATTTAAGGGATGTGCTTGGAAGTGAGCTTATTGACATGAAGTCAACATTAGGCGAAGAAACGGATGAAATGTATCGTGAAAATGGAATGGATATCTATACATTTGGAATGTTGACTGTTGCAGTAAATCAAGAAGCAGCTATACAGGATGTCCTAATTGATTATACAGTGGAAGAAAATAAAAAGGAATATGGAATTTACGGGATTGATGGAACAACGGATATCGGAAACGTAAAGGAAATGTTGGGGACACCGGATCAGGAGTATGAAAATGAACTCTGCTATCAGTTCGACAGAGAGTTCAGTCCGGGATTAAATATTACGTTTTCTGATGAAGGTATAGTGGAAACGCTGGAGTATTATTATGTGCAATAATTACAGGGTATCTTCATTTTCAGCATATAGAAGCTCATTAATCTGATAAATGGAAAACTGATGATTTTTGCCCCAAATAAGCAGGCTGTCACGCTTCTGTTTTGGATATAAAGGAGCAAATCCTGCATATTTTAAAAGTGCCTGTGTTTCGTCGAGAGAAAGGTTCATTCCAAAGGAAATGGAAATCAGCTTGTCGCGGGAAGGGATACGCTTTCCTGAAAAAATCTGATATCCATAAATTTCATTGAGTTCAGAATTTTTAATGACCGTTGATTTTTTCAGAGATTTCTCTTCTAACAGTTGGTTCAAATAGTCACAAACAGCAGAATCAATCAAATAATCCTGTTCGTTGTTTATGTATTCTTTGACAGACGAACATTGATTTAGTGCGTCCATCAGTTCATCAGTTGGTTTTTTAATCATCTTTATCACCTCGTAGAGAGTATATCATGGGAAAATCAGGTTGGCAATGGGAGAAAGTTATGTATCAGTGGCTGCTAGAGAACTTGAAAAAGTATTATATTTTTGTGAAAGTATTAAAGAAAAAAGAGAGCGGGGAAGTGCTTTTGTATAGGCATAAGCAATTGGGGAATTATGTGGTAGTTAAGAAACTAAGAGGGATTTATCCTGCTTATGAAAGATTGGTAGGTGTGAAGCAAGAACACCTGCCGTTAATTTATGAAGCGTGCCATATTGAAGAAGAAACGATGATTCTGGAAGAATTTATACCGGGAATCACGATTGCAGAACGATTGGAACAGGAAACATTATCAGAAGGTTATGTGAGGGAAATCATAAGTCAGGTGTGTGACGGATTATATGCGTTACACTTGAATCAGATTATTCATAGAGATATCAAACCGGAAAATGTAATGGTTATGAAAGGTAAAAAAGTGAAGATTATTGATTTTGATGCCGCTAAAATCTATAAAATGTATTCACAAAAAGATACGAGAACGGTGGGGACAATCGGTTATGCTGCACCGGAACAGTACGGAGAGGCTCAATCGGATGCAAGAACGGATATCTATGGATTGGGAATTATGATGAACGTCATGCTGACCGGAAAACACCCTGTGAATGAGATGGCAACCGGAAAAATCGGAAATATCATAGAAAAATGTATCATGGTAAATCCAAGTAAACGTTATAGGGATGTAATGGAAGTGAAAGAAAAACTAAATAAACTTCGTTACTAAGCTGCGTGCATAGTACAAAAGAACTGCCTGTCATTATAATGCAAATTCCGCAAGAACTGCGCATCCGTTCCAGAGGAACGGAGCGCCATTCCGCTTCAA
>OGPN01000277.1_pt1 | contig 36857 bp, 38 predicted proteins | sample 1552941 | NCBI WGS metagenome assembly OGPN01 (sample SAMEA2580220, study PRJEB22360) | human gut metagenome | biome: human gut; feature: human-associated habitat; material: faeces | place: Denmark | collected 2008/2010
GGCAGACGCTCCGCGAACTGCTTTCGGAAGAATAGGACAGCTCCGGAAACAGTGGCCCTGCGGTATGCCGTCCGGCGGGATTCGGGCTGTCATGGGTGTCGTTGCGGCTCTCATACTCTGCTCATGCAGGTGCGCCCGGCCGGAAACGGAAAACGGGCCGTTGCCCGACCGGCTCATAAGCGCATCGCGGAGTTTTCCGCAAACAGAGACCTGTCTGCGCCCGGTTCAGCCACCCTTCCCGGCGGCGACTTGTCGCGGTGCAAGGAGACGCTCATGCAGTTGCGCGCAGTTCTTCCTGCCGGGCCGGACGAGTGCGTGAACCGGGGCCGGATTCCCCGGCGCAACGCCCTTGGGCGGAGCCGAACAGACGATTTCTCCCGGTGCGGCTGCATTATTCCGAAAATTTGTACTATCTTTGCAATGTTTCCATGAGACTTTGTTTCGCAAAACGGGGGTGCCCGGTTTTGACAGCAGGCAGAGTTTGATTGTAAGCACGCCGAGCGCTGTGTGGCGGCTCGTTAATCCCGATGCTCGATTTACAAATGGCAATAACAGCTATGCACTCGCTGCCTAATTTTCAGAGAAAGTTAGCTTAATCGCCGGGTCCAAGGAGGCTTGGCGACGAGTATCCCGGAGAGTGGTTCCGCTCTTTAACCGCTTTCCATACGGGGTATCATCGATTTAGAGATAGTGCGCCGGACCGTCCCGGCCGGCGTGCGAAATTCAGGGACTGGGACCTCGGTTAGGCGGCCGCCTGCCGGACCGGGGTAGAAGGATCAAGTGGCGGCTAAGCGTGTAGAAAGCTTTCGGGTTCCCTGTTTGGACGCGGGTTCGACTCCCGCCACCTCCACAATTACTAAACGCATCTGCTTTATTTACAAGTGGGTGCGTTTTGTTGTTGTATTATTCGTTGTATTGTTCGGTTTCCTGCATGAAAAATGGATGCCGGCTCAACATTTCGGCATTCTCTTGCGCAGACACTTTTATGTATTTTAAGAATGTACTCTCTTTCGTGTGCCCGGTAATCTTCATTATGGCAATAGTTGGAACTCCCGCTTTATAGGCGTTCGTCGCAAAGGACCGACGGGCGGTGTGAGAGGAGACGAGTTTATATTTCGGGATAATTTTTTCGACGTTCTTTCCGCCTTCGTTCTTATTGATTAGAACATCTTCGGTAATTCCCGCCAGCCGGCATAATTCTTTGATCTGTTCATTGAGCTTTTGGTCGCTGATCGTATTTGTGAGATCAAATCCGCTTTCAATGATTTCCCGGACTATAGGGTGAATAGGAATAACGACCGGGATGCCGGTTTTGTGGGTCTTGATCGTGATATGCCGTCCGATATGAGCGGCACTCAAACGCGAGAAATCGGACACCCGTAGTCCGGTGTAGCAGCCGATCAGGAACAATCCCCGCGCCCGTCTCAAAGCTGTGATTTTGCGGGGAATATTCTCTCCTTCTTGGGCTTTGTTGCAAGCGGCATCCTTCTGAACCGCAGAAGGGATATCGAGGGTGTATATTTTCTCCAGCTCTTTCAGGTCGAGATATACATTATCTACCGAATCCTTTGGCGCTATAAAATCCCGGTGGTCGGTTCCGTGTTCATTGTGAAGGCGGTCGCATACGCGTGATTCCCTATATACCTGCTTTACTATTTTTATAATGTTGCCAAAATAATTCCGGGAATACCCCTGCTCGTAAAACCAATGCTGGAACCGGTTGTAAAAATCAATGTCGATTTCACTGATTTGCAGGTGACGCCGTGTGTCTTTCTCGAAGTCTCGTAATTTATGAAGCGCCTGCGTATATTTCACGACTGTCAGTTTCTCTCTGGCTATGGAATAGCGGGGGATATATATCTTTTCCAAATAATCGGTGAAATATCGCTTCTCGGCATCCGATGCCTCTTCATTGGTTGCGGTCAATTCGGCAATCTTATCTGCAAATTCTTTCGCAGCAGGGGAAATCCGTGAGTCTGTGAAATATTTCACCGTCCTCTTTCCGATTTCTTCCCACCGGTCGATTTCATCGTTTATCTTGTTTCCCTCCTTGAAATCGGCCGTCGTCCGGGCGCGCTTCTTGGAATCGTTCCAATACTTCACCGGCACACCGATTCCGATGCTCTTCTTGTACTGTTTGCCATACAAACTTACGAGCATCACGATAGTCGCTTTCGGACGGTGCTTGTTGGTGACCGTAAAGGTTATCATAGTCTGGATTCATTATGGAGCGGTAGCGTAAATTATTGCACTTCGCTGACAATAATTATCCGCTCGTATATTTTGCCCTCAAAGGTATATTCATCGGTCTTGCCGAGGACCCAGCGCCAGAACTATTTTATTCTTTTATAAATTAGCATACTTGAGTAAAAAGTATCTCCTTTTTCATCAAATATAATTTCTAAATTATCCATCCAGTTATGATTTTCAATCCCTTCATAAGTTATCTTGCAGCCTTTGATTGAATATTTAAACTCTCCATTTTTATATTCATCATTAATATCCTCTCTATGGCCTATCCCGTTGGGTTTAAATTCAATGGCTACTCCTAATTCTGTATATTTTTGATATGTGGCGTCATAAATATATGCCTTCCATTTCCCGATAATTTCGTCTTCTATTTTAGAACCATTATGTGGGATAAAGCTGTATACGGGGAGGCCATTAGCAGTATTTAATTGGTAAACCTCACGCATAAGACACCAGTCGGTATGTAATTTTAAATTGGATATCATCCCTGCGGATATCCCTGTGTATATAAAATTAATATTAGCAGTGAGATCAACAAAATTTCTGTAGAATATCAATTCATTTTTACCATCATCAATGTATGGTGTATTGTTGAGGTCAAACAATTGATATATTAAATCTTTAGGCGGATAAATCGCGCTAAATTCGGGGTACCTATTTTCTGAAATCTCGTATGTAGCAGTGTATCCATCTTTGTCTTTGCGTGCGCTTTTTATATTGAAATATCTGGTGTTTAGTAGTTTATCTGTGTTATCGCCTAAAAAGAAGAATGTGTGAATATATCGTTGTCCTATCGCATAACCTGCGACATTATTATCAACCTCGGTCGGGTCGGCAGGTTTAGTTCTAACTGGAACAGCACCTAAATCTTCTACAATAATAACTCGTTCGTAAATTTTTCCATCCAATGTATATTCCTCTTCTCGCCCTATTATTAAATGCCAATCAGTAAGTCTTGAAATATTTTTCAGAATCTGGCGATCTCCGAATAACCCACCTAATGTATAATCAAAATGTATATTGGCAGATAAATAGTATTTGTGCTCTTTACGTTTTGATTCTTCGTTCTTTTCCGATACAATTTTTAGTGCCTCTGCTGATGGATATATGGTATGAAAAACTTCTTCATTGGGTTGAATATCGAAGTAGACACGCGAATCAATTGATCTGAAAGAAAATCCGGATGTGTATAAAAATGTTTGAGTATATGATTTGCCTTCTTCATACCTTGTATCGTATGGAACAGGCCCATCATAGTGGTCTTTACTACATGCAAGCAATAGAAAACAGAATAGTGTTACAAATAATTTGTTCATAATTCAAATTTTTACATTATATTTCTCTTGATTACTCCCGTCACCCGCAATAGCCGACGCACGTCCTCAAATGGTATTTCGAATTCGGGATAGAAATATTCTCCCGTCATCGGCCCGCTTTCGTGTTTCATGTGGTTGTCGCTAAGGCACCGGAAGGCCGACTTGTCTTTATTGTAGTATAGGCGTTTCAGATAACGATTTTCAGATGTTTCTAAAACGTATACTGTTCCGGGTTCAATAAAGCGCTCCGTATATTGGCGTAACCCTATCACACAACCAGCAGGATAGTTGGGAACCATGCTGTTGCCGTATACCCGGAGTGCAAATTCGCTGTCTTTCATAAGTCCCCCTATTTCGATCATGCCCGATGGTCGTACTTGTATCATTTCCATTCCGTATGTTGTGCCTGCAGCTACTTCGGCGTCGTAGTAGGGGATTACCCGGCCTGTGCTTATTAAATTGGTTTCTTCATATTTTACATCAGTTCGAGTGATATTTATATCTCCATATATTGATGTTAGCTTATCTTTTAGCGAATCAGGCATTGGGTCTTTCCCATTTTCGATTTGAGAAACAAAAGATTGTCCTATACCTAAAATATTTGCTAACTCTTTCTGGCTTAGACCTTTTTCCTTTCTAAATTTTTTTAAATCGAACATCGTGATAATTTTTATGTAAATATTTCTGATATTTTTCTTTGATATAAGAAATATATTTCTGATATTTGCATTGTCAACATACAACGTATGTACAAATATAGGAAAAATAACGAATAAAAATGCTTCAATGAAACCCATGTGCAATAAAAGCCGGATAATGAAGAATGCGTGGTATTTAAAGCGCGTAAGTTCGATGGCATTTGCCGCATGCCTGCGCAAAGCATGGCGCAACGAGAAGCTGGCGATGATGAGGGCGAAGATCGAAAAGCGTCCGACGGAGCAGCCGAAGGCGACGGAATACCGTCCGGAACTTCTGACGGTTCCTGCGGACTATTACGGCGTGCGCAAGCAATATTATGGCGACTGATAAACAACGAAAAAACTATTGATACAGACATGAAGGCAAAAGATGTAATGAAAAGACCCGATTATGTAGGGACGCTGCGCAGAATTCCGGTGGGGGTTACTCAGGTGTTCAAAATGGTTGGCACAACGTACAATTCGATGCTTACGGCACGCGGACGCCTACAAAACAACAAGGAAGGGATGTGGCATTTCGAGATCGACACGGTGTCGAACGAAATGAAAGTGACGCGGCTGTCGTAGCGTTGCGAGGTGAATCTGGAACAAATTGATTCTTATGACATCCGAGGACATTTACACTCACGTATCGAATCTTGAAGCTCGTTGTCGGGAGCTTGAAGCATGGCGTAGGCGCAGCGTCGATGTGACGCGGTTCGAGGAGGTTGGTTTAACTTCTGCGGAAGTTGCGCGATTCTTAGGGATGCGGGTGAGTACGGTCCGGAACTATGCACGTTACGGATTGATCGAAAAACATCCCGATTCAACCGACGGAAAACTGCTGTTTAAAGCTAATGTCGTGCTGATGCTTACCTATGAGGATTTGAAAAAAGCCAAACGTCGTTTAAAGTGGCAACTTAGGCAAAATTAGTCTGCAACTATACTAATAATAGTGATTTATGGAATCAGTATTTGAATTGCGGCCGTCCTACCAGTCGCCGGCCCAGAAAGAACGAAGCGAGCGGAACCGTCGCCGTTTCATGCGCCGCCGGGCGATCCTGCGGTGGGTAATGAGAACCTTCAGACTTTATCGCTAAGGGAATGGAATCCTATACGAACATATCCAGCTCCATGAACAGCCCGGAAGTTTTAGGCGATTACAAAAGCCAGTTCATCAACGGGTGTCCGCGCGGATCGAGAACGGCCGCGGAGGTATGCCTGCGCCAGTCGAGCCTTGAATCCTTCTGGCGAAGCGTGATTGAGGCGGTAAGGCGCGATCCGCGTGGCGATATAGACGGAACAGTCTTCACCAGCGCCGATCTTGGCGTGTGTCTCGGTCCGTGGGATGTCGATGTCAGGCATCATTACGAATGGATCGAAAAGGAAGGCGGGGACAGTTATGCAGGACACTTCGAGTCGTACGGGGAGCTGAATGAAAGTTATGAAGTGATCGCAGCCTACGATGCTGAATACGATGAACAACTTACGGGGCTTCCGGCCGTACTCAATGCGTTTTACGAGGCCCACAAAATGAGATTGCACAACATCTGACATAAACTTTAGCCGTCCGCCCCACGATACGGGGCACTCGGAGAGTTACTCAAGTGGTGACGAGGTTTGGTTGCTAACCAGATAGGCCGGTAACGGCGCGGGGGTTCGATCCCCTCACTCTCCGCACTGATTGTTTAACCAATAAAAATTTCAAATCATGGAAAACGCAAACACGAATGCCGTAGCGACGGTAGATTTCCGCAACCTTCCGGACCTCTCGAAAGCCGAGGCCGAACCTGTAGAATTATCAGGTGAATACTGGACGCCCGAAAAGGAGGGAGAGACGCGCCGCCTGTTCTTTGTGGGGCTGAATATGGAAAATGTCGTTGAAATGGAATCGGGTGAGTCGCGTGAACTTCTGGTCGCCCAGTTTGCCGAGAATATCAACGGCGAGCTGCGTGCCGTTCGCAACGGTTCGCGCCGACTCGTAGGCATTTTCGAATCCTTTCAGGCTTCGATCAAGCCGGGCGATGCTTTCGAAATCACTTACCTCGGTAAGAAAAAGAACGTGTCGAACAGCTACAAATCAGACAACTGGAGTGTTAAACGGCTTATCCTGAAAAAATAGCGATGGACTACGGGTTTGACATATCCGATCTGACCGGTGCGACTGTAGCGGAGGAGCTTTCCCCGCTCCAGTTCGACCGGGAGGATTACACGCCCTTCGAGGAGTTCCTGCACCGTATTCCGAGGCTACCCGAAAAGCCGAGAAAGGTTCATAATTACGCTTTGAGCGTGAAAGGCAGGGTAGTGAACGACAGAATGGAAAAGTACCTCGCGCATCCGGGCGAAAGCTCGTCGCTTCTGAAAGAAGCCTTGAAATCCCCGCGGCACTACCTGATCGCCCGGAACGAGGAGGTTAAACCCCGCAACACCGATCACTTCGAGCTGGGAACCTTCTGCCATCAGGCGATACTGGAACCTTCGAAATTCGAAAAGGTCGTCGTCGAACCCAAAAACAACCGGGGGACGATCGAAGGGTGCCGCAATCTTATCGGCTGGTACTGTGATTTGCTCTCCATTCCGCAGTACGCGGTCCTTTCGACGCTGAAGATTCAGGCGTTGAGGGATATGGTTTCCGACCTCGAAATGCTGGCGAAAAAGGCGGGCTATACGATGATCGGCGATGAGCACTACAACATTATTCGGGTCGTGAAGACCGCCTACAAGACCTACGGCGGCGGCATCCTTCCCAAGTTGATGCGGTACGTCAAAACCGAGACATCGATGTACGGCACCGATCCGTCTACGGGCTTGAAGGTGAAGATACGGCCCGACGGCCTGCTGCTGGAGGAGAATTTCGGCATAAACGCGATCCTTTCGGTAAAAACCACCTGCGCCACTTCTGTCGAGGCGTTTATGCGCGACTGTGCGAAGTTCCGCTACGAGCTGGCCGAAGGAATGTACCTGAAGGTCGCCAGCGAGGTGACGGGCCGCAAATTCACGGCTACGCTGATGATCATGGCGCAGACGACGCTTCCGTTTCAGGTCGCGGTCTTCTACTGGGATGCCGAAGATTTGCAGGTCGGAAAGTACAAGTACGCGCAGGCGATGGACATCGTCAAAAAGTGCATGGAGGCGAATACGTGGCCCGGCTTCGACGCCAAAGCGGAGTCAGGCGCTTACGGGATCATCCAGTGCAAGCTGCCCGATTACATCAAGTCGGAGCTGTTGCCGCAATACCTTCCTGAAGCATGAGCGAATACTACGAAGATATGACCGCATTCTGGGATGAAGGACGCCGTCGCCGACAGGAGATCGGGAGGCAGCGGATAGAAGGATTTAAAGATCGATTCCCTGCCGCCAAGATCATTAAAGAGACGCCGTATAGTATTCGGATCATTATCGACCATCATCTGTACGATTTCTTCCCGCAGAAATGTCGCTTGTTCATCATCAGGACGGGTAAGTGGATGAACATAAACCACAAAGGCTATTTGGAACATTTAACACGGATTTTCGATGAGCAACGCGAAAGAGATGTTGGATAAGGTTTTCAGCCTCTACATTCGCCGCCGTGACTGCCGGGACGGAGCGGGCCGGTGCATCAGCTGCGGTCGGCCGATCACCTTCCCGACCTGCGACGCCGGTCACTACATCCCGCGGACACATACGGCGACGCGATGGAACATTTACAACGTGAACGCCCAATGCCGGGAATGCAACCGCATGAAGGACGGCAACGGGGAAAACTACCGTCTCGGCCTTATCGAACGATACGGACTGCCGGTAGTCGAGAAACTGGAGCAGGAGCGTCACGCCACGGTGAAACTCACCGACAACGATTACAGGACTTTAACAAGATTTTTCAAACAACAAACCGCAAAATTATGAGCGACAAGAATTATCGTCCGGAACATCCGGAGTACAAAATTCCCGAACAGTACGAAGCATACCCGCGTGAGTTGAATTTCGGCGGCGAAACGCTGGATGAAGCCGTCAAACTGGCCATGGACCGGTTGATTGCAGAGCCGACGAAAGAGAGCGCCCAGCGTTGCCTCGACGAGAAGGAGATCGAGATTTATCGCGGGGAATACACTTCACTGCTGGAAAACGACAAACCGGCCGAGCAGGCCGCTCTCGACGAATTGCTGGCCGAGGACGCCCGCCTGAAAGAGAAGATCAAGGCGCAGCGTGAAGTGATCCAGAGCATCACCCAGAAAGTAAACGACAAAATCCGGCTTATCAAGGACGGCACGGTATACGAACCGCTGGAGGCGGACAGCTCGCTGCGGATCGCCGTTGACGGCAACTACCTGCATTACACCTATGCCGGCGGTAAATTCGTCCTCGCCAAAGTCTGCCCGATTCCGTCGAACGATCAGGGCAACCTGTTCTCGCGTCAGACCAAGAATCAGGAGGTGTTTATCCGGATGTTCGGGTGCGATTTCACACCTTCCGACACCTTCGAAGAGGTGAAGGTTACCAAGAAGGGTGCGAAGGCTCTGGAGGGCCGCAAACTGGCCGCCTCGGCGATCTGGCGCTACACTGAAGATTTCGTGGACGAAGACACCGGAACCGTCGTCCCGGTCGAACGCACACGCACGATCGTGGACCGTGATACGATACTCGATGCCGAGGCGGTAACACGCCTTATCGCCGAGGAGGTCGAATCGGTTGTGCTCTACAAGATCAAGGCGGAGAATGACACGCCTTCAGCATAAGCGGGGCCGTCCGTCCAACTACCGGCTGCAGCTGCGCTCTCCCTATTGGGAGAACGTGGCCCGGCAGGTGAGAAACCGCGACGGGCATCGGTGCCGGAAGTGCGGCGGGACGGTCAATCTGGAAGTGCATCACACGACCTATTACGACGAAAAAGGCCGGTCGATAGTCGGCCGTGAAGCCGATTATCTGGACAAACTCATAACACTCTGCGCCGAGTGCCACAAGCAAGAACATCGAAAGTAAAATGGCTAAGAAAAAGATAGATACCTTCATTCTGCGGAACGACTTTTTTCCGCAGATCAAGATGCTGGACAGGGAGCAGCGGGGCGATCTGCTGACGGCCATATTCGCGTATTCCACGGGCGAAGAGCTGCCCGATATGGATATGGTCACCCAAATGTGCTTCGGCTTTATCAAATCGTCTTTGGATTCCAATTCGGAGAAATATCAGGCCAAGTGCGATAAGAACAGGGAGAACGGCGCCCGCGGCGGACGGCCCTCGTCAAAACCGAACGGTTCGGAAAATAACCGAACGGTTTCAGACGAAAGCGAACGGTTTTCGGAAGAACCGAACGGAAATGCGGCGGACGATGAAAAACCGATCGCAAAAAACGGAAACCCTATTAAATCTTATTCTGATTCTTATTCTAATCTTAAATCTGATTCTAAATCTAATTCTGTTTCTGATTTTGAATTGCGCGGGGAAGAGAGAGAGATTTTTTTGAAAATTCTGTTGTTCGATAAAAAACTGCTCAATCCGCTTCTGGAACTCGAACGCTTCGTCGCTTACTACGAAAAAACCGGCTGGGTAGACGCCAACGGCAACGCGATAAAGAACCGGGCCGCAGCGCTTAAATTCTGGAAACCGGACGAGAATGCCGAAAAATGTCCTGCCGGCATAGCAGACACTTGGCGCGAAGTGTACAATGCGGTTGCCGGCGCTGCGGGCGGCGAGGATTGCACGCCGATGCTGACTTTATTCCGGGGATTGTACGCAGAAGGCGATACGATTCATATTACCGCGGCGAAGAAGTCCCTCGTGGCATTCATGGAGGAGCCGAAGCGTCTGCCTCTGATACGCGAAGTATTGGACCGCCGTTTCGGACCGGATAAAAAACTTCATTACCGAGTACCCAAATGACCCCGCAAGAATTCTTTCATAAGGTCGAGCGCCTTCGCTCCAAACAGAAGGAATATTTCCGCACCCGGTCGTCTGCGCCCCTGACCGACAGCAAGCGGCTGGAGCGAGAGATCGACGAGGAGATCGAACGGGTCAATAAGATTTTGCATTCCCGCCGTTCCCCTCGGTTAAACTTTAACGAGCAATGAGTATGAAAGTCATAGTAACCTTTTCGGGTGGGAAAGACAGCCTTGCGGCGTTGTTATGGACACGCGAGCATATCACCAAGAACTTCACGACCGTATTTTGCGATACGGGCTGGGAGCATCCGCTGACCTACGAGTACATCAACCGGATCGCGGATAAACTCCACTTGGATTTGGTGACGCTCAAGTCGAAGAAATACGACGGGATGGTCGATCTTGCCCGGCATAAAAAGCGTTGGCCCTCGACGCGGGCGCGGTTCTGCACGGTAGAACTCAAAACCAATCCCACGATCGACTACGTGCTGGACGAGGTTCACGACAATATGCTGATGATACAGGGCATCCGGGCAGCAGAATCGGCCAGCCGAGCCAAGATGCAGGCGCAATGTACGTACTTCAAGTACTATTTCGAGCCTTACGGTTACGACAAAGCAGGCAAACCGAAAAAACACACTTATCGGGGCAAGGCGGTACGGGCATTTCGGGAGAAGTTCGCCGACGATCTGCTTCGGCCTGTGTTCGACTGGTCGGCGCAGCAGGTGATCGATTACATCCTCGACGCAGGTTTGGAGCCGAACCCACTCTACCGGATGGGCTACAAGCGTGTCGGCTGCTGGCCGTGCGTGATGGCGAATCAGCGGGAAATCTTGAACATATCGCGCCAGAACCCGGAGCGAATCAAACAGATCGCCGCACTTGAAACGGAGTTTCATTCATCGTTTTTCGGCCCGAAAAAAATACATGCCCACGCAATCACCAGCGGCAATAAGTATCCTGACATCCGCGATGTTGTGCGCTATGTCGAATGGCAGCACGCCACGGGCAGTTTGTTCGACGACGACACGGCGACCAGCTGCATGAGCTATTACGGATTATGCGAATGACTATGAAATTACGAGTATTCACAAGTTTTTCCGGCTATGACAGTCAGTTGATGGCTCTTCGGGACATCGGCGCGGACTACGAGTGCGTGGGCTGGTCGGAGATCGACAAGTGGGCGATCAAGGCCCATAATGCTGTATTCCCGGAGTTGGCAGACCGAAATTACGGCGACATCACGAAAATCGATTGGAACGCCGTTCCGAATTTCGACCTGTTCACTTACTCGTTTCCGTGTACCGACATCAGCAGCGCCGGAGAGCAGAAGGGTTTCAACGAAGATTCGGGCACCCGTTCATCCCTGTTATGGGAATGCCGTCGGCTGATTGCGCCCAAGCGTCCTAAATTCCTGCTGATGGAGAATGTGAAAGCCCTCGTATCAGAGAAATACCGTCCGCTGTTTCTCAAATGGGAATCGTGGCTTCGCTCGCTCGGTTATGTCAATTATACGGAAATACTCAACGCCAAAGACTACGGTGTGCCGCAGAACCGGGAACGTGTATTTATGCTCTCCATTCTTAACGGCTGCTGGTATGAATTCCCGCATCCGGTTCGGTTGGAAAAGCGGCTGAAAGACGTACTGGAATTGGAGGTAGACGAGAAGTATTATCTGAGCGAAACAATGCTGAAATTTCTGCAAAAGCAGACAGGCCGAAATGAACCGTTTAAGCCTGCAAAAATAGCCGATCTTAATGGTGTTGCCATGACGATAAATGCAAGAGCACACAAAATGGGCAAACAGGATAATTATGTGATGCAGATCGGCGCAACGAAGGAAACGGACTGGAACCGACAGCAATACCGGGTATACGATCCGACTGGCATCAGCCCGACGATAACGACGAAATCGGGCGGCGGGCTTGAACCGAAAATCCTGATGCGGGGACGCGGCTTCAACAAAGGCGGCGAAGCGGATATTCCCGGAACGATTACAGGCAGCGCGTGGGAACAAAACAATCTGCTGAACTATGCTGGCTGTATCCGCCGCCTTACACCCCGCGAGTGTTTGCGGCTGATGGATGTTTCGGACAGCGACATTAACAAGATACAAGCTGCGGGAATCAGCGATACCCAGCAGTACAAGCTGGCCGGAAATAGTATCGTAAAGGCCCCGATGATGGGGATATTTGAAAACATGTTGAGATTTAACAGTTAGCGATATGAAAGACCAAGTAACGAGCATCGAGCAGTCGAAGCGGCTGATCGAACTGGGAGTGCCCGCGGAGAAGGCGAGCATGGTATGGGAAATGGACGAAGATTGCGCCCGATTGAAGATATGGAACACAGATAAGGAAACAAGGCGCGTTCTGCACAATAAGTACCCGAATTACTATGTCCCCGCCTTCACGGTCGCCGACCTGCTGGGGCTTCTCCCGTCGGTGATTTTTATAGCAATTAGATTTAATCCTACCTTGGAAAAGACCGGGGAGGATGGATGGGATTTTGAGTTCGGCCAAATTTCACAGGACGAGGAATATGGTTTCGCCCACAATAAAAGCCTTATCGAACTCCTCGTCGGCCGCATCGAGTGGATAATGTCTAACGGCTATAAAAAATGAAGACTGAAATTATAGCGTGGGTGTTGCTTTCAATTCTCGGAATCGTCACTGTTTGGCTTGGGTATCGCGCCGTGGAGATGCACGAACGGGTCAGAAAATCAATCGAAGAACTCAAAAAAGAAATAGAATCCCATGAAAACAGGAATCGAACTGATTGCAGAGGAGCGCGCTAAAATATTTGCCTCACGCGGCAAGTTAGAGGGGGCATGCAACATGGTTGCGCGCGCAGAAATGCTGGTTGAATTTTCAAGCATCACGTCAAAAACCGACGAAGCAATCAGATTGCTGGCCGAGGCTGGTGCCCGTATCGCCGCCGAAATAGATCGGTTAAACACTTTGGCTAAATGAAAGCAAAGCATATACTTCGGCGAATATATGTCGTAAACAGATGGCGGCATCCGGGCTGCGGTCATTTTATACTACTCGGCCTGAGTAAATTTTGGTTCGGCCCAAGTAGCTATAAATTATCGGTTCACCTCTTCGGAATTGAGATCGCCGCCGAGATAGACAGACTGAACAACCTAAAACAAGAATAGCAATGGATAAATTTCAAGCACTCAATGAACTTTCCTGTGAGGTTTACCAGAATGCAGTAGACCACGGATTTTATGATGCAGAGCACAAGATAGCCGAGGCGGCGGGTGACGACATCTACACGCATGAAATCCTGCAACATTTAGTATTCGGGCAACGAATAGCATTGATTAATTCGGAGTTGTCCGAGGCATTAGAGGCCGATAGGCTTGGCAGATTTGCAAAGCATGTCAGAACGGTAGAATATGCGCTTGCGCAAAACTCAGCCTTTGAAGCCGCGTTTCGTGCCGGAATTAAAGACACTGTAGAAGATGAAATCGCAGACGCACTTATCCGCATTCTTGACCTGTGTGCAGCAAATAACATAGACATCGGCACCCATGTTCGGCTTAAAATGGAATATAATAGTAGAAGGCCAAAAATGCACGGCAAGAAATACTAATAGTGAAATCCGTGGGTCGTGGTTTACGAATTTGAATTGATGAAATAGTATGAAAAATTTCGATTTAGCGGCCGCTAAAGCAGGGGTGCCGGTGTGCACAAGAAGTGGGCTGGAGGCAAGAATTATATGCTATGACCGCCGGGGAGATAGTGATTGCAGGATGGTAGCCTTAGTGAATGCGGGTTATGAGGAACGGGTGCAGTATTATAGCCAAGCAGGAAAAATAATACATAATAATACTTGCGCAGATGATCTTATGATGCGCGACGACGACTACACCGAGAAGCTGGCGCGTGGAGAGTACGGACCAACTGTCAAAGAAAACTTGACAGTTGATACCCCAACTTGTAAGGAATCCTTACCAGTTGACCGGGAGTACTGGCGGCGGGTGTATGCCGGGCAAATAATGCCAGTCGTATTTCATGCAGCTATTACTACTGGTGCGAAGGTTAAAGACGAATACAAGGACATGCCGGCTGACGTAGCAGTTGCTCGTTCTGCGATTATCCTTGCCGACGCCCTCCTTGCAGAGCTGGAGAAGAAATAAAAAAGAGGCAATCCCGAAAGATCACCCCTACACGCAGGATAAAGGTAGTAATTAAATTAGAGGATTGCAAATGAGAAGGGTAAAAAAATGGACACGCGAAGAGCTGTTTGAAATGAAGCGGTTGTATCCGACATTTTTCAACAAGGCTTTGGCTGAATTGTTCGGTCGCTCGCCGAAGGCCATTGTTACATGTGCGGCTCGGCTCAATTTGAGAAAATCGGAAGCTTTTATGGAAGAATGCAAGCATTTGCCCGGCCGATTTCAGAAAGGGCATGTGCCGCATAACAAGGGGGTTACTGGACTCAAACGCGCTCCGAGGGAAAACAGCTCCAAAGTAAACATGAAAATGCAAGAGAGAGGCAAATCTCTGGATTGTATGCCTACCCCGTTCAAACGGATGAAAAGGAGTGTTGATTAGGAATATGCGGGAGAATACTCGAAACAATAGCCGATAGGTCTCAAAAAGCAGTGTACTTTTAGCCATCGGAATTATAATGGCATATCGCGGGGTGGAGCAGCGGCAGCTCGTCGGGTTCATGTCCCGAAGGTCGTGGGTTCGAATCCCATCCCCGCTACAATTTGCATATTATGGCAGCTAATCAGGACCAGCAACATGTAGGACGCCCGCGTAAGTTCTCCAGCCCGGAGGAAATGCAGGCAGCCATTGATGCTTATTTCGCCGCGTGTGAGAAGAAAGACGAACCGCTTACTATCGAAGGGCTTTGCGAGGCTCTTGAGGTAGATAGGAGAACTATTCTCAACTATGGCAAGCTGGAAGCGTACTCTGCGTTTTTTCCCACGGTAAAAAAAGCGCGGATGCGCGTCCAACGGGATTTGGTCGTTCGCATGCTCAAAGGCGGATGCGGGGCCGCCGCCGCGATCTTCCTGCTGAAGAACAATCATGGGTACGAGGACGAGCAGACTATGAAGTTTCGCCCTATGGAGTCAAATCCTTTTAAGGATATGACGCCCGAACAGAAGGCTCAATTCCTGTCGGACGATGAAGCGGAATGAAAGTGGATGCAAATACCCTCTACCAATGGCGTACGGACAAGGCCCGAAATATTTTCGGGCTTTTTGCCAAGTATGTCAATCCGCGTTTGGAATTCGCGCAGTTTCATATCGTCTATTATCGCATCCTGCACCGGTTCGCTACGGGGAAGATCAAGAAGCTGATTATCTCTATGCCGCCCCAGCACGGCAAAAGCGAGGCTTCGACCCGGCTTCTTCCTGCCATAATACTCGGACGGAATCCGGATGCGCGTATAGCGGTGGCTTCGTACAACGACGGCAAGGCCAAGAAATTCAATCGTGAGATACAGCGATATATGCGAACCCCGCAGTATGCCGAGTTGTTTCCCGATACGCGCATAAGCAACGGACGCACCTCCTCGGAGGATGCGATCAATACCGCGAACGAGTTTGAAATCATCGGACACCGGGGCAGTTTGCTGAGCGTCGGCCGCGGTGGCGGCCTTACCGGCAATCCTGTCGATGTCTTGATTATCGACGACCTGTACAAAGACGCCGAAGAGGGTAATTCCCCCGTTATCCGCGAATCCTGCTGGGAGTGGTATGCTTCGGTGGCCAATTTCCGGCTGCATAACGACAGCCGGCAGCTTATCGTGTTCACGCGCTGGCATGAGGACGATCTGATCGGGCGTCTCGAAAAGTATGACAAGGTAATCGAGGTCGATTCGTGGGCGCAACTCGACGATTTCCCTGCGGATGCTTGGGCAAAGGTCAATTTTCAGGCGATCAAGGAGAGCGAGCCGACCGAGATCGATCCCCGGCGGATCGGGGAGGCGCTTTGGCCGGTCCGTCACTCCTTGGAGCGGCTTCAGACGTCCCGCAGATTGTCGCCGGAAATATTCGAGTGCATGTGTCAGGGGAATCCCTACAATGAATCGGGGACGCTCTACGGCCGGGAGTGGCAGACCTACACGGAACTGCCCGCCACCTACGGCAACAACAACTACACGGACATTGCCGACACCGGGACCGACAACACGCTTTCTATATCTTATCGGGTAGGGGCGACGGAAACCTCAGACGGCATGAGCTTCCGCAAATGCTACATTACCGATTTGGTATACACGGGCAGCGATCTGGACGAGGCGGAAAAACTGCTGCCGATGCTGTTTTCCCGAACGCAAACCCGTTCGGCCCGTATCGAGAGCAACAACGGCGGCCGGTATTTCGCTCACAAACTGAAGGCACGCTGTCCGGGTGTAGAGATCATCCCTTTTTTTCAGTCTCAGAACAAGGAATCGCGCATTTTGACCTACGCGCCCACGGTGAAGCAGTGTATCGTCCTGCCTTATGACTGGGCACAGCGCTGGCCGCGGTTCTATGCGGATGCGACATCCTTCAAACGGATATTCAAAGCCAATGCCCACGACGAGGTGGCGGACGTACTTACGGGCATCGCGGAGTGCGAGAATGGCGATCGCAAACGTCCTCGCGGAGTAAAGGTGCGCAATTGACGCCGATCTGCCTCAAAATAATATTTTCCTTTGTAGTGAAAAAGGGCTAAGGGTCGCCCGTATGTTTAACCGAAAAATTTATTAACGTATGAATTGTGGTTGTCCGCGCGGCGCATCGCTCACGACTATTCCGGTCTCCGAATGTCCGGAAAGCATGGGGCAGGTGCAGAAGTTGATCTTCCAGCGCATCTACAAATCGGGCGACGAGCAGAACAGCATCGCCGATCCCACCAAACTGGCGTCGTGGACGCCGCTTCTCACGGCATCCGACGGCACGAAGGCCGTCATCACGCCGTTCATCAGCGAACCGACTGCCGAACCGGGCGAAGCCCGCACCTATGGCGGCGGCAACGCTACCGTCGGCGGTGTCGAAATCATCCTCGGCACGAATCCCACGGCTTTCACGGCCAAAATCCTGCGTTCGCCGCAGGACACGATCAAGGCCATGAAGGAGCTGATGTGCGAAGACGTCGGTGTCTACCTGATCGACGAGCACGGAAATATCGGCTGCGTGAAGAACGTCGATAACTCCGGCGACTCTCCGGTGACGACCTACAGGCCGATTCCGGTGCAGTCGGTGTTCGTATCGGACAAGGGACTGGGCGGTTTCGAATCTCCCGACAGCAACAACATTTCGTTCTCGTTCCTGCCCGGATGGTCGGACGATTTCACGATCGTTGCTCCGGCCGACTTCAACCCGCTGCGCGATCTGGTCGCCGCCGGCAAATAGTCAGAGGCTATGAAGCGTGAAACGAAAGTGACGCTGATTACCGCGGACGGTATGACGCAGGAGTTTACGCCGGAGCATGCCGAGCGTCTCCTGCGCATGCCCCGCAACGGAGGCTGGAAGTTACCCGAAAAATCACCTTTCATCTTCACCCCGGCATATGGGATTGACCGTCGAAGAAATACGCGACCGGATAAAGTCACCGCATCACGGCGGGACCAAGAATAAAGCCATCCGGCAGCAGGAACGCATCCGATTCCATGCGGAAACGAGCCTCGACCAGTACAGAATGAGCGCGACAGCTACGCGCTTCCTGAGCTGGGTCGAAGGATTGATTCCGCATGACAAGTTCGTCACGTTCCTTTCGCTGTTTCAGTTTCCCATCAAGACGAACGAATTGACGGGGGTGATCTTCGAAAAGTTGAGCCGGGTGTTCGACGGACGCAATCCGGTCTTTACCTACCAGTTCAAGGACAGTGCGCAGCGCGACGATTGGGAGAAATACCGCACTGAAAGGCTCAACGAGCCGGTCGTGTGGCAAACGGACGGATTCGAACACTTTCAGACGGGAATCAATTCCGTGCTGATCGTGGATGTTCCGGAAGTGCAGGCGGGTGAGCTGCCGGAGCCGTATTTTTATTGGCTTTCGATCGAACGGGTCATTGACTTCCGGATCGACCGGACTAAGCAGGGATTTTCGAATTTCGAGTGGATCATTTTCGAAGCGGGTGATGACAAGATCGCGGTTTTCGACGACGAACGTTACCGGTTGTTCCGCAAGGGGAAGGACAACAATATCGGCGAACTGCTCGTGGATAATCCGCACGCATTGGGGTATTGCCCGGCCCGCTTCTTCTGGACGACGCCTGTAAATCTACGAGAACCCGAAATCAAGCGCAGCCCGCTGTCGAAAGAGCTGGCGGCGCTCGACTGGTTTCTGTTCTTCGCCATATCCAAACAGCATCTGGATTTGTACGCTCCCTATCCGATCTATTCAGGTTACGAAATGGATTGCAACTTCCATAACGACGATTCGGGAGACTACTGCGACGGCGGATTCCTGAGGAACCGGGACGGGAACTACAAGATTATTCCGGCGACCGGCGCCGTCGAACGGTGCCCGGTGTGCGGAAACAAGCGTATCAGCGGGGCGGGTTCGTTCGTGGAAATTCCGGTCCCTCAGCAAAATGGACCAGACTTGCGGAATCCCGTGCAGATAACGACGGTGGACCGCAACGCCCTCGACTACAATGTCGAAGAGGTAGAGCGGATGGAAAGGAATATCGTCCGTAACTGCGTAGGAGTGGATAATGAGATTGTCAACGGACAGGCGATCAACGAAATGCAGGTAGAGGCGACTTTCGAAAACCGCACTACGGTGCTGATGTCCGTCAAACGCAACTTCGAGAATGCCCAGAAGTTTGTGGACGAGACGATCTGCCGCCTGCGTTACGGTGCGGCCTTCACTTCCGCGACGGTGGACTGGGGTACGGAGTTCTACCTGACCACCGTATCCGAACTGCGCGTCCGTTACGCGAGAGCCAAAGAGCAGGGTGCTTCTGATGCCGAGCTGGATGCGCTGGCGCGCAAGATCATCGAAACGGAGTATCGTAACGATCCCCAGCAGCTTCAGCGCATGACGATCCTTTCGGAACTGGAACCGTATCGCCACCTGACCCGCGAGGAGCTTCTGACGCTTAACGAAAGGGGATTGGTCGATCCTGCGGATTTGGCCGTGAAACTTAATTTCTCGGCTTATGTGGCGCGGTTCGAACGAGAAAACATGAACGTCGTCGATTTCGGGGCGAACATCCCGCACGACATCAAAATAGAACGAATCACTAACGCTTTACGAAACTATGGCACAGAACAGCAAAACAAAGGTACAGGAGCCGTTTAAACCGGCTCCGGGCGACGAGGCTTACGTTCACGTAACTCTGGAACAGCCCAACTACGACAGACGGACGGGGCAGCGGCTTTCGCGGTCCCGACTGCAGAAATTCGGCGTACGTGAGTACGCAAAGATCAAAGACCAGTTATACAAGCAGGGCTACACGGTCGAACTGCTTTACATGCCCACGGCGAAGACGCTGGCCGAGGCACAGGCTCCGGCAGTTCCTACGCCTGTAACGGTCATTCGGGCGGGAGAATCGCCCGCGGCGGCAACCTCCGAATTGAAGGAGGCGGAATCCCCGAAAGATGCTGCAGAATCGGAGGGGAAGACCGAGAAAAAGCAGTCCGGAAAAGATCAGGAGGAGTAATCACACGAATTTATAAAGGGAAAATAAATTATGGCACTTACGAAAGACATGCTTACGGCGAACGAATCCCTTGCGGGTCTCTCCGAGGAGCAAATCAACCTGATCGAGACGCTTTCGCGTAACGACGAAAACACCGTAATCGGGGAGCGCATCGGTAGGCTTCACAGCGATTATGACGCCGATATTCTCGCCGTTACGGGTATCGCCAAGCAGCAGGGCGAAAAGTCCTACGACTACCTCAAACGTGCTGCGGGCGAGATCAAACACCGGGCAGACAAGGCCGACGAGTTTCAGCAGAAAGTCACGACCCTTGCCGGTGAGCGTGATGCGCTTAAAGAGCAGCTGAAGGCCGGCGGCGGCAGCGATCTCGCAGCGCAGTTGGCAGCGAAGGAGGCAGAACTGAAAGCCACCAAGCAGCTCTACGGCGAGACGAAAGCCAACTTGGACAAGCTGACGAAGGAAAGCGCCTCGAAGATTACAGCCATGCAGATCGGCTACGAAATCAAGAGTGCGGCTGCGGCGCTGAAGTTCAAACCGGAGATTCCCGAAGCGGTCGCTGCGATGGCCGTCCAGAATGTTGTCAAGGAGTTGGAGTCGGTCCATAAGCCCGAATTCATTGCCGATGCCAACGGTAACCAACGGCTTGTTTTTAAGGATGAAAACGGGGTGCAGCTCAATAATCCGGCCAATGGTCTCCAGCCCTTCACGGCTGCCGAATTGCTTACGCAGAAGCTTTCGGCACTCGGAATCCTTTCCGAAGGGCAGAAGCAGGCCGGAGCCGGAACCAAAGGTGCTGACGGCGGCAAGGGAGGTACCTTCGATCTGGGCGGCGCGCGCACGCAGGTGGAGGCTGACAAGATGATCGTCGAGCAGCTTTGCCGTAATGGTTTCGTGAAAGGGACGCCCGAATTCAACGACAAGATGAAGGAGGCGCGCGAAACCAACAAAGTGCAGGACTTACCCCTGCGATAAACACCGATAAACGGGGCAAAGGGTCAGCCTCGAAAGTATTAACCGATTAAATTTTTCTATTATGTCTCTTATTGAAACCAGATTGCAGAATCTGCGGGTTAATTCCGACCTCGACAAGAATATGGCCCGCCCGTCCCGTTACGGTGCGCTTGACCTGTTCGTCGAGCAGTCCTATGCCCGCGACGGAATCATCACCGACGAACTGCGTGAGCGTGCTTTCGCCGCCAACGGCCGCGAGGTACAGATTCCCGTCATCGACTACGACGGTGACGTAACCATTTCGAATGTCCGCAGCTGCGACATCGCCGACGACGAGAATACGTCGAAACTCGTAAACGTTACCTTCGTAACGTATGCGTTCGGATTCACGATGGTTCCGACGTTGTACGACAGCAACGAAATCAGAATCCAGAAGGACTGGGAGCGCAAGTTCCTGAAGTACCTCTACAAGCTGGCCGACACGCTCGATGCCGGTGCGGTAGCGGCCCTTTCGGCCAACAAAACGCAGGTGTTCAAAGAGCTGCTGACCTACACGCAGGCGGGCAACTCGATTCAGGTGCCGTGGGTGCAGCGTGAAGACGCCCTTGCCGACTTCGACGCGATGATGGCCGCCAACGACTATTTCGGGCGCATGCACATCGTCGGCAACGCGGGTATTCAGGCCCTCGTGACGAAACTCGCGCAGCACGGTCTCTACAACGACGTGGACAAGCGCAACGAGTACCTGAACAAGATTTTCCACTTCACGAACAATGTCACCAACGAAGCCAGCGCCTATGCGAGCGGTTATGCCGTCGAGCACGGCAACGTGGGTATGCTGTTCCGCGTGGACCGCGAAGCCCTGCGCCGCACCGACCTCGGCCCGATGGGCGAGTGGGACATCACGACGCTGCCCGTCCTGAACATTCCCGTGGGCACGTTCTTCAAGGACAGCGTAGGTAACTACTCGACGATTGCCGGGGCCGCTTCGGCCGACATGACCTGCGTACACAAGGAGTACTACGGTTTCTCGGTAGACGTGGCTTATCTGGTGGCATACAACTCCGATCCCACGGAGATCGCCAACCCGATCATGAAGTTCGACATCCTGAAGTCGACCATGACCCCGGTGACGACGATCCCGGTTCAGGTTGTCAACCCGGCCGAATCGCCCGTGAATACGAAAGAGGTAGCGGGAGCGTAATCGACCGCACAAGTTTAACCGACGGGGGTAGGGGAATGCCCTGCCCCTGTTTTTCATTCAACCGGAAATGTATAGAATACCCGAAATTCAACGCCGGCTGGCCGGACTCGTCGGCTGGCGCAAGGACCCGAATCCGAAATACCGGATCGACGACGAGCTGCGGCAGTCCGAAAGCGGCCTTTATTTTCAGGACGTGCATCCGCTGCTGACACTGGAGAATATGTACTATTGCATGCCCGACGAGAAGGACACCGCCTATCCGGCGTACGACGCTTCGGCCGACTATAAAACCGGTGATGTCGTTCGAGACCCGCAGGACGGAAAGAAACTTTACGCCGCGGTGCAGGACAGCACGGGGCAGGAACTTGCCGATCCGGAATACTGGGCCGAATACGATCCCTTTTCGTCGTTTCTGCGCGAGATCGTGCAGTCCGGGATGGCATTGGCCGTGCAGACCTTCGTCAACGGCCATGCGGTCGAGAACCGGGCGAAAAGCCTGCTCGACAAACGTCCGTTTTTCGACGGCACGGGGCGTATCGCCGACGCGATCCGGAATACCGGCAAGGTCGTAGGCTACGAGATCGTTCCGGTCCGTGCGCTGGGCGTCACCACGAAGATCGAGCGCATCGGCCTGCAGGTGACCGGAAACGGCCCCGTGACGGTCTATGTCTTTCACTCCAGCCTGCTCGAACCGGTCTATACGTTCGAGTTCGACGTCAAGGCGAAGGTAGGGTATCAGTGGTTTCCGGTCAAGGATTGCTATCTGCCTTATCTGCAGCAGGGCAATGCCGGCGGTTCGTGGTACGTGTGCTACAACCAGTCCGACCTGCCCGCGGAGATGGAAGCCGTAAATATAAACCGCGACTGGTCGCAACAGCCGTGCGCCTGCCGCCGCGGAGAGTACGAGTTGTGGAAGATGGTCCACAAGTACATGGAGATTTACCCCTTTGCTGTGCGCGGAGGGGCCGATTTCGGCCGATCTCCCGAATTGTGGGACATCACAGACATGACCTACACCTATACGCGCAACTACGGGATGAATCTCGTAGTCACCATAGGCTGCGACTATACGGACTTCATCACCGAACAGCGCATGAACTTCGCCGAGGTCGTGGCCAAGCAGGTCGCGGTGAACGCGCTCCGGTACATGGCTTACAACCCCAATGTGCGGATCAACCGCAACCAGTCGAACATTACCCGTACGGACATCCTCTTCGAACTGGAGGGGAATACTGCCGGCCGGCCTTCGGGCTTGGTGAACGACCTGAACAGAGCCTATCAGGCTTTGCGGCTCGATACCGCCGGAATGTCGCGTATCTGCCTGCCTTGTCACAACGGGGGAGTGCGGTACGGGGCTGTCGGCGGAATGTGACGAATTGAACAATTTGATGCGGTTTTACAACGCTTTCCCTTAGGAGAAACACAAACCTTTTGAACAATGAATGCCATTCAGTCGATGATCGACGCCCTCCGGGATTTCAGGCAGCGCGAAGGTGAATACATTCTCGGCAGTGTGCGCGAAAACGAAGCGGCGGTTATCGACATGAACGCCGAAGAGCAGTTGTTTGAGAAGGGTGAAAACCGCCTCGGCGTGTCGATCGCGGATTACCGCCCGTATTCGCCGGTCACCATTGAGGAGAAACGGATGCGGGGGCAGCCGTACAATCGCGTAACACTGCGCGATAAGGGCGATTTCGAGAGCAGTTTTTACATCCGCTATTCGGGGGACAGCTTCGAAATCACGGCGTCGGACGGGAAAACCGACGATCTGGTCCGCAAGTACGGCAAAGAGATTTTCGGCCTGAACCGAGACAATCTCGACGAGCTGATCCGCACCTATATGCTGCCGTTCCTGCGCGAAAAACTTATAGAAACAATAAACGACCGAAAATGAACGAAAATCCTGTACTGCTCGATAAAGTCCTCGGACAATTGCGCGACGCACTGGCGGCGAACGTGTCGTGGCTTACGAATGTCTATGGAAAGGCCCAGCGTCTGATTGAAAAGGACGTGCAGGGCCGGGACCTCTATTTCCCCGCGATCTACACCGGAGAAACGGAATATCTCTCCATGTTGCCCGACTCGCGGCTGGGGAACTTCAGTTTCTTCGATATTCCGGACGCTTACCGCTTCCCGGAATACAACCGATATACGGTAAACAAGTTCTTCACGCCGTTCCGGCTGGTGGTTTGGTTCGACGAGCGGACGATATGGGGACCGGGCGTCAGTAACCGCGAGCAACTGAAGATGGACGTACTGGCGGTGCTCGGCCAGACGACGCTCAAAGAGGGCGGGTTGCGGATCGATAAGGTCTGCGAACGCCATGAAAACATATACTCCGGCTATTCGCTCGCCGAAGTCGATGTGCAGTACCTGATGGTGCCGTACGGCGGCTTTGCAGTCGAGGGCGAGCTGGAACTGTCGGAAGAGTGCATAGCGAGATAATAACCTAAAAATTACGAAATATGGTAACTTTCATCTGCATTGTAGTGTGTGTGGCTCTGGCGGCCGCATTCGTCCTCCTGTTTATGGACCGCGCCGGATTGCGCGAGCGGGTCGTGGCCACGGCTCCGAAACCGATCTCCGAAATGTTCGGTTGTGATTTTTGTCTCTCATGGTGGAGCTGCGCTGCGCTGGCCGTCATTGCTACGGTCATCTGCCGGGACGCTGCGATCCTTGCCGCGCCCCTGTTCGCAACTCCGATAACCCGCGCGCTGCTATGAGAACCGAAAAACTGAACGGCCATACTGTCAAGCTTTACGACGGCGTGGACGAAATGCCTGTCGGCCGGTTCCAGCGCTTCAACAAATGCCTGCTATACGACACCGGCATCGGGTCGGATTTCGCAGACGTGGACGCGCATATGTCACGGATCGCGGCGTATATCCCGAAGGACCCCGCTAAAGCCCTGCAGGAACTGGAGAACATGCGCAACAACCTCTACTACATCGTGCAGGGCGTATCTCCGCGCAACATGGCGTTCGCGGCGCTCGTGACCGAGATCGACGGCCGGCCGCGGAACGACCTGAGCGACGCGGGGCTGAACGAGACGCTGGCCCTGCTCGATGATGTGAAGCACACACTTATCTCCCGGCTGGCCGAGGCGATCAAAAAAAAAATCCGCGAAGACCTTTCTGTTTATTTCCCGGCTACGTTTAGCGACGTACATGAAAAAGACACGACGGAAAGGCTTCTCCGCCGGACGCGTCTGGTCCTTTCGGAAATTACGACGTCCGGGGACGCGGCGGAAGACATCGCGCTGATCGACGACTTCATTCTGATGCAGAATCCGCCGCAGGCGTATTCGACCGCGCAAGGCGCGGATGTGATGTTCGATAAGAATTATACGGAAATAACGCTGCTCGTTTCCAAGTCCATGAAGATGGACGCCCGGAACATGACGGTGTTGGAATTCTATCAGGCGCTCGCTTACATGAAGAGCGAAGCCCGGAAAATGCGAAAACGAGTAAACTGATACCCATTCATGGCAGAGGTAAACAACCCCATAAAAACCAGCGATCTGATTCAGAACGACGGTACGATCGACAAACTTATCGCCGATCTGGAAAAACTGCGCGACAAATACGTCAAGTCGATGGACGAGATTCGGAAGAAGGCGAACGCGCTGGATCAGACCCTTCAAAAGCTGAGCGGCTCCACCGAACAGCAGAAGCAGGCCGCGCAGCAATCCGCTGCCGAAGCCGACCGGATGTCCCGTGCCTACAAGGAAATGAAGAAGGAAGCCGCTGCGCTTGAAAGCGAAATCATTGCGCTCCGTCGGCAGAAGGCGGAATTGACTTCGGCTACACAGACAGAAACAAAGGCGATGCAGGCGGAGGCCAAGAGTGTCAAGGAACTCAGCGATTTAGTCGAAAGTGTTGCCGGTGCCCGTGGTGATCTGCTCGACCAGATGGTGCGGGAGCAAGCCGTTCTGACACGCATTCGGAAAGAGCGGAAGGAATTGACGAAAGCCGAAAAAGAGGGGCGAATCAGTTCGGAAGACGCCATCGCGAAGCGGGCACGGCTGCTCAATACCGAAACGCAGTATAAAATATCGCTTCAGCAAACTCGCTCCCAGCTTAACGCCAATACCAAGCAATTATTGGCGGCGAACGGGTCTTACGATGAAAGTGCGCAACTTCTTGAACGCATGCGCATGACTTATCGGAGTCTGGGCGAAAGTATGCAGAAATCGCCGTTGGGGGTTGAAATGCTCCGCAATATAGAGTTGCTGGATGCCAAAGTTAAAAAGGCCGACGCTTCGATGGGGAATTTCCAGCGTAATGTCGGTAACTACGCCAGTGGATTCAGCCCGTTGCAATTTCAGGTTCAGCAGGTAGCCCGCGAATTGCCGTCCCTCACGATATCGGCCCAGCAGTTTTTCTTGGCTATCTCGAACAACCTGCCGATGTTGGCAGACGAACTTAGCCGTGCCCGTCAAGAATACAGAAAAATGCGGGATGAAGGCAAAGAGGGAATCCCCGTGTGGAAACAGCTGCTTAAATCCGTTGCATCGTGGCAAACGCTTTTGGTGGTCGGGATTACTGTAGCAACTGCCTATGGCAAGGAGATCGGGAACTTCTTCTCGCAGATATTTGGAGCAGTGCCCAAGATGCGGACTGCGACACAAATGTTCGGCGATGTAAATAAAGCGATTTCAAGCAGTGCAAAACCGCTTGCTGAAAATCTTGTCCGCTATCGTGAACTGCAAAGAGAGTGGAATAATTTGAAAGGTAAGGCGGACGAACAATTAACGTGGATCAAGGAAAATCAGACGGAATTCGGAAATCTGGGTGTCGCAATCAATGAAGCCAATGACGCGCAGATTGCTTTCGTATCGAATTCGAATGCGGTGATTACGGCGTTGCGAGAACAAGCCCGCGCTGCTGCTGCCCGTGATTTGGCGGTGTCGCAATACGAAAAGATCGTCCAAAAGGAAATCGAATTAGCTGACGCTCAAAAGGAGCTGGAACGCACACAAGGCATAATGAATTCGGGGCGGTTATCGACCGAACCTTTGATTGTTGGCGGTGATGTTACCCAGTCGGAATATGAGGCTTATCAACAGCGCGAACGGATGGAGCAAAATATTGTGACCGCGCTGAAAAGTGAGTTGTCTGTATTACAGGGTGTCGCCGACGGATATTTCAAAATTCAGGCAGCCGCTGAAGATGCAGAAAAAGCGGCCATCAAGGGTGCAGGATTGACGCCGTTCGATACGAACAAGGCCGAAGAAAAACTTCGGAAGGAAGAAGAGCGCAAACGCAAAGCGGAAGAGGCAGCTGCCCTGCGCAAACAGACACAGGCCGACAAAGAAGCCCGCGCGGCCGAACGTCAGGAAAAATACGCCTTCGATGCAGCGAAAAAGTCCGAACAGCTGCAAGTCGACGCTATGCAGGCAGGCTATGCGAAACGCCGTGCGACAATCGAATTCAATGCCAAATGGGAAGCGGCGGAGTTGGAGCGGCGCTATAATAAAATCGAAGGTTTTACCGAGGGTGACGCCGATTTGTGGAAGGATTACGCTTATGCCGTCATTGCCAACGAAAAGGCCAAAAACGATGCTCTTATCGAGCTGGACAATCAATATGCACTCGAAACCCGGCAGTTGACGCAGGAAACCCTGCAAAACCGACTTGCCGCTGTGCAGGAAGGAAGTGTCGAATATATCCGCATTCAGCGCGAAATGCTGGAAAACGCCCGGCAGATCGAACTGCTGGAAAACAAGACGCGCCCGGCAGAGCAACGGCAGGATGAGACTGCGATAAACGCTAAGTACAGATTTCAGGGGACACAGCAGGGATTTCAGTCCGGGATGACTGGTATTGATACGGCATTTTCCGTTCAAAACAGCGAAATCGAGGCATTGAAGGCCACCGAGCGGGAAAAGACGGTATTGCGCCTGCAGGCGGAAAAAGAACGTTGGGAGAAAGTGTTGGCCCTGATGAATCAATATGGCGGAGTCGTTTCGGATGCGGATGTAGCTATTGTTAAAAACGCCATTACCGCGACCAACAACGAAATCGAGAAGGCCAAACAGCCGCGCGATTTGTGGGATGCAATGGGAATCAATCTCGACGACGATAAAAAGCAGGCTATCTCCGAAAGCGTTTCTTTCGCTTTGGAGCAGATGACTGCGATCCTCGACGCGGAGATCGAAATGGCGCAGCAGGCTGTCGATGCGGCCAACGAGCGCGTTACGGCTGCGCAGTCGGCGCTCGATGCTGAGATGCAGGCGAAAGCCAACGGACTCGCATACAGTCAGACCGAAGCGGAAAAAAGGCTGGAGATGGAGAAGCAGAATCAGGCGAAAGCCATTGCCGAGCAGAAAAAAGCGCAAAAGCAGAAAGCCCAGATCGAGACCTTGCAGCAGATTTCAAGTCTGGTGACCGCTTCGGCGGCGATTTGGGGCGCGCTGGTACTGCCGTGGCTGGCGATTCCGGCCATTGCGATCATGTGGGCGACGTTCGGCGCGGCGAAGATCAAAGCTTCACAGCTCGCCAAATCGTCGGGTACCGAGCAGTACGGCGACGGCACCTACGAATTTATCGACGGCGGCAGTCACCAGAGCGGCAACGACGTTCCGCTGGGCATCAATCCCAGAACGGGGAAAGAACGCCGTGTCGAAGGCGGGGAAATGTTTGCCGTAGTGAACAAGTCCGGAGTGCGTAAATACCGGTCCGAGCTGCCGACGATCATCAATTCTCTGAACCGCGGGGAGTTCGACCGCACCTATATCCGGCAGGCGTTCGCCCAGCAGCCGGCGGAAGTAATTGTCAATGCTTCCAGCGACAACCGGAAGATCGCGGCAGATATTGCGGCTATCAGGAGACTATCCGAACGTCAGGTGTATACCGATTCGAAGGGTCGAACTGTCATCAGATACAAGAAACACACGAAAATACTCAATTAGAATGAATCCGAAGTACCGATTTTTCATCAACGACCGCGAATGCGCCCCGTATTACAAAGACGATCTGTCGCTCGATACGGAACGCGAGTCGTCGCGCTGGTTTTTCCGGTCGAAATTGAGTGGCAAACTCAACTTCATCCGGGATGACTTTGACTATATCGACCGGCAGCCAATTTCTACGACATTCCAGCTGCGTATCGAACGCAGGAACGCTACCGGATGGGCTGAATACTACCGCGGGCGTTTCTTCAAGACCGACTGCGAATTCGACCGCGACAACCGCATCGTTACGGTCGTTGTCGATTCGCAGGACAATTATGTGGACATCCTCAAAAACTATGATTCGGAAGAGAACCTGATTCCGCTGGCACCGGACAGTGTGAGTGTAAAGACCTTTGTCCGTCCTCTTCTGGAGGTGTATCTGGTCCAGAACGGCGTCGGATCGGATAGGTTGTCGGTATTTCAGGGAAATCATGTCTGGGAGAAAGAAACGAACGACTCTCCTTCCGATGAAAATACGCTGGTAAATACCTACCATTTTGCGCCGGGACGTAATGTCGGGATTGCCGGGGTTGCTTATGGCGCAGGCAACTGGAGCCTTCTGGAAATAGACAACTATGTAGGGACCTATACTTTGGTGCGAGGAAATACTGAGGATAAGAATCGGTTCTTCATAAATTTACGCACATCGCATTGTTTAAAGGAAACGCCGTATCTGCTGCCTCTTATACATTCCCGAATAACTTTGTATGCCTATGACCCCAATACGGATCAGGAAACGGGAGACGCTATAGCTTCCGGCACGACACCGCTTATGAATTTAAATAGAGCAAGATTATACCGAGAGGGGAATAAAGCGGACCAGCTGTTAGTTAATATCCAATCATCCAAGATATACCAACGGATTATCAACGCTGTAGGTGATCAACGCCGGAGTGATTCGGATATTACCGACACCTCGCTGAAGGTTTATCCATTTGCGATAACGGAAAATACCGCCTATGAAGTCATCGTATCAAACGAGGTTTCATCGGAGCCTACAGAATGGGGCCGGGCGGAAAACGGCGGCTACTTTTTGGGACCTGCCCATGCCGGCCCATGTGTCGCACCGGTCTTCCAGTCTCGGTGGGCGACGATCTCGTACTGGATGAAACTGACGCTGACCGAAAATGACAGCAACCGCCGGGAATGGGTCATCAACGACTGCTACGACATAGGAAATGTCATCAAAGTCCTGCTTCAGAAGTTTGCCCCGGAGATCAAGCATGAACCGCTGCCGGAGTACAGCGAATTCCTGTATTTTGCCGGGGATGCGACACATAGTGACCTTTATAAACTGTTTCCAAAAAAGCCGACCTCTGTTCCCAATTTCCGGCTGATGATCTGTCCCAAAAGCAACCTGCTTTCGGTGAACTACGACAAGCCGGCGCAGATCGCCAAAACGAGCCTGCAAAGCATCTTCAATATGCTGCGCGACGTCTACCAGCTATACTGGTATATCGACGACGACAAGCGCCTGCATATCGAGCACTTGCAATGGTTTCTCAATGGCGGCAGTTACGCGGGAACCGGTTCCGTATCGGTGGACTTGACCAAGCTGTTCGACCCGCGGACCCGCAAGGCATGGAGTTTCGGCACGGCCAAGTGGAACTACGACAAGGGCCAGCTTCCCGATCGTTTTGAATTCGAGTGGCCGGAGGATGCGGGGGCGGTGTTCAACGGCTATCCGATCGAGGTGAAAGCGCCGTTCGTCACCGACGGCAAGAAGGAGCAGATTACGGTAGGTTCGTTCATGTCGGACATCGATACGATGCTGTATAACTCCGGAAGCGTATCTTCCGACGGATTCGTACTGCTGGCGGCCAATGATAAGTTTTTCGGTGAAACCGCGCAGACCTCCGGCTGGATGAAGAACGACGGTACGGTCGATGAATCTTACAGCGGAAGCGTCCACCGAACCTATGACGCTTCAGCCCAGAACATCGCCGGACAGACGGTGAAGATTCGATGCTGGGGCAGCAGTACCTATCCGGGCTGCGTATGTCTCGATGCAGACAGAAATGTCCTGCAATGCTACCTGAACACGACATCCGAGATGAGCTTCATGCAAAACAAGCAGGTCTTGATTCCGGCCGACACGAAATATATTGTCCTGAACTACGCCAACAGAATGGGCATGACTGGACCGATTACCACTTCCCGCTTGTCGAGTCTCTACCAGACGCAATCCAATCCGCTGGCGTGTGTGTGGAACGGCAGCAACTGGGTGCCCGATCACTTCTACTATCAGGGCCGTAATGCCAATGTGCAGAATTTCTGGGCGTCGTTTCTGTATATCGCTCCGAAATTCTACGTCTACGACCTTCCGTCGGACGATTGTGTCATCAACAACGGCGAGGAGACTTTCGGGCCGGCGGCCCCTATCGCCGTACAGTCGATCTCGAAGGCTTTGAAGCAGCAGATCGACATTCCGTCGCCGCTTGCACCCCGAATCAATCCCTATCAGCTCGTCCGAACGGCGCTCGGCAACGGCATGGTAGAAAAAATCTCGCTGAATTTGTCGAGCGATAAAGCAGAAGTCCAATTAAAATACGAATTGAAATGACCCCGAATAACAATCTTTTCCCGCTTCCGTGGTATAAATCCGTGAAGTATCAGGATTTTCGTAAGTCCTATGCGTACGGCAACGTTTTCCAGCTCATCGCGCCGGACCGGTCGTTGCTGCCGTTCCAAATTCGACGCGCGCACCGCGCCTCCGCGGCCTTTACGCTCCGCGTGCTGTATGATGACGGCACATTATACCGGAATATCTCTGCGGATACCGCTGCCGATCTTCATGTTGTCAGCGGTACCGATTTCGACGTTATCCAGTACTGCAACACCGGATTGGCGAACCAGTTTGCCCGGCCGCTGACTCCGGGCCGGTACTATGCCGAATTGTCGGACGGTGTCGAAACATGGTATTCCGAGGTGTTCAACGTCGTGGATGATCTTTCGCGTTACATCCGGCTGGAATACTGGTCGGCCGACAATCAGGAGTATGACGGCGGGGATATAGTCTACTCGAACGGCTACCGTAACGTGCTCTATATCTGCTCGGAGCTGGGGAAGCCCGATTACGAGTACGAGGAGGAGGCTGAACCGCGCGACGGCTTTCCGTTCGTCGAGAAGCAGATCAGCAAGAAAACCTTTCGCTTCGAATGCAAGGCGCCCGAATACCTTGTCGATGCGCTTCGGGTCGTGTGGCTCTCGGATTACGTGCGCATGACGGCCAACGGACAGCAGTATGAAGTGATGCACTTCCTGTCCGATCCGAACTGGCAGGGGGACGGCCACTATGCGGTGGGGGGATGCGAGATCGAGGCGGACACGGTTCTGAAAAAAATAGGCGTCGGCCTGACGCCCCTTGCCGGCCTGCCGATTCAGTTCCGGATTAAGGTCGTAGATGCAGTAACGGGAGCCAGCATCCCCGGTGCGGATATCGGCATGGATTTCAACGGCAGCGAACTGGCGAGCCTCTATTCCGACTCGTCGGGCCGTGTGGTGTGGAATTACGATCAGACGGCGGATGCGTGGAATCGAGACTATGCCGGCGGTCGGATGCGCATCTACAAGAAAACGCCGGACACAGCCGCGCTTCTGGATTCGGAAGGTCGCATCCTTTACGATTCGCTGGGCCGCGCTCTGCGCGTTTCGAGCGGTCAGGACGACTATTTCGACGGCGAGGTATATGCGGAGCTGGTGCGTTATCTCCCTTCGGTCGAAGAGGGTTATGACATCACCCTTAGGCTCATCAAGAAATCGGATTTCGTACTGACTCCTACGACAGTGGAACTTCCCGTCATCGGGGGCCGTCGAGAACTCACGGTCAGTCCGGGTCTGTTCCCGATCAAGCGTTGGAACGGCGCGGAATGGCTCGTCAGCACGATGCAGGGGTATAGCGGGATCGCGCTTTCAGCCGAAGCCACGGAGACCGAGCGCGACACGGCCGCGGAGTTCGGTCCCGACGCCTACGGCTGTCTGGGCCGCTGCTCTGTGGCGGTTCATCAGGACGGCACCGCGCTGGTCTCGCGTCCTATTAACTTCCGCCTCTCGATCCTCGATGAGCAGGGCGCCCCTGTCTCCGCGGACCAGACGCATATCTACTGGCAGGGTGCCGACGGTACGAAGCGACATATCGGCTTCGCCGACTACGATGTCATCGAAACCGTTCTGGATGGCGCTTCGGTGCTTGCCTTCAATCTCGAAGTCACGGCTTCCGAACCGGGCTTCAAGACCTTCACGACCGAAATCCCGATCCCCGCGGGTACGGAGGAATATTCGTGGGAGGGCAGCGTTACGCTCCGTAATTCGCGCCGCAACCTCGTTCTGGACTTCTCGGTCGTGAATGAAAACGATACGCTTATCGAGGATGCCGAGGTGGCGTTGCTCTACACGACCGATGCGGGTGATGAAACCTACTACAGTACGAAGCAGGGGCGAATTCAGGCTACGATACCGGGTGTGACTACAGAAGCGTTCCAACTGGGCATAGTGGCCGCAAGAGATGGGTATGATGTCTATGAAAATATCATTCAGATTCCGGATGGCAGCGAGGATTACACGTATGATAAAAATGTAGTACTGCATAGTTTAAATCAGCCGGGCGTAAGTTTTACAACAGCCCTTCCGTGGACATCTGCGGCCCACTTGGTCGCTATCAAGAACACGGGCAGCGTTGATTTGGTGCTGTTGTCGATGCCCGAATGGTGCCAAGGCACTGCAGAACCGCCGTTGAGCATGCCGATCGGACGCGGACAGGCTTTTGCCGTCAGGAAGAACGAGACGGGATCGGCCCGGACGGGTACGATGGCGATGGAGTACCACAACACGGAGACGGGCGAGACGGTGGCCTACAACGTCGATGTCACGCAGGAGGGATAGGCGATGTACCTCAAACATTGGAGTAAATTTACAGAGTGAAGAACTTGAAAAAACAGCATTGAAATGGCAGACACGTACACACTGCAATACCCCGGCGAGCGGGTAGACAAAGATTTGGAGCGCGCCGAGCGCGCCACGGTCGATCTCCCGCTCGCCGCGACGCTGGGGGCCGAGGCGCAGGGCTTCCCGCTGGTCGTCACTACGGCGCTTTCTGAGGTCAATGAAATGTATAAGCTCTACGCCGCGAACCGGAGCCGGTACCGCTGGATGCTTGTCGTCACGCAGGCGTCGGGCGGCGCGTTCGTCGAGGTCGCGGAGGTGGAACCGGTGACGCAGACCGGCGGCATCGACCTCGTTTTCGACTCGAAATACAACGGCCGCCGTTACGCCGTAACGCTTAAGCTGGCCGGCGGGGAGGTTACGACCGTCAGCGCGCACGTCCTTGCGGACCTCTCGAATCCGGTCCTGCAGGGCAAATCGGCAGGCGGGGGCGACACTCCGATCCGTGAAGTCACGGACCGGTCGGGCAAGACATTCTACCCGGTCACGGCGGGCGTGAAGATGCCCGACGGCACGACGCTGGACGCGGCGCTTGGCTACAAGGACCACACGGCCTACATTCTCAAGGACTTCACGAAGAGCTATCATAATAATGCAGGCTCGAACATTACGGACCGAAGTATGGTAGTTGAGACTACGCAGTCAGGCGTGACCGCGAACTTCAACCTGAACAGCCGTATCCCGGTCGCCGCTTCGGACTTTATCTTCGTGCGCATGAAGCTGCGCGTGGACAAAGAGTGCTCTTTGAGGATTATTACCTATTCGGACGCTCTCGACCAGCGGGGCCGATGGTTCGTCTTCAAGGCCGGCCGTACCTATGAAATCTATTACCGCGGCACCGCGGCATCGATGGGCGGGCATCTGAATGTGGGTATCAGCATCCCCGCGGCCAACAATATCGGGCAAAGCGTCACCATCGAGGATTTGATCGTCACGCTCAACAACTATGACGCATGGTGCGATGCCGAGAGCCGGGCCACGCTGAAGAACTTCGACACGGACTACTTCACCGTTGACGAGGGCGGAACGGGACACTTCTTCTCGATCTCGCAGGCGTGCGACTTCGCACGGGATGCCTTCGATGTCGTGAATAACCCCCTCACGCTGTTTATACGCAACGGTCTTTACGATCACGAGGCTCCGAAGAATGTGGCTATGGGTTATCCGAATGCGGTCATAAACAAAGGCGCAAACCGTATATCACTTATCGGCGAGAGCCGCGACGGTGTCATCGTCTCGTATGAAAACAATTCGGCGAACCGCGCCAAGATCATCGAGGTAGGCGGCGAATGCACCATCGCCAACATGACCGTCAACAGCCTGAACGACGAGAGTTATACGGATACGAGCGCCGGAGGGCATCAGAACTGCTATTGCATACATATCGATTCGGCCTTTGCCGCATCTCAGCGATATTTCACGACGGTACGGAACTGCAAACTCTTCAGCACGTGCCATTCACCCGTCGGCGCGGGCCTTGCCAACAACCAGACAATTCGGTTAGACGGCTGCGAGTGCGTCAGCGACACGCATGTAGGCACTTCGACGGGCGCGGTCACAATCCACTCAAGCACCGATGCTGCGGCGAAGAATATGGCCGTCGAGATCAACGACTGCCGCCTGATGTCGCTCGACGGAACCAAAGCACTCTATATGCCCGATGTGGCGGGCGGCGTTCCCTTCACGCAGATCGACGTCACGCTGCAGGACAACATCTACTATACTACGGGGGCGGAGATCACCGATGCCGACTTCTTGGCCAAACACAAGGTCACGCCGTGGTCGGATGCTTCGTTCAGTGAAATTTCAGTTATCGCCCATTCGGACTGCACGCTGGAGGAGCGCGTCGCGCAGCTCGAATCGCTGCTTGTAAGGATGCTTTCGGGCGATGTCCTGATCCCGGAACTGCAGGTCAAGAGATTGGGCGTCTGGGGCGGCAACAACATCGTCGTTACGGGCGAGGGCGCTCCGGCGAAGGCTCCCGACCGGGCGGGGCAGTTCTATGTCGATACGAAGAACAATGCAGTCTACCATTCGGTCGGGAATAACGCCGTTTCGGACTGGAAAAATAACTAAACACTCTCCCTATGTCACAAATCAATAAATACCCGAACAGAGCCGCCTACGAAGCAGATGCTTCCCGACTTAAAACCCGGTCGGCGGTATCATACGTCGAAAACGACGGCGAGGTGATCTACGACGGCGTGAATGTCGTTGTCGGCCGGGATGCCGCGGACGCCGGCGATCTGGCGGTCTTCGACAAAACGGACAGTACGCTGAAGTTCGTCAAGGGGGCGACGCTGCTTTACGACCAGTTGCCGCCGGAACTCGTTCCGATGGCTGTGGTCTACGGTCGCCGGGGCGACAAGGTGCGCATCGTTGCCCTGCGCCATCTGGATTTTTACAAGTGGGCAGTGGCGTATGAAGTGAAGCTTTCGGGCTTCGATCTCTCTTCGGGCGGCAGTTTTACGCTGCATATCTACACCTCGGATTTCGAGTTCACCTATCCCGCCGGGGCAACTCTCGCAAGTATCGCGGCGCAGATCAATGCGAACTCCGATATTACGAATACCTATTCATGGAAAGCCACGGCGTCGGACGAACTGAATGCCATTGTCATGGAGTGCAATGCGTGGTCCACAACCGAAGGCCATAAAAAAATATCCGCTTCGGGCTGCACGCTTACCAAGCATGCGGAAGATGTCGATTACCAGACCACCACTGCCATTATCCCCCAAAACACGACGGTCAACGTACGCCGCAGAAATGGCGCTGACTCACAACTGGCCGGATGCGACAACGAAGTGTTTCTGGAGTACTACAGAGAGAACGGCACGACGGGAACCGACATCCTGCCGGGCAGCTCGACGATCATCCGGGAGAGCGTTTTCACCGAGGCCGACAACCCGGCACTGGTTGCGGCCTATGCGACCTACCGGGACTATCTTTTCGGGGAGCACTTGGCCCAATATCCGTCGGCTTACGGGGCGTTCCTGCAGGACGGCAAAAGCAATACGGCCATTCTCGCCCGGAAAACAAGGACCGACTTCTACGGCAAGACTGTTCCGTGCTATCCGGCCGCT
>OGPN01000278.1_pt1 | contig 36698 bp, 25 predicted proteins | sample 1552941 | NCBI WGS metagenome assembly OGPN01 (sample SAMEA2580220, study PRJEB22360) | human gut metagenome | biome: human gut; feature: human-associated habitat; material: faeces | place: Denmark | collected 2008/2010
ATTATTGCACAGAAATTCGGTGCAAAGGATTATAAAAATGTGAAGAAATCATTCGCAATGTCGCTGACCATGGGTACAGGAATTGCAATATTTTTTACGGTGTTCGGATTGTTATTTTTACAGCCGATCTTAAATATACTGAATGTTCCGTCAGATCTGATGGCAACGGCAAAAAGCTATATTTTCGTGATCATTGCAGGGCTTGTGGCGACATTTCTCTATGATGCCTGCGCGGCTGCACTCCGGTCACTCGGAGATACCGTGACGCCACTTGTGATCCTGGCAATCTCAGTTGCACTGAATATTGTTGGGGATCTGCTTTTTGTCGTAGTGCTGAAAAGCGGAGTGCGGGGAGCTGCGATCGCAACGGTACTGGCACAGGCAATCGCGTTTGTTGTGTGCTGGATTTATATGGTAAAGAGATATGAACTGTTAAGACTTAGCCGGGAAGATTTCAAAGATCCGAATCCGGTTATGGTGAAAAATATGCTGGGTGCGGGAATGTCCATGGGATTCATGAGCTCTCTGATCAATATCGGTTCCCTGACGCTTCAGACAGCGATCAATAAACTTGGAAATGATTATATCGTAGCACAGACAGCGGCCCGGAAGCTGACTGAAATGTTCATGATTATGTTTACAGTATTTGGAAATACGATGGCGACCTACTGTGGACAGAACCTTGGAGCAGGAAAGATCGACCGGATCAAAAAAGGGATCTGGCTTGCGATTTTCTATACTTGTATTTGGTGTACACTTGTGATCGTGGCAAGCTACACGATTGGAGATAAACTGGTCTATCTGGTAACAGGTACACATAATGAAAATGTGATCTTAAATGCGACCAGATATCTGAAATTTGATACATTGTTTTATTATGTAACAGCAGTAATCTGCATTGTGCGAAATGCCATGCAGGGACTGGATGACCATATTACACCGATCGTATCAAGTACACTTGAGATGCTTGGAAAAATTGTGATCGCATTTACACTGGTTCCACATCTTGGATACACGGGGGTTATCATTGCGGAGCCGATTGTGTGGTTTGTTATGGTGATTCCGCTGATCGTGCAGATTTTCCGGATGCCGGTGCTGAAGCAGACAAGCCTTTCTTGACACTATTCATACGCCTGTGCTAGAATAGGCTTGTTTCAGAAAAATAAATACAGATGCGTAAGGTGTCAATCAGGCGGAATGTCTGGATTGGTGAAAAGGGAAACAGGTGCAAGTCCTGTATGAACTCGTCACCGTAATTTGCAAGCTTAGGCTGTCATACCACTGGGAGACCGGGAAGGAAAGCCACAAGCGTCTGAGCAATCAGTCGGGAGACCTGCCTTTCGCAGTACAGGAACGGAAAGTTCATGCCACGAGTAACTGGCAGTACGAAAGATAGAAACTTCAGACTGATTTTGCAGAGGGCAAAATGTCAGTTTCTTTTTTGTACGCCCTCGTTAAATTTAGATACGGGGGATTTTTTTGCTTACAAAAAATATGCTGTAAAGTGTAATGAATATCATTCCGATTCCTGAAAGTATGACAAAAAAGTCAGGGAGGATCAAGATGAAGAAACGAGTATTAGTAGCATTACTGGCAACAGCACTTACGGTGTCTATGATGACTGGATGTGGAAGCAAGAAGACAGAGGACACTTCTTCTACAAAGACAGAAGAAACATCCGAAGACAGCGATCAGGAGGCAGCAGACAAAGTGGCAAAGCTGATCGATGACATTTATGTACAGGAAAGAACAGACAAGACAGATGAACAGTGTAAGGCTGCAAAAGAAGCTTGGGATAAGCTTACTGATGCACAGAAAGAACTGGTAGAAGGCGAGAACGCTGATCCGGATTATTTTGGAAGGGATACAGGCGATGCATCGAAAGATGATCCGCTGAACGAAGATAACATCGGAGAAAATGAAATTCTGGTTGTAAGCTTTGGTACATCTTTTAATGACAGCCGTGCAGAGGATATCGGTGGTGTGGAAAAAGCACTTCAGGCAGCATATCCGGACTGGTCTGTAAGAAGAGCATTTACAGCACAGATCATCATCAACCATGTAGAGGCAAGAGATGATGAAGTGATCGATAACATGCAGCAGGCTCTTGACCGTGCAGTAGAGAATGGTGTTAAGAATCTGGTTGTACAGCCTACCCATCTGATGCATGGTGCTGAGTACGATGAGATGACAGAAGCGATCAATGGCTATAAAGATAAATTCGAGTCTGTAGCTATCGCAGAGCCAATGCTCGGTGAGGTTGGAGACGATGCAACTGTGATCAATGATGACAAGAAAGCCGTTGCTCAGGCAATCACAGATACGGCTTGCAAAGAGGCCGGATTTGACAGCATGGATGCAGCAGCTGAGGCTGGCACAGCATTCGTATTCATGGGACATGGAACATCTCATACAGCTAACGTTACATACGATCAGATGCAGACACAGATGGAAAACCTTGGATTGAAGAACGCATTCATCGGTACTGTAGAGGGTAAGCCGGAAGATACAGCCTGCGACAAGGTTATCGAGAAGGTAAAAGAAGCAGGATACAAGAACGTTGTTCTTCGTCCGCTGATGGTTGTTGCCGGAGACCATGCAAATAACGATATGGCCGGTGATGAGGAGGATTCCTGGAAGAGCCAGTTTGTAGCATCCGGAAACTTCGATAAGGTTGACTGCCAGATCGAGGGTCTTGGAAGAATCGAAGCAGTTGAGAAGCTTTATGTAGAGCATACAAAGGCAGCCATCGATTCTCTGGGAAGCACTGAGGAGTCCGCAGATTCTGATGCAGCAGCAGATACAGAGGCTGATTCTGCTGAGGAGTCCGCAGAATAATAAATATAAAAATATCTGAGTGAGTTCAGATACCTATAAGAAATCAATGTAACTGCCCGGAAAGATCAGGAAGACTGTTTTCCGGGCAGATTGCTGTATCTATGGAAGGGAGAAGATTATCATGAAAAAACGCTATGTAAACTTAATTCTTGCAATGGCAAGTGCATCAGTCCTGGTGCTGGGCTCTGTGCCTGCGATGGCAAAAACAGATGAAACAAAAACAGAGTCCGGTGAGGAAGCAGAAGCTTCCGAAGAAAAGGATACAGATGCAGCCAAAGCAGATACCCTGGAAGATGGCGTTTATACAGCAGAGTTTGGTACAGACAGCAGCATGTTTCATGTAAATGAGGCCAATGACAAAAAAGGAGAGCTCACGGTCAAAGATGGTAAAATGACCATCCACGTAAGTCTGGTTTCCAAGAAGATCGTTAACCTGTTTGCGGGAACTGCCGAGGATGCCCAGAAGGACGGAGCAGAGATCATTGAGCCGACCACAGATACAGTGAAGTACAGCGATGGTTATACAGAGGAGGTTTACGGATTTGATATCCCGGTACCGGCCATTGGTGAGGAATTTAACGTGGCGATCCTGGGAGAAAAAGGCAAATGGTACGACCATAAAGTCAGCGTAAAGAATCCTGTAAAAACCTCTGACGACAAAAAATCCGAAGGGAAAAAACCGGAAGAGCTGAAGCTGGAGGACGGAACCTATGAGACGGATGTAACCCTTACAGGCGGAACAGGAAGAGCATCTGTAGAATCTCCAGCTAAAGTAGAGATCAAGGACAAAGAAGCTACGGCAACCATCATCTGGAGCAGTCCGAATTATGATTACATGATCGTGGACGGCGAAAAATATGAGCCGGTGAACAAAGACGGAAACTCCACATTTGAGATCCCGGTCACAGTCTTTGACGCAGAAATGGAAGTGACTGCAGATACTGTAGCCATGAGTACTCCTCACGAGATTGAGTATACCCTGAATTTTGATTCTTCGAGCATGAAAAAGGAAGAAAAATGAAAAAAATAATTTCATACATATTTCTGACGCTGACCCTGATCCTGGGGTGTGCTTTTGCAGTGCAGGCAGCAGAGACAGAACATAAGCCTGCGGATATTCCAGGCCTTACCTTTGACCACAGTATGGATCTTTCCTACGCAAAGGAATTTAATGTGGATTACTACAACGATGGCTATGCGCTGCTCACCATTGATCAGGAAGGACAGTTTCTTGTAGTTCCCGAAGGCAAGAAAGCACCGGAGGGGCTGGATCCTGACATTGCGGTTCTGCAGCAGCCCATAAACAATATCTATCTGGTAGCAACCTCGGCCATGGATCTTTTCCGCGCTATCGACGGGATTGACAGCATCAAGCTTTCCGGAACCAAGGAAGACGGATGGTATATCCAGGAAGCAAAGGACGCCATGGAACAGAAAAAGATGATCTATGCCGGCAAGTACAATGCTCCGGATTACGAGCTGATCCTGAACGAGGGCTGTGACCTTGCCATTGAATCCACCATGATCCATCACAATCCGGAGGTACAGGAGAAGCTGGAGCAGTTCGGGATCCCTGTAATGGTAGAGCGTTCCAGCTATGAGAGTCACCCTCTTGGAAGGACCGAGTGGATGAAGCTTTACGCAGTTCTTCTGGGAAAAGAAGATGTAGCAGAAAAGGTTTTCAAAGAGCAGACGGACAAGCTGGATAAGGTTCTCACAGCAGATAAAACAGACAAGACCGTAGCGTTCTTTTATATCAACTCCGTAGGTGCGGTAAATATAAGAAAAAGTGGCGACTATGTTTCGGAAATGATCTCTCTCGCAGGAGGAAATTATGTTCCGGAGGATACGGGAGTAAATGACAATGCTCTTTCCACCATGAATATGCAGATGGAAGAGTTTTATGCCAAGGCGAAGGATGCAGACTATATCATCTATAACAGTACGATTGACGGGGAACTTAAGACCATTGATGAGCTTCTTTCCAAAAGTAAGCTTCTTGCAGATTTCAAGGCAGTGAAGAACGGAAATGTCTGGTGCACAGGCAAAAATCTCTTCCAGGAAACCACCGGACTTGGAACCATGATTGAGGATATCCACACCATGCTGACTACAGACGATGATTCTCTGGATGAGCTGACCTATATGCATAAACTGAAATAAATTCCAGTGTTCGCTTTAAATCCTTTGCCGGTTTCCACCTGTGAGCAGGAAACGAAAGGACAGGATAACAAAACAGAAGAGGAGTGTACCAGAAAAAATGAATGACAGAAAACGCGCAGTCCGATACGGGATCTCTTTTGTGATCCTTGCGGTACTTTTAATCTTTTTATTTATATGGAATGTAAATTCCGGAAGTATCCACCTCTCTGTGAAGGAGATCCTGAATATCATATTCCGGCATCAGGGAGATGAAACTTCTTATAATATCGTCTGGGAGATCCGTCTTCCCAGGATACTGGCAGTGATCATCCTTGGCGGAGCACTTTCTGTTTCCGGATTTTTGCTGCAGACCTTTTTTAACAACCCTATCGCGGGACCCTTTGTATTGGGAATCTCTTCCGGTGCCAAGCTGATCGTGGCGCTTCTGATGATCTTTTTTTTAAGCAGATCGGTGTCCATCGGTTCCGGTGCCATGATCCTGGCTGCTTTTGCAGGCTCAATGATTTCCATGGGCTTTGTGCTCCTTGTGGCAAAAAAAGTCCACAACATGTCCATGCTGGTCATCAGTGGTGTTATGATCGGCTATATCTGTTCGGCCATCACAGACTTTGTGGTGACCTTTGCAGATGATTCCAACATAGTCAATCTTCACAATTGGTCACTGGGTAGCTTTTCCGGTATGACCTGGGGGAATGTGCAGACTATGGCTGTTGTGGTACTTCTTACCATGGTGATCGTATTTTTTATGTCAAAACCGATCAGCGCCTATCAGCTGGGGGAGACTTACGCGCAGAATATGGGAGTTAATATCAAGGCTTTCCGGATACTTCTGATCCTGCTTTCCAGTATTCTTTCTGCCTGTGTGACTGCTTTTGCAGGGCCGATCTCCTTCGTGGGGATCGCTGTGCCTCATATTGCAAAAAGTCTCCTGAAGACTGCCAAACCCCTGCTTGTGATCCCGGCCTGTTTTCTGGGCGGTGCAGTGTTCTGCCTGTTCTGTGACCTGATCGCAAGAACTGTATTTGCACCGACGGAGCTGAGCATCAGTTCTGTGACAGCAGTTTTCGGAGCACCGGTAGTTATCTATATCATGATTCACAGACAGCAGAGGATATAAACGATGAAATCATATTTTTTTTATACAGATCAGCTGACCGTAGGCTATGATGGAAAACCGCTGATCAAAGAAATCAATATTCAGCTGAATAAAGGAGAAATCCTGACACTGATCGGTCCCAACGGTGCCGGAAAATCTACTATTTTGAAGAGTATCACAAGACAGCTTTCCCTGATCAGCGGAACGGTATATCTGGAACAGGAACAGATGAGCCGGATGACCAACAGGGAAGTGTCAAAAAAACTGGCTGTAGTACTTACCGAGCGCATGCGACCGGAGCTTATGACCTGTGAGGATGTGGTATCCACCGGACGATATCCCTATACCGGAACTCTCGGGATCCTTTCCGCAGAGGACAAGGAAAAAGTTAAAAGTGCCATGGAGATGGTTCACGCCTGGGATCTGAAGGACAGGGATTTTACAGCTATCAGTGACGGACAGAGACAGCGTATCCTTCTGGCACGCGCCATCTGCCAGGAACCGGAGATCATTATCCTGGATGAACCGACCTCCTTCCTGGATATCCGGCATAAGCTGGAGCTTCTTGCTATTTTGAAGAAGATGGTACTGGAAAAACAGATGACGGTGATCATGTCCCTTCATGAGCTGGATCTTGCCCAGAAGATTTCTGACCAGGTGATCTGTGTTCATGGAGATCACATTGAGAAATATGGTGCACCGGAGGAAATCTTTACTTCCGATTATATTCGGAAGCTTTATGGCATCACCCGTGGAAGCTATAATGCAGAATTCGGCTGCGTGGAAATGGAACCTCCGGCCGGAAAACCGGAGGTGTTTGTGATCGGAGGAAATGGAAGCGGGATTCCGGTATATCGGAAGCTGCAGCGACAGGGGATTCCTTTTGTGACCGGAGTTCTCCATACCAATGATGCAGATTATCAGGTGGCAAAAGAACTGGCTGCAAAAGTGATCACGGAGAAGCCTTTTGAATGCATTTCGGAGTCTGCCTTTGAAGAAGCACTGGAGTTCCTGGGAAAATGTGAAAAAGTGTACTGTCCGCTGAAGGATTTTGGTATCATGAATGAAAAAAACCGGGAATTGTTGAAAAAAGCAAAAGAAACCGGAAAATTAAACCAGATCAGATAAGTTCTCTGGGAAAATGAGAAAAGCAATAAAACGCTGTCAGAAATGAGTGATATAATTTCCGGCAGCGTTTTTTATATAATATAAATTACAAATATTTCAGCAGCTGTGTTATAATATGACAAGAACGACAGATCGTGAAGCGCTCGCATTCGTGGAGATGTAAGTAACGAAGAGGAATGTCCGCTTTACACCGCAAAAGTTAAGCAGATACAATCGATCCGAAAAAATATATGGAGGGAAGATCAATGAAAAAAAGAAACATGATCGCAGCTCTGCTCTGCAGTGCATGCCTTGTGGCAGGAAGTGTAAATCCCGTATTTGCAGATGCATCGAAGGTAGTAACACTTGGAGCAGATCTTACGGATGCCCAGAAGCAGACAATGATGAAATATTTTAATGTAAGTTCCGATCAGGTGCAGGTGATGACCATTACAAATGAGGATGAGCATAAACACCTGGATAATATCGCACCACAGTCCCAGATCGGTTCCAGAACTTTGAGCTGTGCCTATGTGAAGCCTACACAGTCCGGCGGGATCAAGGTCCGCACAGCAAATCTGAACTGGGTGACAGGTAATATGATCGCAACGACACTTTCCACATCCGGTGTGAAGAACTGTGAAGTAGTTGCTGCCTGCCCGATGGAAGTATCCGGAACAGGTGCACTTACCGGTATCCAGATGGCATATGAGAAGGCCAGCGGAGAGAAGCTGGATGAGACCAAGACGAAGCTTGCCAACCAGGAGATCGTAACCACTGGTGAGCTTGCAGATAAGGTTGGTAAAAATGAGGCGACAACAGTTGTAAACCAGTCCAAGATGGATGTGATCCAGAACGGAGTACAGAATGCAGATGAGATTCAGAATATTGTAATCAATGTGGCTGAGCAGAACAATATTTCCGTAAGCCAGGACGATATTGACAGGATCGTGTCTCTTCTGAAGCAGATCTCACAGCAGGATTACAATTATGATGATGTGAAGGAAACACTGGAGCAGGTAGATGCCAATACCACAGGCCAGACCTCTTCCTCTGATGATACGCTGGATGGCGAGAGCAGTGATGAAACCGTAGATGTGGATGCAGATTCTTCTGATGATATCGTCAACAATGTAAATGACAGCATTCTTGGTGACGATGTGATCCAGAGCTCCACAGAGGATCCGGGTCTTGAGGAAGAAACAGGAGCAGATTCTCAGGATACAAGCAATGAGACCGGAATCCCGGATGCTACCGACGACGGAACCTATAGCAATGAGGAAAGCTCGGACGAAAGCAGCACAGACGAAAGTACCTCCGACGAGAGCAGTACAGACGAAAGTACCTCTGACGAGAACAGCACAGAGGATAGTGCATCTGACGAGAGCAGCACAGATGAAAGTGCTTCTGACGAGGCTGCATCCGATAAGACCGGAATCCCGGAGGCAACAGAAGATACAGAATCTTCAGAAAGTACAGAGGGCTCAGACCAGGCAGACAGTGCAGAAAACGATACTTCCGTGCTCAGCGAAGAAGCAAAGAACAATTATGACAAATTTGTCCTCTTTGTAAAAGGCGAGTATGAGGGAGATGCAGATTCCCTTCTCGCTGCAACGGAGGATACAGTGGCAACGGTAACACTGGATGAGCAGACAGCGAAGAGTGTGGCAGAAACTGTTGAGAAGGATTATTATGATATCCTGAAGGATGGTACAGAATCCTATGAGGCAGATGGTACAGAAAAATATCAGAGTACAGAGCTGAATATGATGGATCAGAAGCTGAAGAAGCTGTTCAGTATTGACAGTTCCCAGGAGGACACAGAGGCCACAGACGTGACAGCAGCTATTCTTGCAGATGTTCCCCAGGAAGATAAGCAGACACTTTATAAAGAAACCATGAAATATCTGGCAGGTCTTTACGGCGAGAACACGGACTCTTCTGAGGAATCCGCAGCAGAATAAAAGATTTACAGAAAAAGAGATAAAAAATACCGCAGCAGAGAAAACAACCTCTGCTGCGGTATTTTTTGTCGTGCCGGAAAGATATCATGAAAATTTTGTGATTTACGACAAGGATTTGTGTAAGCACTGGAAAAATGGATTTTTCTGTGATAAAATTGACCGTAAATCGGTTTTGTGGACTCATACATCGCAAACCGTGATAGGGAAACGAGAAAGGGAAAAGGTAGAATTTATGAGCCTGGCAGTAGTAACATTAAAAAAAGGCGAAGGCAGATTCCTGAAATCAGGAGGCCTCTGGGTATATGACAATGAGATCGCAAGCATCATGGGAAGTTTTGTGAACGGAGATATCGTTCTGGTCCGGGACTTTGACGGATATCCGATGGGAAGAGGATTTATCAACACCAATTCCAAGATCACAGTCCGTATGCTTACCAGAGATGAGCGTACAGAGATCAGTCCGGAATTTTTGAAACAACGTGTCCGCGACGCATGGGAGTATCGTAAGAAGGTAGTAGATACCGGAAGCTGCCGTGTGATCTTCGGAGAAGCAGACTTTCTTCCGGGTCTTGTTGTGGATAAGTTTTCAGATGTGCTTGTTGTACAGTCTCTTGCACTGGGAATCGACCGTCTTAAAGAAACGATCCTAGATGCACTGAAGGAAGTCCTTGCTGAGGATGGGATCCGGATCCGTGGAGTCTATGAGCGGAGTGATGCAAAGGTACGCCGCCAGGAAGGAATGGAACTTACCAAGGGATTTATCGGAGAAGAATTTCCGACACTTGTTCAGATTGAAGAGAACGGTGTGAAATATGAAGTAGATATCAGGGACGGGCAGAAGACCGGATTTTTCCTGGATCAGAAATATAACCGTCTTGCTATCCAGAAGCTCTGCAAGGGGGCGAAGGTTCTGGACTGCTTTACACATACCGGCTCTTTTGCCCTGAATGCGGGAATTGCAGGGGCACAGAGTGTTCTTGGTGTGGATGCGTCGGAAACTGCAGTCCTGCAGGCAAGAAGAAACGCCAGTCTGAACGGCCTGGACGGAACAGTGAAATTCCTCTGTGAGGATGTTTTTGAACTTCTTCCCGAGCTTGAGGAGAAGGGAGAGAAATTTGATGTTGTGGTACTGGATCCTCCGGCATTTACGAAATCCAGAAGCTCTGTAAAAAATGCCATCAAGGGATACCGTGAGATCAATCTCCGTGCAATGCGTCTTGTAAAGGACGGCGGATTTCTCGCAACCTGTTCCTGCTCTCATTTTATGACGTATGAGCTGTTTACACAGACCATCGGTCAGGCAGCGAAGAATGTCCATAAGAGACTGCGCCAGGTAGAGTACCGTACACAGGCACCGGATCATCCGATCCTCTGGTCAGCAGATGAGTCCTATTATCTGAAATTCTACATTTTCCAGGTATGCAATGACCGTTAGGAACTGCCATCCGGATTTTTTTACGGAAATTTTTGGGCAGTGCCGTATGGCAGTGAAAAGGAGATGCAGATCATATGAGAGACAAATTCAATAAATTTATGCAGGGACGTTATGGAGTGGATGATCTTTCTAGGTTCACCATGGGAGTCGCACTGGTTCTGATCATTCTGGCAATGTTTGCCAATATATTCAGCAGAACTGTCGGCAGCACCCTTGACATTCTCGGGGTCGCAGCGATCGTATATGCATATATACGTATTTTTTCCAGAAATATCCAGCAGCGTTATGCCGAAAATCAGAAATTCCTTCAGATGACGTCAAAGTTCCGTTTTCGCTTTAATAAAGAAAAGGATCTGATGAAGCAGAGAAAGACCCATCACATCTACAGCTGTCCGGGCTGCGGACAGAAGATACGTATTCCAAAGGGAAAGGGCAAGATCGAGATCGAATGTCCGAAATGCCACACAAAATTCGTAAAAAGGAGCTGACATGTTCGGATATGTGACCGTTAATAAACCGGAAATAAAATTCAAGGATTTTGATGTGTACCGTTCTTTTTACTGCGGTCTTTGCAGAGAATTGCGGGAGAGATACGGGATACCGGGACAGATCTCACTGACTTATGATATGACATTTGTGGTCCTTCTTTTAAGCGCTCTTTATGAACCGCCAACGAAGAAGGGAACCTCCAGGTGTGTGGTCCATCCGCTGAAGCCCCAGCCGGTGCGCAAAAATACAGTAACTGAGTACTGTGCGGATATGAATGTGATCCTTACCTATTACAAATGTATGGATGACTGGCAGGATGAACACAAACCACTGCGCTATGCATATGCAGGAATTCTGAAGAATTGCGGAAATATGCATATGTCCGCTTATCCGGAGAAGATCCAAAGGATCCGAAACGCACTAGAGGAGCTTTCTTCCCTGGAAAAACAGGGGGAAACCGATGTGGACCGTGTAGCCGGATGTTCCGGACGTATCATGGAAGAGATTCTGGCCTTCCGTAAGGATGTCTGGGAATCGTCCCTGCGCCGTCTGGGATTTTATCTCGGAAAATTTATCTACATCCTGGATGCTTATGACGATGTGGAAAAAGATGCAGAAAACGGAAATTACAATCCTTTCCTTGAAAAATATAAGATAGAAGGGTTCGAGGAAGAGGTACGTCGGCTTCTTATGATGATGCTTGCAGAATGCTGCAGAGAATTTGAAAAGCTGCCGATCCTCCGATACGGAGATATCCTTCGAAATATTTTATATTCCGGCGTCTGGTGCCGCTTTGCGGCGATCGGACAGAAGCGCAGGGAAGAACGGGAGAAAGAGAAAAAATGTTAGATCCATACAGCGTGCTGGGAGTTCCCAGAAACGCATCTGATGATGAAATAAAAAAGGCATACCGGAAGCTGAGCCGAAAGTATCACCCGGATGCCAATATCAATAATCCGAATAAGGATCAGGCCGAAGAAAAATTCAAAGAAGTGCAGCAGGCTTACGAGCAGATCATGAAAGAGCGTGAGTACGGAAGTAGTTCCCAGAATGGCTATGGCGGCTACGGAAATTACGGTGGTTTTGGAAATTACGGAAATGCCGGTTCCAGTGCCTATCAGGATGAGGAAAGTATGCGCAGAAGGGCGGCCGCCAATTATGTGCAGAGCGGTCATTTTCAGGAAGCTATGAATGTACTGGATTCTCTTGGTCAGAAAAATGGGGAATGGTATTACCTGGCTGCTATGGCAAATATGGGAATGGGAAATAATGTAACAGCTCTGGATCAGATCCGTGAAGCAGTCCGTCAGGAACCGGATAATATGCAGTACCGTATGCTGCTCCAGAGAATGGAAGGCGGTGGCGGCTGGTATCAGCAGCGGCAGGATCCCTTTGGGGGAATGCCGACCGCAGGAGGAGATATGTGTGATGCCTGCTGCAGGACCATGGCCTGTTTCATGTGCTGGCCGGGCGGCTTTTTCTGCTGCTGATGCAGGAACAAAGCGGTCATCGATATCCCGGAATTGAGAATCGGAATATCCTGAGGCAGCATATCCATATGTTTGTAAGGCGGATCCTGCAGATCCGTTTTGCGATATAGATCGCAGAGGGATTTTTCTGACAGAAATTCACAATGCTGTCCGGAAAATGTCATACTGCAGAGAAAAAGAGGAGGAAATCGTTATGAGTATAAGAATTGGTATTTTAGGTTACGGAAACCTGGGACGCGGCGTGGAGTGCGCCATCAAGCATAATCCGGATACAGAGCTGGTTGCAGTATTTACCAGACGTGATCCAGAGACTGTAAAGATCCTTACAGAGACCGCAAAGGTTTATTCTGTAAAAGATGCGGAGAAGCTGAAGGATGAGATCGATGTCCTGATCATCTGTGGAGGAAGTGCGACAGATCTTCCTGTTCAGACACCGGAGTATGTAAAATATTTCAATGTTGTGGACAGCTTTGATACACATAAGAAAATCCCGGAGCATTTTGCAAATGTTGACAAGGCAGCAGCAGAGAGTGGACATGTAGGAATCATTTCCGTAGGCTGGGATCCAGGAATGTTTTCTCTGAACCGTATGTATGCAAATGCGATCCTTACAAATGGAAACGACTACACATTCTGGGGCAAGGGTGTCAGCCAGGGACATTCTGATGCAGTCCGCCGCATCAAAGGCGTAAAGGATGCAAAGCAGTACACCATTCCGGTAGAAGCTGCACTTGAGGCAGTAAGAAACGGAGAAAATCCGGAGCTTACTACACGCCAGAAACATACAAGAGAGTGCTTCGTAGTTGCTGAGGAAGGTGCTGATCTTGCACGCATCGAGGAAGAGATCAAGACCATGCCGAACTACTTTGACGAGTATGATACAACGGTACATTTCATTTCCCAGGAAGAGCTGAATCGTGACCACAGCGGTATCCCACACGGCGGTTTTGTGATCCGCAGCGGAAAAACAGGCTGGAACAATGAGAACAGCCATGTGATCGAGTACAGCCTGAAGCTGGATTCCAATCCTGAGTTCACATCTTCTGTGATCGTTGCCTATGCAAGAGCTGCATACCGCATGAACCAGGAAGGACAGAAGGGATGCAAGACCGTATTTGATGTTGCACCTGCATATTTAAGTGCCCTTGATGGGGCAGAGCTTCGCAAAAAATTTCTGTAAGGATCCGTAACAGACAGGAGCAAAACTGCATAAAGGATCATATCCCCGGAGCATCGGTGAATATTTCTGATGTTTCGGGGCTTTTTTCTGCATAAAATTAACATTGGTAATACCTGGATGATGATTTTTCTGAAAGAAAAGGAAAGAGTTGACGGACCGTAAAGAATGTTATATAATATGGACGTAAAATTGTAACAAAATTGTAACGTTTACGATCAGTCGGACTTAAGAAATAGTAAATATCAATGATCTATCTATCAAAGGAAGGTATGTATGCGAAAATTAAGCAGAAAATGGAAACTCTGGGGACTTTTTTTTGTTCTGATGTTCTTTGCAGCCGGAGCAACTGTACATACAACGGCAACAGATGTACAGGCTGCGACCAAAAACGGCTTTAAAACAGAAAAAGGAAAGTCCTATTATTATCAGAATGGACAGAAGGTAAAAGGCTGGCTTACACTGAACGGGAAGAAATATTTTTTTAATAAATCCACAGGCGTGCAGATGAAGCGTTGGGCTAAGGATTCCAAGGGCAAACGATATTTTTATAATGTCAACGGTGCCAAGGGCTATATGGCAACAGGCTGGCTTACAGACAGTAAGAACAATACCCGCTATTTTAATCCCACCAGCGGATATATGACAACGAAATGGGCCACGATCAGTAATAAGAAATATTATTTTTACAGAGGCAGTGGTGCTGCAGCCAGAAGTGTATTCCTTACAGACAAGAAGAATGTGACCAGATATTTTACCAGCAAATGCTTTATGGCAAAGGGCTGGGCAACGAATAAGAAACAGCAGAAGCGTTATTTTGATCCAAACACGGGAGCTATGTATAAGGGCTTCAAGAAGATCGGCAGCGATACCTATTATTTTTACAGCAAGAGCGGCGTGATGGCTACCGGTTGGGTCACAAATTCCAAAAAAGGATATAAATATTATTTCGATCCGTCAACCGGTGTCATGGCTACGGGAACGAAGACGATCGATGGCAAGAAGTATACATTTGGCAGCAATGGTGTCTTGGATACCAACCCAAGTACTACTACAGCGACAAGCTCCAGGACTATCAAGAATTTCCTTGCCAATGCATTACTTCCGGTAGGAAAGACTCTTTACGTATGGGGCGGCGGCCACAACTGGTCGGATGCGACCAGAAAGGGCATCAGTCCAAAATGGAAACAATGGTATGACAGCAATTCCAGCTCCTATAATTACAGATATTATATGGATCTCAGTGAAGCTACAGAACAGAAGGGCCTTGACTGCTCCGGCTTTGTAGGATGGTCTGTATATCAGATCATGCAGAGCAGATCCGGTGGACCTATGTACACGGATGTTTCCGGAAATCTTGGATCTTTGTATTCCGGCAAGGGAATGGGTACCGTTGTTTCCCAGGCTCAGCTGGCAAGCTCAAACTGGAAGCTTTATCCTGGGGATATCGGATACAACAGCGGACATACCTGGATCGTTCTCGGACAGTGTTCCGATAAGAGTGTCGTGATCCTCCACTGTACACCGAATGCCGGCGTACAGATTTCCGGAACACCGACACCAAGCGGAACTTACGGAAGCCAGGCGATCAAGCTGGCAGAAACTTACATGTCCAGGTATCCTGGAGCCAGCAAATATGACTATCATGAATCCAGTGGTAACTATATCCGAAACGGTGCATACTTCAGATGGAACAGAAGCACTCTTTCCGATCCCAATGGATATCTGAACAAGACAGCCAATCAGATCCTTGCAGATCTTTTCTGATCAGGATATGCTGAAAGAAATTTATATGTAACAAATAGCAATAAGAAACGCGAGAGGAGAATCTGAGATAACCCGGGTTCTCCTTTTTTAATGTCAAAATCATTAATAAATGTTACAAAGTTTTAAACTAATTAATAGAAAATCCTTGCAATCCAAATAACACTGTGTTAATATATAAAAAGATTGAAACAAGATATTGCAAAAGTATTACAAAGAAAACCAACGAAGCGGATGGTCAGATCCGCTGTATTAAATTAGAATCAGATTGCGAGGGTGAACAGTCATGAAGAAAAGGATATTATGTCTGACACTGGCGCTCATCATCAGCGGAGCACAGGTAGTCAGCGTAAGCGCAACAAGAGAAGATGAGGCAGCACTTCAGCAGGAGATGGATGCGACTAACGAACAGCTGAATGCGACTTATTCCAGATTGGATGAGCTTTCCTCACAGAAGTCACAGATTGAAGGCGAGATTTCAACTCTTGATGCCAATCTTGTAAACGTGATGGTTTCGATCCAGACACTGGAGGGAGATATCTCCAATAAGGAAGCCGACATTGCATCTACACAGACCAACCTTGAGAAGGCCCAAAATGCCAAGCAGAAACAGTATGAGGCAATGAAGAAACGTATCCAGTATCTCTATGAGAAGGGTGGAGACGATGCATGGTTCCAGATGATGCTGAATGCAGAGAACCTGTCTGACCTTCTTACAAGAGCAGAGTACACACAGAAGACTTATGAGCAGGACCGTAAGAGTCTTGAAAAATATTCCAATACGATCCAGCAGGTGGCAAACCTGGAGGCACAGTACACACAGGAGAAGGCAGAGCTGGAGGGAATGAAGCAGGAATATGAGGCAGAGTCCCAGAACCTGCAGGCACAGCTGGATGAGAAGCGTGCCACATCCGCAGATTATGATAATGAGATCGCCTACGCACAGCAGCAGGCTACAGATTATGCCAACCTTCTTGCAGAGCAGACTGCAGAGCTTCAGAGATTAGAGGCTGAGCGTATTGCAGCAGAGGAAGAGGCAAGACGTCAGGCCGAGGCTGAAGCAGCAGCGAGAGCACAGGCTGAGGCAGAAGAGGAAGCAAGACGCCAGGCAGAGCAGGAAGCACAGCAGGATGAGGCGGACGAGAGCGAAGACGGACAGTACGATGAGGACGGCGACGTGATCGAGAATGCAGATGAGGATACTGCAGAAGATGACACCGAGGATGTGGATGAAGATGCAGACAATGGTGAGAATGATGATGCGTCCGAGGATACTGAGAATACAGAGGATAATGCAGACGCAGATTACGATAACAGCACAGACGCATCTGAAGAAAGTGCAGAGGACACATCTAATGCAGAGGATACATCTTCAGACAGTGACAGTTCTTCTTACAGTAGCGGTTCAGGATCTTCTGTTGTGAATTATGCTACACAGTTTGTGGGAAATCCTTACGTATGGGGCGGAACAAGCCTTACCAATGGTGCAGACTGCTCCGGATTTGTACAGAGTGTCTATGCGAACTTCGGAGTCAGCCTTCCGAGAACCTCCTATGAGCAGCAGAATGCAGGTACAGAAGTATCCTACGCAGATGCACAGCCGGGAGATCTGATCTGCTATGGCGGACACGTGGCTATTTACATGGGTAATGGCCAGATCGTTCATGCATCGAACTCTCAGGACGGGATCAAGATCAGCAATGATGCTACATACAGAACAATTGTATCTGTAAGACGTCTTGTATAATAAAAACGTACAACAGAAAATAAAAATACAGCAGCCCGACAGCAGTTTGTCGGGCTGTTTTTAACGTCGGAAAAAATACTGAAAAACCCATGGAACGGAGTGAACAGCAACAAAAATTTATTTATGAAATAGAGGATATTTATAGATTTTTTCTTTAAGCTATGGTATTATATTAAATTGGCTGTCTGACGACAGATCCGAGTCAAAATATTACAAGAGATATGAAAAGTATGTAAGAAAGGGATACGATACATAATGCTGAAAATCAAAAGCTATGTAAAGGTAAACAGTCTGGCGGAAGCTTATGAACTGAACCAGAAGAAAACAGCCCGTATTCTTGGGGGAATGGTCTGGATGAAAATGGGCAACAGAGCAATATCCACAGCGATTGATCTTTCCGGTCTGGGGCTGGATGCGATTTCGGAGAATGATGACGAATTTGTCATCGGATGTATGACTCCGCTTCATGACCTGGAGACAAATGAAGCTCTGAATACCTACACACATGGAGCTATGAAAGAAAGCCTTTGCCACATTGTAGGCGTACAGTTCAGAAACTGTGCCACTGTGGGAGGAAGCATTTATGGAAGATATGGTTTCTCAGATGTTCTGACCATGTTCCTGGGAATGGATACATGGGTAGAATTATATGATGCAGGCCGTATTCCACTGACTGAATTTGTAAATATGAAGAAGGACAATGACATCCTTGTAAATATCATCGTGCGAAAAGAGCCACTTCTTACCTGTTACTTAAGTCAGAGAAACATAAAAACAGATTTCCCGGTGCTGACCTGTGCAGCTTCTGTGATCGGAAATGAGGCAAGGACTGTGATAGGTGCCAGACCTGCACGTGCCATGATCGTGGAAGATAAGAAGCAGATCCTGAAGAATTTCCGGAACATGACAAAAAAGCAGAAGGAAGAGGCGATCGAAGCCTTTGCAGAATATGCGGCAGAGAACGTTCCTACTGCAGGCAATATGCGAGGATCAAAGGAATACAGAACCCTTCTTGTAAAAGTATTGACAAGAAGAGCCTGGGAAGCAGTAGGAGGGATGAAAAATGAATATTAATTTCTGGCTTAACGGAGTGAACCGCCACGCAGAGATCTCCCCGGATACACTGCTGATCGATTTCTTAAGAAAACAGGGCTGTTTCAGCGTGAAAAGAGGCTGCGAAACTGCGAACTGTGGTCTTTGCACAGTTCTTATGGACGGTCGTCCGGTGCTTTCCTGCAGTACACTTGCAGCACGCATTGAGGGAAAGAAAATCGTTACATTGGAAGGAATGCAGAGAGAAGCGCAGGAGTTTGGAAGCTTTCTGGCGAATGAAGGTGCGGAACAGTGCGGTTTCTGCAATCCGGGATTTATCATGAATGTATTTGCGATGCTCAACGAGATCAAAGATCCCACAGAGGAGCAGATCAAAGAATATCTTGCGGGAAATCTGTGCAGATGTTCCGGTTTTGTTTCCCAGACAAGGAGTATCCTGAAGTTCCTGAAATATAAGAAAGCACAGGAGGAAGCATAAAGATGAAATATGTAAATCAACCTGTACGTAAAACAGATGCAATGTCACTGGTAACCGGAAAGCCTGTCTATACAGATGATCTGGCACCAAGGGACTGCCTGATCGTGAAGATACTGAGAAGTCCCCACGCCAACGCCTGGGTGGAAGATATTAAAACAGGTACTGCCGAGAAGGTGGCCGGAATTGCATGTATCCTTACCTATAAAGATGTGCCTCAGAAACGTTTTACCCTTGCCGGCCAGACTGCACCGGAGATGAGTCCGGATGACAGACTGATCCTTGACCGTCATGTACGTTTTGTGGGAGATGCAGTTGCCATTGTTGCGGGTGAGACAGAAGAGGCGGTAGATAAAGCATTGAAGAGAATCCGCGTAGATTACCGCGTGGAGACACCGGTTCTGGATATCCACAAGGCAAAAGATAATCCGATCCTGGTCCATCCGGAGGATGACTGGAAGCTGAAAATTCCTCTTGGCGGAGACAACAAAAGAAACTTATGTGCATCCGCAGTGGAAGAACATGGAAATGTAGATGAAGTTCTGGCAAAGTGTAAATATACTGTAGAGCGCACTTATCATACAAGAGCAAACCAGCAGACTATGATGGAGACTTTCCGCACAGCCTGCTATATGGATCATTTCGGCAGACTGATCGTTCTGTCCTCAACACAGATCCCATTCCATGTGCGAAGGATCGTTGGAAGGGCACTGGACATTCCTGCTTCCAAAGTACGTGTGATCAAGCCAAGGATCGGTGGCGGCTTTGGTGCAAAGCAGACCTCTGTCAGTGAGATCTATCCGGCGATCGTGACCTGGAAAACAGGCCGCCCGTCCAAGATGATCTTCTCCAGATATGAGTCCATGATCTGCTCTTCACCGCGCCATGAGATGGAGATCACAGTACGCGCAGGTGCAGATGAAAATGGTATCATCAAGGCAATTGATCTTTATACTTTGTCCAACACTGGGGCATACGGAGAACACAGTTCTACAACAGTAGGACTCAGCGGTCATAAATCAATCGCTCTTTACAGACATACAGAAGCCTACAGGTTTGCTTTTGATGTTGTCTATACAAATGTGCAGGCTGCAGGTGCCTATCGTGGTTATGGTGCAACCCAGGGTATTTTTGCAGTGGAATCTGCAGTAAATGAGCTGGCACATAAGATGGGAATGGATCCTGTTAAGGTAAAAGAAATGAATATGCCTGTAGAGGGCGGTCCTCTTCCGGGATATCCGGATGTTCCTTATGCACAGAGCTGTTCCATGGACCGCTGTATGGCGCGCGCCAAAGAGATGATGGACTGGGATTCCAAATATCCATGCAGGGATATGGGAAATGGAAAGGTCCGCGGAGTCGGTGTTGCCATGGCTATGCAGGGTTCCTCTATTGCAGGAGTTGACGTAGGCGGCGCAGATATTAAGCTGAATGAAGATGGTTCTTATACACTGGCACTTGGATGTACGGATATGGGAACAGGCTGTGATACCGTTATGGCGCAGATTGCGGCTGACTGCCTGAATACGCCTATGGATAACATAGTAGTATTCAGTGTGGATACGGATATTTCTCCTTATGATTCCGGTTCCTATGCTTCCGCTACAACCTATACCACCGGTGTAGCGGTTATGAAGGCCTGTGAGGAGCTGAAGAAAAAAATCTGTAAGCTTGGCGCAGAGATGATGGAAGTAGATGAGAGAAAAGTTGATTTTGACGGTTCCTGTGTATTCTATGATGAGACACTTGAGATAAGCGATGGGGCAGACGGAAATGCAGCAGGTCATATGACAGATGCAGAAGAGGGCTATAGTGTTGATATGGATGCCATCAGTTCTGAAAATGCCCAGAAGAAAGTTTCATTGGAAGATATTGCATTAAAGAGCACTTTCTTTAACAATATCGAGCTTCAGGTTGTGAAACAGCATTCTTCACCGATCTCGCCGCCGCCGTTTATGGTAGGTATGGCAGAAGTAGAGGTGGATACGGAGACAGGCAGTGTGGATGTTCTGGATTATGTGGCGGTTGTTGACTGCGGTACACCGATCAATCCGAATCTTGCACGTGTACAGACGGAGGGCGGTATTGCACAGGGAATTGGCATGGCTCTCTGGGAAGATGTACAATATACAGATAAAGGTAAGATCCGCAACAACTCTTTTATGCAGTATAAGATCCCAACCAGACAGGATATCGGAAATATCCGCGTGGATTTCGAGTGCAGTTACGAAAAGAGCGGTCCTTTTGGTGCCAAATCCATTGGTGAGCTTGTAATTGATACTCCATGTCCGGCACTGGCTGAGGCAATTTATAATGCAACAGGTGTGCGTCTGACAGAGCTTCCGATGACTCCTGAGAAGATTGCCATGGAGATTTTGAAAAACCGCGAATCCATCCGGTCAGGGACAAAGGTGGAAGAATGAGAGAATTATGCCTTGCCTGTGCAGGTTTTGCCCTGGAGTTTATAGTTTTTTATGCAGCAGGCATTGTTCTGGTCCGGATATTGAAAGTAAAAGGGGATTGTTCCCTGACTTTCATACTGGGATATCTGGTTTACTTTGCAGTGTTTGAACTGGTGATCGTACCGATGACACTGAAATGGGTATCCCTGACAGCTGCGGCTTATATATGGGCAGGAATCATGGCTCTGGTTATCTGCGCAGCTGTGATCTGCACAATAAAAAAACAACGGAGAATACGTGCCGGACAAACGGAAACATGCAGTGGGATTTTTGGAAGCATTTCTGAAATATGGAAAAATCACTCTGTGATGATTATCCTTGCAGGTGCCGTAGTATTGCTGCAGTGTCTGATTGTGATCTTTTACGAGGATACAACAGTAGATGCGGCGTATTATGTAGGTACAGTGAGTACTTCTGTATACACAGATACTCTTGGCAGATATAATCCCTTTAACGGAGCGATCCAGAAGGCATTTCAGGCCAGATATGTTTTTTCCGCATATCCGATGCATAATGCAGTGTGGTGCAGACTTCTGGGAATCCATCCCATTGTGCAGGCAAAGCAGGTAATGTCATGTATGAATGTAGTGACTGCCAATCTGATCATTTATCAGATCGGTAAGAGACTGTTTGACGGAAACAGGAAGAAAGCAGATCTGATGCTTGTCTTTGTCTGTGTTTTACAGCTGTTTTGCGGTACGATTTATTCCTCCGGAACTTTTTTCTTTACTAGAAGCTACGAGGGAAAAGCCATCCTTGCCAACATTGCCATCCCTGCAGTTCTCATGTGTGCCGTCTGGTATCTGCAGGAGAAAAACAGCAGGAATGTCTGGATCATATTGTTTGTCACAGCGGTCAGTGCGCTGACATTTTCCGGTTCTGCTATCATCTTTCCTATCGTGATCGCAGCGGGAATGGCTCCGGCGGCAGTTATGAATAAGAGATTTTCAGGGCTGGTATATTGTGCAGTGTGTATGCTTCCGTCGGCATTATATGCAGCTGTATTTTTTGCATGCAGAATTGGTCTGCTGACGCTGGCTGCATCATAATACAGAAAGGAGAAAAAAATGGCAGGTGTAACAATTCAGGAACTGGGACTGCGCTTTGTTGATGCATGTATGAAGCTGTACTGGGGTTCCTGCTGGTATCCTCTTCTGTTTGCTGTAGGACTGATCTGCACACTGGTCCTGGGGAGAAAAAGAAAGTCCGGGATATTTGTCGGCTATACAGTATTTCTGCTGCTGACAGTATATAATCCGCTGGTTGTAAAATATCTTATCGCAAAGGTGAAGTTTGAGAATGAATATTACCGGTTTATCTGGATTCTTCCTGTGATCCCGGCGGTTGCCTACTATGGAGTCAGACTTGTGACCGCTTTTAGAAAGACCTGGATAAAAGTTCTTATGGCTGCAGCTGTGCTGACAGGTTTTGTGATCTTGGGAAATCCGCTGGACGGGGTAGTGACCAATTTTGCAATGGCAGAGAATATTTATAAGGTGCCCAATGATCTGCGTGCAGTCTGCGACGTGATCCACCAGAACCAGGAGAATGATTTTCCAAGGGTTGTTTTTGACGGCAGTCTTAACAGCATTGTGCGACAGTATGATGCGGGGATCGCCACTGTAATAAGCAGAAATGCAAGTATCTACAGATCAGGCAGTACAGTGGCGGGAAACTATGATGAGAACAGCAGTTTCTATAAAAGACAGAAAGCATTGCTGGATGTGATCGATTATCATATCTATGAAGATAAAGAAGGGTTTCAGGCTGCGTTGAAGAAATCAAAGACAGATTTCGTAGTAACACAGATCGGGCTGGTTGACCATGATTTTCTGACAGAGTGTGGTTGTGAACTGATTGCACAGACGGAATCCTGCTACATTTACAGATTTGATTATAGCAATCCTCGTAAATAATGCATATTGATCCGGCTCATCAGAGCGTGAAATTCTGCCAAGCTGTTTCAAATGCATTAATTAAGAGGCGTGCTATGATCGAAATATCATATATCTTACAAGAGAAGGAGAAAAGAAATGAAAAGTAACATAAAAAGACTTTCGTTCTGCCTTTCAGCACTGATGCTGCTGATACTGGCAAGTCCGCTGACTGTACTTGCAGCAGAGGAAGAGGTGGCTGCATCTGCGAAATTTTACGGCACATTCTGGTCGTTGGTTCCGCCGCTTGTTGCCATTGCACTGGCACTGATCACCAAAGAAGTATACAGTTCACTGTTTGTAGGAATACTGGTTGGTGCACTGTTCTACTCTAATTTTAATTTCGAAGGAACAATCCTTCATATTTTTGAAGGCGGAATGATCAGCGTTCTGACAGATTCTTATAATATGGGTATCCTGATCTTCCTTGTTATTCTGGGAACCATGGTATGCCTGATGAACAGGGCAGGCGGTTCCGCAGCATTCGGACGCTGGGCCGGTAAGAGGATTAAAAGCAGAGTTGGTGCGGAACTCTCAACCATCATTCTTGGTGTACTGATCTTTATTGACGATTATTTTAACTGTCTGACAGTAGGAAGCGTTATGCGTCCTGTGACAGATAAGCACAATGTGTCCCGCGCAAAGCTGGCGTACCTGATCGATGCCACAGCAGCACCGGTATGTATCATTGCACCGATTTCTTCATGGGCTGCGGCAGTCAGCGGATTTGTAGAAGGAGAGGATGGAATTACCCTGTTTGTACATGCAATTCCCTATAACTTCTACGCACTGCTTACGATCTTCATGATGGTGGCAATGGTTCTTATGAAAGTAGAATTCGGAACAATGGGTGTTCATGAGACAAATGCTTTAAAAGGCGATATCTACACAACACCTGCACGTCCTTATGCAAACGCGGCTGAAGATGAGAAAAGTAATCCGCGTGGCAAGGTGATCGATCTTCTGATCCCGATCGTAAGCCTTGTAATATGCTGCGTAATCGGTATGATCTATACAGGTGGTTTCTTTAGCGGAACTGACTTTGTAACTGCATTTTCACAGAGTGATGCATCTGTGGGACTGGTGCTTGGAAGCTTCTTCGGACTGGTTATCACGATTGTTTTATATCTGATACGTCGTGTTATGAATTTCAGAGACTGTATGGCGTGTATTCCGGACGGATTCAAGGCAATGGTACCTGCGATCCTGATTCTTACTTTTGCCTGGACATTGAAGGCCATGACAGACAGCCTTGGTGCATCTGTATTTGTATCTGCAATTGTTAAAAGCTCTGCAGGCGGGCTGATGAATTTCCTTCCTGCAATTATCTTTGTGATCGGGGCTGTTATCGCATTTGCGACAGGTACTTCATGGGGAACCTTTGGTATCCTGATCCCGATTGTTGTTAATGTATTCTCAGGAACAAATCATGAACTGATGATCATCTCTATTTCTGCATGTATGGCAGGTGCTGTATGTGGAGATCACTGTTCACCGATTTCCGATACAACCATCATGGCATCAGCAGGTGCACAGTGTGAACATGTAAATCATGTCAGCACACAGCTTCCCTATGCAATGGTTGCAGCAGCAGTATCTTTCCTGACTTATATTATCGCAGGATTTGTACAGACAGCATGGATCGCACTTCCTGCAGGAATCGTTCTTATGGCGATCACCCTGGTGATCATCCGATTAAAATTCGACGATCTGAAAATGTAAATAAAACCGGGCAGTCAGCACAATGCATGACTGCCCATAATTTTTGACTTGTAACAAAATAATGCATCTTTTGTAACAAAATAAAAAACTTTACTTTTTTCGGTAATTATGATAATATAGACCTTGTATTAAATAAATTATATAAATCCTTTGAAAATCAGATTTTCAAGATACGCGCCTGTAGCTCAGTGGATAGAGCAGTGGTTTCCGGTACCATGTGCGGGGGTTCGATTCCCTTCAGGCGTGCTGCCTGGGACGTATGTACAGTTCCGGTGCGTTGTATCACAGGAGTTATCAGAATCGGGAACTGTCAGAAATCGTATGGCGGCAGTGAACGGAGCAAACGGTAACTCATAAGGAGGACAAGAACTTGGATGATTTTAGAGAATGGTTATCAGATAATCTCCGGTATTTTATGCTGGGTGGAGCTATTCTGATAATTGTGGTTGTCCTGTTTTGCGGCATTCGAGCCTGTTCCGGAAGTAATAAGGGGAATTCCGGAGATGAACAGAAAACCACATCCGAAGACCAGGGAAATGTTCCTTCTTCTCCGATAAGTGAAGGGGAGTCTGACGAGAAGAAAGAAGACGCCAATCCCATGGAAACAGCAGATGCAGACGTTACTGCATTGATCACGAGCTATTATCAGGCTCTGGGGGAAAAAGATATTGCAACGCTGAAGACTCTGGAAGATGATTTCACACCGTCTGATGAGTCAAAAGTCACAAATTTGAAAGATTATATCGAAGGGTATGAAGTAGGCGATGTGTACACGAAGAAAGGTATGACAGATGATTCTTACGTGGTTTACGCCTGTTTCTCGTATATCTGTCAGGGCGTTGAGACCAAGGCCCCTGCACTGACTCAGTTCTATGTATATAAGAACAGCGAAGGAAACTGGGTGATCAATAACGGAGCTTTACAGGATTCTGAGATTTCCGCATATATGGAAAAACAGTTATCAGACAGTGATGTTTCAGCTCTTATAAAGAAGGTGCAGAATGAACTGGATCAGGCACAGCAATCTGATCCGTCTCTTGAAGAATTCCTGAATGGTCTTGGGGAGGAAGCAGGTGTGTCAACAGAGGCAGAAGATGGCACGATGCTTACTGCTTCGGAGGAATGTAATGTACGCGCAGAAGCCAGCACAGATGCTGATATCCTTGGCGTGATCTCAGCAGGTGATCAGGTTCAGAAGACAGGTACTGATGGTGAATGGGTTCAGATCGACTACGACGGTCAGACCGGATACATCAGAGGGGATTTACTCGAATAAAATTGAATATGGAACGTAAAAAATACAGGCGGTTATCTTTGTGGTAACTGCCTGTATTTTTACGTTCTGTTTTTCTGACATTGTTTTTGTCAGCTTCTGCCGGAGATTTTGCTGTTCTTATTACTTTTCGCAACTTCCGCAAGGGACTTACTTGATTCGATTAAATTCACCGTATGTAACTCCTGTCGATAATTCTGTCTGATGCAGGGAAGCCAGTTCGTGCACTGTTACAAGCTGATAGCCTTCTTCGATAAGCTGCGGGATCAGGATCTCGGCTGCATCTACAGAGGTGCTGAAGATATCGTGCATCAGAATAATGGAACCATCTTTTACATTATTCATGACTTCCTCAACCGTAGATTCCACATCCTGCGTTTTCCAGTCCAGAGTGTCAATGGACCACAGAATCATCGGGGTTCCCACAGTTGATTTTACCGTATCATTAACAGATCCATATGGCGGGCGGACCACCGAAGCTCCCTCACCTGTAAGATTTACAAGCTGTTCATCCACTCTTGCAATTTCTGAACTGATCTCATCCGAAGAAAGAGTCGCCAGATCCTTATGGTCATAAGTGTGGTTTCCAAGTTCACAGCCCAGTTTTTTCATGCGTTTTACTTCGTCCGGAAAACTGGCAATCTCAGTACCCACCATAAAGAAAGTTGCCTTTGCATTATTTTCTTCCAGACAGTCCAGAAGACGGTCTGTAAAAGAACTGGGACCATCATCAAAAGTAAGGGCGACCGACTTCTTTGCCGTAGATGTACCGGACTTGTCAGAGGTAGCTGACTTATCTGAAGATTTCTTCTTCGAGGATTTTTTCTTTGGCGTATAACCTTTCAGAGAACCATCTGTATCCAGTTCATAAGTTTTCTTATCTATTATCACAGTCCCTGTCTGCAGAATGCCATCCATATCAAAATAATACCGCTTCTTTCCGATATCTGTCCAGCCTGTCTGCATAATACCGGTCTCATCCATATAGTACTGTTTCCCATCTGTATCTGTGAACCATCCTGTGTATGGCTTATCATCTACCAGAAACATCCAGTTACTTCCACTGGAAGCCCAGCTGCCCTCTGATGCCTCAGGCGAGATATCAGTGCTTAATGCAGGACCGCCCGGAGAAGCTTCAGATGAATCTGAAGAAGTGCGTCCAAACAGTTTCCCGGAAGAAGAATCCGTAAAATTATCATTGCTATCAGTCAATGTTTCCTCAGAAGTAAACTCCGCAGAATCCTGATCTTCTGACACGAAAGCTCCGGCATCGCTGATGGCATCTGCCTGTGAAGTCACAGCGGAAGAACGGGTGAAAATTCCTCCAAGTATCAGACACAGAATAACAGAAAGTGCGATCAGCCACCGGTTTGTACGTGGTAAATTATCTGACATGAAAGCCTCCTTTTTGATAAAATCAGTGACAAAAAAGATATCCTGTCATTCGATATCATACAATAAAATCTGACAAAATACAAGGCGATTCCCCATTCCTGCCCTTTTGAAAAAAATTCCAGAAAAATTTCACCGTTGATAAGATGTACAAAAAATTATATAATAGAACAATGGACGAAAAAATCAGAATAAACAAATATTTAAGCGAGGCAGGCATATGCTCCAGACGGGAAGCCGACCGGATGATCGAAGAGGGAAGGATTACGGTAAACGGAAAAAAAGCAGAAAGCGGTCAGAAAGTCAGCCTGGAAGATGAGGTCTGTGCAGACAATATACCTGTCCATAAAAATGAAAAAAAAGTACTGCTTCTTTTTAACAAACCCAGAGGGATCGTGTGCAGCACAAAGCAGCAGTTTGATGAGACGACGGTAACAGATTATCTGGATTATCCTCTGCGTGTTTATCCTGTGGGCAGACTGGATAAAGAATCACAGGGCCTTCTCCTTCTGACAAATGAAGGAGATCTGGTCAATAAGATCATGCGCGCCGGAAACTATCATGAGAAAGAATATTTTGTGACAGTGAATAAGCCGGTGGACAGGGAATTTGTCCGAAGGATGAGCAAGGGAGTCCCTGTTCTTGATACAGTGACCAGACCATGCAGAGTGGTGCAGACAGGAGAATGCAGCTTTCGGATCATTCTGACACAGGGACTGAACCGGCAGATCCGCAGAATGTGCCGGTATCTGGGATATGAGGTACAGAAGCTGAAAAGGATCAGGATCATGAATCTGACTCTGGACGGGATCAGAGAAGGCGAATACAGAGAGATCACAGCACAGGAATGGGAAGAACTGAACCATTTACTGGAATCTTCCACAAGTGAAACAGTGATCAGAACAGGAGAACAGAATGGAAACAGCAGCGATCATGCGAATGAAAGAGCTGGTGCAAAAGCTGGACAGGGCAGCAAAGGCGTATTACCAGCAGGATACAGAGATCATAAGCAACAGAGAGTACGATCAGATGTACGACGAGCTTCAGGCTCTGGAGAAAGAGACAGGCACTGTTCTGGCAAACAGCCCAACCATAAGCGTAGGGTACGAGGCAGTTGACCAGCTTCCAAAAGAAGAACACGAATCCCCCATGCTGTCTCTGGACAAGACTAAGGACAGAGAAGTTCTGAGGGAATTTATCGGGGAACACAAAACGCTTCTGTCATGGAAGCTGGACGGACTGACGATCGTTCTTACCTACGAGAATGGAGGACTTGCCAAAGCAGTTACACGTGGAAACGGTGTGACAGGAGAGGTTGTCACCAATAATGCCAGAGTATTTAAGAACGTTCCTCTTAAAATCTCGTATCAGGGAAGACTGGTGTTGCGTGGGGAAGCGATCATTACCTATTCGGACTTTGAACGGATCAATGAATCCATAGAAGACGTTGATGCGAAATACAAGAATCCGAGAAACTTATGCAGCGGTTCTGTCCGCCAGTTAAACAATGAGATCACAGCCCGCAGGAATGTGCGTTTCTACGCATTTACGCTGGTAAGCGCCGACGGGGTTGATTTCCATAATTCAAGAGCCCGGCAGTTTGAATGGCTGAAAGAACAGGGATTTGATGTAGTGGAATACAGGACAGTCACAGCTTCAACGTTGGATGAAGCCATGGAATATTTTTCAACTGCGATCACTGAGAATGATTTTCCGTCAGACGGACTGGTTGCTCTTTATGATGATATTGCATACGGAGATTCCCTTGGAAGAACAGCGAAATTTCCCAGAAATGCTTTTGCATTCAAATGGGCAGATGAGATCAGAGAAACCCATCTTCTGGAGATCGAATGGAGCCCGTCAAGAACAGGGCTGATCAATCCGGTGGCTGTTTTTGAACCGGTTGAGCTGGAGGGAACCACTGTGAGCCGCGCCAGCGTACACAATGTGAGCATTCTAAAAGAATTGCAGCTTGGTATCGGGGATACGATCACTGTATATAAAGCAAATATGATCATTCCGCAGATTGCAGAAAACCTCACACGCAGCAGTAAACTGGAAATTCCGGATACCTGCCCTGCATGTGGCCATGGAACACAGATACAGAAGGTAAATGATGTGGAGGCACTTTACTGTACAAATCCTGACTGTGCCGCAAAGAAGATCAAATCCTTTGCACTTTTTGCAAGCAGGGATGCCATGAACATTGACGGACTGTCAGAAGCAACACTGGAGAAATTCATTGCAAGAGGCTTTATTCATGATTTCGGAGATATTTTTGAGATTGGAAAGCATCGTGATGAGATCGTGGAGATGGACGGATTCGGGGAGAAATCCTTTGAGAACCTGATGACCAGCCTTGATAAAGCTAAGGAGACTACTCTTGCGAAGGTGATCTACAGCCTTGGAATCGCCAATATCGGCCTTGCCAATGCAAAAGTGATCTGCAGGCATTTTGATGATGATCTGGAGAAGATCCGTCATGCAGATAAAGAGGAGATCAGCTCTATTGATACCATCGGACCGGTAATTGCCGGAAGTCTGACTGATTATTTTTCAAACGAGGATAATAACAGAAAACTGGATCATCTGATGAGCCATCTGACTGTTAAGAAAGAAGAAAAGACAGGTGAGCAGATTTTCCGGAACATGAATTTCGTTATCACAGGAAGTGTGGAGCACTTTGCAAACAGAGCACAGGCAAAGGAATTTATTGAGTCTCTGGGAGGCAAGGTGACCGGATCAGTAACATCGAAGACGAACTACCTGATCAATAATGACACAACTTCCAATTCTTCAAAGAATAAAAAAGCCAAAGAACTGGGAATTCCAATCCTTTCGGAAGAAGATTTCCTGAAGATGGCACAACAATAAAATAATAAGAACAGGAGATAAGATAATGCCAATTAAAATACAGAGCGATCTGCCAGTAAAAGAGATTCTGGAAAAAGAAAATATTTTCGTGATGGATGAGTCACGTGCATCCCATCAGGATATCCGCCCCATTCAGATCCTCATTCTGAACCTGATGCCTCTGAAAGAGGAGACAGAGCTTCAGCTTCTGCGTTCCCTTTCCAACACACCGCTGCAGGTAGATGTCACTTTTATGGCAGTACAGAGCCATGAAGCGAAGAATACATCTGTGAGTCATCTGAATAAATTTTATCAGACATTTCCGGAACTGAAAAATAACAAATACGATGGAATGATCATCACAGGGGCTCCTGTAGAGCAGATGGAATTCGAAGAGGTAGACTACTGGAAGGAACTGGTAGAGATCATGGACTGGACAAACACCCATGTTACCTCCACCATTTATCTGTGCTGGGCTGCACAGGCAGGACTCTACCACCACTATGGACTGAAAAAACGCAAACTTGATAAGAAGATGTTTGGTCTTTTCTGGCATAAAGTGATGAACCGTAAGATTCCGCTGGTACGCGGATTCGACGATATGTTCCTTGCACCTCATTCCAGACATACGGAAGTTCCCATCGAGGATATCCATAACTGTAAAGAGCTGACAGTGCTTGCTGAATCCGATGAAGCAGGGCTTTTCCTTGCAATGGCAGACGGCGGCCGCAAGATCTTTGTAATGGGACATCCGGAATATGATCGTGTGACTCTTGACGGTGAGTACAAACGTGATGTCAGCAAAAACCTGCCCATCGAAATCCCGGAGAATTATTACAAAGACAACAACCCGGAAAACAGACCGCTCCTTATGTGGAGAGCACATGCGAACAACCTGTATACAAACTGGCTGAATTACTATGTCTACCAGTCAACTCCGTTCGACCTGTATGGAACACCGGATTTCAGCGAGATCTAAAGGGTTTGCAGAATTTACAATTTTACGTATCTTACCGTATTTTTACATGATTTCACGCAAAAATGGAGTAAAAATGAGGTCAAACATGTGAGAAAATGGTGTCAAAACTGAGCAGTACAATGCAGATACAGTAGTGACACTGAAAGATTTTCCGAAAATCTCCATGACATTTGCAGAGATGTTTGAGAATGTAGAATAATCAGTTGAGATAAGAAAGGACACAACAATCATATGAACATAGGAAACAATATAGGAAATATCATGAAGATCACAGGCGCATGGAACACCTTTAAGAGCAATCATCCCAAGTTCCCGGCATTCTGTCAGGCAGTTTCACGCAAAGGACTTAAAGAAGGAAGCATTATTGAAATTGCGATCACCACTCCTGAGGGAGAGAAGATAGAGACAAACCTGAAAGTAAAGGACAGTGACCTGGAATTACTGAAACAGTTGTCTGACCTGAAAATGTGAAAAAGTTTACAAAAATTTTATTTGAATAACAGGTATAAATCTGCTATAGTATTCTATGTTGGTTAAGTTGATTATTATTCGTTCCCATATATAAGAATGATAGGTTCTCAAAAGAAAGAAGAGGAAGAAAATTGCGTAAAAAATCACATATTTTATTAGCAAGATACCTTGCGGATCAGATGCAGACCACAGCAAGCCTGCAGTCTCACAGAAAGGCTTTCTGCCTGGGCAGCATTCTGCCGGATATCAAACCGTCCTTTATCACCAGGAGACACGAGTTCTACGGAACATTTGAAGATGTCAAGAACCGGATGAAAGAACTGGCAGATATCAGACCGGATGAGAGTAACCAGAGAGTTTACTGGCGGCGGTTCGGCGAAGTGATCCACTATATGGCGGATTATTTTACCTTTCCTCATAACAAAACATATACAGGAAGCTTCAGCCAGCATAATCATTATGAGAAAGTACTTAAGAACAGACTGAAAGAATGTATACAGCAGGGAGAAGCACATGCATATCTGGAACCGGCCATCCGCTTCGCAGATTTCCCCACCCTGATCGATTATATCGAAGCTACTCATGAGAAATATCTCAACAAGCTCCGCAGCGTGGAAGAGGATATCCGCTTTATCCTGAATATGTGTTTTCAGGTAGTGCAGGGACTGATACAGATCTGCATTGGTAATAAGAACTTTGCAGGAGCCATTCAGGCAGCCTGACAGAGATACGCTAAGAATACAGGAAGGCTGTGTGGAAATCATATCCGCACAGCCTTCCTGCATTCTGAAACATATCTTCCTCACTGCTTGTTGCTTTTCGCAACTTCTGCAGGGGGACTTACTTGATTCGGTTAAAATGTGACAAAAAAATGAATTTTGGTCAAATCTGGAATTTACCTGCCCTGAGCTGTTGATTTCAAAAAATGATTATGCTAGAATAAAACAGGTTAATATTTCGGGATAATTCACTTATGAAATAACATAATAATGTGAAAAGTAATTTAGACAGTATGCCCTTATAAACAGGGGGTAAGGACATGCTCACAGTAAGAAGGGAGCAATTTAGATATATGAAAAACAAGTATCTTACCAGATTCTTATGTCTGACATTGATGTCAGGAATGGTATTATCCGGTCCTGCGTCCGTACTTGCAGCAGAGGATACTGCTGCGTATACAGCAGACGGTTCTGATTTCAGCGATTCCGGTGATTTTGATTCAGGATCAGAGGATCCGGCGCCGGCAGATCCGACTCCTGCAGAGCCAACACCTGCGCCGGTAGACCCGACTCCTGCACCGGTAGATCCGACACCAACAGATCCGACACCAACACCTGCAGAGCCAACACCTGCACCGGCAGATCCGACTCCGACACCAACAGATCCGACTCCGACACCTGCGAATCCTACACCAACACCGTCTTCACAGATTACGAAGGCAGCCCAGGATGTGATCGACAGAATCAAAGAGTTGAACGCACAGACCATCACGCTGGAGAAGAAAGCCACTGTTCAGAGCATCCGCACTGCATATAATGCCCTGTCTGATACAGAGAAGGCACAGGTTTCTAATTATAATCTGCTGGTTCAGGCAGAAGCGACTATTGCTCAGCTGGAAGCGCAGAAGAACAATGCGAATACGAATAATCCATTTACGAGTAATACCAGTGCTGCACAGACCGGAACTCCGGTATATTATGCGTCCAATATCCACGCAGGTAAGGATTTCTATCTGGACAGCCTGAAGAATAACTACAATCTGACCTTCTCAGATGATTTCGCTTCTGTTATGGATGAGATCGAGAAGGAATATAAAGAGAAGAACAAAGTAGCAGATGCCAGCGATGTAAACGGCAGCAAGACCACCACATCTGCAGACAGTCTTCTGGTAAGAAACTGGCAGGATATCCTTGCAGTCTATGTATATCAGCAGAGCCAGGACGGAAAAACAGAATTTACCCTGGATTCCTCCTGCAAGAAAGACCTTGCGAAAATCTTTGCAGAGATGAACCCGATCGTAAGGGACAAGCAGGATATCACTCACGTTACATACGCTAATCGTAAAATCAACTACTATATTAAGAAAAATAAAATCGCAAAGAAGGATCGTACGATCCTTAAGAAATATGTGGAAACAGACTGCAAACTCCTCTGCGCGGTAGTAACAGCTGCCAACGGTTTTGTCCGCGAGAGTGTAGGGGATGATGTTTCCGAGGAAAGAGTAAATGTTATCTCCGCAGCCTATTCACTGGTTGGTAAAGTCGGTTACTTCTGGGGCGGCAAATCCACAGTGATCGGTGAAGATCCAGGTTGGGGAACCAGCGAGAAGGTATCAGCCGAGGGAAGCAAGAGCACCGGAACCATCCGCGCATACGGACTGGACTGCAGTGGTTTTGTCACCTGGGCAGTGATCAACGGATATCAGGATAAAGCAATGCAGGAAGCTGTAGGCGACGGAACTTCCGATCAGTGGGAGAAAGCAAACGTGGTAACTGAGGCAGATGCACAGCCCGGAGATCTGGTGTTCCAGAAAGGACCGGAAGCAGGAAGCGATAATCATGTAGGTATTCTCTGCGGTAAAACAGACGCAGGTGACTGGATCGCAGTACACTGCTCCTCCGGCAAGAATGGAGTAACAGTAGGCGAAGCATACAGTGCAAGCTTCCGTTATATCCGCCAGCCATCCTTCTACCCGACACAGGAACAGGTTCAGGAAATGCAGAGCAGCAGTACAGTAAGCACAATGACAGATGATGCAGCAGCTTCCACAGGAACAGATATCTTTTCTGCAAATGTGACAGTAAGCAATACTCTGCAGGATGCGATGAAGTCAAATACTTCCGACTCAACAGGATTCACAACATCAGAATCCACTGAGAAGACTTCCATCCTTCCGGATAAGATTGATCTGTCAAAAGAGAAAGTCGCTGTATTTAAGGCAAAATAAAATGGATAAAAGAAGGGAGAAAGTCATACAAAAAAGTCTGGCTTTCCCTTCTTTTTTGATATGTAAACTTTTTATCTGCCAACTTAAACGATTAAGTAAAAACTGACGGATTTGCGTGTTAACCTGCGGAATATGCTTCAAAAACGAAAAAAATATTCGAAAATATGGAAACAAAAATTGACAAAGTGTACGAAATATGTTAACTTTAAACCAATAATATAATGTCAGATAAAAAAAGGAGAAATTCCTTCTTTTTTTGTTGCTGATATTACAGTAAAATTTGAAGATGAAACACCAACAGATGATTTGTTCTGTAAACAGTGAACACACTGTTGTGTTCGGAAAAGAGATACACAGATGGCATTAAGACGTGAGAGAATGAGGCTTGGTGACATGCTCATCAGGCAGAATGTACTGACTGAAGATGAATTAAAGAAAGCCCTGGAATTGCAGAAGGGAAGCGGCAAGAAGATCGGTGAAGTTTTGGTAGATAATGGCTTTATCACTGAGGATATGATTGTTCGTGCCCTCCAGATGCAGCTGGGGCTTAAAGTCGTTCAGCTGACAGGCGTGACGATTCCCAAGGAAGTCAGAAATCTGGTCAGCGTGGACCTTCTCAAGAAATATACCTGCATTCCATTTGAACTGGATCCCTACAACGCAAATATCCTTCATCTGGCAATGGCAGATCCGATGGATATGGCTGCAATCGATGACATATCTATCGTGACTAACCTCCAGATAGAGCCTTACATTGCTACAACCAGAGATATTCTTGCGGCAATCGACAGATGCTACGGCGCATCAGAAACACTGGATGCAGCCAGACGATTTACTCAGGAGAGAGCACAGCTTCGTGGAGGAGCAGCAGACGACGATACAGACACAGACGTAAGTGATGCACCTATTGTACAGCTGGTGGGTTTCCTTATTGAACAGGCGATCCGCCAGAGAGCCAGTGATATCCATATCGAAGCTCTGGAGAACAAAGTCCGCATCCGTTACAGGATCGACGGTGCACTCTATGAGCGTATGGTATATGATAACAGCCTTCTTCCTGCGATTTCCACCCGTATCAAGATCCTTGGAGGCATGGATATCTCAGAGAAAAGGAAACCTCAGGACGGACGTATGTCCATTATGGTAGACAGACAGGATTATGATATCCGAATTTCCTCTCTGCCTACTGTACACGGAGAGAAGATCGTAATGCGACTCTCTTCAAAACTGAACCTGACACGTAACAAGAAAGATCTGGGACTTCCACCCGATGAGATGGAACGTTTCAACCATATGCTGGCTAGTCCTTTTGGGATCATTCTTGTAACAGGACCTACAGGAAGCGGTAAATCCACTACCCTGTATACCGCATTAAGCGAATTAAATAAAGAAGCAGTCAATATCGTAACAGTAGAGGATCCTGTGGAGGCAGATATTGAGGGTATCAATCAGGTACAGGTCAACAATAAGGTAGACTTGAATTTTGCCTCAGCCCTTCGTTCCATTCTCCGTCAGGACCCGGATATCATTATGATCGGTGAGATCCGAGACAGGGAGACTGCTGCTATTGCAGTACAGGCATCCATAACAGGACATCTGGTTGTATCTACATTACATACCAACAACGCAGTAGGTACTCTGAATCGTATGGCGGACATGGGAGTGGAGAGATATCTGATCGCAGATTCTGTTGTAGGAGTTATCGCACAGCGCCTTGTGCGTAAGCTGTGCAGCCACTGTAAAAAAATGCGCCCTGCCACTTCTGAGGAGAAGAGAGTGCTGAGGATGAACACACAGGAGGATGTAAATGTCTATGAACCCTGTGGCTGTGATTTCTGCAGCCATACAGGATATTACGGGCGTATCG
>OGPN01000284.1_pt1 | contig 36106 bp, 58 predicted proteins | sample 1552941 | NCBI WGS metagenome assembly OGPN01 (sample SAMEA2580220, study PRJEB22360) | human gut metagenome | biome: human gut; feature: human-associated habitat; material: faeces | place: Denmark | collected 2008/2010
TTGGTGATGTGGTATTGTCAAACACAATAACCGTTTCACCCTGCCCATCACCGCACATATTTACTGGTGGTATATTAACGGGGCCAGTCAAACTATATGTTCCAGTTGGCACATATAGTTTTCCACCCTCTCCAATAGCATTTGCCGCTGCAATAAATGCCGCCGTATCATCGTTAACACCGTCACCTTTCGCCCCATAATGCTGTGGCGTAATTAACAGCATACGGTCAGAAAAAATCTCTGTCCTAAGTTGATCAGGATCGTATTTTAATACATTTGGAAAATAAAACTGCTGAGTGCCATATGCATCATATACAGCCATAGAATGGCCTTGCACAGTTACGAATTTGGCAATCTGCCCGTTATATACCGGATATCCAGCAGCGTTAATGATGATTGGTTGCGAAACAGGAACGTGAGAACCATCTTCGTTCTCTACATAAACTTGAATCTGGTTTTCAGGATTTACAGGGTCAGTGTCAATTTTACCGATATAAATTTTGCCATTAGCTACGGCTTTAAAAGAACGCGCCATAGTGAAGAGTTGCGAAGGCATGCTTACCACAACATTGGCTGTAATGTCTGTCATTTAATTTGCTCCAGATACAAGGAATCGCCGCAGCATGGCTACGGTGAATTTTGGGCATAAAAAAACCCAGCCGAAGCTGGGTCGTTGCGTTGGTTATCTGTCAGTAGTTATGTACTGAAGGAGGTAATTCTTTATTCTTAAGTCTCATCCATGCGGAAAGATTCGTTGGTCCTTCTGGCTCATTGATATCAACATCTCGTGTGTGATTGATTAAAACGTCCCTCGCCATTCCGATAACATACGAGAACTCATGACCGTAGTCGTAGCATCTGCCGGAATAGTTCGATTGAATTTGTTTTAATGCCGGATACAGTTCGCGGAATAATGCCTGTGAGCGGTTGGCATAATCCCATAACCATACAAGGCTGTTTGCTTCTTTTGCAGAAAGCTCGCTGGTTTTCTTCTCTTGTTTGCCGATGAATTCACCTTCAAGCACTACCCTGTGGATGTACTCTACGGCCAGCGGAATTTGTTCAATTGAAAGTTCATCAATGCTGTCAATACCAAAACGCTGATGAACCATATTGTATGCATCGTCATAGCGAAGTCCTTTCTTTCCTACCAGCATGTTTACTGCATCTCGTAGCGGTGTGCGTTCAGCTACTGAAGTTTTACCTCCAATAGCCTTCCTCTCTTGTGTGGCAGTAACCATTGCGTCATATGCACGGATAACCTTCAGCGCAAAGGCTGCGCTAATCCACATGGCGTAGGAGTAAACAAGCTCCTTGCACACGTAGGTTCCACCATATCGACCTTTCTTAGAAAGGACGGGATTCTTATTCTGCATATCCGCAGAATTAAAAATTTCATTAATCAATTCAATAGTTTCATTTCTACGCATGAAGAAAGCTGGCTGATGTTTTTCCTCCTTCCCAGACGCTACATGAAGGTCATTAAGCGAGTAACGCCCCTCTGAATCCATATGAATCTTGACGTCAGAAATGATGATGCTATTAGTGCAATTTACAGTTGACTTTGCTAAGCTTGACATATCAATAATACCTCGTAAGTTTTGTTGATACCGAAGCCCTGACTGTTACAGCAGTTGGGGCTTCAACTTTACGCGCCAATGCGCCCTTCCTTCTTAAAGCTTTCCATTACTCTCTGATAAATCTCAGAGTTAACAGACCGACCATTCTCTTCCGCCACCTTGCGTACCAAATCCAATACTTCTTTAGGCCACCGCAAATTGAACTGCGGCATCTTGCTCATTCCTTTCATATTCACCTCACAATATAGGTCCACGGTGGACCTATTGAGAATATAGTAGACTGCTTCTATCATGTCAATACACTGACTTGGAGTAATGGCATGGCTAGAGATGATCCGCACTTTAACTTCCGCATGCCTTTGGAAGTGAGAGAAAAATTGAAATTCAGAGCAGAGGCGAATGGGAGATCCATGAACTCCGAGCTGTTGCAAATCGTCCAAGATGCTCTATCAAAACCATCTCCTGTAGTTGGTTATCGCAACGAAGCTGAGAAAATTGCTGATGAGCAGTCTGAAATTGTAAAAAAAATGGTATTCGATACACTGAAAAGAATTTATGGCAAGAACAATGAAGGTTAGCGCCCTAAAGTTAATTCTTATTGGTATGCTTTTGATAATATCTAATGCATCTTTTGCATCTAGTGCAGAATGCTCTGCAAAGGCAGCTGATGTTTATTATCGCAAGTTACTTACAGGTGATAGAGACCTTATCCTCTCTGGATTGCGCAGTGGCACCGATGGGAAAATTAGCCCGGTTGAAATATCAACAATAAACGGATTGATATTTACTTGTGAAAAAGGAATTGAAAATCAGTCATATGATACAAATTTATTATGGGAATATAACTATAAAGCTGCAAAGAAAGCTTTAATTGATGATCATTCAGCGAGAGCGTATGCCAGCGCTCATGTTGAGATGTATAATTATGGTAAATCAATAAGATAGCCATCCATGGCGCTAGTTCACTTTTTACAAGCGATGAGTAAATTCCTTGAGATGGTATTGCCTGCAAACGCCATTTCGGGGTTTGCTGATGCTATAAATCCTTTATCTCCAGCTGATGTCAGTACATCATATCCTTTGCTTCCACACAAATCGCCAGCCTTAGTTAGGCACATCCCCCATGATCCCCCCAGACCTGAGCAATCAATAGTGTATGCTTCTCTACCATCAGGGGCGTATGTTTTAGAAGATGTTGCACAACCAGATAAAAGAAAGACATTAAAACAAGCAACCGCAATGATCCTCTTCATATCAATTTCCATATTTAAAAAACCGGAAACATCCTAATGACAAAACAACCAAATGTGAAGCACGAGATAAGCTCAATCCATCCGTGGACGACTAATTACTCCTGTGCCATTCCGCTTAGCGATGCCACAATCCCAGCCCTCGCTAATCGCTGAAACTCTTCGTTTCCGACTGTATCACGTATCGCTTTTACAGCGGCCTTATTTGCCATAAATCTGCGTTCCGCCGCAGCTAATGCTTCTTTGCTTCCGCCGGTTCTTACTGCTTTAGTGGCTTCCTGAACGGCTTTCTCTATCGCATACCGACCACTACGTGTGGTGGCAATTTTAGATACAGCGCCTTTTAACCCTGCGCCAACTAAAGCGCCAGCGGCAGCGCCAGCAACGCCCCCTCCTCCTGCTCCACCAACAATGGCACCTGATGTTGAATTGGCAATTGCATTTAACACTGTTGATGTAACGTTGGATAAACCAGCATCCAGATCGCGTAGTACATTGGCAGTTCGCCCTGTTCTTTCAATATACTGCTGAGGTTTCACTGCTGCTCTTGCAAGAGTGCCATATGCATCTGCAATTCTTCCAAGCTCTGAGGAATATCGGCTAATGGCTTTTACATTTTGTGGAGTGAGTATCTCTGCGATATGGTTAATTCCTGCTGCATCAGCTTTGCCACCACGTACACCATGCGAGATAGCATCTTGCAACATTGATGATATAGCAGGAACACGCTCTGATTCTGGCAGCGCGCGGATCATAGAATGGAACCCAGCAGGACCATTAAGACCTTTAGCTGACGATGATTGAAGGGATTTTACTCCATTCGTAATCAGTGTATCTGTTGCCAAATCACGCCCGAAAACAGACTCTGCACTCTCTTGTGCTGATAACCTCGCTTTAGACAGATCATTAGCTTTCTGCCAGTCATCAAGAAATCCGCCGTTTTCCGCCATTGTGCGCATATCATCAGTAATTGCCCGGCGTATTTCCCCTGCTCTCCTTGCCGCATTTGCCTCTCCGCTACGCTTATATTTTTGCTCCGCATCAGCAAATTTCGCTCTCCATGCTTTCATGCCATCAAATGTTACTCCACCTTGATTGTTTGCCTGAACAAACTGTTTCATTTCAGGAGTAAGCGGTATGCCAGCAGATCGCTCTGCCTGAATAACGGCATTACCATTTAGCATTCTTGCTTTTTGATTTGGCATCGTTGACCGCACGTCATCCCATGCCGCGCGCTCGGCATCCTTCATCTGATCAAGATTTTGAAGAATCCTTTGTTTTATAGCCGCACTTTTTTCTGATGCCGTTCCAGATGCGGCCCCAAATTCATCAAGGTTTCGACTTAACTTTGATGATATTTCGTCAAATGCTGCCTGATGGGCGTCCTGAACAATTCCTGGTGTTGATGCCAATGCGCCTTCGGCTTGTGCAATTCCACGACTTCCAGATCGCATTCCTGGTGTTAATGCGTTTATATCAATTCCAGCAGACTCAGCCGCTTTTGCTACATCTTCGGACACATTAGCGGCCTGACTGGCAATTGACTGACGCCCAGCACCTGACTTTGCCATCCTGGAAACATCATTAGCAGAATTCAGTGCTGCACCACCAAGAGCCTGTGAAACCCTTGGCGCAATAACGCGCCCGACACCTGAAAGAACGCCTTGAGCACCAATATTGATACCACCGTTAATGGCAGCATTTTGTGCAAAGTCTCCCTCCTGATTTGCAGCATCAGCAAGAGAACCTGCAATCATGTTTCCTGCGGAACCGATATCTCCAGCGAGCTTTGCTGGCGCTCCAGCAGCTTTTGCCGCTGTGCCAATTGGCAGGAGATACCCACCAATTGTTTCACCGACTTGCGCGTAAGGGTCTGTCGGTCGATCGACTGGACGATAGACATCATCCAAAACCTTGGGACCACCAAGCCCCTGACTGATTGCATTAATCAGGCTTGCACCACCCTGTAACACGTCAAATGGTATGTTTACCAGACCACGGCCAGCCTGTTCTGCAATTTGCCCTGCGCTTTGACCACCAGTGAGCCAGTCAGTGGCTTTTCCTACCAGAGATTGTTCTTCTGGCTGCGATTGGTTTTGAGTGGATTGATCACCAGAAGACAGCATCTGAGCAATGCGACGTGCTCCCTCAGTATCGCCGGCAGCATCAGCATTCCTTAACGCCGTCATCAACTGTTCACGACTATAGGCCATTACTGCCCTCCGAGATATTTGCTAATTAATTCGTCATCGGACAATTGCTGTTGAGGTTGGCTATCGCCATAACTTGAGGAAAGAAAACGTTTTGCCGCAGAGTTCAATGATTCACCCTTCTTAACATCCATCCCCATGATGTTTCGGTTGCGATCAGATTGTCCTGGGCTGCCGTTTGCACTCATCCACTCTGACCTAAACTCGTTGAACTTCGCGTTATTACTTTCCATTTTTGCCATACCCCTTAACCATCGAGCCATGACCATTGGATTATCCGTTTCGCTTGGAATGCCTTTCCTTGCAAACTCAATATCCTTATCTGATGCAGGGCCGGGAGGGAGAAGCTTGGTTGCCTGCGCATTGGCTAGTTGGTTGAATCTAATCCGCATATCTCGGAGGTAGTTATCTTGCCCCGTAAGCTTAGTGAACATATTTTCAGCGTTACCGAACAAACCAGGAGTTGGCTTCTCCTTCTCCAGCGTGTCAGCAAGCGTTGTCATTGAATCGGCAGCATTACGACTAGCTGCCGCATCACCTGCTGATTTTTCTATAGCCTTTTCCATGTTCACGGATAGTTTTGGCGCAGCATTAATAAGTTCATCGGCCTTCTTTTGTGCCTGTTGTACTTCAAAACCGAATTTCTGCTTATCAAGTGCCAGTCTTTCTGCTGCAAGTCCGTGTCCAGTCATTGCTGACTGATAGGAAAGGTTTTGCCCTCTCGCCTGAAGTGCCTCGCCAGCCTGATTGCTGCGGATTGTCTCTGCCAGCCTGCCTCGGTCAATCTCACGACCAGCCATCTTGTCCTGAACATTGAAGTAATCAATCGGACCAAGAGCAGCCATCCCAAGGTGATCAACAAACTCACCAAATCCTGAAGGATTCTGCTGATACATCTGAGCAACGTTGTTAGGATCAACACCGACGCGCGCCAGTTCCTTGGCGTTGTTTTGCAGCCATGATTGCATTGCTTCTGGAGACGATGATGCAAGGCGTGCGCCAGCCGCTAATGTGCCGATAGAATTGCGCTGGTCTTCATCAATGAATCCCATGCCTTTACGAACAGATTCAATCTGGTCTGGATATTGAGTAGCCAACTGACGCAAAGCACCGCGATCACCAGACGCATAAGCATTAGCGTATGCCTGCTGAAATTCTTTCTGCCGCTGAGCCTGCTTTTCCTGCTGAAAAACACCCGCAATACCTGAAATACCTTGCAAAGCAGTCAACCCAATATTATTGGCTCCTGAACGCTCAATATCATTGTTCTGCCTGATAAGCTGAAGCGTATTGCCGATGTCATTTACGCTCGGAGCGTTTGAGTTCACACCACCGATACCGGCCAACAATCCGCCATTTGATCCTTGCCAAGTAGCCATGATTCCCCCTTAAAACAACGAGCCAAGCAGGCCAAGTCCGCCGCCAATTGCCGCACCTAATCCAGTGCCAAGTCCGGGAACAATAGAGCCAAGAGCAGCGCCAGTCATAGCTCCTGAAGCTCCGCCGCTAATTGCTGTCTGAAGGCCTGATGGTTTATTGGCGTTAGCAGCGGCAAGAGCTGCGCTTTGCTGTGCAATGCTGCTCATGTTGTTGGCGTATGTCTGCCCGGCGTTCGCCTGACCTTGCAGCGCACCAAGGCCAATGTTTGCCAGATTGTTGTAGTTGCTCATCTGGTTTGATAACCACGACTGACCGAGAGTCGGAGCAATCGTAGCCAGTTGATTGCTTGTGGCTGTCGAACCAAGTCCCCCCGTCGCCTCCGCAGCAGCAAGATTCTGGTAGCGAGCCTGACCTGCCAAGTCTTTATACTGCTGAGAGTTGTAATACTGATTAAGTGCCTGCTCCTGACCTTCTAAACTGGAAAGATTCTGAAGCTGGTTAACATACTGCTCCGCAAGCGGCGTGAACGGAGCAAGGTTTTTCATGATCGTCTGCCACTGTTGATTTTGCAGGTCTGCGGCATACTTCTGAGCTTCTGCGGCATACTTTGCACTTTTATCAGAACTGCCACCTTTACCGCCTTTTTCAGGGCAATAAGGTTCCTCGCCGCGCAGTTTTCTGCCCAGCTTAAATGCATATAACATGGCTATCTCCCGTGATTCAGGAAGTCGATTAGTTCTTCGCGTGTGGCGCTGTAAAACGTCACGTCATCCACGCCTTTGAAGTATTTCTTGATGGTTCCTACACGCTTAAGGCCAATCATTGCGCAGTAAATCTGCCCGTGGCGGAATTTGCGCGCGGCGAACGATGTGACGCACTGAACGGTGGTGTTAGTCAGAATGTATCGCCAGAACGCCAGCCCGATTTCCTTGCTGAAGCCACGAACCTCTGGCAGGTACATGGCGTGGCAATCGAATGTCAGCGGCTGAATCTCCTGATAGTAAACAATGCCGCCGAACTGCCCGTGCACGTTCACCTCAAAGTAACGGCAATCAGGTTTGTAGTCGTATCCATCACCGTTGTTGCTCCCGGCGATGATGTCAGGGTGATTTCCTACTGCTTCGATCAGGTCGATGTTTCGCGTTGGTTTGAACTGAATCATTACTGCTCCGCGATTATCTTGATGGTTGTGGCAGTAAACGCCGCCCCATTTGACTGAATGGTTAACGTACTGCCATTTGTGGCAAGAAAGCCGTCTTTATCCACGCTGAAGAACGTAGCTAACAGGATGTTGTCGGTTGTTGTCGCCGCATTACGACTGCTGACCAACGTGTCAGGAACAGAGCCGGAAAAGGTTAGCTGCATTGACCTGTTGGCGGTTCCGCTGGGCCACGACCCTACTATCGAAAGCTTGAAGAACAAGGTTTTGTTCTCGTTGAACACAACCATCTTGTTGTTAACGGTGTCGAAGAATGGTGCCAACGCGCCGGATGACGGCGTGAGCGTTTTCAGCAGGCTAACAAGGTTGGTCGGCGCTGTCGGAATGGTTACAGATACGCCAGAGTAAACAACCTCTGACTTTTTGCGAGTAGTGGCATACTCCAGAGCATCAATGCGCGTTTCATGGTCTGAAAGCGTGTTTTGAATGGCGACAACTTCATCAGTCAGATAATCAATATCGTTTTCTGCTGTCGTTAATCGCGAATCAAGGCCGACTATCGCCGCTTCTGCGTTAGTGATCCTTGTTTCGTGGTCCTGTATCTTCGCTTCAGCCAATGCCAGTCGAATTTCGTGATCGACCAGAATCACATCCTGCTCATCGTTCCTGACTTGTGCGTCATAAGCGCCCTGTCCGGCCTCGTTGGCCTTGTTAGCCACGTTACCAACATCAGTGCCCTGTGCAATAACGTAAAGCAGATACGACTGCGAGAAGATATTGCGTGGAAGAACTGATGTGTCGAGCCGCGCAGCCTGGATGATTACCGGCTCATTGAGATTCGAATCAGCCATTACTCGATCCTTATCTGGCAGCCTGAAAGAGTGACAGGTGACTTAGTGATAACGCGCAATTTGAAGCCAATGTTTTTCCTGATGCGCCCTACTTTTTTCCACAAAACGCGTTTGTCGTAAACGAACGGTTCATTCTGCTCAATCATCTGCTCACGACCCCAATTGATGCCATCAGTGGTTGCAGACAGAAACAGGCGGTCAGCGTACTGCGCAACACCCGTCGATGATTCCACCTCCAGATCAAAGCATCTGGCGTTATCTGCTTTGAACAACGGAGTAAACAGAAGGTGTTCCTGTTGCTTGTCGTACTGGCTGCTGATGTCGAACTGCAATTTCCCGGTCACCGATTCCAGCTTATCGCCGCACGTTATCTGATTGCCTTCGTAAATGAAGTCGATAGCGCGGTACACATCGTCATACAGGCCTGTTTTCAACACACACCATTGCGGAGCATTGGCGCTTGAAGATGCGTCGTATACGAGGACATGGCGCGGAAGATGGATAATCAGCAGCTCATGCGCATCAAATCGCAGAGACTCCATTACGGCATCAGCCAGTTCATCAGCAGTGTAGGAGCGGAGGATTTTCTCAATGCTCGCACTGGCGATTGGTGACACCTGACCGGAGCCGATGATGTACACAGACGGCGCACCTGTTGCCGGATTGCTGATGAACGCATACGAATCAGCAAACGGCGTTTTGCAGTAAGTTCCGGCGATGCCTTTCTGCACCATCAGCGATGGTTGTGCGACATACAAAGCGGCACCAACAGTGGTTGCACCAGTCAGGGAGAAATATTCAATCGTCGATGAACCAAAGCAGACGATGAAGTCTCGCCATGTTCCGATGCCGATGATACCGTCCGGCTGCGATTCTGCGCGATATTGTGCGCTGTAACGGTCAGGATGCGATTCGTCTTCAAGGTCAGTGATAAACCATGAATCAGTTCCGTCTTTTGACCACGCATAACGCCCACGTAAGCGCGTAATATCGCGGACTGAGCCTAACTCATACTGTGTGAATCCGCTGTCTGTAGGCCAGTTTGAGACGGTTTTAACCGTGCCATCATAGCGATACTCGACCAGTTGACCATTAACGCCTACAGCCTGAGATGTCCGACCATGCGCCATTGATACGCGACCACTTCCAGCGACGTCACCGACTTCGCTTTCGCCTTTGTAGAGCTTCCCACCACACACGCGATAAACAGCACTCTGCGCCATGTTGTACTCTACACCGCGAGATACACCATTCACATCAGAACGTTTGGCAATGCCCGGGAATGAGCGAAGATATCCGCTGCTGTTGAGTATTTCTTTGGGTGTAGCCAACATATTCACTGGCAGATAGTCGATATAGTCGGCGTTTCTAAAGTCTTTGCCGACACCTTTCATAAGCGGAAGTTGCTGAACCGGCATTTATTCGCTCCCGTTATCGCAAGGTTCCTTCCGGTGGAAGTAATTCCAACCGTTCCACTTCGCCAACTGATTACCGCTACCAACAGGCATACGGTTTGGATAACCGGACTTACATTTAGCTGCTTTTGCTCTGTACATTGCAGACAGTTTGACGAGTCTCTCTTTCCCGTATCTGGCAGTGGTTATAAGTTTTGCTGACGCTTCCAGCGCATAATCCGGTGCAATGCGGCAGGCAAGGTTGAAAATGACAGCATTGATAGCGTTATTTGATAAACCGTGCTCATCGCCCGGATCTGGAGCGACATCTGCATCAGCGAAAATGTAGCCAACGTTGATACCAGGTGACACATCACCGCCAAGCCATTCAGCCATCATCATTTCAAGGTCGTTGACGCCGTCTTCCATAGACTGCGGTTCGACATCGGTTAACGTGGCATTTGATGCCACACCGAGCTTACGTAATGCCGCAAGAACTAAATCACCCTTCGTTGTCAGGTTCATCTGCTGCCGCCTTAGGTTTTCGACCAGGCTTTTTACGCTGTTTTTCTTCTGGCTCTGGCTCTGCAACGTCCTTCAGAAGGTCATCGGGATGTGCAAACCAACCAGCATCCAGATATTCCTGAATCTCTTCGGCTTTCACGATTTCAAAGTCGTATCCAACGCCTTTCCATTTCTTCATGTCTCCATGACGAAAGATCATGTGTGTCATGCTTGTCTCCAGATAAAAAAGGGAGCCGAAGCTCCCTCTGGTTATCACTCAGTCTGGTTAGGCAGACCAACACCAATTGCCTCTGGTCGTACAGCACATGCTGAATACCACACAGCAATACGGCACTTACCAGACAGAGTGTTGATATCACCCTGCGTTGCGAAGATGCCGTTAACACCAATACCAGGAATGCTGAAGGAAGACGTTTTCATGCCAGCAAACAGTTCATGGGTTACCGGGATCGGCTGAGACAGTAGGCGGATTGAGTCATCAGCCCAGAACACGTTAGCGGTGGTTGTTGCCACGTTCAGAACGTTTACCGGAGTGGTATCAGCAAGAGAGGTGTTTACGTTAGCGTAAGCCTTCTCTTCTTTTGTCAGTGACGAGTCATCCAGTGCAATCGGTTTCGGCGTGATTTCGATGTGAGTACCATCGATCACACGGGTGATTGAGAAAGTAGCATCATCAGTCAGCACGTTCTTCGCCATCTGAGACAGGAATTTCACACCAGTGAAACTGATTTTGTCGCCGCGCTTAAATCCGGTGGTGGAGGATACGGTCACCGTTGCAACACGGTTGTCGACGTTCTCTTTGTTACCATCGGTATCAAGGGTGTACGCCTGCGGCTTAAACTTCTGCGCACCAGAAACAGTTACACCAGTAGCGGTTGACTTGGTAACTGCAGGAAGTTTCGGTGAGCGAAGAATTTCATCAAAGCCAGCAATCTGACGCTGAATAGTACCGTTGCGATAAGCTTCTTCAGGAACGCGCCCAAAGATGTCACCATCTACCAGGTTGCGGCCTGCTTTGCGGTAATCGTCAGGGTTCAGGAAGTAACTGATGCCCATGTCGCGGTTGAGTTCGCGGGAGAACATCAGGCGCTCTGCATCAGACACAAAATCCCAGCCAGACAGGCCAGTAGATGGACCAATTGCGCGGGTATCGTGAACAACAAGTGAGCCCATTTCAGTTGCCTGTTTGGCAATCGCTGACTCAATGTTATTCGCCAGTTTTTTGGCAGATGCCTGGATGCGGCGACGGTAAGAACGCTCATCACGCAGGTCATCTGCACGAAGCTCGAAGAAATCGTTATCCGGATCGCCCATGTTGCATTTCACGGAGAGTTCCAGAATCCCGGTTGCATTGCCAGTTAAATCCCAGCCAGTCTGGGTTGGCGCTTCCTGCTCAACAGGCATCCACACGGTGTTGCTTGAACGCTGCATGGATTCTGCCGGAGGGGTGTATTTTGTCACTTTGGACGCCATTGGCGTCAGGTTCTGGACGGTTTCGATGATTTCATCCAGAGCATACGTGACCAGTTGACCTTCATTTAATGCCATTATCGAATTCCTTTATTCAGTTGCGCCTTGAGCTTGCGGTATGTCTCTACATCCCCTTTGTTTGCTGCCGCTTCCATCTGCTTTTCAATCGCAGATATATTTGCAGCAACAGCGTGTCCCTGAATGGGTTCATCAGGTAGCGGGGCTTCTGAAACAGGTTTGGCTCGAGGCTTGAGAGTTAAACGTTCTGACAGTCGAGTGAGTTCAATCAGCGCGGATTGCCCGTCCATCGCCAGCAACTGGCGTGTTTTCTCAGGATTAGCACCAAGGTGATACATGAGAGCAGCGGATTTCTCCGGGAAGAGGCGCATGATGTCGGCACCGACTGCTGGCGGCACCAGTTGCATGAATGCATCCTCTTTCTCCTGATAGTCAGGGATATTGAGCTTTTCCGCTGCGTCGTAGTGCTTACGGGCTGCCTCGACGTATTGCGCTGATTGCTGGGTGAACTCCTGAGTTTTGCGACCCTGCTCGGCGACAGCCTGGCTTCGTGCGTCCATAGCCTTGATCTGCCATTCACTGTTTGCCTGCTGGAAGGCAGCCAGTGCGCGGCTCTGGTCATAGTCGTACTTAGCCAGTGCATCTTCGGAAAGATAATCGTTAGGGTCTGGTTGTTTTGGTAACTCAGGGTTCACCCGCAGGTGCTCCGGCAACTCTCCACGCTTAACCGCTTCCATCTGCTGCTCAAGCTCACGCTGGCGTTTGCGTTCGATGCGGCGACGGGCAAATTCAGCATTAGTTGCCGGGTCTTGTTTTGGTTTCTCATCGTCTTTCAGGACAATCTCAAAGCCTTCTTCCTGACCTGCGCTGTCGTTGGCATTATCGACAACTAAGCCATCAGCAGATGCCGCTGCATGATTGCCGGGCAGGGTTAATTCTTCAGAAGCCTGAATGTCGGTGGTTTGGTCCATGGTTAACTCTCTCTTATTGAGGTGTCTCGGCTACTCCGCCGGAGGGGATTTGAACTTGACGCATAAGATTCGCGAAATCCATGCGTTGTGAATGAGTCTGGTCTGCATCTTTAAGAAGCAGCTCAGCGTTAGCACGAGCATCTTTGCTGCGCTGTTGCTGGAATTGACCTACGAGCTTGAGGTACTCACGCAGTTCTGCCTGCTTGTCGAGGTCCATATTGTTGAAGATTTCTGCAATCTTCGCGACGTTGAGTTGGTTTTGGGCTTCAACCTTGGCGGCTTCAACCTGAATCTGCGCCTGTTGGTTCTCTGCCTTGAGCAATTCAGCCTGACCTTGCAGAAGGATACCCTGCGCCTGAATTTGCTCTGCTGATGGCTGCTGCGGCTGTTGTTGTGCCTGCTGCACCATCTCCATCTCTTCAGGTGTTTCTGGTTTCTTCAGCCCCATCATCACCAGTTGCTTGTTCGCGTACTCTCGCATCATCTCGACGCCTTTACCGTCAAGCAGCGTGAAGTATTGCAGCATCAGCATCTGGAACTCTGGAGTACCTTGCGGAACCTTGGTGAGCAACTCCTGAATCTCTGCGCGGTTCTGTTCCTTCATACTCTGGAAGGATGGTCCAACGTCTGTATAGCACTCATAGCGACCGCGAATGTCGTTGAGTGTGACCACATTGCCGGACTGGTAATCGACAACTTGCGCGTAGAGTTGAACGTCTTTCTCGCTACCATCTTCAAGTGTCAGCGTTACATGGCGAGGAACGTCATAAATATCGTTGACCATTGAGGCATAAATCTCGCCATCACGTCGCATTGCGGTAGCCAGGTTATCCTGAAACACGTATGTCTCAAGGTCTGCCCGCATGTTCAGTTGATTGACGGTATCGAAAGCGACCTGAGAGTTTGCTGCCTGCGCATCCACACCAAGACTAGCCACTTCTTTCACTGCGTTGGTGGCAGCCTCAAGCATGTAAGCGTTGGCTTGCGGCACTTCAGGGTTTTCCATGTAGGAGATTGGACCAATCGGCAGGTCGTTACCGTTTTCATCGGTCCTGTTCTGCAGATAGTACGGATAGTCATCATTTCCACCGTACATGTATTCGTAGCCTTCGATTTGCTCAGGGAAGAAGGTCGGTTTCTTCTTCGGTGAACGAGCAACAATATCGGCGTTGAATGACATGATCATGTTACGAAGGCGTTGACCGTCTTTCGTCAGCCTTACCACTCCTTCGTAGCACTCCTTGTCACCAGCGAATGACCATTCGCCATACACTGGAACGATTGGAATATGCTCTCCGGCTATCTTCTCGCGGTCTTTCAGTATCTGCGTGCAGGTGATGATCGACTTATACACACGCCGACGCTTCACCTTACGCTCTGCTACCTTAATGAATCCACGATTAGCCAGGTCGTCGATGACGTCTTTGATATCCTGCTGGTAATAGCTAACTGGCTCACCTGTCAGCGGGTCGCGGTAGATGAAGACTTTCTCTTTCTTCTCTTCGACCTCGTAATACTCAGCGACGTAGACGACATCATTCGATACCCACGGAAACAGCCATGTATCGTTCGGATTCTGGAAAGATGGCAAGGTGTCCGGATCAATACCGTAATCCTCTGCGAACTCTTTCCAGCCATTGCGCGACAAGGCGTTAATCACCGTGCAGTGCTTAGCGTCGCTCTTATCCATCTGCTTGCTGTTGGCGTCCCATATGACGTGTGAGCAGGCTTCATGAATTGGCAGGCGTCGAATTACCTGATTGTTGCTTGTTGGATCGTTGTCTTCGTACTGCGTGACCAGACGCCATGCACCAACGCCGGACTCTATCTGCTCACGAACGCCAACGTTAACGGCAATTTTTGCCGTGTTATGGCGCATATCAGTACGATACATCCCCATCAACACATCGGCTGCATCAGGATTAGCACCGTCTTTTGGTCGGAAGAGAACGTCGATAGGGTTCCGGCGCATCTCTGCGACCAGCTTCCTGACCACCGGGCGGACAACATCGAATTGTCCGCGATATTGCAGGGTGGTGTAGTTTGATAGCCAGTCATCCCATTGCGACACTCGGCTAAAATACAGGTCATTTGTCGCCTCGGTTCTGGCCTCATCGCTTGCTGCCCAATCCCTGTCAAACCGAAGGAGAATGGTTCGCAATTTGTCGTCTTGGTCGGCCATTATCTACCTCTGGAAATTGGACGAATTGGAGCCGGTAATGGCTTAGTTGGTTTGTTTTTGACTACCGGGAATGCAAACGTCAGGGCTAACGCATCAGCGCGGTTTGGTGAAGGAACCCCACGGCGCTTCATGTCCTCTTTGGCCTCAAGGACGATGCGCCCATCGAGCTTAACCCTGTACTCAGGAGCAACGATTTCGTCAGCTGTTTGCTGATCATCGATACTTCCCCCTTCTTTGAGCCATGACTTCATTGAGTTCCACATCTCACCGCGCTTGTTCAGCATGCCGGGGTCTTTGGATTCACCCCCAAAGTTAACCAGCTGCCACTTCCTTCCCCACGACCTACCTATTGAGTGAATTCCGGTGCCATACCCGAAGTCTATGAACACTGCATCTGCCTTATGCTCATCCTCAAATCCTGCGACGATTTGCGCGAACTTAACGTCGTCATCTGTTTTCGGGTAGGTGCCAAGCAGGCGCGCATGAAGACCCTGGCGAAGGTAAATTGATGCCTCATCACTACCTGTGTAAGCAGGGTCAACGCCGATTATTTTGGATGCGAATGTGTAAGACCCGGGCTCAAGCGTGCGAGACATGGCCTCATCCACATATGCCTGAGGTATGAACTGGACTTCTGATGTCGATGGGAATAGACCGCGAACACGTACTTTAAAGAAGTCGCTGTCTTCACCGTAATCCTTGCGCCACTCTTCAATGAGCTCTTTGTTGGTCATCTTTGCCAGGCGGCTATCAATTTGACGTCGACGCCATCGGTGTTTGAACTTGCGGAAGCACTCTCGGAATCGACCGGTGTTACGGGTCGGGTTCCCAAATGCAAACCAGAAAGGCTCGCCGTCAGTAAGGCCGCCCTCTGCTACTTCCCAAATTTTGTCAGGAACCGCTGAGGCTTCATCGAAGATGTAGAACGGGCTTGAGTTAGCTGCATGCAGGCCAGCAAATGACTCGCTGTTCTCTTCCCGACACGTCTGGCCGTCACAGCGCCATGATTCCATGTGATCCACATGGTAGATGTTCATGTTGCCTTTGCCGTTGTTGTACTCAAACCAGTGACCAGTGATGCACCGCTTCTTCCACTTGCCCAGCTCGCCCCATGTTTTGGTGCGAAGCTGTTCAGAGGTATTGGCTGTCACGACGCCCTTGCAGAAAGGACGAGTGCTGAGGATGTACAGAATGACCCAGGCAGTTAGAGCACTTTTACCGATACCGTGACCAGAGCTGGTAGCGCAACGATAGGCTTCAACAGGTTTAACACCGTCGAAGTTATTAGTCCTGATTGCGTCTCCCCAATCTGTCAGAAACTCTTTCTGCCATTCATCGGGCCCGTCAAAGCCCTCAAGCTCACCAGTTCCCCAATCAAACGCATACATAACGAAGCCAAGCGGATCGTAAAAGAATCGCCCCATATCATCGGCAAGCATTGCCTCGAATTCTGACGACATTACTCACCTCTCGCGCGTTTTCTGGCCTCCTGAATGCGCTGAATCAGGTTAACCTCTCCGGTGTGTTCAACTTCTTGCTTGTCGCGCCATTTATCCTTCTGTCGGTTCTTAAGCCAGAAGATGGCGGCGGTTGTATCAGGCGGGTAATACTTCTCAAGCGGAGTTTCGACAATTCTGTTTTCAATAACACGAATATCGATGTCTGGAGCCACGAAGCCCATAGCGCGTTGATAAAGACGATCACTAACTTCTGCATCAGCGACGGCCTTACCCTTTTTTATGGACTCCGAAAACTCAGGATAATCAAGCTTCCACTTGTTAATAGTTGACTCACTGACTTCGAAGAAATCAGCAAGCTCTGCATCGGTGTAGCCCAGCAAGCACAGTTTGCGTGCCTGTTCGGCGTACGCCTCTTGATACTTTGTTGGGCGCGCCATGTTTATGCTCCGGTAGTGAACAGGTCTAACGCTTCCTTCGATTTACGCACCGCTTCGATAGTGCGGGTCGTGATATCTGAATTAGCGCCGCCTGACTGGAAGTGAATTTTGAATAGCTCAAGCTTCAGTTCGTCAGTGCCGATGAATTGAAATGCTTCTTCTGCGGCTGCGTTCTGGTTCATGACCAGTTTGTAAATCTCTAACTGGAATTTCTGTTCTTCAGTCATGGGAATAATCTCTGCCATTGTTGGCTCCGTTTATCCGTTAAAAGGGATATCAGTTAAGTTATCCCGTGTAGGGTATAAGCCATTGTCGAGACCACTCATTGAATGGTCTCTGCAATAACCGATGTCTTTCCATCAGTCCGCCACCACAAAGAATCTTTTTTGCCATAAGGCAGGAGGTTCATCTTTCAGTGGCTGCCAGTGTTATTTCCCCACTTACTGGCTTGGGTTGTTTCGCTGTACTGCCGTTAATTAGTGACCAGAAATTAACTCCGGTTTCATTATCAAGCCCACCCGTAGATAGGCTTTGTAATGCCTACATGGTTAAATGATTTGCCAGTCTTCAGCCATCAGGTCGCCAATGGATGGAACCCATGTAGCAAGGCGGTTCTGTGAGTTTTTCAATACAAGCGTGTCATTGAAAGTTGGCTCGCCAACATATTCGCCAAAGCCATAACCCAACGCAGACGCTAATTTTTCCCCTTTCACGAGATAAACAAACTGGTCTTTCCCATTCCATCCTGCCCGCTGCAAACTTTTGCCCTGTTTTAACGCTTCCATGGCAAGGCCGAAACTTAGTCCTGATACCGGACGATAAGCCTTTTCGAATACTTCTTTTGGACTCCAGCTAACGTAGCCATCAAAGCGATCGGTGTTAGGTTTTCCGCCATCCAGATATTCAACCAGATAGCCTTCGTCCTCGCCGTTTTCTCCGGCAGGAAGCTGCCAGCCACGAAAATCGTTATATGCCTGTCTCGTCATCGGAAAGGCGTTAATCAGTTTTACGCCAATATGCTGGGTCATAAAATTACCTATGGAGTTGGGAATAAAAAACCCCGCGAATGCGAGGCTAAATCCTGGTGTTTGTGATGACTGGCTCTTATCTCAACGCAGCCCCTTACTGCGCGCCAGATGCTCAATATCAAGCATCAGCAATGAGATGTTTAATCTGGATTCACTCCAGAAGTGATCACCACCCTGTCTACAGAGCCAGATGTGAAGGATGATGAGTAAAATTATCGCTATCATCGAAGGCATTGCGTCCTGATGTACTCCTGCAGGTAGTTAACCTGCGCGGTTATCCTGTCGATCCCACTTCGGAGACGGTAATAATTGAGTTCAGCATCTGCTGTAAGTCCTGGGCTTTCTCCATCGCCCATGCTGCTGGCTCCGGTCGTTGACTTTGCACAGGTGGCGGCGACTTGCAGGCGCTTACGACCAGCAGAAACATCAGCACGGAGACTTTCGATAGTCGCGTTAGCATCAGCAAGCTCCTTTGTGTATCTGGCGTCGAGTTCTGCTACATCACGTTGACGCTTCTGCATGTCAGCGATGATGTACGTGGCTTTATCGCGCTGGGTTTTGTAGGTAATGGCGTTATCACGGTAATGATTAACAGCCCATGACAGGCAAACGATGATGCAGATAACCAGAGCGGAGATAATCGCGGTTACTCTGCTCATACCTCAATCTCTCTGACCGCTCCGCCTGCTTCTTTGAATTTTGCAATCAGGTTGTCAGCCTTATGCTCGAACTGACCATAACCAGCGCCAGGCAGTGAAGCCCAGATATTGCTGCAACGGTCGATTGCCTGACGGATATCACCGCGATCAATCATCGGCAAAGCGCCACGCTCCTTAATCTGCTGCAGCGCAACAGCGTCCTGGCTTTTGGGAGAGAAGTCTTTCAGGCCAAGCTGCTTACGGTAGGCATCCCACCAACGGGAAAGAAGCTGGTAGCGTCCGGCAGCTGTTGATTTGAGTTTGGGGTTTAGCGTGACAAGTTTGCGGGGGTGATCGGAGTAATCAGTGAATAGCTCACCACCTACAATGACGTCATAACCATGATTTCTGGTTTTCTGTCGTCCGTTATCAGTTCCCTCTGACCACGCCAGCATATCGAGGAACGCCTTACGTTGATTATTGATTTCCACCATCTTCTACTCCGGCTTTTTTAGCAGCGAAGCGTTTGATAAGCGAACCAATCGAGTCAGTACCGATGTAGCCGATGAACACGCTCGTTATATAAGCGAGATTGCTACTTAGTCCGGCGAAGTCGAGAAGGTCACGAATGAACCAGGCGATAATGGCGCACATCGTTGCGTCGATTACTGTTTTTGTAAACGCACCGCCATTATATCTGCCGCGAAGGTACGCCATTGCAAACGCAAGGATTGCCCCGATGCCTTGTTCCTTTGCCGCGAGAATGGCGGCTAACAGGTCATGTTTTTCTGGCATCTTCATGTCTTACCCCCAATAAGGGGATTTGCTCTATTTAATTAGGAATAAGGTCGATTACTGATAGAACAAATCCAGGCTACTGTGTTTAGTAATCAGATTTGTTCGTGACCGATATGCACGGGCAAAACGGCAGGAGGTTGTTAGGGCAACCTCATGCCACCCGCTTTCACGAAGCCAGCCATTGCGCTGGTTTTCTTTTATGCAAAGCACACCGCACCGTAGCCACAGCGGATAAGGTGATTATTTTTGTCTGTCTGGTATTTGGTTTGATGTGCTTTCAGAAAGGCCGTGCTTAAAACGCAAAAAGCCCCGAGATATTAACTCAGGGCTTTATTTAACGAGTGCATTTATCCATCGTTGATGTCAAATTTACCCAACTTTATTCAAAAAGTCAATATCATGCCGTTAATATGTTGCCATCCGTGGCAATCATGCTGCTAACGTGTGACCGCATTCAAAATGTTGTCTGCGATTGACTCTTCCTTGTGGCATTGCACCACCAGAGCGTCATACAGCGGCTTAACAGTGCGTGACCAGGTGGGTTGAGTAAGGTTTGGGATTAGCATCGTTACAGCGCGATATGCGGCGCTTGCTGGCATCCTTGAATAGCCGACGCCTTTGCATCTTCCGCACTCTTTCTCGACAACTCTCCCCCACTGCTCTGTTTTGGCTATATCAACCGCACGGCCTGTACCGTGGCAATCTCTGCATCTTGCGCCCGGCGTCGCGGCACTACGGCAATAATCCGCATAAGCGAATGTTGCGAGCACTTGCAGTACCTTTGCCTTAGTATTTCCTTCGAGCTTTGCCACACCACGGTATTTCCCCGATACCTTGTGTGCAAATTGCATCAGATAGTTGATAGCCTTTTGTTTGTCATTCTGGCTGAGTTCGTGCTTACCACAGAATGCAGCCATACCGAATCCGGCTTGTGATTGCGCCATCCCCATAGCAGCCATCACATCAGTACCGGAAAGAGAGTCAGAAGCCGTAGCCCGTGGTGAGTCGCTCATCATCGGGCTTTTTGGCGAATGAAATTTAGCTACGCTTTCGAGTCTCATGCGCCTTCTCCCTGTACCTGAATCAATGTGAGATTTCCGCAGAACACTGCCCCAGTATCGATATACATCTGGTTGGCAAATTTGAGTGGTTTCACTGCGGGCGTATGACCAAAGATGAACATGTCCGCGCCTTTGATTTCTTTCACGATCCCGTCTTGTGAGTTGCTGATTCGTTCGCGGTTCCAGATTACCTGCTGATGATCAACTGGCCTTCCAAACTCGTATTCGTCACAAGGATAATCGGCGTGGCAGATGATATATTTTTTATCTTTGCTCACCAGTTCGATGATTAACGGAAGTTCATCTGCTTTATGGGCAAGAGCTTTAGCCAGAATTTCTTTGTCGTAATCGAGATTAAAGAACCAGCCACCGCCATTAAGCAGCCAGTGATTGACGTTTCCACGCTCTGATAAGCCATCAATCATCATTTGCTCATGGTTTCCACGTACAACTCTGAACCAGGGGAATGTGATTAATTCCAGGCATTCGACGTTCTCTGTACCGCGATCGACCAAATCGCCAACCGAGATAAGCAGGTCTTTTTTGGTGTCGAATCCTATCGTCTCCAGTTTTTTCATCAGGTTCGTGTAGCATCCGTGCAGATCGCCAACTACCCAAATATTTCGGTATTTGCTGCCATCAATTTTTTCGTAATAGCGCATCTCTTTCACTCCATCCGCGATGAACCATAAGAACGTCGTTGACGATGGCGTGCATTTTCCCGTCTTTATCATCAACGTATTTTCTGACCGTGCCGCGGCTACATTTCAGTCTGCGTGCTACTTCTGTCTGGTTTCCGTATGCTTCAACGAGCATGTCTGGAATGGTTTTTACTGAGAACGTCATGCGGCCTCACTTCTGCTGTTTCGCAGGTCTTTGAGTTTCTGCTGATACTCCGCCTTGATGGCCCTGCACTCTTCGACAGTCCAGCGATGGCGGTTATGGTTTGATTCGATTTCGTCTACTGCTTCCTGCCCGATGCGGCTAATCAGTTCGACGCGATACGGAACGAGATTTCCGCTTTTGTGCTGGTTGCACACCACGCATTGCTTGTGAATATTGCGTTCATCAAATCGGAGTTGAGGTGCCGCAGCAGTTGTCCGGTAATGTCCGGCATCCCACTGAGCAGACGTGAGCGTTCCGCACGAGATACATGGTAAGTCGCGGTCTCTTTCTCTGATGAAGGCGTTTACGGCTTGTTGGGCTTGTTTAATCCAGTAACTGCGGGGCTTTAAGGCGAGTTTTCGAATCTTAAGTTTATCTTTCTGTTTCTGCTCCTCTCGTCGTCGTTTCTTCTCTGCTGCTTTTTCCGCTTTTTCGCGTTCTTTGCTTCGTCGTTCGAGTGCTATCTTTGTTCCACACTCTGGAGAACACCACCACTGATTAGCAAATGCAGGGTGAAACCATTCCCGACATTCTTCGTTTTTACATCGTCTTCGCGCTGGTTTAGCCATCGTCTTCTTCCTCGTACATTGAGCTATTCGGATCGCTCATCAGTTCTGCGCAGCAATCGGAGCACACATGAACTTCCAGCACATGCAACTTCTGACCGCAGTTAGCGCGCGTTAAAGCTCGCTCGACGCTTTCTTTCTGGTATTGAAGGGATTGGGATGGGCTAAGCATTATTGGCGTCCTGCATCATGAGAAAGACAATCATGGCGGCACGGAGTGGGTTGTTGTCTATGGTAATAAATTCACAAAATCTATCCGCCTCCCACCAATATTCATTCTTCATTCCAGGATTATTTCTTTCGTATGCACATATGCTGATCTGATGTTTTGCGATTACAGGCCATGAGGCGCTCGGATCATTGCAGTAGTCAGGTAAAGGGTTTAATGGCTCAAAAGTTGTATCAGCATTTCCGTAATACCATTTGTTGGTGTTATTCCCTGACGTTTCCGGTTTACATGCCCAAAGGCCTTTAAAAATTATGTCTCCTACCATTCTGTTAATTTCAAAATCACTTAACTGTGAATAATCCATTGTCATTTCCTCGCACGATGTCTTAGCCACCGGATATCCCACAGGTGAGCCGTGTAATTGAAGGTTTTTACGTCAGATTCTTTTGGGATTGGCTTGCGTTTATTTCTGGATCGTTTCGTTGGAAGGTATTTGCAGTTTTCGCAGATTATGTCTGTGATACTTCGTCGCTGTCGTCTCATTCGTACCTCCTGTCGGTAAATCTGACACCCTGACCAATAGCCCATGCTGTTGTGTACTCGATCAGACTTGCCATACGCTTCACACTCATCTGCGCGCTGCTTTCGCGGATGTTGACGTATTCGCCTTCAAGCCCGGGCAAAACATCAGCTTCCTGCTTTGTTGCCACTGCATGACCGCTGATCAACAAAACCTTCCATTGTTCTGGTTTTAACCATTTATCGCGCCACTGAACTTGCCTGGCGATATCTGCGACCATCGCGTGAAATTTTGCGTTCTGGTCAAGATTTCGCTTGTAGTCAGTAATGCGGATGGTGACTGGCTTGTCTTTATCGAGAGGAGTTGCGAGGATGGCGTTGATTGCGGCTTGCTGTTGTTGCTTAGTTCGGAGGAATATTGTTTGCTTCACTGAACACTCCTTTATTTTTTATGCCTGTAACCCCATTCTTCCAGCAACCTTGCGGCGTACCACCCAAGAAACAAAGGAAAGAACATTACAATGAGATATTCCCCGCCACGGTCAATGTTCGAAATTGACCAGATTACGATGTAACCAGTGCAGGACAGGAATATTACAAACCCCAAAAAGCTACTTCGTCGACTCATGCTCACTCCTTCACTTTGATTCCAGCGGCGCGGATAGCCTCTACATCGCTTTCGTATTGCGATTCTGCACCTGAGTCATAGCCAATGTGATAATCACCGGGAAGTGGGCCTTTCTTTGGCTTTTGCAGCTCAATTTCAATAGCTGCTCTCGATGCCTGCCACGTTTGCCAGTGGCCTTGAACATCGTCCATCACGTATTGACCACCAATATCACCACTGCCAATTTCATGGTGATTTTCAGGGTAACGGATAAGGTCTGAAGATTCGCCCCCACGTCGTAACCAACTCTCTTCAAACTGGCATCTGCTTTCGTCATCTTTCATAAGGCAGTCACATTCAATAAAAATCGGCTCTCCCCAAGGAGTAGAACCTCCGCTATCACACATTCCTGTGTTATTGCACTTTTGGCACTTGCTCACATTAACCTCCGATTAACTCACAAAACGCCACGCCACTTTTGCTACGACAACAGGCATAACACCGATAATCACCCACAGAAAAATGCTACCGAAAAGCACACCAACCAGGTCTTTACCTTCGCCTACCAACCGGACAAAACTGCTGGCAACCACAATGAACGTCGCCACCATCCACATAGCACCGAGAATCCTCAATGCAGAAAAAATCAACTCAACCACGATTTACCCTCCCCCAAATAAAAAGGCCTGCGATTACCAGCAGGCCTGCTATCAGCTCAGTGATGTAGATGGTCATTTAATACTCCGTCACGTTTTCCTGTCGCCACGCCTCGTCATATTCCGATTTCGGCATATTGGCGATGTAGCTATATGGCGATCCTGATTCAAGTTGCAGGAACTGGTGCGATTGCTCGTCAAGGAACAACGGGACACCACCTTCCCAACTTTCGCCGTTACGTTGCTTTTCAAGCATCAAAACAGATGCCGGAGATGCCAGTAGCTGTTCGTCCTTCTCTGACATCTTTTCACCACTCTGAACTCTCTGTAACGCTCTCTCGCGAGCCTTGTTACGCCAGATGATGAAAAGGTTGTCTGTCAGGTCTGTTATCGCTCCAGAGCCTTTTACGTCCATTTTCCCGGTTGGTTTTTCTTCGCTGTCTCCTTTTCGCGAGTGAGTAACGAGAATGACGTGGGAGTTTGTTTTGTTTTTGAAGTCGCAAATCGAGTCAACAAACGCCTTCTGCCCGTTATAGTCATCGTCGCCTATGCCACATTTCATCAGGCTGTCGATGATGAATAACTGGATGCCGTATCGGCGGCGAGCGTAGTCGAATATTTCGATCAGCCTGTCGGCTTTCGCCGTTCCGGTCAGGCCAAACACCCAAAGTCTTTCGTCATAAAATTTAAATGCAGAGTCAATTTCCAGCACTGGCGGCATCTTGCAGCACGTCGCCTGACGGGTAAGTCGCTTAAGGAGAATGCCTGGCTTCAGCTCAAGTGACGCGATGCACGTCTTCACACCCTGACGCATTGCCTCAAGTGCCATATGCCCGACAACCTCCGTTTTTCCGTGACCGTTCACACCATTGACCAGCGTCAACTCGGCCTCACGGAACTGGAATTTATCTGCCAGAGATTCCCACGGTGGATTAAACAGATACTGCTGCTTGCCGTAGAAAGCGTTGATAGTGTCCTGGTAAAACTCTCGCGCGCTGTAGAGTTCTTCAGGATCGAAGTAGGATGCCGTGCCGATGTACTGCCAGATTTCATCCTCGGTAACACCGTTCATCAGGCATTCGTTGATGTCTTTGTACGGCAGAGTAACAAGACGGCAACGATGTTCACCGAGTCGGCTTGCGATTTCCCTTGCAGCTTCACGACCAACATCATCAACATCCATCGAGATGAATATTTCCTCAAACCTGTCGAGGTTGTGATACTCAAACTCAATCCACTGTTGCTTAGCGCCTTTCCCGCCACCAAACGGCACGGATAACGCCGAGATGCCGTATTGCGCATAGCTCATACAATCAATTTCGCCTTCGCAAAGTACAACCGCCCTCACGCCAGCGTCCAGAGCCTGCCATCCGAACAGACAAGGTTCGCAATCACCTTCTGCCATAATGACTTTCTTCCCGTCCGGTCGCTCAGTGCTGATTCGCTTGACCTGCAACAACTCACCATCGCGTTTGTACGGAAGCACCAGTGCATCAAGTTCTCGTTCTCCATTCCACACCTTGCCGCTGACAACCTCGTAGCGCTTTACGACTTCTGGCGATATGCCACGCGATTGCAGGTACTCAAGATGGGATTCTGTTCTGGTAACGTAGCGGGCGATTTTCTTGCGGTCAGGTCTGGAGAATTTCTTCTCACGTTTGGCATCGAAATGGTGATCGTCATCCTTGATTCCGAGAAAGGCTTTCGCTTCCTGCATAGCCTGATGCAGGTTAATTCCACGACATGCCATCCACAAATCAAGCATGTCACCGCCGTCTCCCTCAGCGAAATCAGCCCATTTTTTCTTGCCGCTAAGGTTGACCTTAAGGCTGTTTCCCTTGTCACCGTTGACGTTACCGGCAACCCACTCATGCCCCTCTTTCTTGCCGTTTGGCAACAGGTGCGGAGCCACCCTGTCAACCTGCGCCCAAAGCAGGTCACTGAGTTCACTTGGAGTCATGATTCCCTCAGATTGAGATTTTTAAACCAGAAATCGACAAACGAAATACTTAACCAGCCGTGGTTATAACCAGCGACCAGTAGCGATTTGATTTTTGATTTCATGGTTCACCTGTCGAAAAATACGTAGCCAGTTTTCGATACGGTGATTGCGGATGATGGTTTGGATTGTGGTTGAATAGTTTCTGGCTTCTCGTCGTTCCAGCGCTGACCGTTCAGGTAGCTCGATGGTAACAACCTGTCGAATCCGAACTGCTTACCATTCCTGCATGCGATGTCTTCTGCCAGCATCGTGGCAAACTCGCTTGCCGTACCCCTGGTAGTTTTACGCCATTCCCTGAACTGTGTTCTGAATGCCGAAGCTGCGTTTTTCTTCCCGGCTTTCCGCATGCCTGCACACCAGAATATTTCCTCGAATGCCTTGTCGGTTTCTTCGTGACGGTCAGGTGATTTTTCACACTCCGTCCGAACACTTTCGGACATAGTGTTTTTATTATTTCTTTTTTCTTTTGTAATAGTTTCTTTTGTGTGTCCCTGTTTTGGTGACAGCGCTGTCACCGTTTTGGTGACACTTTTTGTCACCAATGCAGTGACATTATCACCAGAGTAGTGACACCCTTCGATTTGCCATTCCTCGATGTTCTTGTTAGGCCCGATTTGCTGGCCTTCGCGAAGGATAACCTTCATCGCGATAAGCTCATTCTTGGCCTTGTTTACCTTCTGTCTTGGCAGCCTGGTAATTTGAGCTAACTGACTATCAGAGATGCGATCCATCTTTTTACCGTAGCCGTATGTTTTACGGCATATGGCGTGGGCAACCTTGCTCTGATTTTTCGTTAAATCTGCGCCGATAAGCTCTTCATACAGGGCATTTGCAAGACGGGTATAACCATCTTCAACTTCTGCCACACGACGCTCCACAGGCCGTTGTGAAGGCCTTAAATGTGTTACGGTTGCAAGATTACTCATGACCTTTCTCCTTCTGCATCAGCTTCACTTTTTCCAACTCAGCCCGGAATCGACCAGGCTGCTTGAAGCTGGACAGGAAGCGATCACGTAGTATGTGTTTGTGAATTTTGTCCTGGTAAGGACTGAGTTGTTTTGTCATAATTACTCCTGTGGATTGATCCAGTCTTTCTACATCAGGCCTCGAAGAATTCGCCGTTCTTCGGGGCTTTTTCTTTTGTCAGCATTCTGGCTACTTTCTTAGCCAGTTCCGCCAACTCCTCGTCTTCAACACCCCATTCAAGAACAGCCAGAAGCATTCCCATTTTTGGGATGAAGCTGTCTTTCCATCGCGAAATTTGCGATTCATTAATCCCTAACGCGTCGGCAACCTTTCGCTGACCACGTACAGCAATTCGATTCAGGATGTTGCTTGTAATTGCATTCGCTTTCTTGCGAGTACTTGTAAGTTGCATATGTAAGTATTTCCTTAGATAACAATTGATCGAATGTATGCAAATAAATGCATACACCATAGGTGTGGTTTAATTTGATGCCCTTTTTCAGGGCTGGAATGTGTAAGAGCGGGAATGTCTTAAGCGGCTTTGTGTTCCGGAGGGAACACGTCATCAAGACTGACTTTTGCGCCTAACTTGTTTAGGCATGCAACAAGAGCGCGGCATGTTTTAAGGTCTGGGAAGCGACGACCAGATTCCCAATGCCCAATAGCTCCCTGTGTGCATCCAACCGCCTTAGCAAGTGTTGTTTGAGAGATATTCAGTGACTCTCGATATTTTCGTAGGTTGCTCATATGCCCTCCATAGTAACCATGAAACAATAATACGATATGTACTTTTAGAATGCAAACAAAAAATACATCTTGTGCATGGATGGTTTTAGTACAGAGCGTAATAATAAGGGTATGAAAATGAAATGGTATGAACTGGCTAGATCCAGAATGAAAGAGCTCGGCATAACTCAAGAGAAGTTAGCTGAAGAGCTTGGTATGACGCAGGGTGGAATTGGTCACTGGTTGCGCGGATCTCGTCATCCATCTCTTGACGAGATTGGTGTGGTGTTTAAATACCTTGGTATTGATAACGTCTCATTCAACCACGACGGTACATTTTCACCTGTTGGCGAATACTCATCTGCCCCCGTTAAAAAACAATATGAGTACCCTGTTTTTTCTCATGTTCAGGCCGGGATGTTCTCGCCTGAGCTTAGAACCTTTACCAAAGGTGATGCGGAGAGATGGGTCAGCACAACCAAAAAAGCCAGTGATTGTGCGTTTTGGCTTGAAGTTGAAGGTAATTCCATGACCGCTCCAACAGGATCCAAGCCAAGCTTTCCTGACGGGATGTTAATTCTCGTTGACCCTGAGCAGGCTGTTGAGCCAGGTGATTTCTGCATAGCCAGACTTGGTGGTGACGAGTTTACCTTCAAGAAACTGATCAGGGATAGCGGTCAGGTGTTCCTACAGCCACTAAACCCGCAATATCCAATGATTCCATGCAATGATAGCTGTTCCGTAGTAGGGAAAGTTATCGCCAGCCAGTGGCCTGAAGAGACATTTAGTTAACAGCCTCACCACTCTAAAACACACAACAATAACCCGACCTTAGCGTCGGGTTTCTTTTTCCAAAATATAAACCCATTAAATACAAAGCGTTATAAAAAACTAATTATATTTAGAACATTTTGTATTGACTCGATAAAGTACAAATCGTACTATTTAGCCATCAGCAGGACGCACTAACCACCATGAAGGTGAGGCTCTTAAAAATTTAGCCCTGAAGAAGGGCAGCATTCAAAGCAGAAGGCTTTGGGGTGTGGTGAAGGGTTCATGGATGGGAATATGTCGCACGTAAAGCGGCGAGGCCTGCGGAACTATTGCCGAATTGAAGTCGGCCGAAGCAGGTCGAAATGGGTCTCCCACCTACCACACCACCAAAGCTAACTGACAGGAGAATCCAGATGGATGCACAAACACGCCGCCGCGAACGTCGCGCAGAGAAACAGGCTCAATGGAAAGCAGCAAATCCCCTGTTGGTTGGGGTAAGCGCAAAACCAGTTAACCGCCCTATTCTCTCGCTGAATCGCAAACCGAAATCACGAGTAGAAAGCGCACTGAATCCGATAGACCTTACGGTGCTGGCTGAATACCACGAACAGATTGAAAGCAACCTGCAACGTATTGAGCGCAAGAATCAGCGCACATGGTACAGCAAGCCACGCAGTGAAATGGGTGTGACTTGCTCAGGCCGCCAGAAGCAACGCGGAAAATCAATTCCAGCTTATTACGATTGAGGTGGTCATGCTCAAGAAAATCAAACGCCGACTTTACAAAGAAGGTAGATATTCATGCCAATTGCCAAAATGCGACACAACAAAATGGAGTGTCGATGATTGGTGTAACTGGATAGATAGATACGGAACTTGGTGGGATAAATAACAGGTAACTTAAGCGTATTTACTTTCGCGGCAAACAACTTATTTGAGGTGATATATGGACAAGAAAATTAAATCATTGAAGCCAGGAATTGTTATCAGAGACATAAGTGGTGATTACGATACAGAGACATATGATATTTTATATGTGCATGCAGATGGAAAATGTCAGTGTTCGAACGACATTTTTAATAATAAAGGTGGTGCCGAAATTGCTGCCACCACAGTTAATAAAGAGTTAGTAGCTAACGAGTCGTGGGATTATTTTATGCCATCATCCACTTCTATGAACTGGAAAGTGGTTTTGTACATTCCATCATAATTGTAGCTGCCGTTCAAAAATGAAAGTAAATCTAACATCACAGGCCGCATACTCGGCCTTTATTTTTGGCATAAACAACAGAGGCTAACATGGAATTTAAAGGTACTAAAGGTAAGTGGGAAATAATGATGGATGGCGATGAGATTAAAATCATCCAGGCAGACTCACTTGAAAATGGCGCAGGCTGGCGTTCGTATATTGCAATCTGTGAGGAAGTTCAATGCATTGAAGATGCCAATCTAATAGCGGCAGCACCTGACCTTCTCGAAGCACTTCAGTTATTACTTAAGCAAACCAAAAATAGAACAACGACAACATATCCAGAATGGTATGGAGCTGTTAATAAAGGTCTTGCAGCAATCAGAAAAGCTCTTGGGGAAGAATGATGAATAAGAAATACATTGTTGAAGTTATAGAGCGAGGAACAAAAGAAGTAATTAAACATTTCGAATTTGATAATTATAGAAAAGCTGACCGCGTAGAAGAAGGATTGTTGCGACAAAGTAATCTCGAAAAATTTGATGTTGTCATGCGATGCGAATAAGCGCCTATAGCAGATTTACGAGTCTGCTATGTGAGCAATGTCGCTCGTAACTAAACAGGAGCCGACTTGTTCTGATTATTGGAAATCTTCTTTGCCCTCCAATGTGAGGGCCTTTTTATATGCATACCAATAACGCTTCACTCGAGGCGTTTTCGTTATGCAATCAAATATAAGGAGTTACCCATGATGCACTTTCAGCTCGCGGGTAGCGGCGTCATGTCCGCTTTCTACCCGCACGAATCTGAATTATCACGCCGAGTTAAACAATTAATCAGAGCAGCAAAGAAACAACTGGAGGCGTTATGCGCAATGAAATAGCCATCAATCACCAGATGCTTCGTGCTGCACAAAACAAAGCAGTAATAGCCCGATTTATTGGTGATTCAAAAATGTGGCTTGAAGCAAATAAAGCGATGAAATCAGCTATCAACCTTCCGTGGTATCGCAGGAAATGAGTTTTACAGATAACTGGTCAGACAAAGAATTCATTCGTCAGATGAAAGAATTAATCGGTAACGAAGGAGATATGCATGTCACTTGCAACCACAGTGAAGGAGAGCAAGTTACAGAGACGCATGTACACTCAGCAGGCGTTAATGTATCGCCAGAAGGGAGATCGTGAAGGTGTTCGCGTATTTTTGAATGCGGCAAAGACTGAAGTATTAAATCAGCGTTATTTCCTTGGGCCATGTCCATTCTGAGGTGAATTATGGATTTGAACAAATTCGATGAGCCATTCAGCCCTGAAGATATCGAATGGCGAATACAGCAAAGCGGTAAAACACGCGATGGCAAGGTGTGGGCTATGGTGCTGGCTTATGTCACGAACCGGGCAATCATGAAGCGCCTGGACGATGTTTGCGGCAAAGCAGGATGGCGCAATGAATACCGCGATATTCCCAACAACGGCGGAGTTGAATGCGGCATATCAATCAAGATTGATTCCGAATGGGTAACCAAATGGGATGCCGCTGAAAACACGCAGGTAGAAGCCGTCAAAGGTGGTCGTTCCGGTGCAATGAAGCGCGCTGCCGTTCAGTGGGGAATCGGTCGGTATCTGTATAACCTTGAGGAAGGTTTTGCACAAACATCTCTCGATAAAAAGCAGGGATGGCACAGGGCAAAACTCAAGGATGGAACAGGATTTTACTGGCTCCCTCCATCGCTGCCGGGATGGGCAATCCCAGCATCAGATAACAAACCATCACCAGAAAATACCAACCAGAAATCTCCATCGGTTGACTGCGAACAAATCCTGAAAGACTTCAGCGATTATGCGTCAACAGAAACTGACAAGAAAAAACTCATCGAGCGTTATCAGCGTGACTGGCAATTAATGGCTGGCAACGAGGAAGCGCAGGCTAAATGCGTTCAGGTAATGAACATCAGAGTTAACGAACTAAAACAGGCGGCATAAATGTCTCACTTGGACGGAATTATTAAAAGATTCGAGTCCAGCTACAAAGTTAATGAAACAACAGGTTGCTGGGAGTCTACCTATTCAAAAAACAAAGGAGGATACACAAAATTTGTAGCCTTTGGCGTAACAATGCTTTCTCATCGGGTTGCTTTTGAGCTTTATCACTCCCCCATTCCATCTGGGAAGATGGTTTGCCACAAATGCGATAACCCATGCTGCGTTAATCCTGAACATCTCTTTTTAGGTAGCGCGCAAGAAAACATGGACGACAAGATAGCAAAAGGAAGGCATCGTGGAGCCAAGAAAGGTCATGCTCATCATGGTGCAAAATTAACAGAGTGGCAGGTTATAGAAATTAGGAAAAGACTCTCTGAAAAAGAGAGTCAGTACAAGATAGCAAAAGACATGGGTGTATCTCAATCAATTATAAGCAACATAAAAACTGGCAAGAGGTGGAGCAAATGAGTTCTCGCGGGATAAATAAGGTGATTATCCTTGGTCGGGTAGGACAAGACCCGGAAGTTCGATACTCACCATCAGGAACAGCGTTCGCTAACCTGACAATAGCCACGTCAGAACAATGGCGAGATAAAAATACTGGCGAGCAAAAGGAATTGACTGAATGGCATCGTGTTGCTGTATCCGGGAAACTGGCTGAGGTCGTGGGGCAGTATGTGAAAAAAGGTGATCAGATTTATTTCGAGGGAATGCTGAGAACCAGAAAGTGGAAAGACCAGTCAGGGCAAGACCGTTACACAACCGAGGTTCATGTCGGAATTAATGGCGTGATGCAAATGCTTGGCGGCATTGGCGACAGCAAACAACAAGCAGCCAGCAGGCAATCACAGAAACCACAGCAGCAATCATCACCAGCACAACACAACGAACCTCCGATGGATTTTGACGACGATATACCCTTTGCACCAGTAACTCTCCCCTTCCCTCGTCACGCTATTCACGCAATTTAATCAGGAGAAAATCATGCCAGCGCCTCTGTATGGTGCGGACGACGCGCGCCGCTGTTCCGGCAATTCCGTATCGGAGGTGCTGGATAAATTCAGAAAAAACTACGATCGGATAATGTCGCTACCGCAGGAAACGAAAGAGGAAAAGGAATTTCGCCATTGTATATGGCTTGCAGAGAAAGAAGAGCGCGAGCGAATTTACCAGACATCAATCCGACCATTCCGCAAAGCCACATATACCCACTTCCCTGAATATATCGACCCGCGCCTGCGTAATTACCGCTCACGCTATGGCGCTATCAGTAATGACTGAGGAATTTACCATGAGAGGACTTGCATACAATCCAGGCATTCTTCCGGCAGAAATGATTATTCGCCAACGCGTAAAGCCAATGCCATCGAGAGAGGAATTGCTTAAGAGAAATTCTTTTCCATCAGTGAATCAAAACAAATATCTGAATGCGATGTGGCGCAAAGGAGGCAACCAGTGACTGGACATGCAGCAATCCTCGACATGTGCTGTGGCAGTCGCATGTTCTGGTTCGATAAGAAGGACGACCGGGCGATATTTAGCGATATCAGAAAGGAAGAGCACACATTGTGTGATGGACGACGGCTGATAATTAGCCCTGACCTGATAGCAGATTTTCGTGCATTACCATTTGCAGACGCATCGTTTCCGGTTGTTGTATTCGACCCTCCGCATCTTGAGCGTGTTGGTGATAACGCCTGGATGGGAAAGAAATATGGACGGCTGAATAAAGATACCTGGCGTGATGATTTGCGGCAGGGATTTAAAGAAGCCTTTCGTGTGTTGTGGCCATACGGCGTTCTGATTTTTAAATGGAATGAAACGCAAATACCTGTTCGCCAAATATTGGCACTGACCGACAGAAAGCCTGTTATCGGTCAACGAACAGGAAAGGGTGACAAGACCCACTGGATTATTTTTATGAAGGAGGGCAACCAGTGAGCAAAATTGACTATCAGGCACTGCGTGAAAAGGCAGAGAAAGCAACGTGTGGTGTGTGGTCGCTCGAATATGGAGAGAGCCGATTTGATTGTGATGATGCGCTAATTCATCGTGACGTTGTTGGATATCTTCCCATTTGCAGAATTGAAGGAGCGCATCCTGAAAGCGGTTTCGATGAAGATTTCCAAATGGAACAGCAGGCCAATGCTGAATTCATCGCCGCAGCCAATCCCGCTACCGTCTTGGCGCTGCTGGATGAACGGGAAAGAAACCAGCAATACATCAAACGCCGCGACCAGGAGAACGAGGATATTGCGCTAACGGTAGGGAAGCTGCGCGTTGAGCTTGAAGCAGAAAAACAGCGGGCAAAAGTTCTATTTATGGAAAATGCTCGGCTTAAGTCAGGCATAGCCGGTCTGATACACCTCGGTATTCGATATGCAGATGTTGAGGTCATGAAAATTGCTGGAGATGCCCAGCTTTCTACCCCATGCACTGACAGCATCATAAACAGCATTGCAACAGGCATTCGCATCAAAGGAGAGTGATATGAGCACTATCACTAAAGAACGTATCGAATTGTTCATTAAATCCCCGCTTGAAAACGGACTTACTCGTGGCGAACAAATGGAACTGGCACGAATTGCACTGGCATCACTGGAAGCAGATCCTGTAAGCCAAACTTACAACTTGCCAGAATTAATCGAAGGCATGGAAGTTTCCATTGATGTAAGCACTTGTGATGCTGATTTAGGTAATCGCTATTTCGGCACCGTCACCGAGGCGTTAGAACTTGATACTGCCAAGAATGGTTACATCCTCCTGGTTCAGGACGCAGAACCAAACTTCGATATAAATGGCAACTCTCCGGCAACTCCGGATGGTTGGATTCCAGTAAGCGAAAGGATGCCGGAACCTTATGAATACGTTCTTGTAACTGATGGTTTTGATGGCTGTGAGGTTATGCGTGTTAATACAGATGGCTACTGGGGGCCAGCAAAGATTTTATATCCAGGTAGTATTACCCACTGGATGCCGCTACCGGAACCGCCGCAGGGGGGTTAACCGTGGCTAACCTTCAACTGGCAGTTAACGGTGAATATTTCGACCAGATGAAGTCAGGCGAGAAAACGGAAGAGTATCGCCTGTATAATGACTACTGGAATAAGCGAATTATGTTCCGGGAGTATGACCGCCTGATTATCACAAGGGGATATCCGAAGCGCGACGACTCCAGCCGCAGAATTAACGTCCCGTATGACGGATATGAAATCAAGACAATCACACATCCCCACTTCGGTGATAAACCGGTAAAAGTGTTCGCGATAAAGGTGAATATCGGCAATGAATAACAATCCTCGCATTTGCGGGGATTTCTTTTATCTGAACTCGCTACGGCGAGTTTTGTTTTATGGAGATGATAAATGCACTTCCGGGTGACAGGTGAATGGAATGGAGAGCCATTCAACAGAGTTATCGAAGCAGAGAACATCAATGACTGCTATGACCACTGGATGATATGGGCGCAGATAGCACATGCAGACGTAACCAATATTCGAATTGAAGAACTGAAAGAACACCAAGCCGCCTGATGGCGGTTTTTTATTGGAGACAAGAAATGTCAGATTTGGCTATGAAGGTTTTGAAATGGCAATCGACTGGCGATGTCGGCATCAGTAGCGCAACTCTTGCCTCAATCGCATGTGGACTGAAAAAGAATATCTATGGTCATCACTTCGGCGCTCCACATGACGCAGCAGACTTCCGGCGATGCGTTGCACTTGTTGAGCAGATTCCAGAAATCAGAGCTTCATTCGACAAGGTTGCAAAGCGCGTTCCGGCATTCAAAGGAATCCTCAACGAATGGGATTCCCTCGTTGCTCTGTTGAAGTCGGAAATGAAGATACACGGAAACAAAGCACCAGAGACTTACAGAAGAATCAGCGAGCTACGCAAGGACTAACCATGAAATAACACCGCCTCACACTCGGTGAGGCCTGTTCATTGCTCAATGATATCCAGACCTACCGCAATAATACCAATTCAATAAATGGAGATTCCAAGTGGAAGAAGAAATCTTCACTCGTGAAGAAGCTGCGTCGTATCTGAAGGTAGACAAAGGCACTATCACGCAGTGGATACGAAGTGGACGACTTCAGGCCGCAAAGATAAATCCAGATAAACCTAAAAGCCCATATCGCATTTGCAAGTCAGACTGCATTGCGGCGCTTAAGTCTGTGAGACACAATAGCGCGGTGAATGCGGTTGATGTGCAGGAGGTTAAAGCATGTCAATCAAACTACGCGGTGGCACGTGGCACTGCGATTTCGTCGCGCCAGATGGATCAAGAGTTAGACGCTCTCTTGAAACATCGGACAAAAGGCAAGCGCAAGAACTTCACGATCGTCTAAAAGCAGAAGCGTGGAGAGTAAAAAATCTCGGGGAATCACCGAAAAAGCTATTCAAGGAAGCCTGCATACGGTGGCTGCGTGAGAAATCGGATAAGAAGTCCATTGATGATGACAAGAGCATTATATCGTTCTGGATGTTGCACTTCAGAGAAACCATTCTCTCAGACATAACAACAGAAAAAATAATGGAGGCGGTAGACGGGATGGAAAACCGCCGCCATCGCCTGAACTGGGAAATGAGCCGGGACAGGTGTTTGCGGCTTTGTAAATGCACGCCGGCGGGGAAACCCAATCTGTAACGT
>OGPN01000285.1_pt1 | contig 35930 bp, 39 predicted proteins | sample 1552941 | NCBI WGS metagenome assembly OGPN01 (sample SAMEA2580220, study PRJEB22360) | human gut metagenome | biome: human gut; feature: human-associated habitat; material: faeces | place: Denmark | collected 2008/2010
ACCCCTTGTATTTACTGGGTTTCCGTTGATTTAGTCTTATTTTATCATCATCATCCGAAATACGCATCCCCGTCTTAAACAGAATATACATACCATCATAATACTTGCAGTAGTGCGCATCATTTTTAATAAATTCCAGGAAAGTTTTTTCCTGTTTTCTTGTAATGGCCTCACGAGTGACTGCGTCATTCACCAGTACAGTTGCCAGCTGAAACTCAAAAGGATTCTTCCTTAAAACATCGTCATCAACTGCCATCTGAAACGCAGGCCTAACAACTCCTCTGATGGAATGAATTGCTGAGAAGCTTTTCTTATCCATCTGCTGCAATCTGATAAGCCACTCCTTCGCATCAGACAACCGCACTTTGTCGATTCTCTGTGCTCCAAATGGATCTTTCTCAAGCAGATTAATCACTGTTCCGTAACCCGCTCTGGTTGTATGCTTAACTCCCGTCTTTGTTGCAATATATTTGCTAACCAATTGACGAACCGTCAAGCCGCCTCCATCAGGAATAATCATATCATCCAAATCTCTGTTGATAAGCTTTTCCTACTCTCGTAAAGGTGCATTATCTTTTTTACCGGCTGGAATGCTATCTGTAGCCACCAATCTCCAACTGTAGACTGTCTTACGTTTTCCGTTGGTATCAAGGTATCTATACTTATAGCGTCCATCCGCTTCCTGGCTCTCTCCTGTGCGAAGAATGCGATTCTTACTATCGCGTCTCTTTTCGCTCATTAAACATCGTCTCCTTTCGAATCAGAGAGCCATGTATGCAATTCTAAATTATGTGCACATAGTATGTATCCGACTATGTATCACTATAGTACCACATTCACGGCTCTTTTTCCACAAGAAAATAAAAAATTTCTATGAACTAAATCACATTCATCTGACTATCCATATACTTTTCAAATTGTTCACGCTTAATCAGTGCTCTGTTTCCGTTCCAGAGGATAAAATCCTCATCCGCATGCTCCTGAACAAACATCTTCAATTTCTTGTAGCCGATTCCGAAATACTCCGATGCCTCATTCAATGTTAAAGTGTACTTTTGCCACCAAGGCAGTTCTCTTTTTTCGCTACCGTTCATCTCAGGCACCTCCCTTCTAACTTCCTAAGCGCCTTTTGACGAGATAATTCCGGTAAAAGCCGAAAAAAGGTAAAAAAATAAGACCTCCAGAATTTACTTTTCTGAAGGTCTAGGCAAACGTTTTATGGCCATGATTACAATTATGATTTTCTATTCTTCTTATTTTTATATTCCGACCTCATCTTTTCAATTGTATGTATTGCCGGTATCCTCTGATCATCACAAACAGCCTTATCCAATTCCATCAACTTATTTACCATCATATGACGATTATTATGACTATCTCTTTTGCTGGCATTATCCCAAGGTTCCTTTCCCGGTCCGTTATACACCTCATAGATATTACCACTTTTATTCAGGTACAGAACTATAAGATAATCTGGCTCATGATTGATGACAATATTATCCTGCTGTGAAATCTTAATCTGAACCTTCTTTCCATCAACTTCTCCATCATGAGCAACCGCCGATGCAGTATAAAGTTCCACACCGTAATAATAGGCCGCCATAACTTCTCCAATGCTGCCCACAAGATGCCCATCCAAAGTGAAATGTCTCCCTGGAAAATCAGCCTCCAATTCATTTACAATACCAATAAGCTTTTGAACCTGAAGCTTGATGTTATTCATCTTTTCTTCCGTGTATGATATTCTATCTGTCATTTATCCATTTCCTTCTCTAATCAAAGTAATTTGCAAATTCCTTCTTTGCCTCAACCATCTCATTTGACGAAAAGGCACACAGCTTAACATCAACAATATAGTTAGGGAAGTCCTGCACGAACTTATTATAAGCCCTACAACATTGTTTTGTAGACTCAGCAACTGGATTATCTAAACTTCCACCAAAGATTCCAGCACTTATCAACGGAAACGAAATACTATGGTATCCATTCTCTTTCAGTACTACCAATGAATTATAATACGCCTCATACAATTCTTTAAATGCAGAAGGAGTTCTGCCAAAATCAGGTCCCACAGCATGAATAATAGCTTTGGCATTCTTCATATGAAAAGCAGGCGTAATTACTGCTCCACCATCCATTACCGGTGTTTGATGTTTATTACAAGCATCCGTGAGTTCTCTCATACCAGCTTTTTTAAAAATCACACCACATATTCCGCCACCAGCCCATAGACCGCCATTAGCAGCATTAACTACAACGTCTACTTCCTGATCTGCACAGGAACCATTTATCAAAGTTATCTTACTATTACTCATCTGGATCTTCCCCCTCTATCTTTTGCTTCATTTCCGGAATGGATTCAAGAAAATTCATTATTGTCTCATCAACAGTTCCTCCACCAATATCGCCATTGAATTTTCTCTTTCTATTGTCTTTATATGTAATTGTCAATTCATAGCTGCATCCATCACAAACTCGACAATCTACGATTTCTGTCCAAGGACGATATAGCCATATAACTTGATTGTAGAAATCATTTACTCTATCTGATGAAATGCGAATCTCATCCTTATCAAGAACTTTTCGACTCGCCCTCGGATATGCGAAATATTTAATAGTCCCATCCGGGAATACTTCAAAAGCCCATTGTTCTTCTGTCAACGATTCTGGATCAATACATCCCCAGTTCGACCAATATCTGAATCTGACTTTAACAATGTCTTCAGCAACAAAACGATCAACGCTCCATTCAAATTCACAATCTTTACAGAACTTATCTGGCATATCACATCCATCAATATAGACCTCACAGCCACCAAGTTTCAATTCTCCTGCCATAGCTGCTTCCATTGCCTCCGGAGCAGGATAACCATACATAATCGGTATAATATTTTCAGATTTGCATTTTGGACATATACATTTCGCCATAAACATTGCCCTCCAATCTTTTCAATGTTCCGTCATCTCGTATAATACCAGCTTAGCAGAATTACAGTCCTAAAAAATACCCTATAGATATGAAATTTGACCTTATCTATAATATCGGCTTTTTTCACCCATTTTGCAACAAAAATAAGCCTGCAAGCATCAGGATTTCTCCCAACACCCGCAGGCTCAATAACGTTTCGCTATTCAGTTACACCCTCTGGCAATAATCCAGACTAATCCATCCAGCACCAGACTTCAACTTTCCCCATCCAGCATCAGAGCCTTTACCGTCCTTAACCTCAACAATAGTAAACACTCCCACACCAGTACAAGCACCCGTCTTAGCCGTATTGGTTCCAGCACCCTTCCTGATATTCAGATCCGTGATACTTACCTTCACCATAAACGGACAATCTACATTGCGCATCCCACTTGCAGCACCCTCTGTCACCTCAGGATAAACCTGCTTTCCATTCCAGTCATACACCTCATATCCCGGATGCTTATCCGCCATAGCCTTCGCATTAGAAAGCACCGTATATGCCCCAAGCTGAGAAGCAGCATCCTCCCAGTTCTTCCTAACTCTATAATACTTCACCACATCCGAAGCCTCACCAGCTACATCATACTGAGTCAGCTTCCATCTCTCAATGATGCTGCACAGCTTCTCCACATAAGTAAGGCTCGTAGCATACCCACCATCCTTGATGATCTGCACTGCCTTCTTATAAACCGTACACCCTTTCAGCCTATCATATCGAAGCTTGTTTCCATTCTTGGCTCCAAGCAGATACGCACTATGATCTGCAATGGAATCTTCCACACATCCATCCCCATCACGGTTTACCGTCATTCTGTCCGGCATGAGCGGATAAAGTGCAATAATCTCACCCCTTGCATTCCTTATAATCTGACTGTAAGCATTCCCCCAAAGGAGCAGATGCGTCATCAAGGTCTCGCGGAACACAAAGCTTGTCATCTCCGGATTTGGCTCATCGTGAAGCAAAAAATAAAGCGGATGATCCACCGCCTTTTCCTTGCCTCCATCCTTGGTATATCTGTAAAACTGTAATGGAAGTCCAGCCACAGCCTCTGACAATATCCTCACGCAGGAGTACACCGCCGTCATCTGCATCGCCGTTCTTTCATTCACTCTTTTTCCAGAAGTTGAACCTCCCATAAAGAACGAATACGCACTACCCGAAGTTCTGTCTGTAGGAGCATCCCTTCCACGAAATATGCTACTGAAAAATCCCATAAAGCCTCCTTATCTAAAACACCAACAATCCTCTCTCATCATAAACACTTCCCTGTGGCTCACCCTGATTTCTTAAACATCTGTCCAGAGCCATAATGGAAGCTACGATTCCATCAATCTTCTCTTTTGACTTCGCCTTGGTTACCTTGATATTCTCCGCAGCATCCGTTTCAATCACCACATTACCTGCCATCCAGCGAAGCACCGGATGTCCTGCATGAACAATCTGCCCTTCCATCAGAAGTCTGTAAAACTCCTTGGTCGGCGTACTCATGCTGGCAAAGCCCTGTCCGAATGGCACCATCGTAAATCCGGCATCTTCCAGGTTTTGAATCATGTGAGTCGCATTCCATCTGTCCACCGCTATTTCAAGAATGTGATACTTCTCAGCCAGATCACAGATAAATTTCTCAATGAAATCATAGTGAATCACATTTCCTTCTGTAGCCAACAGATGCCCCTGCTTCTCCCATATATCATACGGAACCGAATTCGCCTTCACTCTCTGTGGAATGGTTTCTTCCGGCACCCAGAAGTACGGCACCAGAATGTACTTCTCATCCAAATTACTCGGTGGAAATATCAAAACTAAAGCAGTGATATCTCCAGTGCTTGATAAGTCTAATCCGGCATAACAGGCTCTTCCCTCCAGCAATCTCATATCAATCGGCTCATTGCCTTTCATAAAGATTGCATCCGGAATCCATGATGTTGTACTGGATACCCACATATTCATTCGAAGCCACTTGAAGGTTATCTCATCAGCGGGATTTTGTTTTGCCTCGCGATATGCATCACGAAGTCTTTCAATATCCACCGTATATCCAAGGGAAGGATTTACCTTATACCAGTTTGCTTCATCTTCCCAGTCCTCATCATCCTTCAGTCCATAGACCACCGGATAAAAGGTCGGATCCACACGCCTGCCTTCTAAGATATCAATCGCCTTTGTATGTAACTCAAAAGCAATGGAATTTCTATCATTACCGGCAGTCGTGATAATAAAGTGAAGCGGATTCTGACGAGCATCAGAGCTATACTTGGTCAGTACATCGTACAACTGACGATTCGGCTGTGTATGAATTTCATCGAACACAAGTCCCGAAATCGAAAAGCCATGTTTGCTTCCAACCTCCGCAGATAACACCTGATAAAACCCGGCATTACCGTAATTCACAATTCGTTTTGTTGCTGACATCAGCTTACTTCTCTTCATGAGAGCAGGTGACATCTCCACCATCTGCCTTGCCACATCAAATACAATGGATGCCTGCTGCCTGTCTGCAGCTGCACCGTATACTTCTGCCGAAGGTTCATTGTCTGCATACAATAAATAAAGAGCAATCGCCGCTGCCAATTCACTCTTTCCTACCTTCTTACATATTTCCACAAAAGCAGTACGGAACTGTCTGTTTCCATCAGGTTTCACAATTCCAAAAATATCTCTTATCAACTGCTCCTGCCATGGCAACAGCCAGAATCTCGTTCCAGCCCATTTACCTTTGGTATGACACAGGTTTTCAATAAATTTTACTGCCCTGTCTGCTTTCGCCTTATCATAATGGGATGTGGGAAGCATAAATCTCGTAGGCTGATAATTCTTAAGCTTCGGATAGTCCTTAGGCCTTGTTTCCCTTGCCATTAACCATCACCCCCAAGTAATGCCTCCATCTCATCCTCCGGTTCCTTCGCTTTGCTGTTACCAGCAATAATTCTGCTTCGCGAGGATGGTGTCAATCCAAACTCCGATGCAGCCTGCAACATCAGCTTCTGATTGGTATTTGCAATTCCAACCCAGGGTGTCTGCTGCTGATATCCTTTATCAGTCTCAAAAGTAGATCCACCGGAGGTAATATGCTCCTGCGCTTCCTTCCATCTTGCATAAGACTGACAATATGCAGCAAACGCTGCCATATCCACTTCTGTAAGAACACCCATCTGATTCATCAGCTCAGCCAAGCGTTCCCATTCCTTCTTTGCTTCCGACATTAGCCAGTCAGGACAAGCAGGCATTCCTTTTGCTGGGACTAGCTCTTTCGTATTCAATTTTCTCTTACCAGGATTACCTTCCAGTTTCTTAATCGCTGTAGGCTTTGGCTTTCTTCCTGCCATCAGAATCCCCTCCTGCCATTGGAATCCCTCCTCCCTCATTTTTTTGCATAATAAAAGGACCATGTATCTCTACACGATCCTAATATCTGTAATCTCTTATCAATTTTAGATTTGCAAACTTTCTGCATATTTGAATTGAATAATATCTCTCGGAGCAGTTTCAACATATGCTTGCTCTTTATGCATAAAGCTTATAATCTCATTTTTACTCATCTTTCCAAGTTTTTCTATTACAAAATCCAAAATATCCTTCTCTTCCTTTGACAATGCAGCAAAAGTCTGTTCTCCGCTCAAAGAAAAATGATATGCATTTGTTTCACCCATATCAACCTCTTCGCAAGGAACATCTTTCAAGTCTATTATAGAATTATGTCCTACCGGTACTGCCCCCATTGGAAGTGCTTGATACACCAAGCCTGTGATAGCTGCCCCTCTTCTTTTATATGCTAAAGCGTCGGCATACCACATAAGCTTCATCAATTTCACCTTATATAGACTCGTCACATTCACCGAAGATGCAAAATATTTTATTACATCAACAACCTTATCCAATGATAGCTCCGTATTTCCATGAAACATCTGATTGCCTTGGAATCTCGCATAACTAGCCTCGATGGCTTTTCTTAAATATGCATCTTGATCTTCCTCGTATAATAAGGTAGCTGTCTCCAAATATTTCTGGTATGAATCTATGGAAAGATTTTCTTTTGCACTATTCAAAAGCGACAAGAACCATTCAGGATCCTCGTCAATTTTTTTTAATATAGTATCATGAGCCATATCTTGCACTTGATGACTTTCGTATCTCGTAATAGTTTTTTTACCCCAGCCTAACAACACGCACAAATCACTTTGGCTTATTCCGTATTTTGCTCGTATACCACTAATTTCAGCAGATGTCAAAAGTCCTTCTTTTTTTCTATATGCATCCTTCAGTCTTATATCATTGTCGTGCATCTGTTGCTCATCCATATAAAGTTCCTCTGCTAAATCGCAGAGCAGATAGGATGCCTCATACTCAACTTTGCTGTTCTTAAAAGTTTCCTGATCCATAATAAGAACGGTTTTCACTTCATGTTCTTCCATACAGCATGAGCATAATCTCTTTTCACTTCTAATGATTTTCATGTCCATGAAAACACCTCCTATTTCTTCTTATATGGGAACATCTCGGGAGTAAACGCTTTTTCTGCAAAATGAAATGACATTACAAACGTTGTTGTATTTCCATACAGCCCCAACAATTCTACTCTTATTTTAATATATACATCTTCTGTTCCGTTATAGACCTTTCCGAATTCGCGCATTTCACTTCTTTTAGGGAATCTAGTATCTTTAACAGTCTTCATATAGTCTTCCACAGAAAGCGTCAATAATTCCCTTTTTAATGCATCTACGGGATTTTCATCAGGGAATAACTTATTTACAGTATATTGATTTGTATACTTCTCATCACGCTTTTCATCAACAAGACGTTTCGCTTGAAAATCAATCTTAGCGCCATTATTCAGTGCAAATTTCAAATCTTGAATATATGATTTAACTTCTATCTCGCTTTCAATTCGCGATTTTGTTTCTTCAGCCAATTTTTCTCCTCCGTTAAGGTATCAATTGATACTTATATAATATATCCGATTTTCACTTTTGTCAACCAATTATTGCCCCCCATCTTTCATTTCGCGACTGCGCACGCAGCATCCACCCGCCGTTCTATAGGAGACGGGCCTGTAGAGATTTACACTCCCCCTACCGGTCATGCCAGCGATCCTCACGTTTCGCATGAATCTGTGAATGACAGAACTTACACAATGCAATCAGATTGCTCCGATCATATGTGCCGCCTTCACTCAAAGGAAGCCTATGGTGTATCTCCTCCACCGGAACTGCAAGTCCTCGCTCAAAACATAGCTCGCAGAACGAATGCTCTGCAGCATATTTATCACGAATCCTCTTCCAGGCACGGCCATATCTTCTCTTGGTGCTTTTATCTCTACTGTATTTCTCATAATCGCTATTTACTTTTCTTGCATGCTCTTCACAGTACCGCCCAGTTACTAATGCAGGACAGCCTGGATAAGCACACGGTTTCTTCGGTTTGCTTGGCACTATTACACCTCCATGCATAGCCAGAGCCCTGAAAAATTTCTCCCTCAAGGCTCTGTGTCATTTTGCTTTCCGCATTATAACAATAACATATTTACAGACTCTCATTCTATCACATCAGCTCTCCTCTTTCAGAAACTCATCAATTTCTTTCAAAGCCTTGTCATGAAGCCTAAAGGTATGCTGGATGCTGTAACCCATATCCACAAAAATCTGCTCCCAGGTATCAAAACACAAATATCTCTTCTCAAGAACTGTCCTCTCTGCTCTATTGGATACCCTCTTTATCATATGTGTGATATCAGCCTTCAGAGAAATTAGTTCATGGATATCGGAATTGATTTCATCCTCCAGGGCAATGATCTTCACAATGGCATCCTCCATCTTATGGATATTTCTGTTTGGGCTTCCGGGCATATCTGACATGGTACTTGTTGCTCTCGTTGCCAAGTCACGAAGAGAAGCCACCTGCTCCAGCTTGCTGTTGATATCGTTATCAATCTTGTACGCCTGACTCAAATATTCTTTTGCCGTCATAAGCACCTCCGAAAAATATACTCCCTCGGATTGACTCTGATTGCCTTATATTTACTCTGATGTTCTTTTACTTGCCGAACGCTTGATCTCAGCCTTTACCGCATTGATCAAAGCTGACTGTGTATGATCCTTTGATTCCAAGGCCTTCATAACCTGCTCATCAATGGTACCTGCAGTAATAATATGCTGAACCACCACAGTTTCCGCTGCTTGACCCTGTCTCCACAACCTGGCTACTGTCTGCTGGTAGAGTTCAAGGCTCCAGGTTAGTCCAAACCAGATCAGCATATTTCCACCGGACTGCAGATTCAAACCATGTCCGGCAGAGGCCGGATGAATCAATGCCACAGGCAGCTCTCCTCTATTCCATTTCCGAATACTCTCCTCTGAATCAAGCTTCAGCCTGCAGTTCTTCATCTAGTTCTTTTTTCAATAGGTTTTCTCCATTCTAAGGATTAATTTTCTTCCAAATAGTGTCAACATACTTCTCGATATCTTTTGCTGCCATTTTCCCAAGACACACATCCAACAAAGGAATAAAAAGGTCCGCGTAATAATCAATAGCAACCTCAATCTCTCTGACTGCTAGCTCAGGTTCTCTTTCAATAAAATCATATGATAACCTGAGAGAGTACGCTAAGTCTCCGTATGCATCGACATAGAATCTTCCGAAAGCTTTAATCCACATATTAATGTAATTACAGGCCTTTATCGCTTCAAAGTATTCCTGCGAATCTACGTTTAGTGCAGTCGGGCTTATGAATACCAGAACATCTGCAAAGGTATCCTCAAATTGAATTCCGGCCTGCAGTTCATGCGTTGTTGAATCCATCTTAAATGTGTAATGTAGTTCTGACAGGTTTGCATGTTCCTTTTTAAAGATATATTTGAAGTTTCTGTCTATTAAGGAATCAAGCTTCTTCATCATTTTTATCTTTTCCATAAAATATCTCCGCTAGTCATTCCACATATTATCTAATTCTTCCGCTATTTCGTCTTCAGACTGAGCATTCGGGAACCAGTCAAACATGACTGAATCCCACATTTCATCTTCTGTTAACTCTTCGATTTCTTCCATATATTGTCTCCTTAATAAGCCTTGTTTCTCAAGCAAATGCGCTCTGCGAAACTCCACTGAACCTTGCAATTTGGGTAAAGTATCTCAAGCCTTTTCTGTGTCTGGCCTATTTCAGCAGCAGATACAGAAATGCTTTGATTATTCGTCCCATACACATGCTTTAATCGATTTACATCTGTAAGCGAGAGTTGATTTGTAGGGACCATCATTAACACCTCCCCTCAAGTAAAAGCTTATATATTTCTACAAGTTTTTCATCTGTACTAAGTTTCTGAAATGCTTCAATATCAACAGCATTAGCACAGTCTTCTTCATCAACAATTCCAAGTTCAGCATTCTGTTCTTCTAATTTTTTGATACAGGCCATTCCAGCCACTTTGATAAAATAAGGCATCTGCAGATTTTTCAGATCAAATACATAACTAAACACATCCATTGCCTTATTCCATTCTTCATCAGATACATCAATAGTAATTTTAATAGATGCCGGAACAGAGCTATCATCTATATCACCTGTGTCTATTGGAAGCTTGGATGCTGCTCTAAGCTCAGTTTTGGTTTCTTCGCAAACCGGAAGACTCGCAATATATTTTACAAAATCTACTGCTGACTGCGGTCTTCCCTGATCCTGATTTCCAGATAACTTCCCATATTTATTAAATATAGAAACAATCTCTTTTTTTCCTCTTACTGCAATTGTTTTTGCCATTATTCAATTCCTCCTTAAACCGCTGCTTGTATGTTCTCTGTATGTTTTTTGGAAATTTCCTGTAGACAATATAACACGTGTGGCTAATGCATGTCAACAGTATGTTTTTCGTTTCTTTGTTTTGTTAGCTCCTAAAGTTTAGCTCACCAATCTCCCTCTATAAGAAACAACAAAAAATGGTCGCAGAGAATATTTTAAAAATATTTTCCTCCAACCGGAAAAACTTGTCTGTTATGCGCTTAGGAAGATAGAAAGGCACGAAGCCATTCGGAAAGTGAGGTGCTGCAGATGCAGACAGAAACGATTGATAAAAGCCGGCAGGCCACACCGCAGATTGAGGAAGAGCTTATTTATACTCTCATCGCAATCAGTGTAGTAGCCAAACGCCTGGCAGCCAATCTAAGACAACAGAATACAGAAAATGGAGGTACTGAAAATGAGCAAAATGAGTGAGTTATCTCAGGTGCTGGATGAAATGATTGCCTGCGGTGAAGGAATGATCAAAGCCGCAAATGCAATGAAAGAAATCTTCTCTTCTAAAGAGGAAACTCCGGCAACACCTGAAGCAGCCCCTTCCTATACCAAGGAAGATGTTCGCGGAATCCTTGCTGCAAAGTCAGCTGCCGGATTCAAGAAGGAAGTCAAAGAGCTTTTGGAAAAATTTGGCGCACAGCAGTTAAAGCAGGTTGATCCGAAGGATTATGCAGCCCTTCTTAAGGAAGCAGAGGTGATTGGCAATGCCTAAACACGCATACCTCTCCGCCTCTGCCAGCCACAGATGGTTAGCCTGTCCGCCAAGCGCAAAGCTCTGTGCAAACATTCCGGATCAAGCATCCGAATATGCACAGCAGGGAACCGACTGTCATGAGCTCTGTGCCTACCTGGTAGAGAAAGCACTTGGCAGAGATGTTCCGGATCCAACAGAAAGCCTTACCTACTATGATGCTGAAATGCAGAACTGTGCGGAAGAATATCGCAATTATGTTCTTGAGCAGATTGAAGCAGCAAAGGAGTTATGCAAGGATCCCCAAGTCATGATTGAGCAGAGACTCGACTTTTCCCGCTGGGTAGAAAACGGCTTCGGCACAGGTGACTGTGTCATCCTAGCTGATGAAGTATTACAGATTATCGATTATAAGCACGGCCTTGGAGTTCTCGTAAGCGCTGGTGATGACGAGAACGGCGGTAACAGCCAGATGATGTGCTACGCCTTAGGTGCCCTGGAAGTATTCGGAGACATCTACGATATCAATCAGATTAAGATGACCATCTTCCAGCCAAGGCGTGAAAACATCAGCACCTACACCATCAGCAAAGACAAGCTTCTAAAATGGGCTGACGATGTTTTGGCACCGACTGCCCAACTTGCCTATGTAGGCGAAGGTGAATTCAAAGCCGGTGACCACTGCCAGTTCTGCAAGGTAAAGGCAACCTGCCGCAAGCGTGCGGAATACAATCTGGAGCTTGCAAAATATGATTTTGAAATGCCTGCCACCCTGGATAATACAGAAATCGCCGCCATCCTTGAAAAAGTGGATGAAATGATTTCCTGGGGCAATGACATCAAGGAATATGCACTTAATCAGGCACAGTCAGGAGTTCACTTCGAAGGCTGGAAGGTCGTAGAAGGAAGATCCAATAGGAAATATGCAGATGAAGAAGCAGTCGCCTTCAAAGTTAAGGATGCAGGCTTCGATCCGTATGAGAAAAAGCTTCTTGGCGTAACCGCCATGAGCACACTGCTCGGTAAGAAGAAATTCGAAGAGCTTTTAGGTGAGCTGATCTACAAGCCACCCGGTAAACCAGCATTAGTTCCGGAATCTGATAAAAGACCGGCAATGAATACAGCAACAGACGATTTTAAAGAGTAAAGGAGACAAAAGTTATGTCAAAGATTTCAAACCCTACAAAAGTAATCACAGGAGTAAACACACGTTGGAGCTATGCGAATGTATGGGATGCCAAGAGCATCAACGGAGGCGCACCGAAGTACAGCGTTTCCCTCATCATTCCAAAGTCCGACACCGTAACTGTAAGCAAGATTAAGGCAGCCATCGAAGCAGCCTATGAGGAAGGCCAGAGCAAGCTCAAGGGTAATGGCAAAACCGTTCCTGCCCTTTCCGTTCTCAAAACACCTCTTCGCGATGGTGATCAGGAAAGACCTGACGACCCGGCTTATGCAAACGCATACTTCATCAACGCCAACAGTGCTTCCGCACCCGGCATCGTAGATGCAGACCGTCAGCCTATCCTTGAGAGATCAGAAGTCTATTCCGGAGTATATGGCAGAGCCAGCATCAATTTCTATGCTTTCAACAGCAATGGAAATAAAGGAATTGCCTGCGGACTCAACAATCTCCAGAAGATTCGCGACGGTGAGCCTCTCGGCGGCAAGTCTCGTGCGGAAGATGACTTTGCATCCGAGGAAGAGGAAGATTTCCTCTCCTAAGAGCTACATGACAACAAAGGCGGTAGGACAAGCCTGCCGCCAAATGAAAGAAAGGTATGGTGAAAAATTATGACAATGGAAATGTTAAATGAAATTATGGATGCTATGATTCGAGGCTCACTAATCGGGTTCTTTGCCAGTTTCTGGCTCATGGGACTGGTTGCAGTTTGGCGTTGGTTCCTCGGCGTAGTAAAACGCTTCCTCCACTGGCTCTGTCCAAAGTGGTTCAAGCCAAAAACTGAGAAAACTGACAAGAACTAATCACCAGGCGGCGGTACCTCCAAAGTGCCGCTGCCGTTTTTGTAAAGGAAAAAGATTATGATAAAAGAATTGTCAATAGATTTAGAGACCTATAGCGATGTCGATATCTCCAAATGCGGAGCATACAAATACGCTGAGTCTGATCATTTTGAGATCCTGCTCTTCGGCGTTTCTGTTGATAACTGGCCTGTAGTAGTCTATGACCTTACTGCAGGTGATGAAATATCAACAGAAATCCTGGAAGCACTATCTGATGAGAATATAACAAAATGGGCTTTTAACGCCTCCTTCGAAAGAGTCTGTTTGTCCAACTGGCTCCGGAAGCACCATCCCGAATATTTTAAACCTTACAATTCTAAGGATGATCCAGTACACAACTACCTGAATCCATCCTCTTGGAAATGCACTATGATTTGGTCAGCCTATATGGGCTTACCACTCTCGCTGGAAGGTGTTGGAGCAGTCCTGAAGCTTCAGGACCAGAAAATGAAGGAAGGCAAGGACTTAATCAAATACTTCTGCTGCCCTTGCAAACCCACCAAGGCCAACGGTGGCAGAACCAGAAATCTACCGGAACATGCACCGGATAAATGGGAAAGCTTCAAATCCTACAATCGCAGAGATGTTGAGGTAGAACTTTCCATCAAACAGAGATTATCTAAATTCCCGGTTCCGGATTCTATATGGAATGAGTATCACATCGATCAGGAAATCAATGACCGGGGAATTATGCTGGATATGGATGTGGTGAAGAATGCAATCGCATTTGATGAAAAATCAAAAGCAGAGCTCATGATTGCAATGCAGAACATCACGAACCTTGACAATCCCAACAGTGTCGTCCAGATGAAACAATGGCTCTCTGATAATGGCGTGGAGACAGAATCTCTTGGCAAGAAGGATATTGCCGGGCTGATAAAAGAAACCGATGGTAATATTGCAGAAGCCCTCAAACTCAGACTTCAGCTTGCAAAATCCTCCGTCAAGAAATACCAAGCAATGCAGAATGCCGTCTGTAAAGATGGTCGTGCTCACGGTATGTTTCAATTCTACGGTGCCAATCGTTCAGGCAGATGGGCCGGTCGACTCATACAGTTGCAGAATCTGCCGCAGAACCACATGCCTGATCTAGCGGAAGCTCGTAAACTGGTTCGTACCGGTGATTATGATACTATGGAAATGCTTTATGATGATATCCCGGATACTTTATCACAACTTATTCGTACCGCCTTCATCGCAAGACCAGGATACAAATTCATCGTAAGCGACTACTCTGCCATCGAAGCCAGAGTACTTGCACACCTTGCCGGTGAAACCTGGCGCTCCAAAGTATTTACAGAAGGAAAGGACATCTACTGTGCATCAGCCAGTCAAATGTTTGGAGTACCTGTTGAAAAGCATGGTGTAAACTCTCATCTCAGACAAAAAGGTAAAATCGCAGAGCTTTCCCTGGGATATGGCGGATCAGTCGGTGCACTGAAATCCATGAGTGCACTGGAGATGGGATTGACCGAAGAAGAGTTGCAACCACTGGTAGATTCCTGGCGAAATTCAAATCCTATGATAACTGCCTTCTGGTGGGATATTGATTCTGCAGTCAAGACTACCATAAAACAGCGTATTCCGACTAAAGTTCGTGGCATCAACTTCTGCTACAAGAGCGGTATGCTTTTCATCAAGCTTCCTTCCGGTCGAATGCTCAGCTATGTAAAACCTCGTATCGGAGAGAATAGATTTGGTGGCGAATCTGTCACCTATGAAGGTATCGGCTCCACTAAGAAATGGAAACGTATCGAATCCTATGGTCCAAAATTTGTGGAAAACATTGTTCAAGTCGTCTCCCGTGACCTACTCTGCTATGCCATGCAAAACATCTCAGGCCTGCAGATATGCGGACATGTTCATGATGAGCTTATCATCGAATGTCCTGAAAATGCGGAAATCAGTAGCATCACTTCTGTCATGGGTAAGTCCCCTGACTGGATGCCGGATATTCTGATCAGAGGTGATGGCTATGAGACCAAATTTTACAAAAAAGATTAAAAATATAGCGGCTTCTAGTTCATCGCCAGAGGCCGCTTTGGATTATTGATTTCTTTTTATAGGTTCACGTAAAACAAATAATTGCCGCTTTTCGTCCTTATTCCAGCCTTTCAATGGAGATTTCTTTATAATGCAAACCACTTTATTACCATGTATTCCGCTCTGATATTCATCAAAATACTCTACTGGAATAGGGGTTCCGTAACTGCCTTCCATGTGATAATCAATACAATGTAGTTTTTCCGGAGCAAAGGAAAAATCTCTCCTGTAATCATATAGAATTGCTCTGGCATCATTTATTACCATCTCATATTCACAATCGTACAAAAAGAAGGCAAACTCCAACGCAGCAGGTCTCTCTAGATTGCTCAGTATCAATTTTGCCGGATAGTTGAAGAAAATAGTAATTTGAAACAACTTTGTATCGAAATCTTTGAACATCGATAATGCAATATGGCTTTTATCCGAGCTCATTTTATCTACAGTCATTCCCTTAGCTTTATTCTCATCGCTGATAAGAAAACAAAGATTCTCAATACAGCAATTATGGCCATCATTGTCCATATGATCAACTACATAACCATCCTCTTTCATTTTCTCGTAAGTCTCATCGCCATACCATTTCCTCATAATGTAAACATGAAGATATTGCTTCAGTTTACTGCTGTATAAATACTCACCATTTTTTGACCATGTGACACTTTGCAACTCCTCTGCATATTCCTCCTTAACAGAAGCTGATGCAACAAAACCCCAATCTGAATGACTGATTGATATTCTATCTCCATATATTTCAAACTTATTTCTACTCATTACCAATCCTTATATTCCAAGAATTTTACGTCTTGTTTCTATCTGTTGTTTTACAACACTATCTCTACGCATAACATTCAGTGATCCTGATCGAGCCTCAATCATATCTATCACTTCACCAACTACAGGAGATGCATTCTTTTCTTTTACTACACTGATCATCTCCATGTATTTTTTTGAACATAATTTCAATTGAAGCATACTGGCAATATGTTCATCCATTATTGTAAAAACAGCCAAGGTAATCTGCTCCTGATTAAAATTATCAATTAGATCACGATATATTCCATCTGCATCCCAACATTCTCCATTTCCATTGGTTATAAAACAATCAACAATAGTATAAACATATTTTTTATTAATTTGGCTTGGTATTTCTTTTTTTCCAGCCACTCTTCCAAGTTGCAATGCAAATGTCGGTTCTCTATAAAAGTTATTTATTCCATTATGAGCCTCTAATAATTGATCTAATGCATTTCCAAGCTCCGTCACACGTATTTCTTCCGGAAAATATGCTTGACCTTCAACTAATTCAAGTAATTCCCGCGCATTATGTGCCTCTGTAGTATCTCCATTAACAGCAAATCTTGCATATTTAATACCGCATTCATTTTTTGTATCTTCGCTTATTATGTCCCAAATAATAGGAAATGCTTGTTTAATATTATCTCTTACAAATACCTCCGTCTCAGGACGATAATATATACCAAACAACCCTGCTGCGAGATTATTTACTTTCTCTACTGTCAAATTGCCAATAAATGATGTAAATGCTTTAAATTCATCCGACGAAAATGGCTTTTCCTTTAAATTTTTTAAAAATCTCCCTGTCTCAATTGTAATATTGGAATTCGGTAAATTAATAACTTCCTTTATACAAGTTTCCAACCATGAAATAAGTTGCAGACCAGTAATTTCTGTTTGATTTGGATGTGCGGCACTCGCCCAGTTCCTCATATACTTAATATAATCCAAATGATTGTATCCAATATCTGAAATCATATCAATTTCTTTAGCTCCCTGAATCAGTTCACTATCATCTAACTTGCATAAATCTTCTACTCCTGACAATTTTTTCCTCTTTTCAGTAGAGACAGCCACATCATAAAAGTACTCAATATCGTAGTTTGCGATACGCTTTCTTAACTGATATACGGTCTCATCCCATAAATAATTAAGTGCCGCATCAAAAAGACCAGCGGTAGCAGCAGTAAAAAATTTTGAAATATATCTGGCTTCCCCCAAATCTTCTGCTTGTAACTCAAACACAACATCTTCAAAGTTTTTTAACATTTTTTTCCTCTCAGAGATTGGAACAAGTATGTTATCTACGGGTAACCCTAAAGATGCCATATAGCCAAGCATTTTATTCTCATACACAGTTAATGATGTATTTACTTCACTAACATCGGCAACTACTATCTCATGATTATTCAATTGTTTTCTTCTCCTCTCGTTTTGTATTATTCCTTGCAAACAAATATTCCCGGAACATTCTGCCGAATATAGGCAACTTCATTCTCAATACTTGTCCTACCGCACTTCACCAGAGAATCACTAAGTTTGAGTTGCCCGGTGCTACCGTCCTTAACGACATAATCCGGATTTTCTTTTATAAATCTCGCCGATTCTCTTGAAAAACCATTCCTCTGCAGAAGAATTGTCAGTGGATTTGTTGTTCCGTATTCCACATACTCATACCAATTATTTCTGTCCAGAGCAGCATCACCCTTTATCCGACGATACTCATTTGAAAAGCGAAGAAAATAATTCGATATGCTGAAAAGTATGATATTCTCGATAACTTCCAGCGTATCAGCGAACACAATATTTCTGTGGATCAACGATGTGTCATCGTAAACACCCTTCGTATATCTGTTAATCCAGAAATCCTGCGGATTCTTCTTACGATGCTTCAGTGCTTCCTTCATAATGTAATTGAGGCCATTCCCTTCCATCCACTGACAGAGAATAACAGCATACCATGATCGCAATGATGCCTTTCCCAGTGTGCTAGATTCATAAATATCCCACTGAAATACTCGACTCAGATCATCCAAAAAGCTCAAAACCACATCATGCTTAAAGAATCCGTTTTGCACCTCAGGATAATGCAGATCATCATTCTTTATTGCCATGATCAAACGTTTTGTCTGATCTACAGAAGTGTTGATATCATCGTCCGGAATAGTTTCAGCATTCTTAAATGTTTCACGAATCTTTATCTCATCTTCATCGGTTAAGAATTCTTTAAACTCCCGACGTACAAGCGTATCTCTGTCTTCAACAATATCCTTTTGAAGAATCAACCCAAATTTACGCATCATAATATAGGATTCTTCAGACTGTAGGGGGTCCCCATTCGCATTTACGCGTTGCGGTATTACCGAACTACCACTCTTCAAAATGTCCGCAACATACTGTTTTTCCACCTTCTTCAAAACCTTCGGATTTGTGGCGATAGAGAGCACCTGCTCTGGCACTTTATCCTGCAACATTCTGACATAATCATCGGACTTAACCGTCTCAACCTCATCTGTAACAAAATACACATTGCCATACAGATTGAAACTGATTCTTCCGACACGCCCTATCAGATTTCTGAAATCAACAGGCTCCATTTCGCTTCGGAATATCTTGTTATCCGTGATAAACAGATTATCTGCAGGAAGATTCACACCTTCCAGCAAGGTACTTGTACAGAACATGATGGTAATATGTCCGTCCTGGAACAGCGTCTCAATCCGAGCGCGTATTGAAGCCGGCAAATAACCAATATGAAATGCAATCCCTTTTCGGATCATATCCGCGAGGAAATAATCACCATGAACTTCCTGTCGGATATCTTTTGCCAATATATCCAACAAATCATCATTCTTTATTCCTGCGTCTCCCAGGGCACCAGAAAACTCTCTTGCCGCATCAATGGCTTTGTTCCTGCCATTGAAATAAACAATCGTTTGCTTCCGCTTTTTCTCAGGAAGACCTTTATTCATCTTCTCAAACGTCAATAATATGTCAGTAAGCCTGGCATTTCTTCCATCCCTTTGACGAATATTGGCAACATGGATTCTGTTACTGTTATGTTCATTGTAAACCTGAATCTCTCTATTCTTCAAATCTACAAGAAACTTCACCTGCACGACCGGTGAATATGAAATAGCCAGCTTATTTTCATCTCCGACTTCAATATCTGTCATCATACGTAAATAAACCTGCGGGTTCGGTATATTGGGTGAAGCAAAAATAAAATGTGGCTTATGCTCCCTCTTCAGAAGCATGTCCACCACTTTATAATAAAATGGCGCTCTACTATTCTTTCCGGAGAGTTTATGGGCCTCGTCGATAAACAGGTGGTCTATCTGTATATCCGGCTCGCTAGTAAGAAGATACAATAACCTCTCTGGTGTAAGCACAAATATATAGTTATGATCCTCTTCCAGTGCAATATCACTGGCTGCCATAACCACACGATAATTATACTTTTCCAGATAATTGATTCTTTCGGGATTACCGTTCTCACCCAAATCATCTATGACTTTTCCACGAACCTCGTTTATAAGCGCTTTTGTAGGCACAATCAGAGCATAATTCTTCTGCGCCTCATGAGTAACTTCATACTTTATGAACATCCTCATGATGAAAGATTTTCCCATTGAGGTAGGTGCAGAGTAACTAAAGCAATCATCTGTCAAATGATCATATGCTGCCTTCTGAGGAGCGAAGAATCTCTCTCCCGGATTCGCAGGAATCTTAAGATAGTCAGCGCTATATTCAGAAAAACACCTCTCCAGAGCGGTAATATCTTTGTACTCAGAATTGATACGCTCTATGCCCTTATGATTACCGGCGCTGGAAAAAACATCTCCTGCATATAGTTTTATCAATGTATGCTCCGGATATAGTTCATTTAGAAGAATAACAATTTCCTGTGCCCAAATCTTATGAGTATTGGCCTTTTTCGGATCATTCGATTTTGATAAAAGGTCTGCAAAGCGCAGAGCATCACGCATTTCCTTATCGCTGAACTCCTTCGCCTCCTTCTTCTGATCAAGCTGAAGCAGATGAAGGGCATAGTTATACAGTATTTTCTCGTAAAGTTTATTCAGATATTCGTTACTATCGATGTCGGCAAATATGGCGGCACCCAGTGTTCTTTTTTCTCCGCTCATAAATCAACATCTCCCTCCAGAACGTGTTCCATTACCGATTTCTTCTCGCTTTCCGCATCATTCAGCGGAAGCAAATAGAAATAGAATGCGTGATTTTCTAATCCATTATCCTTAATCTTTTTCGCAATGTAAGCCGCGTGCTGTTGAGCATCCAGCTCCATTTTTTCCTGTATCATTTCCCTGTATTCATCATCTGTATGTCCGGCAGCTTGGAGTCCAAGTGTGTATCCTAGGAAAACACCATATGAAACCTCATAATTAGCTTTCTTGCCTTCATCGGGAACAACATACTCTTTAAGAATGGCAAGATCTTTTTCATCGTAGAATCTATCAAGGATAGTCTTCTCCACCATATATATTTCGCTATCCTCATGTTCCTTTATTTTCACAATAGTATCAAATGCCTGATCAATAGCATCAATAATATCTCCGACAATATTTGAGGCTCCAAAGACCATCTGATTATACAGGGCCGCATTGCCATCAGCACATAGAAAATGAATACCATCCGTCACACTTCCATATTGCGACGCATCCGTGCTAAGCTCGATCTTGCTAAGAAGCTTATGCGCTTTCAGCTTTTCTTCAAGGAAGGCATAAACCATTATCTCTCCTAGCTCATTACCGGTGCCCTTTGCATCCGCGGCTCCGCGTTTACGCATAATTCTAAGTGCCTGCTGCATAACTGCATCAAGATTACCGGCATTCTCATACTGTTCCTGCTTTGCTCTTGAAAAAACATAGCGGCCAATATTCAACATAGCGAACTTTTCAAGATCAGAAATTTTTATCTTTCCACTTCTGACATTAAGGTAAAAAAGGCGCATGGAACCTGGGCGGACAGTACTGATACTTTCAGTATGGTCCACCTCTGTAAAGCAATCATCAAATGTATTGTTCTTTACAGTTTTCGTAAGATTCAATACTCATGCACCTCCCAACCATTATTCGTCTTTTTTCTTTGTTTCATATGGAGCTGGATCCTCTGCTACCATCATCAGATCCTGCTGCGGTGTAAAATCATAAGTCACCGCTTTATGTTCCATTCCGGGCATCACGTAAGCTTTACCCTCCGGATTATATGTAAGATTGAATACAAGATCAGACAGCCACTTCTTGAATGATGGATTATCCTGAAATTGCTTAAACAGTTCCATATTGTCCGCCATAATAGAGAAGATAACCTGCTGCAATGCACGTTCGCTTTCGGTACGTGCTTCCTGGGCATCGGAATTCTTCATGGCATTCTGATACTTTTTATCTTTTGAAACCATCTCCGGTATCGCAAGAATCTGACGTTGTACATTATCAGCATCATTCCAGTTAATGTTTCCAAACATATCATTAAAGTCCATGATGATCTTTGATAACAGATCCATCTCAGGTTCAACAATATGTCCTACACCACCTGCCGGTACCGGCGCAATTTCAGCATCCGCATCCTCCAATTTGATTGCAATAGCCTCCTGCGCTTCATTTCGATAACTGCTCAGATCTATCGTTGAAAGAATACCTTCCGACAGGTCATCTCCACGCGGTGACGGAAGCTTAGGAATTAGCAGATTCAAGAATATGGACAGCTTTTCCCACTCAACATTTCCATAAGGCAGTATCGCGCCAAGGAACCCATATGTACGAACAAACGACTTTGCTGCACTCTTGAATTTAATCTGATCATCCAGCTCAAGTTGCTTATAAATCGCTGTGCATGCGTCAAGAATAGGATCCAATCGGTCGCGCCCTGCACCGCTTAGGAACAGCTCTACCAGTTTTTCAATATCATTCTCATCATAAATCTGATAGCTCTCCATCAAAGTGATTAGATCATATAGTTTGTTAGGATCAGTCTCTCCGGAAAGAATTGTTGTCCTATAGAACTTTGAAAACGCTGCTTCAATAACAGAGGTCTTATTTGCAAAGTCAAGAACATAAACCTCATCTTTTCCGGGGCATGCCCTGTTCAGTCTGGATAACGTCTGAACCGCTGCAATATCATAAAGGGGCTTATCCACATACATAGTCTGTAGAAGCGGCTCATCAAAACCGGTCTGGAACATGTCTGCAACGATCAGTATCCTATATGGATCCTTCTTAAATTCCTTCGGGATCTTAGCATCCGGGAATCCATTCAATCCAGCTGATGTAAGCGCCGGCTCGGCTCCGTTATACTTATGCTCACCGGAGAATGCTACGATTGTCTTGTACGGACTATGTCTCTCTGACAAGCATTTATTGATTGCATAGTAATACTCAACACATCTCGGTATGCTCGCTGTTACAAGCATCGCACGAGCTTTTCCGCCAAGCTTTTTCTTGGCTACAACTTGCTCGTGGAAATGGTCAACCATCATCGCGGCTTTCTTCGCAATGACCTCAGGATTTCCTTCAACAAAAGCACGCAGTTTTTTCTGAGCACGCTTTTTATCGAACATCGGATCATCCTCGACCGTTTTCATGATTTTGTACCAGCTATCAATGGTCGTATAATTCCGAAGGACGTCAAGAATAAAGCCTTCCTGAATCGCCTGCTTCATTGTATAAACATGGAACGGACGATGTTTGATTTCTCCATCCTCTTCATACGGTACACCAAACATCTCTTCCGTCTTATTCTTAGGAGTGGCTGTAAATGCGAAGTAACTGGCCGATGAAACCAGCTTACGTCCCGCCATCATTGCATTGATTTTGTCTTCATTATCAGCGTGGTCATCTGTAGCCATACCGGAAAGAGCCAGATTCATATTTGCAGAATTACGACCACTTTGTCCGGAATGGGCTTCATCAATGATAACGGCGAACTTATTATCTTTGTGTTCCTGGCCAATTTCAGAAATAATGTACGGAAACTTCTCTATCGTTGAAATAATGATACGCTTTCCGTCCTGAATTGCTTTCCTTAAGTCTCCGGAATGCTCCGCCCATACTACAGTATTCTTTACTTGCATAAACTGTTTGATAGTATTACGGATCTGCTTATCCAAAATACGGCGATCCGTAACTACAAGAACAGAATCAATCATAGGATGACCATCCTGTTCCAGTCCAATCAGCTGATGCGCAAGCCATGCGATTGAATTCGATTTGCCACTTCCGGCGCTATGTTGTATCAGATATTTCTTTCCAACTCCATTTTCTTTTACATCAGAAAGCAGTTTTTCTACACAATCCAGCTGATGATAACGAGGCCAAATCTGCTTAACAGACTTCTTCTTTGTCTCTTCATCAACCTCTTCGATTACCTGGGCATAATTCTCTATGATCTTGGAAAGCTTTCCCTTCGTCAAAATGTCTTTCCACAGATAATCGGTCATTAATCCATCCGGATTAGGAGGATTGCCCGCACCGTCGTCATACCCTTTGTTAAACGGCAGAAACCAGCTGTCTTTTCCTGCAAGCTTTGTACAGAACTGAATGGTCGCATCGTCGACAGCGAAATGAACCATACAACGCTTGAAGGAGAACAGAATGTCGTGGAAATCACGATCCTCCTTGTACTGACGAACCGCATTCTCAGTGTTCTGCTTTGTAAGCTGGTTTTTCAGCTCCATTGTGATCACCGGAAGTCCATTGATGAATAAGCAGACATCCAGAGCCAGCTTTCCTGCATCCTGCGAATACCTCAGCTGCCTTGTCACGCTGAAGATATTTTTCTCATACATGATTCTGGCTTGCTCATTATTTTCAGTAGGAGTAAGATAAAACATGATGAGATCTGCGGGATAAACCTTCACCCCATTACGAAGTACATCGATGATTCCGCGTTTTGCAATCTCTCCGGAGAGTCTGTTCAAAAACTGACGCTTCTTTGCATCCGACTTAAATACACCCAGTTTATCCATTTCCCTCGGCTGAGTATCTCCCAGGAACCGGAACAAGCGTGTCTCATCGACTGCATACTCTTTGTTGTAGTCGGCATTGGTTCCTTCTTCGTAGCCGTTCTGCTCAACAAGCCACTTCACAATTAAGGATTCAAGGCCGCTTTCCTTTGTGTTAGTAAAAGCCATTGTTAATCCTCCTGTTCCTCATCCTCATCAGAATCTTCGTCGCCATCAAAGTCAGAATCAACATCTTCATCTACGACTTCATATTCTGGAATTTCAATGTCACGGACATCAATTTTCCCGACGACCACATCCGAAATCAAAGTTGTTTTTAATTCCTCTAATCTCGAAATGTCCTCTCTCAAAACCGCTATTTCATTATCTGTGTCCTTAAGAAGATTATCCAAATAATCAGCAATGGCTATCTGCTCATCATACGGCGGCAGCGGTACAATAATATTTCTAAACTGAGGAGAATATGTTCTCCAGCGCATTGCCATTATGCCTTTTCCCGCACGATAGCACTGTCCAGAAAAGCGCTTAGTTCTAAACAGATAATGATAATATCTACTACAAACATCTTCGCGAGGTTTATAAATATCATATGCTGGGCTAGTTACACCATTATAAGCACAGCGACCTACAGCTCCCATCCAGCAAAGTATAATATTGACAACGATATCATCTTTATATACCTTCTTGTATCCCTCTGCGGTTGTTGCTCTATTCCCTGTTGTATATTCAACATCACAATTTTGCACGACTCCAAACTTAGTATATAGAGAAATCAAATTGACCTCATTCAACGGCAAATGATTTCTTTCGTCCCGCAGGTCAAACAGAAATTTAATACGTCTTGTTTGCCAATTCTTCGGAATATCATCGAACCAGTCAACTCCACTATGTTTATAATCTGATTCTTTAATTCCTTTCAGAACTATTTCGTCAACTTTCTTCTCTCGGATTTCTTCAAGAGAACGAATCTGAGCTTTTCGTATATTAATTAAGCTGTTTACGCTGGACACTTTCCAATCCAGAAAATTTACAATCTGATTCTGTTCTTCTATCGGTGGGACAACAACTCCAATGTTTAGCAAATCATTTGCTGTTAATGTCTGACGTACGCCAGCGCCTAATCCATTGAAAATATTCCTCAACCACATTGCATAATACTGCATATAAAAATAGCGAATATTTAACTCTTTTCTTGCAGTTAATCTTATATACGCAGAACTCATGATTCCACGCTCTGGCACAATTCCCACTCTACTTGTCGAAATATTTTCAAGATCAATCAGCTTAAAAACCAAATCATCCTTCTCAAAAATCTGATATGTCGAATAATCATTCGGGGATAATCCAATAGGGCGTTCTTTATCGTTACGTATAACCCCTTTTAATGTCAACGAAAGAACATTTGACTCTGTATTCCCAGTATTCTTTTCCTTGTTATTAGAGAAGAGGCGTTTACTCCTAAATTCGTGCCAATGTGACGGCATCATTGGTGTCCAGGGAATAGACGTCTTCTCATATGAGTTGTATTTTCTCATAGTACGCCCTCCATAATTCTTCCAATCATGCCATCAGCTCTTTTTTCAAGCTGATCTAATTCTGCTATAATATCATCTAATTCCCGAAGTTCTGTAGGCCTATAGAAATACTTCGCAAAACTAATTTCATAGCCAACCTGTGTTTTCTTTTCATCGAGCCAAGCGTCATTTGCATACGTCAGCACTTCATTCTTCATAAAGGCATCAATTCCACCTTCGTATGTAAATGGAATATTTTCGCTATCCCTCAGATCAACATCCGGCTCACCTTCGACGGCCTTTGCAGTCGAATCTTTTTCTGTTATGAATGGACGTATTTTCTTTAGAACACCGGCCTTTAACTTCGTAGCTTTAGCAAAAGCATTCCAGTCATCCATGGGGGTATCTGTTGAAACTGATGCAATCGCTCTTTTTACCATTTCAAATTCTTCAGTCTTCTTAAATGTACCTACAGGTATATTTCTGTCAGGATACACTCTAAGTCTCAGAGGTCGTTCTACTGTTACAGACCAGTATGCAAACTCATCTTTATCAAAAATCATACTAATATCACTGGTCTCCATGTCCATGAACAACCTGATGATTTCTTTTCTGATTTTATCAGTGAACTCGCAATTCTTCTTTCCCATATTGTGCTTCAACGGGCTCTTCATTTTCGTCGCATCTATAAGTTGTATTTTCCCTTTACGACGTTCTTCTTTTTTGTTTGAAAGGACCCAGATGAAAGTGCCGATGCCCGTATTATAAAACATATTATCTGGTAAAGCTATAATTGCCTCAACCAAGTCATTTTCAATCATATAGCGGCGAGCATTACTTTCTCCACTACCAGCGTCTCCCGTAAAAATAGATGATCCATTATGAACCTCAGCAATGCGGCTTCCAAGCTCTGTATCTTTCTTCATCTTAGCAACATTATTCAAAAGAAACAGGAGCTGACCGTCACTGGTACGAGGAATCATTGCCATTTCTTCCCCTCCATCAAGGTAAGTATTGAATCTGGTGTCAAGAATATCTTTCTTCCCACCCATCTTCTCTGCATCAGTCTTCCAGCTCTTTCCATATGGAGGATTTGAAAGCATAAAATCAAACTGACGGGATGCGTGCTGATCATCCGAAAGCGTAGAACCGTACATTATATGCTCTGCTTCTTCTCCATCGCCCTTCAGCAGCATATCCGCAGTACAAATAGCATAGGTCTCCGGATTGATTTCCTGACCAAACAAATGAATAGCAACCTCTTTTCCCTGCTTCTTTGCAAGCTCCAAAAGCCTGTTCTGAGCAACCGTAAGCATTCCGCCTGTACCGCAGGCTCCATCATAGCAGGAGTATGAAGCATCCTTAATCTGATCAGCAATAGGCATGAATACAAGATCCGCCATTAGCTCAACAACATCACGAGGTGTCCAGTGCTCTCCGGCTTCCTCGTTATTCTCTTCATTGAACTTACGAATCAGTTCCTCAAAAATGGTTCCCATTCCGTGGTTATCAAGTCCAGGATGCTTCAGAATCTTCTTGTCAGCATCCTTATAAACCGGATTAGGACTAAGGTTGATATCCGATGATGTGAATTTCTCGATAACAGCACCAAGAATATCTGCATCAACCATCGTATCAATCTGATTACGGAATTTGAACTTATCCAGTATCACCTGAACATTCGGAGAAAAGCCATCAAGATATGCTGTGAAATCCGCCTTAAGTGTCTGTGCCTTTGATCGGCTTGTCAGATCCTTCAATAAGAATGGAGAAGCATTACAAAAAGCCTGTCCTGCTGCATTGCAAAGGGCTGGCCATTGATTATCGATTTTTGCAGCGTCAAGCTGCTTTTTCATTTCAAGCACTGCCGGTTTTGTCTCTTCCAACAATGCATCCAGACGGCGAATAACCGTCATGGGGAGAATAACATCACGATACTTCCCGCGCACATACACATCACGCAGGCAGTCATCCGCGATCCCCCAAATAAAGCTCACTATAGAATTATGCACCTGATTGTCCATTAGTTTTTCCTCCGATTTTCCGTAGCGCATAGTACGCCACTCTATATTTTCATTCTACGAGAATAGCTGTCCTATAATCAGGACTTGTTCTCATTTCTGTTCATCTTTCTGTGCATTGTCATCCGAGGCTCCACCGGAACGGATCCATTCATCAACCTCTGACAACTTGAACTTCCACATTCTGCCGACCTTATATGCCGGCATGTTTCTTTTGGATATCCATTGCAAAATAGTCTCTCTGCCTACACCAAGATAAGCCTGTACGTCTTTAACAGTTACCCAATTTTCGACTTGCAGTTGATCTCCCATCACTACCTCCGTTCTCTATTCTTCCTTTTGAACTTTACATTTATTTCTATGTCAAACATTCGGCTGCCAGGAAAACAATCGCTCCCCTCACTATCGATCATGACCCATTTACAAACCGCATTACCCTCAAAAGGTCTTAAGTCGATAATCACCGAAACCTGCACGCCTGTATTCGGCGGTGTATCAGGTATCTCAACATAATTGCTCTCTGCCCGTGGTCTTATTTCACCATGATTGGACAGATACAACTTTCGTCCCCTCCAGGTCTGTTTCCCCAAATTGGAAAACTTCCATATCACTTCCAGTTTTTCATACATGTATCCGGAATAGCTTCTCTTATGCTCCGGTTTCATATACACCGTATCATCCGGATATAACGACGAAATACGATGGAAGGTCTGCACCTCTGGTTCCGGTTCTTCCAGATACTGCTGATACATCATACCAACAATATCTGTAGCTTCTTCTGTATCGCTATCAATGAAAGCACGGAACTGTATCACTAACGCTTTTCTGAGCGCCTGAGGATTTCTTTCTATGCCTAACGGTATCCCATTCGCAAGCATCACTTCATCATACTTCTCTTTATCAATAATCTTCTCAAAATACTTATTCAGCCCATCCTCATCGAAGGTTTTAAAGGATTCCTTCAGTTCCTGCGACATAGACCTTGACCCGTCATAGATCTTTCTTTCCAGAGGAACATCCGCAGATGTCATCTTACAGGCCTTCGGATGGAAATAATTACTTCCTGCGCTTTGAAAGCAAAATGATACGAATACCCCGCTGTTCTTCCTACTCGGATAGTACATTTCAGCTTTTGTGCTCGGAAATATCCGGCTGAAATACTCGCAAATTTTCAATCGAATACCTCCTTCCACCTCTGTCCTATGTTTTGTCCTATGTGTCTCATGTTTTTCTTCAGGGCGTCTCATTTTGCCGTGCGAAACTATATATAGGCAGGCAAGAGAGATGTCCAATCCAACACTGTGAGGTCTCAACTATATAATTATACACGATAACACGATATCAGTCAATTTGAACCAGTTGTAAACTCACTCAACCCGACAAATATCCACTTCTGAATCTGTCGAACCACCAAATCCGGGTACCTCCCCTGATCATGGATGAAGTTCAGTTCCCGGTAATGGTGCAAATAAACGCAGCTGACTTCTGAACAGAAGGCTGAGCAGGAAGGAGATAAGAATTGTGACTAAAGACGAACATGAGAACTGGATTATCAACATCGAAAACACCGCTTCTACAATCAGCTCCCAGTTGGGATCAGCTGTAGTTGACGCTGTATTTCAGCGATACGGTGCCAAAAGAATCGAAGACCTGAATCCAAGCGATCTGCCCGACGTGTTTAACGAATTATACGCAATAGAAGCAGACCTCAGATAAAGGTCCATGTCCTGGGCACGACACTAAACTGCTCCGCCTGAAGGGTAGCTTCCCTTGGCCAAGGAGGAGTCTCATCTCCTTTCAGGCGGCAACTTTATAACAGGTTCAGCCTTAATGAGACAGCTGACCATTCACGACAAATAGGAGGTTTCCTATGAATGGCAGACTGTTAAGGACAAATGAAAATCGCCATGCGGATGCCTCCGCGAAATTCACAGGAGGCAAAAGATGGCCGATACTAATCTCAACCAGTATGCTGATAAAAAAGCGTACAACAACCTTCCCGTACCGGAAGGACAACACCTTGCTCCTTTCCTTATCGAGGACTGGGACACAGTAAAATCGATGGATCTTAATCGCAAGAACCTTGAAACTTGGCACTTTAGCGGCATCCCCGTTTTAGTCGCCTTCACGCCGGTCACACCTGAGCAGTTTCCATGCACCATGAAGCTCTTTTGGAGCGATGTACGCCAGTATATTGCCAACCTTCACGGCGATCCGAATGTCATCTCTTATGACAAGTTCTTAGAGGATATGGCTGCCGAAGGTGATAATGGCTGCGACCCTGCACGGACGGAATCTTTTGAAAACACTACACTTCTTGGAATGATCATTGACGATCTAATCCGTGAGGTCGGTGAAAAGAATTCCCGATACGGTCGCATTCTCAATCTCATCAAACATGAATATACAAAGGGAGAGATTCTGGATGCACTTCTTAAGGAATACGGCATCAAAAAGACACAGAGCTATGCAGAAATCAAAGCCGCTCATAAAATGGCAAAGGTACTCTACTACGCCGACTAATACTGACTGGTACTAATGAAAAGAGCAGCGATACTGGAACTATATCCAGTGCCGCTGCTTTGCTGTGTGTCTCTATACTGATTATATCTTTCTGATATGTCTACCTTTCAGTTGCCACTTATCATGACCCTTTATACTTCTCACTGCCTGATTTAGAGTATTGGCTCTACCATGCTGGTGGTACGGGCACTTGAAGAAGTGCTTGTGAAATATGATGAGCGACTGCTCTGTCGGATACTCCGTACAATGCAGATACCAGTAATGACCCGTATTCCGGCTCTGAATCGTGATATCTCTATCATCCATCAGAATAATATTGAAGTACCCCGAATCAATCATCTTAAGGCTGCTTTCGTCAAACATCGGCACCATCCTTCCCTTTATGGAACCAGGCTTCCAATGCCTGCTCTACAATACTGTCCACCTTATTGGGATCCATTCCAACAAAGTATTTTTCCACAATTCTTGCAGGCACTTTATAGCATTTCTTCTTTACCGGCTCCGTACTGAGATACCGCCTAACCATTGCATCCGTCAAAGCTCCTAAATGACTGCGAAGCTTCATCACCATTTCAATGTTAATCTTGACCTTCTTTTCCTTCATCACATTTAACACCAGATTCTGCTCTTCCTCCGGAAGAAATGCCAACTGCAGTGCAACCTTTGTATAAAGAGCACCTCTATCCACCATATCTTTAAATGGCTTGATGAGATCATTCAGCTTCAGTAATCTTCCAACAGAACTTCCGGACAGTTCATATTCTTTTCCAATAGTATCCCTCGTTTTCATCCTGTGGTCACCGTGACCACGAGTGACCTCAACCTCTTTTCCTTCAAGTCGAGCAATTTCTTCGATGATGTCATTTCTTCTGCCTTGACAGGATTCCTTCTCATATCTCGCCTTCAGCACTGCTGCCTTTTCGGATATCAGCAAATCCGAAAAAGACCTCTGCATCAGATTCGTCTCAATCACATACACATAAGCCTCTTCCTCAGACAAATCCGTTTTCACAATAGCAGGTACTTCCTTTAATCCCACAAGCTTGGCTGCATTCATTCTGTTGTGCCCGGAAAGCATTTCATAACCACCATCAATCTTCTGTACAATTACCGGATTTAGAATTCCATGCTCCTTTACACTTGCAATCATATCCTCCAGACGTTCTCCCTCATATAAATGAAACGGATGGTCATGAAATGGCTGAATATTCTTAATCTGAATCAGTTGAATCCCTCTTGGAACTTCTCTTCCCTCGATTTCATCCATTAATAAATCCACCGCGTCACCAAATACTTTTCTTTTATTATTAGCTTTCATAAGCAATCAGCTCCTTTGCAAATTTTCTATACGCGATTCCTGCCGATGCATTTTTACTGTACAGCGCAATCGGCATGGAATAATAAATGCTCTCTCCTACCTTTACCGTAGCCGGTATCCTGTTTTCAAATATCCTTATCTGTCCTTGGAAGCTTCCCATCACTTCCTCTGTCAGCACCTTACAAAGTGTGGTTCTGCTTTCGCACATGGTAAGCAGAATGCCTGCAACCGTCAGTGTAGGATTGATACGTTTCTTAATCTTGCTGACTGTTCTTAAGAAATCCTGCAACCCCATCATCGCCAGAAGCTGAGGATTTACCGTGATAATGACTTCATCAGCCGCCGCCAGTGCATTGATCGTAAGCATTCCAAGGGAAGGACAAGTATCTATCAGCACATAATCATATCTGCCCTTAATAGGCTCCAAAACCTCCGCAAGCATCCTCTCCGCTCCCATTTCCGTTCTAAGCTTCGCATCCACCACTGACAGATAAATGGATGAAGGAATGAAATCTACGCCATCCTTACTCTGGATAAATGCATCAAGAGACTCCGGAACCTGTTCCTCAATCTGAGCCATCATCAGATGACCAATCGTATATTCCAATTCATTGGTGTTCTCTACGCCATAGCAAGTGGTGAGATTTGCCTGACTGTCAAAATCAATTGCAAGAACCTTCTTCCCCATACTACGAAGAGAATATGCCAGGTTCAGAGTGGTCGTGGTTTTACCCACACCACCCTTCTGTGATCCAATAACAACAATAACCTTACCCATAATTACTGTACCTCTCTTTCTGCTGCATACTCCGCAGCTCTCTCTGCCACAAACTGTGCATGGAGCATTTCCTTTTCCTTCCGGAACTTCTTCTGAAGCTTCTTCATTTCCTTTTCCATGAATTCAGCCTCGGCCTGCTCCATTGCAGCCTTTTCCACATCCGGCGTGATAATCAGCTTTCCGTTTTCACAGCTGACGGAAATATAGTCACCAATCTCAAATCCCATTTCCTGAAGCCACTGTCCCTTCAAAATGATGGTTGGTGTTGCTTTATAATTACGGCCACTCTGGTAATGTACCTTCATGCTTCTGTTTTTTTGATTCTTCATAAGCTTGTCTCCTTTTCGATATTTGAAATTTTACATAGTCTTATGTACCAATCTGTGCTATAATGGCTACAGGCTTTTATGCCAATACACGATCGGAGGACTGCTATGAGTGAAGAAAAAGCCGGTTCCTACAAAGGCCTTACCGAAGCTCGTAAGAGAGCAAATAAGAAATACAATGATCGATTCGTTGAAATAAAAGTTCGTGTTACCCCCCAGAAGCGTTCCGTCATTAAGGAACACGCCGAAAGCATGGGGGAAAGTGCAACTGCCTTTATCAATCGAGCCATCGATGAAGCCATGGAGCGAGACCGCTCCAAATAGCGGTGCATTCGCATTCCGCTCGTAGAAACGAAAAAATCCGGTGACGTATGGATACATTTCCACACATCACCGGACAATTTTTATCCTCATGAATCTACTCATGAACAATCTCCAATGTGTATAATTTTTACATAATTTTCATCGCATACAAGGCTCCCATTTGCTTAGTTTTTGTCATATTTTGTAACTGTTCAGAGCCAAGCAAAATTTCATAAAACAGGCGGAAAATGCTTGCATTTTTAAGCCTGTTTTTGAAATTTTATTTGGCGGATACGCCACACCGACGAAATGCGTAGCATTTTGGAGGTTGGCTCTGAACCGTTACTCCTTTTTTCATTATCGGAACGCCAAAACAGTCAGTTTTACGCCATTACGATCTTCTTAAAGCTCTTTTTGCCGCGCTTTAAGGTGATGCCTTCGCCCTGCAGATCTTCTCCCGCGTACTGGGTCTTTACGTCTGTTACCTTTTCGCCGTTTACAGATACGCCGCCCTGTTCTACGCTGCGGCGTGCTTCGGAACGGGATGCGGACAGACCGGATTTTACCAGCAGTCCTAAAATATCGATGCTGCCGTCCTGTAAATCTGCCTCCGTCAGTGTTGTGGTCGGGATATCTGCGTCTGCGCCGCCTGCAAACAGTGCCTTTGCACCGGCTTCTGCCTTGTCAGCCTCTTCCTTACCGTGTACCAGCTCGGTCAGCTCGTGGGCCAGGATTTCCTTTGCAGTGTTTAACTGGCTGCCTTCCCAATGCTCCATCTCCAGGATCTGCTCGATCGGCAGGAAAGTCAGCATCTTTAAGCACTTCATAACATCTGCATCGGAAACGTTTCTCCAGTACTGGTAGAACTCGAACGGGGAGGTTTTATTGGGATCCAGCCATACTGCACCCTTCTGGGTCTTGCCCATCTTCTTGCCCTCGGAGTTTAACAGCAGGGTAATGGTCATCGCATATGCGTCTTTTCCGAGCTTTCTGCGGATCAGCTCCGTGCCGCCCAGCATATTCGACCACTGGTCGTCGCCGCCGAACTGCATGTTACAGCCATATTTCTGGTACAGCATGTAGAAGTCGTAGCTCTGCATGATCATGTAGTTGAATTCCAGGAAGCTCAGTCCCTTTGCCATACGCTGTTTATAGCACTCTGCACGCAGCATGTTGTTAACGGAAAAGCATGCGCCGACCTCTCTGAGCAGCTCTACATAATTCAGCTTCAGAAGCCAATCCGCATTATTGACCATCAGTGCTTTTCCATCGGAAAAATCGATAAAACGGCTCATCTGCTGCTTGAAGCAGTCAATATTGTGCTGGATGGTTTCTTTTGTCAGCATCTGACGCATATCGGTCCTTCCGGACGGGTCACCGATCATTCCTGTTCCGCCACCGAGAAGGGCAATCGGACGGTTTCCTGCCATCTGCAGTCTCTTCATCAGGCAAAGAGCCATGAAGTGACCTACATGAAGGCTGTCTGCTGTAGGGTCAAAGCCAATATAGAATGTGGCTTTTCCGTTATTTACCATCTCTTTGATCTCGTCTTCGTCTGTAACCTGTGCGATCAGGCCACGTGCTTTCAGTTCTTCCCAAACTGTCATTGTTCTTTCCTCCTGTATAGCTTTTATGTTTACGCTTTTATTAAAGTTTATAATTTACAGTATCAGCGTAAAAAATAAAAATGCCCGGTTCCTGTCCGTTTAGGACGAGAACCGGGTCCCGCGTTACCACCTAAATTTACAGAAAGCTCGCACTTTCTGCCTCGATAAGTGACCATACTGAAAAATTCTTCCAGACGATTATCCACACAGACAATACTGTCCAAGAATAAATATCTTCGAATACTCTTCAGAATTATCACCCCGGCATGATAACGTATGCCACCCCGTCACAGCCTACTGGATTTCTGCAAGCGATCACAAGCGCCTGTCCGCTGCTGTCTCTGCCGCTTCCAAACCGTTCAGTGCAAAGCTCCGGGATGTATTCACAATGGATCTCTGCACGCGCCTCTCACCATCCGGCAGCTCTCTGTGTGCTCTTTCCAAAGCTACTTGTTCCCTTCAAAGCCTTTCTCATTTAATACTTGCAAGTATACAAAGGCTGTCTGTTTTTGTCAAGGATTTTAGCTTTGTATTTTAGCAACTCACCGCAGTAAAGTTTGCTATTATCATTTATACTGTTTCTACATCTGTATAGCTACCTTTATACCCAGTCCACAAAAAATGTATGATCCTTGTATGTCTCATATACAACCTTTTTAAAATTCAATGGCTGTTTCCAGAATGCAGAAGTCATCATAAAATACTTATAATTAAAATCTTTGGCCTTGATTCCGCTTACTGTACGCGGTGTACCATTCAGCACATAAGCATTAAAACTGTCAAGTGCCTGCTGGGCAGCTTCATAAGCGCTTGCACGGTCAATAAACTGACCATTCAGACGTTTCAGCAGCTGGTTGTTTGTCACGACTGAATACTGGGGGAAGGTAGTTCCCTGGTAAAGCACATAACGGACACTGGACGGAAACTCCTTGTCCAGAGTTCTGTTCAAAAGGCAGAGAGCAACTGCCTTCATACCTGCAATTCCCTGGTCTCCTGCCTCAGCCTCGCAGACAGCTGCCAGAATATCAAGATCAGACTTGGTTCCATCTGCAACTCCCGGATGACTCTTAAGCTCCTTCATAATAGTAAAATTGCGGCCACGTTTCTCATCATACCAGGTAAAGGTAATACTGCTGTCATTGTCATCCTTTCCTGAATCCTGTTTCTCGGAAGCAACACCATTGGAATCAAACGCGTAGGTCTTTCCTCCAATGGAAGCTGTAGTGTTTACGTACATCACG
>OGPN01000311.1_pt1 | contig 34680 bp, 31 predicted proteins | sample 1552941 | NCBI WGS metagenome assembly OGPN01 (sample SAMEA2580220, study PRJEB22360) | human gut metagenome | biome: human gut; feature: human-associated habitat; material: faeces | place: Denmark | collected 2008/2010
GCTCGTATCCTGCACCCCAGTCCCCGGGCAGACACTCGGACAACCGGTCGATACGCTTGGTGAAAAACATAAAATGCAGGTCCCGCCGCAAACGGATCATCTCCCATGCCTCACGGCGCCAGACATCGGCCTCGGCAAGCAGAAAGTCCGATGTAAAACAGGTAAACACCATCTCCCCGGCCGGAATTTTCCACCGGCCGTCCCGACTTCGGCGCACGGGGAGGCCGAAGGCCGCCGTTTTCGCAACGTGCCCGCCGTCCTTTTGCCAGGCAGCATCCTGACGATAAACATAACACTCCCGGCAACCTTCGCTCACACGCTGACACCCGTGCCAGGGATTCCACGATACGGACATATGAATCACACCTCGGTTTCAAGTAAAACACGCATACCCGGCCAAATCCTCATACGGACAACCTCCGTTTGCAACTCCCCCGCTCCAAATCGGCCGGCCGCAGCCAACGACCGCTCCCGCAACAACAATAATCCGAAAAACAGAGGCTTCGTCACACGATTATTCCCTCCCCGTCCTTTAACAAGAATCGCAGCAAACCGAGTATCCTGTCATTCCCCGAAAAAGATCGGGCCGACAACCTCGGTCCCGCCTTCGCCGTAACGGGCAAACAATACGCAGGCATTTCCCCCGTCCGTAGTTCCAACCGGCAATTCGGATTCGCAAACGACTGCAACCCGCGAAACAGCCTGCGCCGGGAGCGATGCCGCTGCGATTTCTGCACATACAGCGATAGAACTGCCGGAAATTCATTCCCTGCCGGATTCCGACGAACGTTCCGCAGGCGAGGCAAGTACTTCGTTCATCGGAGCTTCATCGAGATAGCGCCGTTTGAAAAGATCCGCACAGAAAATAAAGATGGAGAGAAGCACCGGACCGAAGATTACCCCCATGAAACCGAAAAGCGACAAGCCGATAATCACGCCGAAAATCGTCACCAGAGGATGCGTGTCGGCCATCCGTTTCTGCAGGACGAAGCGGGCCAGGTTATCGACCTGCGTAATGACCACCACCCCATACGCCAAAAGCCCGACGGCTGCGCCCCAATGCCCGATCAGCCCCAGGTAAGCCGCCAAAGGCAGCCATACGAGCGCCGTTCCGAGCAGCGGAACGATCGTAGCGACACAAGTTACTACGCCCCAAAACAGCGCCCACGGCACACCGCACAACCAATAGCCGACCAGAGCGACCGCCCCCTGTATGACCGCGAGCAAGGGAATGCCGATTGCATTCGAACGGACGATCATCACCACTTCGCGCGTAAACTCCTGAGTAACCGTCCGGTTAAAAGGGATGAACTTGCGTAGATAGCTCTCCATCTCCCGACCGCCGATCAACATAAAATAGAGAACGAACAGCAGCACCACCACATTGACCGCAAAGCTGCCGATGCTCTGCAATACCCACTGCCCGGCCCGAGGCAGCAGCTCCACCAGTTTGGCGATATTATCCCCGTCCAGCAAGTTATAGCCGATCCGCTCTCGAATCAGCTCCGCCAGGTTCCGAATGGGCTGAATAACAGTCGAGGGATCGAGGGTCACATCCTGCAATTTAGCGACAAGCAACCACACGAGCAGAGACAGCGGAATCAGAAAACAGACGATGGCTTCACCGATCAGCAGCGAAGCGGCCAGGCTGCGCCGCAATTTATGGCGGATCGTCAGCGCCCGCATCTGCCCGCGCAGCAGTACATAAATCGTAAGAGCTCCCAACAGGCCGCCCAGAAAGGGAATCAGTTCTACAAAAATAACCGTACCCAGCCCCAGAAGAATGACATAGAGCGAATAGCGCCAATATTTCTCCCGGATATTTTGTTTTTGGATTCTTTGATTCATAACCAAGTCTATCTATTCTCGACGCAACAAGATATATGCCGTTCGCCGTGCCGCACGCAAGTTCCGGCAGCCGACAGCCTCAAAACCACGAAAGCACTCCCTGCAAAGCAGCCACAATCGCCACGTAACGGAGCAATTTGCCGACGAACATCGCAACGGCCGTAATCCAGACATTGCTGCGCATCAGGCCGAGTACGATGGCGATGGCCTCGCCGATGGTGGGCAGGAACGAGAAGAAGGCCATCATCGCCCCGCGCCCTGCGAGAAACCTGCGGGCCTTGTCCAGCTGTTTCTCCTTTACGCCCAGCCGGGTGATCCATTCGCTCTTGCCGAGCGTGCCGATCCAGTAACAGCTCATGCCGCCCAGCGTATTGCCCGATGCCGCGGAGACGACGCACAGCACGGGGTCCAGCCCCATGTGCACCAGTACGAGCATCACGGCTTCGGAACTGAACGGCACGATGCTGCCGGCGATCAGCGCCGAGAAGAAAAGGCCCCAGTAGCCCCAGTCGATCAGAAATTGCGTGAGTGTCTCCATGCGTCGTGTCCGGTTTTGTGCAAGAGTAGTCCGCCTGCGGGACAAAGATAGTTTTTTTGCCCGAAAGGGGTTGCAGGTGCCGGATGAAAAGCGCTAATTTTGTCTGAAACGAATTCTCACCGCTTATGTTGAAAACCGGATTTTGTATCGTATTGTTCGCCTTGGCCGCCGGGTGCGCGCCGACGCAGAAACCCCTTACCGACTATGTGAATCCCCTGCTGGGAACCGCGACGCTCTGGGATAGCGTCGATCTGGGCTTCAAGCCCACCAAACGTACGTGGGGAGCCGAGGTCTTCCCCGGCTCGTCGCTCCCTAACGCCATGGTGCAGGTCAGCCCCGTCACCAAATTCCACAGCGGGGCGGGCTACCAGTATGAGGATAGCGTGATTTACGGCTTTACCCACACCAACAAGGGGCATTGGAACCTCTGCCATATTCCGCTGCTGCCCGTCACGGGCACGCCGCTTCCCGGAGACTACTGTTCGCCCTACAGCCATGCGCGCGAATCGGCCGCTCCGGGTTACTACCGGGTTTTTCTCGACCGCTACGGCGTCGATGCCGAGCTGACCTCGACGCTGCGCTGTGCGTTTCATAAATACACCTATCCCGCCGGGGCGCAGGCGGCTCTGCTGGCCGACCTGCAGCGTTCGAACGAACATGTTCGCGCATGGGATATCCGTAAGGAGGGCGACAACGCCTTCGCTGGATGGCAGCAGACGGGCGAGAAGATGTATTTCTATGCAGTGGCCGACCGTCCCGTGACCGGGATCGAGCCGGTTGCGGAGGGCGATCGTGAAATCCGCATCGTCCGCTTTGGCGACGGCGACGGTCCGGTCGAACTGCGGATCGGGTTCTCGTTCGTGAGCGAGGAGAACGCCCGGAAGAATCTCGAAGCCGAGATGCTCGGCAGGAGTTTCGCCGACGTGCGCTCCGAAGCGACCGCTGTATGGAACGATCTGCTGGGGCGGATCCGTGTCGAAGGAGGTACGGAGCGCGAAAAAGGATTGTTCTATTCATGCCTTTACCGCTCGTTCCTCTGGCCCGCGCTGCGCAGCGACGTGAACGGCGAGTTTACCGATGCGGACGGCGAGGTCGTCAATACCGGGTTTCGTTATTACACCGGGCCTTCGTATTGGGACGATTACCGCAACAAACTGATTCTGCTCGGCCTGCTGGCTCCCGATGTCGCGGCCGACGTCATCAGCTCGGACACCGACCGGGGCGAAAAACGGGGCGGATTCATGCCGACCTTCTTCCACGGCGACCACGCTTCGGCGTTCGTGGCCGGAGTGTACCTGCGCGGCATCCGCGGTTTCGACGTGCGGCGCGCCTACGAGCTGGTCCTGCGCAACGCCACCGTGCAGGGGCCGAGCCGCCCGTGGCTCGACGAGTATGTCGCCCGCGGCTATATCCCCGAAATGGATGTCGAGAATCCCGTGACGCAGACCGTATGCAAGGCCGCGGTTACGAAAACGCTCGAATACGCCTACGACGACTATGCCGTGGCGCTGCTGGCCGATGCGCTGGGAGATGGGGCGAACCGGGATATGCTGATGAAGCGCACGTCAAATTACAAGAACCTCTTCGACCCCTCGACGGGCCTGATGCGCGGACGGCTCGACGACGGCTCGTGGATCACGCCCTTCGACGATCAGTATCCCTATTACGAATACATGTACCGTGAAGCCAACGCTTGGCAGCAGGCGTTCTTCGCGCCGCACGACACCGAGGGGCTGATCGGTCTCTATCCCAGCCGCGAGGCGTTCGGGGCGCAGTTGGACAAGCTCTTCTCGATTCCGTGGAAAGGCTATGAGGTGGATAACCTTTCGGGTTTTATCGGGCAGTACTGCCACGGCAACCAGCCCGACCACGGCTTCCCCTACCTGTATTACTTCATCGGCCGTCAGGAGCGTTCGCAGGAGCTGCTCGACCACATTCTGGACCGATTCTACGGCATGGGACCCGAAGGACTGGCGTTGTCGGGCATGGACGATGCCGGCGAGATGTCGTCGTGGTATGTCTTCAACGCCATCGGGCTTTACACCTATTCCCCGGCCGATCCCGAATATATCGTGACCGTGCCGCTGTTCGACAAGGTGGCGGTAACGCTGGGCGACGGTTCCCGCTGGTCGATCCGCCGCGAGGGAACGGGCCGCCGGATTACGGGCATCACGTGCGGCGGAAATCCGGTCGGGGGTTGGTTCGTGTCCCATGATGCGCTGGGCAAAGGCGAACTGGTGATTGCGACCTCGGAAAAATAGACGGTTGCGGACGCCCTGCGGATGATACGATGCGCGGGCATGTTCAGTAACCGGCCGGGATTGTCCGGACGACAGCGGCGGCGGAATCGGTTTCCGCCGCTGTTTTTGTGGAGGAAACGCTCGATGCGGTTCGTCCGTTCGGGGTATGCGGACCGGAATCCGGACTGGGACCGGTCGCGGAAAGCGAAGGCCGGGGCGTTCGTGCTCCGGCCTTCGCTCGTTCCGGTGTTCCGGGCGGCATTACTCCTCGGCCCAGCTGCGGATGACCTGACTCTGTACGTTTACGCCGTATGCAGCGGCCTTGGCGAGGATGCGCCGGGCCAGAGCCGCCTTTTTGTTGTCGGGCGCATAGCGGAAGTAGGCTTCGGCGGCCCGTATGTGCTCGGCGTCCACGAGCGGGAATTCGCGCGTTTCGGGAATCCCGAATGCCGAGTCGGGCAGTTCGTGCCGCTCTTCGGCGGTAAGCCGGTCCGCGGTCTTGTGTTTTGTCGCTGTCGTCATTGCTTTCCCTTGTTTGGTGATCCGTTTCGGGAAGATGCAATTTTTCGGCCAGCGCGTCCGCTTGTCTTCTGAATTGCGGCCGGACTATCCGATTAGGGTGGCGACGATGCGGCGGCCCGAAGCGCGGTTGCGGAATTCGCAGAGGTAGATGCCCTGCCATGTGCCGAGGTTGAGCCGGCCCTGTGTGACGGGTATTGTCAGCTCGACGCCCGTGAGCGTCGATTTGGCATGCGCCGGCATGTCGTCGTCGCCTTCGAGCGTGTGGACGTAGTAGGATTCGCGCTCGCGGACCAGCCGGTCGAAGATGGCCGAGAGGTCCGTGCGGACGTCGGGATCGGCGTTTTCGTTGATCGAAAGACCTGCGGAGGTGTGTTTGATGAAAAGATGCACCAGCCCGGCGACGGGCAGCGGCGGCAGGTTGGCCGCGATTTCGTCCGTGACGAGGTGAAACCCGCGGGTGCGGGGGCGTAGTGTGAATTCGGTCTGCTGGATCATGGCGATGTTGTAAATTGCTGCGGTAAAGATAGCAAAAATCGGAGCATGCTCCCTTTGCCGTTGCACGGTCCGGGGCATATCGCATTGCGGATGTCCGAAATTGTGTGGCGGAGTGTTGGAAATTCCGGCATTTATTGTGATATTAGAGCATAAATTCCCAAGATTATGTATGCAATACTGAGATTTCTGTTTCCAGACAAACCCTATACCGCCGGCAATTCGTGGCTGCTGCTCGCGGCCCGCATTATTTTCGGAGGACTGCTGATGTCGCACGGCATCGCCAAGTGGCAGAACTTCGATGCGCTTTCCGCCTCGTTTCCCGATCCGCTGGGTGTCGGCGGCGGTGTTTCGCTTGCGCTGGCGATCTTCGGTGAAGTCATCTGTTCTGCCGGGTTTATCGCGGGGTTGTTCTACCGGCTGGCTCTTATCCCGATGATTTTCACGATGTGCGTGGCTTTCTTCGCCGTACACGGCGGTGATCCGTTCGCGGCGCGCGAACTGGCGCTGGCCTATCTGTCGGTTTACGTGCTGATGTACGCCACAGGTCCCGGTCTCTATGCGGCCGATACGCTGATTGCTCGGCATCTTCCGAAGCCGCGGCGGTAGTTGAACCGGTTCCCTTATCCAGATTCCGCCCCGATACCCTTTTTCCCGGAAGAGGCGATGGATGTGTCTCGCATTTTCGCAGGCAGAATGCTTAAGACACGTTCGGTAGATTTCTTGTCCATTCGATAAAGCGACGAGACCGACACCTTCTGATCGGATGTCGGTCCCGGTTTGTTTTTGATTATTTGCCGATGCAGCATATTATGCCAGTTGATTATCAATGGTTTATGGCTTAAAAGATAGACGCCTCAAAAATTTACTTGTTTTTTTGCAAAAAATCGAAGATTTAACGTTTTTAACCTTTGTTTGTCTTCAAACGGAGGGAAAAAGAGGAAAATCGCCCTTTTAGCCCTCGTAATCCCCGGTTCACAAAGATAAGGCATATCGGTGATTATTTCGCCGATTATGGCTGCAAAATCATAGACGGGTTCACGGATATTTTCAACGTGTCCGGTAGTTATTTTGTGTGTAGGTGTTGATAGTGTTTTATATATTTTTTGAGGATGAGTAAAGACCGGTGAATAAGAGACTTCATTATGACGATACTTTGTTAAATTGCTATTCCCAAATCTTGTTCTATTATGATATATAAAGGGTGGTTTTACTCTTAAATATATTAAATAGATTGCTATTTGCTAAATATGTAGTAATTTTATAATTGAAATTTTTGGCATTTAAGATTAATATTAGTAATATATATACATAGTGCGTTGTGACATCTATAGAACAATATATTAGAAATAAAATAGTTACATCTTCGTCGGATGTGATAGAATTCTGTGTGAGAGAGCTGAATCTTAAGGAAGACGTTGCTAGAAAAAGAATCCAACGCCTCCCTGATACTATTTACAGATATAGGGGAATATGCGCAAATAAACAGTCTATTCTTTATCATAAAGATGATTGGGGGGCAGATGGGTACACGGAAGCTTTAATATCCGTCCTTAGGATGCATGCTAAACAACATTATGTTGTAATAAAAGCTCTTGAAATACATGACGGTTATATTCCGGTAGACAAACTGGCTTCTTATTCAATTAGCCCGGTAGAGCCAATTAAGGGGCATAAAAGTTTTGATTCTGTAATTTTAGACCTTGAAAGGCTTCATTTAATAAAAAAGGATGAGACTAGTTATGCCTTATGTTCTGATGTAGCCAATCAGAAACGCTCCAAAGCGAAAAATTTAATCCACAATATCACTCTTGAACATTTTAATAATTGGGCAAGAAATATAGGTTTAATTTCATATAATTCTACTAAGTATAATTCTGCTTGTAGTAGGTATCAATTCGGTTTAGTCGCTCCATCCTATGTTAGGACGTTGACTTATAAATCGAAAGGAGGCAAAGTGGTACCGGCATTTGTTGTTGCTGATATTTTGATAGGTGATTTGGATAAAGATGCCATATTGTTTTTCACTCAAAAACTCTCCAATATGGTTGGATTAAATCCGAATTCAAAATATCTGCTTTTTTTTATCACAGATAGTCATGATGCGGATATTTACAAAACGTTAAAGGAGGCAGGTGTAATTATTGGTAATGTTGATGAGTTATTTGGGGAACAGTATAGTCGCACAATAAAAGGCATCTTGAATTTAATCGAAAATGCAGGAGCAATACTTAAAACTAATCCAGAGCAGTATTTGTCTCTTTTAGAGAATATTGAAAAACTGGCAATAGGTAAAACGAATAATCTCAAAGGCGATTTATTTGAAATGACTGTTGGATTCTATCATGGCCAATTATGTCAATCTTTGGAAATAGGGAAAAATATTTTTTATGAGCAAAACCATCGAGAAATAGATGTCTTTGCAGTATATCAAAATAAAGTGGTAGTAGCAGAATGCAAAGGTTATAATAAAAAATTAGATGATTCTTATATTGATAGTTGGCTTTCGGATAAAATACCAGTTATTAGAAATTGGATATTAAATCAAGATTCATTGAAAAATAAAAGAATTTGCTTTGAGATTTGGAGTACAGGAGGCTTTGAAGAAAGTGCACTAAAAAAGTTGCAAGATAGTTCTGTCCATACTAAAAGATATGGAATAGAATACTTTGCCTACCAAGATATGATAGATCTTGCTAAAAGTAATAATATTAGTCATTTACAAAAATTGTTAAGAACATATTATTACAAAGAATTGATGTAGTCAAAACTGGTCTATCTGTAAAAATAGGGAATGCTGGGATTTATTTCACAAAAATGTTTTGTAAAATTAGAGAGCAGATATTTTTTCGGATTCACATATGGTCATCTTGTGTCCTAACCGAAATTGTATTTTGCTCTGTCTTTATGTTTTAGTCGTTTATACGTTTTGCTGCCAAAAGAGAAAAGTTCTAGATTCATTATGTCATGGCGTAGCCATCTCTTTCTCTCCCTCTGTTAGGTTTACTTTAATGCACGTATATATGAATACGGGGATAAAGTAAAGTCGTTTTTTCTTTTGGTAAGCAGAATGCGTTTCCAATATTATATTGTAATAGGCTTATTGAATGTAACAAATAATATTTTGTTCGTTAATGGGTGTATATGGCACTTACGAATAATATAATAGCAGTTGTTCTTTGAGGGCTGTTGAAAATGGATTATGCGCATGTCTGGTTGTATGGCGTCGCTATTTTTATCTATAATACATCATTAAATAAATAAAAATTGTTATATTTGCATATTATATGATGTTTTGAACATGACAAAGAATACAATGGGAACCAAGTTGCCCCGAAAACTGGAGCAGAAGATGCAGGTCGTGGGAGAGCAGATAAAATTGGCTCGCTTGCGCAGGAATTTGAGTGTAGCTCAGGTGGCTGAACGTGCTACCTGTTCTCCGTTGACCGTATCCCGAATCGAGAAAGGCGCACCGACAGTTGCAATCGGCATTTATTTGCGTGTGCTATATGCCTTACAGCTTGACGATGATATTCTGTGGCTGGCAAAAGAAGATAAATTGGGGAAAGCATTGCAGGATTTGAGTTTGAAGACAAGAGAACGTGCGTCCAAAAAGGAGTAGGCTATGAAGAAACTATATGTATATGCTGATTTTGACTGGCTGAAGGAGATAGAACTCATCGGCGAGTTGGGCTACGAATCACTTCGTGGCTCGGATAGCTATTGCTTCTCGTTTAGCGATGAATGGTTGAAAAAGCATGGTGATTTGTTTTTGAGCGATGATTTGAATAATTATCCGGGACAACAATATACACACCCGGAGAAAGATATATTCGGATGTTTTTCCGATGCCTTACCCGACCGTTGGGGACGTACTCTATTGTTGCGTCGTGAGCAGCTTGCAGCAATGGAAGACAAGCGACCTGTACGGCGGTTATCTTCATTCGATTTCCTGACCGGTATCGATGACTTTTCCCGAATGGGAGCTTTTCGCTTCAAGGAAAACCCCGAAGGAGAGTTTATAAATGTAAGTGAGTCGTTGAAAATTCCACCTCTGACGGATATTAGGGAATTGATTGCAGCCAGTGCTGAGATTGAGAAAAGCGAAGAAGATAATGTGTTGCCCGACAGAAAGTGGATTGTACAACTTGTTCAACCCGGTTCTTCATTGGGCGGTGCAAGACCGAAAGCCAGTGTCATAGATACGGATAAAACGCTATACGTTGCTAAGTTTCCTTCACGTAAGGATGATTACGATGCCGGACTGTGGGAACATTTCAGTCATCTTCTTGCTATAAAAGCGGGTGTAAATGCTGCGAAAACAAAAGTTATTGCCACAGGCGAAAAATATCACACCTTGCTTTCGGAGCGTTTTGACAGAACCCAAGACGGAAAACGGATTCATTTTGCTTCCGCAATGACTTTGTTAGGACTGAATGACGGAGATAATGCGAGTACGGGGCATGGTTATCTGGATATAGTGGATTTTATTATTCAGAACTGTACGGATGTAGAGCGGAATTTGCTGGAACTCTATCGCCGTGTGGCATTCAATATTTGCATTGGCAACAGCGATGACCATTTCCGCAATCACGGTTTTCTTTTGGCAGCAAAAGGATGGACACTCTCTCCTGCATACGACATGAATCCCACTCTGAATGAATATCAAAGTCTGCTTATCTCGTCGACTTCTAACAAAGCTGATTTGAACACTTTACTTGATGCTTATGAAGACTATATGCTTAACCGAAAAACAGCAGAGAAGATTATTTCAGAGGTAATTGAAGCTGTAAAAGGATGGCGAGAATTGGCTGTACGATTGGGCATATCTAAGCGGGATATGGATGTGTTTGCCGGAGTATTGGACGAACGGCATAAGAGGGAATAGCTATCCATATGTTCCAAATTGCCAAACGAAAATGCGCCAAATTTCCAAGTGATATGGAGTTGATTTGCATGTAATTGAGCAATAAGATGCGATTGATGTTGTATATTATGCTGCGCAAACATTATGTTTATGCAGCATAATTTTTTCAAAGGAGAAATTCATTGATAGAATAGATGAAAATACCATATAAGTTTTTTGCATAGCTTTATGTCAACATCATTTATTCCCTCTAAATGATGTTTTTATTGCCTATGTACTTGACTATATGGAAAATTAGATGTAATTTTGTTTGCAATTTAACGAGTATTAATTGAATGATGATGTCGAATAATCAACAAATAGTGATGAATAGAATTAAGGTTGTATTAGTTGAAAGACAGAAAACCAATAGATGGCTGGCTGAGCAAATGGGTAAGTCCGAGAATACAATTTCAAGATGGTGTTCAAATAAATCGCAGCCTTCTATTATGCAATTACAAGAGATTGCCAACTTGTTAGATGTTGATGTTCGTGTATTATTAAAATCACAGAAAGAGTAATTTATAATGTCAAAACGTATTGATTATATAATAGATGATATCAAGGAACAGTATCTTGAAAATGATAATAATATACCTTGGATTATCGGATTTAGCGGAGGTAAGGATAGTACAGTTGTTCTAACTTTGGTATGGAGAGCGTTGCTTGCTATACGAAAGGAGTTGGGAAACATTGCCCTTGCTCGACAAGTGTATGTTGTAAATAATGATACACTTGTTGAGAATCCAATCATCACAGACTATATTGTCGAGGTGATGGATCGAATTCGAGTAGCCGCTATTGAACAGAAATTGCCAATCAACGTTCAAACAACAGTTCCGAAATTAGAGGATAGTTTTTGGATTAGTTTCTTGGGTAAGGGCTACCCTGTACCTAATAACACTTTCAGATGGTGTACTGATAGATTAAAGATTAAGCCTACTACGCAATTTATATTGGATAAGGTGGATGCAATGGGAGAAGCAATTGTACTTATTGGTACACGTCTTACAGAGAGTGCTACTCGTGCCAAGTCTATACGCCGCCACGAAATCAAGGGTAAGCGTCTGACAAAACATCCTCTGAATCCCAATACTTATACATATCCTCCAATTAAGGACCTATATTTAGAGGAGGTTTGGTATATTCTTAATAACGAGCCTTCGCCTTGGGGATATGATAATAAGAAGTTGTTCCAAATTTATGCTGATGCAACAGCTGATGATTATGAGTGTCCAACTGTGATAACTGATAAAACTCAACCATCTTGTGGTCAGAGTCGATTTGGTTGTTGGGTATGTACTGTTGTGAAGGAAGATAAATCAATGAAAGCCCTTATTAACAATGGCAATCAGTGGATGGCTCCTCTATTAAGGTATCGAGATGAGATGGTGGCAGGTCGTAACATATCGGAGAATCGATATGCGACACGCCGAAATGGACAAACCGCACAAGATGCAGATGGACATAATCAGGGTAATTATACTTTTGAGTATCGTTGCAAAATGCTTCGTAAATTATTGGAACTACAGCGAGATATGCAGCAGGTTAAACCACATATGGAGTTGATTTCAAACCAAGAATTAGTTGCAATTCAAATCAATTGGTATCGAGATGGTTTCTTCTCACCTAAAGTAACTGACATTTACAATGAGGTATACAAGCGAAATATGCCTCTTGAAAATATGCAATATCAAGAACGTCTAATTCTTGAAAAGGTTTGTGCAGAACATCCTGAAGATTATCATTTGATTAATGACTTGGTGTCGCTTCAAAAAAGTAAGACTATTTTAATGAACAACAATGGTCTTCAAGGCGATATTGAGAAGCGATTAGATAACTACCTCAATCAACAATAAGATATGTTTATCGAGTCTATAATATTACATAATTACAGAGCGTATAGAGGGCATAACAAAACCTCTTTTAAGCCAGATACAAAGAACATATTTCTTGTGGCTGGCAATAATGGTTTTGGCAAGACGACATTCCTTACATCACTTGTATGGTGTCTATACGGTAAACTAATGGTAGATGTTGATGAGAAGTTTAGGAGAGACATCAACGATGCGCAAGGATATAAGAATTATGCTCGTCAGAGTCTACATAAGGAGTTGGTAAATGCTGTTAACGCATATGAAGTTAGTTTAGAAGAGCGAAAGCAAATTGGAAAGCACGGCTATTCTTCAGAGAGCGAATACATAAAAGAAGATTCTCAGTACTATGTAGAAATCAGTCTAACCGATGTATTTATTCCATCTATACCTTGCCGAACTATAACCATTCGTAGAACCTATGATTATTTTCTTGATATAGAGTCTGTTGAGGTTCTAATTGACGGCCAGGTTAATGAACTAGCCAAAGAGGTCGGTTATGATATCTTTATTAACGACTTTATTCTGTCAAAAGATATCGCAAAATTCTTCTTCTTTGATGCCGAAAAGATTGTTAATCTTGCTGAAGTAAAGTCTATTGATGAGAAGCGTCGCTTGAGTACTGCATATAGTGAGGTTTTGGGTATTAAAAAGTATGAGGACATTAAACGAAACCTTGAAAATCTTCGCCTTAAATTTAGACGAAATGCCGGTTCTACCGTAAGCAAGGCTAAGTTAGACAAGCTTACTGGCAGTGTGACTGATATAGAGGCTAAAATTAAAGCCAAAGAAGCGGAACGCGAAAATGTAGATAGTCAAATCCAACAATACAGAACCGAGTCTGTTCAATTGCAGGAACGATTGATTCGAGAAGGTAATGCAATAAGTGTCGAGGAACTGAAAAAACAGAAAGAGTTGCTTGTTGCACTAAAAGACAAGGATACGAAACTGAAAAACCAATTACGTGATATGTTGGATATAGCACCTTTTGCTATATCTGGAAAATTATTTGCCAATTTGATGAGGCAAGTTGCTGCAGAAAAAGATGTCAAAACGTCTGCGGCAAGTTGTGAGGCAATCAATTCTGCGTTGCAATCTACCCATACTCAAATTACAGACGCTGTAGCCACTTTAAAATTTTCCACTTCACAAAAGCAAGCAATTGAGCATATAATAGCCGAAGTGTTTGCTAAAAATATTCTTGACATAAGCGATGCTACTATTGAGGAAGTCAAGATACTAGTTGATTACACTGATAATGAAGCAAATGAATTCCAAGCATTATTTGACAATATTAGATACTCTTTCAGTGGCATATTCAAGCAATTAGTAAAAGATATTAAAAATAATGCATTGTTCCTAGCCAAGACACAGCGTAAGATTGTGGAGGCTGAATATGATGATGGTAATGCAAATGTCAAAGAGATAAGAATGCGTAAGGCTGAGGTTGATGAATTGTTGGTACAGCTAGATATTCAAACACGCCAATTGTCTGAACAGATTGGAACACTCAATAAAGATATTAAAGTACTAAAGAAACAATTATCTGAGGTTGCGAAAAATGTTAGAGTTGATAAATCTGATAAAGAGAAAGATATTATTGCAGAACGACTCATTGGTGAATTGACTACTTTTTTATTTGAATTGCGAGCAAAACGCAAGTTATCACTGGAGAAGAAGATAATGGCTGGTATTGATGTGTTGATGCATAAAGCTGATTTTATACATAATGTGCGGATTGATTTGCAAGATGATATTATTGAAATTGAACTATTAGATAAGACCGGAGAAATTATTAGCAAAGAAAAGCTATCAAAGGGAGAACAGCAATTATACGCAACTGCAATTCTTAATGCACTTGTTGAGGAATCTGGTATAGAGTTCCCTGTATTTATCGATAGCCCCTTGCAGAAGTTTGACAGCATTCACTCTCGCAATATTATAACAAAGTTCTATCCTAGTGTATCGAAGCAAGTGGTTATTTTCCCGTTGCTCGGCAAAGAGCTGTCGGAAGATGAATATAATGCCTTGCTGCCAAATGTTAATAGAGTTTACGTTATAGAGAATGAGGATGGCTGTTCTTCGTTTAAGAAGATTGTTCCTAATAAACTATTTGAAACATTGTCATAGCTATGTTTACATCAATAAAAACATCAAGGGCTAACAAAGATATTGTTACAGACCTAAGTCGAAAGTTTAATTTGGGTGCAGAGAATATAATTGCTAGAATAGCATTAACATATTCTCTCTCTAAAGATCGTTTGTTGTCTTTGACTGATATTGCAGATTCTCAGGGTAAGGAGTATAGCAAGAATGTTTTATTCGGAAATAACTTGCCATATTACATTGGACTTATTTGTGTAAAATATGGACTTTATAAAACAGATAAAGATATCCCTAAATACATTAAACTGCATATTGATGACGGACTGCAACTAATGAATAAAGAGTTACAAGATAATCCGAATTTAAATGGTTACGATTATCTTATAGATAAAATCACTAATGGATTAGAAGATATAATATGTTAAGAGATGTGCATTTCAAACATAGTTATTCTTCAGGATATGATGAACCTAAGGATTTTTTTACTGAAGCACTGATTGAAAGTTCTACTTTCGATTTAGGTTTGGGATTCTTTTCATCAAGTGGAATAAGAAGTTTAGCATATGGTTTTGCCTTATTCATTGCGAATGGAGGCAAAATGCGTGTTGTCATGAATCATCTTCTTAGCAAAAAAGATAAAGAGGCCATAAAAAATGGTCAAAAGCATTTGGTTGAGAATTTTGAAAATCGCATACTGTCAGATATTAAAAAATTATCAAAAACACTTTCTAAGGAGGATGAACACTTTTTCCATTGTTTGTCATATCTAATTTCAATCAATAGAATTGAATTTATTGCAACTATTTCAACTAAAGGAGGGCTTGGTCACGATAAATATGGAATCTTTACTGATGATGAAGGGAATAAAGTTGCGTTTATAGGTTCTGCAAACTTTTCTCATTCTGCATTGGAGCTTAATAGTGAAACTATCACTGTATTTACATCGCCAGATGATAATAAAAGAATATCAGAATATCAAACCTTGTTTGATAAATCTTGGGAAAATGATACGCCTCATTTAATCCATATACCCATAGATGAGGTCAAAACTTATATTAGTGAGAATTTTCACAAAGAATCATTAAAACAGTTGCTTGGTACTAGCATAGATTTAAGAGAGGATAAATCTATTAATGATTTTTGTAAGCCCTTGTCTCAAAGAGTTCTTGACAAAATAGAATTGAAAGAGCAAGAGCCTCGTTTCCCATTTCCTGAAGAAAGAACCATTCAAATAGATGCGTATAATGCGTGGATAAAGAATGGAAGAAATGGAGTATTTGCTATGGCTACTGGCTCCGGTAAAACTGTAACAGCCTTAAATTGTTTAAGGAAACAATATAAAGAGAATGGTTTTTATAAAGCCATTATTGTAGTTCCTACACAGGCGCTCGCTATTCAATGGCAAAAAGAGGCGGAGGCTTTCAATTTTCAAAATATTATATCTACACATACAGAAAAGGATTGGAAAAATATTTTGAGTAGATATACGACAAGAAGTTTATTGGATCAGTCCAAAAGTATTATCATCATTACAACTTATGCGACATTTAATCGTAAAGATATACAATTATTTCTTCATAAGGGTAAAGGTCTAGATACTTTTATTTATATTGCTGATGAAGCTCATAATATAGGTTCTGCAAGTTCTTTGAAGAATCTACCATATAATATTAAATGGCGTATTGGCTTGTCTGCAACCCCAGAGCGTATATATGATGATTTCGGCTCGGAAAAATTATATGAATTCTTTAATTCTAGAGCACCTGAGTATACATATAGATATACGATGAAGCAAGCAATAGAAGAAAATATTTTATGCCATTATGATTATTTCCCCATTTTTGTTGAATTGACAGGGTTAGAAATGGACGAATATGAAAATATATCTACACAGTTGCGGAAATTTATAGATTCTGATACTGGGAAATATAAACCTGAAGCTGAAAAATTATTATTGAAGCGTAAAAGGATTATACATAAGGCAGAAAACAAAAAAGTGGCTATCTCAAACCTGTTGGAAGACCTAAAACAGAAGCGGAAGTTAGATTATACTTTTGTCTTTGTCCCAGAAGGATATGAACCTGATTACTCAGAAAGAGATTATTACGATATAGACCAAGAGGATGTTCATATCATAGATGAGTATGCTCAAATGTTCAAGAATCAAGGATATAGTTATCATAAATACATTAGTGGACTTGACGATGCTCCCAATATATTGAAAAGTTTTGCAAATGGAGATATTCAGATTTTACTTTCAATGAAATGCTTGGATGAAGGTGTTGATATACCACGTGCAGAACATGCAATCTTTTGTTCAAGTACTGGTAATCCTCGTCAATTTGTTCAACGGCGTGGACGTGTACTAAGAAAAAGCGAAGGAAAGGATAAGGCGAAAATCTGGGATTTGATCGTTACGCCACCAAATGTGATGAATGATTCACGGGGTATAGAACGTAGTATTTTCCTGAGCGAAGTTAAAAGAATTGTAAACTTTGCCGCCCTTGCTGATAATCAAATAGACATTTTATATGGAGATTTGAAAAATTATTGCGAAGCTTTGAGAATAGATTTATTTGAAATGCTTGAAGAAGAAAATAATAACTATAAATAATATACTATGGCTATACAAGACGAAATGTATAAGGCAATTGAGAAGGAAATTGATCAGACAGTCGAATCTGGTACTGAGAAAGTTACTGTGAACTTTGGAAAAGCAAAAGAGGTTGCCAAAATGTTGACTGATCTATCAACTAGTGCTGGAGATGCAGATGCATTAACCAATCAGTATATTGCCAATATTAAAAATATATGTAACTCATAATACGAAAGTTATGATTATCAAAAATATTACTATCGAAAATTTCCAATCTTACCATGAAAGTCAGACTATGGATTTTTCTAATGGCTTGAATCTTATTATAGGTAATGGTGGAAAAGGAAAATCCAAGCTATTTAATGCTTTTTATTGGGTGTTATTCGGTAAGATATATATCACTGGGATTGGTTGGTGTACAACTGATAGTCTGCCACAATCAGCAAAATTTGCAATGCAGCGTTATGAGTTCATCAATAAAAGAGCTTTATTTAATGCACAAGTAAATGATGAAATTACAGCTTCTGTACAGATAGAGATTGAAGATGATAGAGGTGTAAATTATATAATAGAACGTTCTGTCAGTGCATTAAGGCTTGACGAAGATGAGTGGGATTCTGATAATGCATGGCAAGTAAGACCTAATATGTTGAAAGTATCTTTTGATTCCAATACAGGGACAAAGGTACTTAACGATATGATGGCTGAGGATAAAATTAACGAGTTATTCCCAGATGGTATTAGAAACTACATTTGGTTTCAGGGTGAATCACTTGAAAGTCTTATTAATTTTAGGAATAAAGAGACATTAAAAGCAGCCGTAAAACATATTTCTTATTTTCCTTACTATGAGAAACTTTCAGAAATAATCAGCAAGTCCAAATTGAAGATTACTGGAATTGAAAGTCGCAAATTGAAGGAAGTAAATAAGCATAATTCAAGTGTTAAAGGTTTATTGTTTGCCATTGATACATTGAACTACAAGATTGCTAAAGAAGAAGAAAATAAAAAGCAACTTGAGACTAATATTGAAACTATCAAAATAGCTTTAGCTGATGGAGAAACAAAGATCTCAGGACTAGCGAGCTATTCAATGTTGGTAAAGAAATATAAGGATTGCGAAAATGAAATAAACAAATTCTTGACAGAAACGACTCGTATAGATGAATTTCAGAGAGAAAAGCTTCCATCTTTGTGGATTCTTCGTGGAATAGAACCGATGATTCAACAATGTAAAGACATTATTGAGAAGCATAAAGAGGAAGAATACACTGTCCCCGAAAAGAAGTATTTAGATAATCCTAGTCGCTCAAAGTTAGAAGAAATACTTAAGGATAAAAAATGCTTTGTGTGTGGTACTGAATTTACAGAAGAAGATGCTCCATATCATTATATAACAGAAAGATTAAGATTGCAAGAAGAGTATTTAAAGGAGATGGAAGAATATACTAGCAATATGCAACTGTCTAAGCAGTTTAATATGTTTGTTGGTAAGATTCAGGATTATCCAGATTCCTTACTAATATCTTTGTCAAAAATTGACAAGCAGTGGAAAGACAGTGAAGATGAACTGGAAAAATTTATGGCTCAGCGAAGAAGAAAGCAAGAGGAGAAACGCAAGTTAGATGAGCAAATAGAAGAGATAAAGAAGAAGCATGGAGTGGATCCTGTAACCCAAGCAGAAACAGCAGGAATTATCAATTCTACGATACGAGCAAGTAGAAGTAACCTAGAGACTCAACAGAGGAAATTAGAAGCTTCCAAGCAGACTCTTAATAATTTTCGAATTGAATTGCGTACTGCAGAACGAGAACTAGAAAAATTAGGTGTAAAAGATGCGACTGTTGCAAAAGTTCCAGAGACAGAATGGAAGCATATTTCAACATTTCTTGAAGATATATGTAAGAGGGTTCAGGAAAGTGCTAGAAAAGATTTACTTCATAAAATTGAAGAAAGGGCAAACATCTTTTATGCCAAATTTACGGAACATGATAATGGTTATAAGGGTAATGTAAAGATTGGTGAGGATTACTCTATTGAGTTTGATGCTGGTCTTAATACCAGCCATGAGGATAGAAAAAAGATGAGCATCATAAATGCATTATTGTCTTTAAATCAAGAGGCAATGGGTACCTATTATCCATTTATAAGTGATGCCCCAACATCAAGTTTTGACTTAGAAACTACTCATAAATACTTACTTGGTATCAAGGATATATTTGGACAGTCTATAATATTGACTAAAGATGTAGATTTAGAAAGTGATAAATATCTTGATTTGCAAAGTCAAAGTAATGTGTCAAGAATTTATAATTTAGAGAGTAAAATATATAGCGGGGATTCAGATCGTGGTCAACATGAGGTTTCAACGCGAATAACAATCTTAAAATAAGGCTTATATGGAAAATATATTTGAAATTAAATTTTCATTTGAGCAAAATGTTAAGGATAATGTAATCCTTAAATTCTCTAATAAACAAGGTGGTGCCTACAATGTATTTTCATATCATTGGCAATGTTTTGTTTGGGCGGCCGTTGTTGGCTTTATACACAATGAACGTAGGCCTCTGCAATCACCTATTGCTGATAGACCATTTAGTTTGAATACAATGTGTAATGGTGGTGGTGAAAAAGATGCTGAAGCTTTATTGTGTATGTGTATCGCTAAGGTTGGTTCTCTTGACATTATGAAAGAGCCAACAAAAGCAATAGATTTGATAAATGAGTATGCTAATGGAGGTTTTTACTACATAATGAAAATGATGCAAGACCAATCAATCACAAATGATTTGGAGTGGGTTAAACAAGAAATTTTTATGAGGTAAGTTATGGGCAAGAAGTATACCATACTAGAGGCGGCAAAGGAGGTGTTGTTATCTTCCGAGAATCAACTCATGTCTGTTACAGAAATTTATGCAAAGATTATGGAACGATCTTTATACTCATTTCGAGCTCAAGTCCCTATATCTGTTTTAAGAGGAGAACTCAGAAAGCATTCATTAGGAATAGATTTTCCAACTGCATCTTCTAAGAAATATTTCGTATATGATGAATCGAACAGGAAATTCCGAGTCATTGAGGAAAATAAAGGGCGTGTAAAGAGTGTTGCAAAGGAACAGGCCTCTTTACGGACCGTTCGTGAGCTACATCATGAGTATGTAGAAGCATTCCAGCAAAAAATTCTCCGTCAATTGAAAAACCTTAATCCATACGAGTTTGAGAAGTTCTGCATGAATCTTTTGGATGTTTATGGCTTTTCGGACTTGTCAGTCACTCAAAAGAGTAAAGATGGAGGGATTGATGGCTTTGGTAAATTAAAAATAGGCTTGGCACATATGAGTGTTGCATTCCAATGTAAAAGATGGAATGTTGGCTCTGTAAGGAGAAAAGAAATAGATGCATTTAGAGGAGCTATTCAAGGGGAGTATGAGCAAGGAATATTCTTCACCACATCTTCCTTTACCAGAGATGCTATGGCCTGTTCTATTAAACATGGAGCAGTGCCTATAATTCTGATTGATGGCGAAATGATTGTGAAATTTATGATTGAGAAACAATTTGGAATAGAGCATGAGAATCTCCCTATTTATATTAATGCTTTGGACCAAGTGTTGTCATAAGATATAAAGTTATGGATACTAATATTATAGAAGGAAACCCGACTAAAAAATTCTTCATTGAAATGATAACTCGGGATATATCTATCGAAGATGCCATTATTGATTTATTGGACAATTCGATAGATGGTGCAAATCGTATTAATTCTGAAACCTACGATGGATTGTGGATTAATTTAATAATTAATGATAACGAGTTTGTTATTCAGGATAATTGCGGTGGTTTTTCATTGGAAACAGCTCAAAAATATGCTTTTAGGTTTGGACGTCCAGAAGAGGCACCGAAAGTTAACAATACAGTAGGAAGATTTGGTATAGGGATGAAACGTTCTCTATTTAAGATTGGTCGAAATTTTACTGTGGAATCACAATGTAAAAATGACCATTTTAAGGTAGAAGTAAATGTTGATGAATGGAGTAAGAAAACTAAAAAAGTAACAACAGAAGATGGTTTAGAGGCGACTATTGATGATTGGAGTTTTTCATACTCTTTTGTACAAGAGCCTAATGGAAACGATGGTACTATAATTAAAATCTCAAATTTAAATAGTGAAGTTGTTGATTTATTCGCGGACGACAGTTTTCTGAACGATCTTTCTGACGATATTCAAAAACTATTAAATTTTAGTTTGCTGAAAGGAATAAGGATTACTCTTAATGGTAGGGAACTTACAGGAAAGCGTATTGATTTATTGATTTCTGAATATAGTAAGCCGTATTATGCAGATGGTGTGATTGAAGATGTAAATTATCGTATTATTGCAGGATTGGGAGGTATTGGAGAACCTAAAAATTCAGGATGGTATATATACTGTAACAATCGCTTAGTTCTTGAAGCTGATACTTCTAACATAACAGGCTGGGGAGTCCACCCAATACCGCAGTGGCATATAAATTATGTAATGTTTCGAGGAATATTGTTTTTAGATTCGGAGGAGACATTAAATCTACCTTTAACCACAACTAAAAAGGGAGTTGATGCAACCTCAGAAGTTTATAAGGCTCTTTTACCTATAATGAAGAATGCTATGATTAAGGTATTTGAGTTTTTGAAAAAAATACCCAAAATGGGCGATGAAGCTAATGATTATAGACAAACTCTATGTGAGACTTTTGATAAAATTTCAGCTGTAGAGCTGAAGGTGTATGACTTTACAGATCATCCTCAAAAGCAATTTTATGCGCCAGAATTGGATATGGATATTATTTCTAGAAAAAAGCAATATGTTCGAATAGCATATGATGCAAACAAAGATTTGGCGGAATTGGCAAAAGAGCATGCAGAGGCTAAAAACTATAAGGAATTGGGGAATACTACCTTTGAGTATTATCTAAAAATGGAAGCTATTAAAAATGAAGAGTCCAACTGTTCTGAATTATGAAATACGACCTTGCAAATTTGCTGAAAGACGAATGCTCTTAGCATCTTTTGCTCGTATTATTGGAGTGTTCAAGCAACAATATCAATATGTAGGATTTGGTGGTCTATCTTTTACAGACTTTAAGTTATTCCATCGTGAATTACATATTAATACGATGTATAGTATTGAAGAGAAGTATTGTAAACCAAAATTGGAATTCAACAAACCATATTCGTGTATTTCAATTTTGCAAGGACACTCATCTGACATGCTCTCATCAATAGATCTAAGTAAACCTAGTATTGTTTGGTTAGATTATGACAATGTGCTATCGATGGACATATTTACAGATTTAGAGTTAGTTCTACATGCAATACCTAGAGGGAGTATATATATAATGTCTTGCAATCGGCAATTACGAAAAGATAAAGAAACACCATATTCCAATGAAGAATTAAGAGAATTATATGGTAATTTGGTACCTTTTGATATCCAAGAAGGCTGTTGCACAGATGTAAATTCTTCCCACACAATAAAGAGAATGTTAGAAAATCATTCAAATAAGATATTGAAGGATAGAAATAAATTAGGAGAAAATTTGATGTATAAATCCTTGTATAATATCAGATACGGTGAGTATCGAGGTGCTAGAATGTTTACATGCGGTGGAATTGTGCTAGATAAAAATGATCAAGATTTAAATTTAAATCTTGAGGATCTTGATTATATATCCACTGTAGAACCATATGAAATTGAGATTCCTAATTTAACATATAGAGAAGCTAGTTATTTAAATCAGGTCTTAAATATACAAGACAAGGAATCTGATTTAGTTCAAAAAGGAATTATATCTTCAGAAGATGTTAGTAAATATAAGAAGATTTATAGATTTATTCCTAATTTTTATGATGTAAGGATGTAACTATGTATTAATAACTATGAATACCTATAAAACATAAGTACATGCCAAACGAAATACAATTCATATTATACAATCTTCCAGAAGAGGAAGGCAAGGTGCAGGTAATCATCAGGGATGAAACTCTTTGGTGTACACAAAAGGCGATGGCTCAACTTTTTGGTGTGGATAGAACTGTCGTTTCCAAGCATCTCAAAAATATATTCGAGTCATCTGAGTTACAGCAGGATTCAGTATGTGCAAAATTTGCACATACTGCCGAAGATGGCAAAATATATAACACGCAGTTTTACAACCTTGATGCTGTTATCTCGGTTGGTTATCGTGTAAATTCGCTCCAAGCCACTCGCTTTCGTCAATGGGCAACTAAAATCTTGAATGAATACATTAAAAAGGGATTTGTTCTCGATGATGACCGGTTGAAGCAGGGCGAGGCTGTGTTTGGGCAGGATTACTTTCAAGAACTGCTTGAACGGATACGCTCCATCCGTGCCAGTGAACGTAGGATTTGGCAGAAGATTACAGATATATATGCCGAGTGTAGCATTGACTATGACAAAAACTCGCCAACAACCCACGATTTCTATGCGATGATTCAAAATCGGTTTCACTATGCAATTATAGGGCAAACTGCTGCAGAAATTGTGTATCACAATGCGGATCATACCAAAGAACACATGGGGTTGACTACTTGGAAGAACTCTCCCAATGGGCGTATCTTGAAGTCTGATGTTACTGTGGCCAAAAACTATCTGCAAGAAAAGGAAATAAAGGAATTGGAACTTGCTGTATCTGCATTCTTCGACTATATTGAGAATCTTATCAGGCGTCGGAATACATTCAATATGGAGCAATTCTCTGGTAGCGTAAACAAGTTCCTTTCATTTATGGATTATCAGATTTTGCCAGATAAGGGGTGCATTTCTGCGGCTCAGGCAAAAGCCAAGGCAGAACAGGAGTATGATATTTTTAATCGAACTCAATTTATTGATTCTGATTTTGATAAGCAAATTAGAGGGGTATTGGAGCAAGGGGAGTAAGTAGCAGTTGCTGATATAATGTAAAATAAAGTCTCAACCGATAATCGCTTATTCGGTTGAGACATTTTTATTTATCTAGAATTTTCGACACAACTATCGCCATGACAATTCCTATAACGGCAATAAGTGCACAACAGGCAACCGCTTTCCAAATCAGACTTGAATGTAATATCTCGGCATTTGCAACAATTATGCTGACGAAAAAAGAAGATAGAGCAACCAGCATGATGATCAAGATATAGAATGCTGTGTATGGCATTGAAATATATCTGTTAGCCTTGCGGATTTTTCGTTCAGTTTCATTACATTTGTCTTGAATCTGTTGAAGGAACTTGTCAAGGACAGTTTGTCCGAATTTTTCGGCTTGCTCCTGCGTATTTTTGGTAATAGTCAATCTATACTCCTGTAAAAATTGGAGTGAATTTACCAGATTTACACTCATTTCATGCACATTGTCATTCAGGCTGGCAAGTTCTTTTATATTCAGGTTGAGCAGTCGATTTTCTTCCTCCAGATATTCATTCTTGGGATTGGGCTTTATGGCTTCCGCTTCATTCATTGCTGCGGTGAAATCGAATTTCTTTTTCATGTAGCTATCGTTTTAATCCAATTTTCGGTTTCTTTCCCAATTGGCGACCGGCAGCACGGGCACATCTGCGGGCCCATTGCAAATCGTCTTCGTCCTTATCTCTCCAAGGCAAATCGCTTTGCGAACCTCCGCCACCGCCTCCGGTGGCAACGTTGGGTGTTTCAAGCAGTCCGACAAAGATAGCTACCGCCATATCAGTCAGTTCCCGACTGTTGGCGATATACCTGTAATCAAATTCTTCATTGAAACAGTCAAGCACTTTTTCAGGAATATAGAAATGGTGTCCTTTATCTTCCTGCTTGAGTGTATAAGGGAGTGTATCGGGATGATAAGTCTTATATCTGCCATAATCGGCGGATGCTGACGGTTTGAAGTTTTGCTCTGTTTGAGACCCCTTAAACGGAGTGTTCAAAGTGCTAACCTGCGGCTTATAATGCAGTTTCTCCCATGTTTTAGGCAGTTTCGAGATCATCAGGTTTCTGCCAACTCCCAGTTCAGAAGCCTTGTATTTGGTGTTTCCATTCACGAGCGCATAGCCTCGGAGAATACCGTTTCCGTCTTCTCTTTCATGTACCGTGTAACCTTTCCGTATAAGAGCATTTTTGTACGCTTCCCATGACCACGATTGCATTGATTTCAGCGCATCCATGCAGTCACGGTTCACTTGGTGGATATGGGAATTTCTGACTTGCGCCGCCGTCGTCCAGCCACGTTTTTTTGCCACACGTTCGGCAGCACGTTGCGCACGGAGATGAATGTTGTGGTCGTTGTTGATGTTACCGTCTTCATCCATGCGACAGACGGCAGCATGGAGATGGGGAACTCCGCCTTCGGATTCCGTATGCAGCCAAACGGTGTATTTGCTGTTGGCCAAATGGGTCGGACAAGAGCGGACTTTTTCGTCCTTGCCGGTAATCACTTGTTTGTCAAACTCCGCAACGAAATCCTGCCAGAGCTGTTGCCACTCTTCTGTGTCAAAGAATCGGGTATGTTCTGCGGATGGGCTTAACTCAATTCTGATGACCGAGTTCTTTATCGGTCGGAAGCGGGATAAGGTCAGCTGCATGGAGTTCCATATCCCCATAGTGTCCGGTTGCGACGGCAGCAGATTGTCCGATATCCGATGGATTTTCTCCGGGTGCTTTTTGTGCTGTGATTCGCCGGTAATGTAACGGATGGCGTTTATGCCGTGCGATATTGCTTTCGCTTTTGCAATCATATTTCTTCGGATGTATCGTTGGACGGAATCTTATTCGACTCTTTTACGGCATTCAGGAACTGGCAGACGCTTTCGGCTACCTTGCCAAGTTCTTTGAGCCAGCCGACCATGAACGGAATCTGATTGAACATTGCCACGCGCTGCGTTGTGGACATGCCGTGAAGTGCGGAGGTGTATTTTACAAGGTCGGACCGGCAGTCATCCAGATGCTGCAACAGTGCCGCTTCCTCCTTCGTAAGTCTTGTTTTGGGATGATAATCGTATGCCCGGGCAAGCAGGTAGTCGCTTACCGTCATACCGCATTGTGCTGCCTGTGATTTTATATACTCCTTTTGACTGGGAGTGACTTTCGCTCCGATGAAGACGCTTCTTGTCTTGCCGGAGGTCGTCGATGAATTTTCCATATCTTCTTTCATGTGAATCGTTTTTATAATGGTGAATAGGTGCGAGCTTGCGAGTACCGCACCGGCGAAGTATCTGAGCAGGCAAGAGCGCCAATGTACAACCGCAACGCAGTGAGGTTATACCTTGGCATATCTTGTAACAGATACCTGTTGATGCTTCCTGACAAGCCATATCGGGTGTACAATAGAATCGGCAGACGGACTGAAAAGGGCAACCGATATATTCCTCTAAAAGAGGGGAGAGAATGAATATCTCATGCTGCACTCTCGATTACTTTGCTTTATTGCTATATGTACGCCCCGACAATAAAGTAAAGTTCACGGTATGTAATAATTGCAAACTGCGGCGTTATTTTCGGAGTTCGGACTTAGTCATTTACCGAAGTAAACTCCTGTCGTCCTCATCCTCAAAGCCTTGCATTTTATCAATTATTACACACCTCGATTAATAATGGTAGTCCGGGTTGAAATGATACTCCTTGCCGTCCTTTATCACCATCCGTTTGTTGCCCAGAAAGGTGGCGACTTTGACCGCCTTGTTGTGACCGAGTTTTACGCCCTGCAATCCGTATCCTTTTTTCAGCCGCTCCAGATAGTCGTCGTAACTGCCGATATTGCCATCGGCAAAAACGGCATCCAACGCAGCCCGATGTACACTCTCCGAAATCTCCTTGTACGGATCGAACGGTTCTTTGACTGGTCGGCCGACAACCTTTGCTTTGGGCAAGTAGGATGCTACCAGTTCGGGCAAAGCATCTTCGTTGATGCGGAAAGCGAACGGTTCAAATTCCCGGTCACGGATATGTACGGCTTCAATCACGCTTATGGCCTTATCATCTTTGTCCACTTCGACCTGCATGATGGTTTCCGCCTTGTTGTTGAGTTCCGTGCCGATGTGTCCGCGTGCGTTTTCATCATTCTTGTTTTGGTGGAGGATGGTGTGGATATGGATCTGCCTGTCATCCGTCCACTGCATGAGTTTTGAAATAATATCGGTGGATTCACCGGGCGAATTGATATCATAAAGGAAATCCCGAATGCCATCTATGACTACCAATCCCAAATCGGGAATTGTGCCAATGGCATGTTCGACTATCGCCAAGCGCATTTTAGGGGAATACTTACGCAAAGCCAGCATAACCAGATTGTCCGGCTCTTTGTCTTCCGGGAAGTCTGCCAAACGTAAAATGCGCTTTAGCACGTTCTGACAATGATACCGCCCTTGTTCCGTGTCAATATATAACACCTTTCGTTTGTCCTCGGGGAATATAGACCGATAATGAAGAATGGTGCCGTTGGTCAATGCCGATGCGACAATGGCTGAGACATTGAACGTTTTCTTGCTTTTAGCCTTTCCGATGGAAGCACTGAAGTTGCCCAATGTTCCGATTGTGGCATCATTTACCATTAGCACCACAGGAGAGTGCTCGTATGCACTTGTTACGCTCACGGCAGACTCTTCCATGCATATTGCCAGTTCCTCAGCAGCTGGCGCATTGATATTCGTCTTTTCCATAGCCTACCAGTTTTTAGAGTTCGGTTTACGGCGATGGGAAGCGAGCATGGCTTCATTCTCGTCCTCGAAGCTTTGCGGAGCCGGAACCTTTCGTGCAGATTCCAGCCATTTGTCCAATTCATCCCGATAGATGTAGAGATGCTTGCCTTGCTTTATAACCGGAATGTCATCCTTCTTTACCTTGTAATAAAAGGTCGATAACGGCATTTTCAGATAAGCGCAAGCCTCCTGCACGGTCATCGGAACGTGCGTATTCTCTTTGGCTTCGTTCTGCCGGGAAAGTTTCTCCGTCAGAAGATTTTCCATACTTGCGATTCGGTCGCACAGTTCTCCCACCACAGTCGGCAGGTCATTGAAAGTCAGTTGCTCTTTTTCCATATTAAAACTCTTTTAATCGTTCAACATGTTGCGAACCAACTCAATGAAGCCTTGCAGAACAATACAGACCGGATTAATTATTTCGTCTGCATACGTTTTTTATTGTGAATCATCATTGTCTGCATCCAGATGGAAGCGAAAATCTTCCTTGTCGGGCACATCGATAGGAATCTGACTTGTAATAGTATCCCGTAAATTAAGTCTGAGATATTCAAGAGTGGCATTTACGAGTTCATGTGGAAACGAAGCCTTTATAAATTCCGCTCTTTTTACCAAAGGCACATTCAAGCGTTCTCCGACATTCCATGCCAGATGGCGTAGCCCCGGCGACCTCAGCGGATTGTCTATATTGGAGCGAAGCGGCTTGTATAAGTCGGGGCTATCGCAAGCCATATATTCTATATTGGCAATCAAGGTGGCGATAGCTTCTTTAGAGAGGTAAGGGGCGGTTTTGATTGTCACATATTCCCGAATGGCATCCATGATTTTTACCTGCCTTTCGGTCTCCTTCTTTTTGAAGTTCTCCAACATCGCATCATAATTGTCTAAAACTGACGGCTGCTCAATAACTTGAATTTCAGTTGCACAATCGGTCTTTATCTCGGTAGCTGCTTCAAGAACGATTGGAGATGACCAAATGGAAGAAAAATGGATTGGATTCTTCGTCAGTTGTTTATAGAAAAATCGTTGTAACAGGCCGCATGATAAAATTATTATCCCTAATCCGAGTATGATGGGAACCATTACCTTTGTTATGCTGATTCCGTGACAAACGTAAAGATAAGTGCTTATCGTTGCGTAGGAAACTACCAGCAATGCAAGCACGAAACTTATCCTTTGAGTACGAATTTGAGTCTTATTTGCCATATACCGTGAGTGTTTGGAATGATTATGCGGCAAAGTTATGTGCCGTATTCCAGACACTTATAATTGGCGATAACAAATCGTTCAATTTTGATGAAAAATAACGGATATAGTATGATTTTGGACTGAAAATCATACTATATCCGTGTAAATGGAGGCAAAAACCGTTGTCAGCCTTTCCTTATCAAAGTGATTTTATTGCTGGCTTCACGCTTGTTGCTGTCCACGACTTTCATGTAACGCATCGTGGTGGTAATGCTTTTGTGCGCCATTATGCTTTGTATGGTACGGACGTCTGTACCGGCAGCACCCTGAAGGGTTGCGAATGTTCTCCGATACGAATGGAATGTGATGTTCTTGGTAATTCCGGCAGAACGAATCCACTCTTTCATGGGTGCTTGTGTCCAACTGCGCATAAGCCCCTTGAACACCAGACCTTTCTTTTCGGAACTGTATCCTATCAGTCCCAATGCCTCCTCGCTGATGGGAATGATGTCCTCCGCTTTGTTCTTCTGCGTAATGATATGTACGCATTTCCCTCCGGCAGAATAGTCCACGATGTCTTCCCAACATAGGACGAGAATATCACTAATACGTAAGCTGGTCATGCAGGAAAACAGCGATGCGATTTTCACGATGGGCTTTTTGCACGGTGTTTCAGCTAACTGGTACAACTCCTCGACGGACAAGGCCTCTTTCATGGTGTCTTCTGTCTCAATCTTCTCCAGGAAGTCATTGACATTGGTCTTTATCATCCCGTTGCGATAGAGTATTTTCAGGAATCCCCTGAACGTAGACCAGTATCCCGATGCGGAGTTTCGCGTGATACGTCCGTTGCGCCTTAGTTTCTTGGCATTCAGCAGATATTCCCGGAACTTGTTGCAGAGGTCGATGTCAATCTCCTCAAAGGTGCATTTGCCATGTACGAAGTTGCTGAAATGGAGATAGACGAACCCCCATTTCTGGTCGTGTTTGCGGAGTTGCTTGCGGTAGTACTCCAAGAAATCCGCTTTGAGTTTGTACTTGTCGAAGAAGTCGTACCGTTCATTGACGACAGATTCAAATCTTCGGCAACGGATAGCCTCGGCCTTTTCGGTCATTGCCTCGTTGAAGTTCTGTTCCCGTTTGTTTCTCGGATTGGCATAGATATAAATGCCCAGCGATTCATGACGGATAACTTTCATCGTTTCCTTGTCCCGATACCCCGGATAATAATCCAGATAAAAAGACATCATCCTGCCTTTTAGCGGACGTGTCCTTAATGTTACAGTTTTGCATTCATGCATAGTGGTATATTTTTGATTATTACTAATTCGCTGGCAAATCACTGTAATGTAACCATGCAGACCACCTTCAGTGAAGATTAATTTTGTAATAATTTACGGTAGCCTATAATCAGGTCACTTACGGACACCCATCACCCGGTCGAACTCGACTTTCAAGAACCTGACGAACCGTCCGTTCTTCTCACGGTTGATCTGGTGGAATTGCAGAATCCCATAAACCGAATCACGGGACAGCTTGAACTTCTCCATCGCCTCCTTGACGGTGTAGTATTCCGCCTTGCTCTCCTGTTCCGATGTCTTTGACAGGTCGAAATGCAGTTTGGAGTAGTAGATCTGCCCGTGTTCTTTTTTGGATGGAATATTATTCCGGTACACCTGCGAACGGATGGCGACACGTGTCATTCCGTATTTCTCTTGAATCTCTTCCGGCGTATACCATTCGGTCAGGTCGGAATCCACCTCGTATTTGGCAAAGGCAGCGTCGATATGCTTCTTGCTGTAATAGTTGAACTGGCGGATTTTCACCTTAGGCACTTTGTGTTGCCGTGTATAAGTCCATACCCATTTGGCGTTGACCTTGTATTTCTCGGCAATCTCTTCGGCAGTATAATATTCGGAGATGTCGAAATCTTCTTTGGGCATGATACGTTCATAAGGTTTGGTTTTCATCATCAACTCGATATCCGCACGACGGATAAGCGACTTCTTGCCGCTGATTCTTGAAGCACGAAGTTTGGATTCCTTTACTAGTTTATAAATGTATTGCCGGGTGACACCCATCAGCTTTGCTGCTTGGACAAAAGAGAAGAAATCCTGTCCCTCGGCGGCTTGGCGAGGTTGCAGTAATTCTTGCGACCGTTTCAACTGCCGCTTGCGTTCCCGAATCCGCTCCTTGTAGCCAAGATTGGAACACTGGTGGCTACAATAGCAGGTCGTCGTCTTTTGAGCTATAAATGGCTTTCCGCACCATTGACAAATCTTTCTTACTTCCATTTTCCTCCTTTACATTGGGGCTAATTTCGCCTTATTTCTCCCGGATTTTGTCAACACATGTAAACCACTGTCAACACACGTCAACTAATGCGTCGCTGTGACATTCGGGCTAACCGTGAATTTCCGTCGCGGTAGAAATAGGATAGAAAAATATGGATAAAATCCGTTACCTCCAAATACGGACTGGAAAGTGTTAAAATATAAAAGTCGCTGAAATACAGCGACTTTATTCTAAATGGTTATGGTTGCTTACGGCTGTTTCCAAGCCGTCACTTGCCGATGCAGAACTTCGAGAATATGGTTTTGAGGACCTCTTCCGGGACGATGTCCTGCCCGGTGACGCCGCTCAGATGGCGGATGACCTGACGGATCTCTTCGCTCAGCAGGTCGGTCGGAAGGTTGTCGCGCAGGCCGTCGAGGGCGGCACTCAGGGCTTCGGACGCCGACGTCAGGGCTTCGTAATGGCGGCTGTTGGAGATGACCGTGCCGCCGTGGTAGAGCGCTTCCGTATCGACCGCGTCGCGCAGGGTCCGGCGCAGGTCGTCGATGCCGTCGCCGTTGCGTGCCGAGATGCCGACGGCGCCTTCGGGAAGTGCGAATCGGGGCGTTTTGTCGATTTTGTTGTATACCGTCAGCAGCGTTTGGTCGGGACGGAGCGGAAAGTCCGGGCTTTGGGTGTCGGCGGCCGAATCGGCGCTCGGAACCGCAGGAGCGGATTTCCGGATCGTTTGTCCGGATGAAGGGCTTCTGCCGGATACGGGTACGGCGGGCTGCGATGCGTCGATCAGGCGGATGATGATCTGCGCCCGTTCGATGCTCGACATGGTGCGGGCGATTCCCATCTGTTCGAGGGTGTCGTTCGTGCTGCGGATGCCGGCCGTGTCGAGGAACCGGAAAACGACGCCGTCGATATTGGCGCGCTCTTCGATGACGTCGCGCGTCGTGCCGGCGATGTCCGAGACCATGGCCCGTTCCTCGTTGAGCAGGCGGTTGAGCAAGGTGCTTTTTCCGACGTTCGGCGCTCCGACGATGGCTACGGCGACTCCCTCCTTGATGGCATTGCCGAGCGAAAACGAGCTGCGCAGGGCGTCTATCCGCTCCTTGATCTGCCGCATGGTGTCACGCAGCTGGGTGCGGTCGGCGAATTCGACCTCTTCTTCCGAGAAGTCGAGTTCGAGTTCCAGCAGCGAGGTGAGGTGCAGCAGTTTCTCGCGCAGGGTGTCGAATGCTTCGGAATAACCCCCGCGCATCTGGTTGGCGGCGAGCGCATGCGACGCCCGCGAGGACGAGGCGATGATGTCGGCCACGGCTTCGGCCTGCGAGAGGTCGAGTTTGCCCGCAAGATAGGCCCGGATGGTGAATTCGCCCGGTTGGGCCATGCGTGCGCCGGCGGCGGTCAGCAGGCGCAGCGTTTCGGAAACGATGTACTGCGAACCGTGGCACGAGATTTCGGCGGCGTCTTCGCCCGTATAGGAACGGGGCGCCCGGAATACCGTGACCAGCACGTCGTCGAGTGTTCGCCCGTCGGCCATGATATGGCCGTAATGAACCGTATAGCCCCCGGCATCGGCCAGCGGCGCGCTTCCCCGGAAAATACGGTCGCAGATCGTCAGCGCGTCGCTGCCGCTTACGCGGATGACGGCGAGCGCCCCTCCTGCGGCGGTGGCCGGAGCTGCAATGGTATCGTGGTCGCAGATCATCTTACCTTCCTTCGATGCGGAGCCGTTGTCCGATGCGGAGTTTGTGGGCGCTCTTGATGTTGTTCCAGCGCATGAGCTGCGCCGTGGTCACCCGGTAGCGGCGGGCGATGGCGCCCAGCGTGTCGCCCTTCTTGACGGTATAGACTGTTCCGGAACGTTCCTGACGCTTTTTGTCGAGGTTCGCCGGGTTGATGTATTCCTTGAGGTACAGCGAGTCTTTGGCCAGAATAGCAGGCTCGTTGGCGACGTACTGCGTCAGGCTGCGCTGCGGAAGCACCAGCGTATAGGGTTTGGTCGTGGCCGGGATGATGTCGAGTTTGTACTGCGGGTTGAGCTGGCGCAGGGTTTCGATCGGCACGTCGATTGTCGAGGCGATCTGCTGGAGGTGCATGATTCGGTCGATGCGGACAGTGTCGGTGGCCAGCGGAATCGGGGCTTCGGTGAGTTCGATGCCGTGCTGGCGGTGGTAGGCGTAGGCATACGACGCTCCGATGAAGGCGGGGACGTAGCCGCGCGTTTCGCGGGGCAGGTAGTCGTAGATGTCCCAGAAGGTGCGGCTCTTCTCGCCTGCGCGGGCCAGCGCCTTATTGACGTTGCCCGGACCGCAGTTGTAGGCGGCGATGGCCAGCGACCAGTCTTTGTAGATAGCGTAAAGGTCTTTGAGGTAATGGCAGGCGGCCTGCGTCGAACGGACCGGGTCGCGGCGTTCGTCGACCAGCGAATTGACCTCAAGTCCGTAGCTTTTGCCCGTCGAGGGCATGAACTGCCACAGTCCTACGGCGCCCATGGGTGATACGGCCGTGACGGAGAGCGCCGATTCGATGATCGGCAGGGCCCGCAGCTCGATGGGAAGCCCCTCTTTGAGCAGCTCGTCCTCGATCAGCGGGAAATAGTACTGCGACATGCCCAGAATCCGGCTGATCGTGCCGTAGCGGGAGTCGGTGTAACGGTTGATGTAGCCCCGGACGATGCTGTTGTAGGGGAGCTGGATGGGCGATGCGAGGTCGCGCAGACGCCGGGTATAGACCGAGTCGGGAACAGCGCCGGTCTGTGTACTGTCCACCAGAATATAGTTGTCGAAGAACTCCCTGAACGAGTCGCAGCACTGCCTTTCGCGCCATACGGCGACCAACGAATCGGCCTGCGCGGCCGTCAGTCCCAGCGTCATGTCGTTATCCGGGAGCGGTGCGGGTGCCGGCGCGGTAGGTTCGGTTTTGCGCTCGGTGTGTGCGGGCTTTGCGGCCGGAGGAACGGGGGCCGGCACGGGTTCTGCGACGGCTTCGGTCCGGGCTTTTTTCTTCTCTTTCTTGCGGGGTTTGCGGTCGAGGCCCGATGCGGGCGCAGCGACGGCCATCAGCAGCACTATGGTCAGGAGGATTCTCATCGGTTAGAATTTGAAACTCAGGTTGAACCCGAATACCGCACGGTTGCCGCCGGCGGAGGGAACGTATGTATAATCGACCAGCGGTTCGAGATTCATCGACAGGTCGTCGGAGACGTCGTAGTCCTTCAGGTGAGCGTCCACATGGGCGTCCACGATCTGAAGGACGTACAGTCCGGCCGAGATGATGATGCAGAGGTCGCGGTTGCGGCGGTAGTTGTTGCGCAGGTTGCGGATGAAGTCCGCCGAGTAGCGGCCGTGGAATTCGTCGGTCGGGCCGTCGGGGTAGGC
>OGPN01000313.1_pt1 | contig 34620 bp, 29 predicted proteins | sample 1552941 | NCBI WGS metagenome assembly OGPN01 (sample SAMEA2580220, study PRJEB22360) | human gut metagenome | biome: human gut; feature: human-associated habitat; material: faeces | place: Denmark | collected 2008/2010
CCCGCCATGGAACTGATTGGGCGGGAGTGGATTTTCCCGGATCAGGTCGGTAAGGCTCCAATAGCAGAAGGAATCCAGCCTGTCATAATTTTTCAGCAGATTTTTCATAATATAACAGGTCTTGAAACTGGTATCACTGATCAGATTGCGGTGTGACATGGTGAAATTCCATTCAGTCATATAAACCGGTTTATCCTGGACACCCAGTGTTTTAAAAATCTTTTTGATTCCGCCGATGAAAAGGCTGAAGTCATCGGTGGCCTTCGGGAAACAGGAGGCTGTAGCTTTGGTAAGGAAAAAATCATCACTGGAGGTTGGAAGGATGATATCTGCATAATAATGAATATTCATAAAGTCCGGCATACAGCTTTGTTCCCTGCACCAGCCTATAAAGCGGTAGATCCAGTCTGCATTTCCAAGGTTTTCGATATACAACATGGAGGGACTGCCGAACTGGATTTCCGGGCAGAGGCGTTTCACGGTGTCATAGGTATGCTTATAAAATCGGAAAAATAAAGCATCATCTCCAAATCCAAACATCTTCTTAGAGGTAACAGGCTCATTCCACACAGTAAAAGGCCATTGCTTCACTTCCTCCAGCGTGTAACGGCTGATAAGGTGCCGGGTAAAATCGTCGATTAAAGAATCCCATTCTTTCATATCAGCTGGCGGACTGGTGATAAAAGGACAGTAACAAATGGTTTTGTCAGGATCGGCGGCAAGCTCCTTTGGCATGAAGGAAAGCTGAATCAAGGGTTTCAGTCCGATGGAAAGCAGGAAATCCAGAACCTGGTCAACCAGAGTATAGGTAAAACGGAGCTCCTGCCCTACACGGCTTACTACCATCATGTCATCGGAAAGAATCCCGTGAAATTTTACATACTTAAAACCAACGTTCTTTTGCAGATCTATGAGCATTTCCTGGATATTCCGATCCAGCAGTTCCGCTGCACGTCCCACACTGGTAAAGGTTTTGAAGGTATGGTGAAGGTGCGAGATTGATTCTGTAACCCGGATATCTGAGACCGAAATCTCTTTATGTACAGCAGAAGGCATAGAGTGGGCAGACAGATCGTTGGTTGACAGATATCTGGTAAGCTTCTGCAGGTAGTTACTTGGCTCAAGAAGCAGATAATTAATATCGCTGCCCGCAGTTTTTGCTGTCGGATTCTGAGCCTTCTGTTTCCGGAAAGCACTTGGCAGCATCTGGTATTGTTTTTTAAAGGTTCGGATAAAAGCATGGGATTCTGTAAAGCCATTTCGCATGGCAATGGTTTCTATGGAATCTTTTGTTGAGATCAGATCACTTACAGCGTGCTCCAGTTTTATACTGTTGTAATACTGGGTAAACTTGACTCCCATATATTTGTCGAAAAACTGGGAAAGGTAAGGCACAGAAAGGTTTTCCATGGCTGCAAGGTCACTGAGGGAAAAGTTTTCCGCATAATGCTCATTAATATAATTGATGATACGGGTAAGACGCTCCATGTATTTCTGCTGCTTCTGCAAGGTTTCAGAGGCATTGGACTTAAAGTTCTCCAGAAGCTGGGAAACCAGATAGTAGCTGAGTGAATAATTCAGGTAGTCGGTTCCGTCAGAGTGATAGGAGTTTGCCTGGATCAGGGAAGCTATGGCGAAGCGGATATTGGCATATCGCTTGAAATCAGGGTTGGTGGCGCTGTTGCAGTCAAAAATAATAGAAGTTAGGTCTGACTGAAACTGGTTGAACAGGGAGAGCTTGATCTGAACTGCGATCATGACTGCCCCTGTTTCAGAATATATTTCGTGAATGCTGTTAGAGTTAATGAGGATCACGTCCTCATCCTTCAGTTTCCAGGTATTTCCGTCTACGGTGATAATGATATTTCCCTCCAACACCATCAGCAGTTCCAGGCTGGAGTGCCAGTGTTTGGTAACGGAGCCAAGCTTGTGGATAAATATTTTCAGAGGGATATGTGAACCGAATTCAATGATTTCGTGACGCTCGTCTAACATGGGAATCTCCTTTTTTATTTATTGATGCTACGGATTGTTTTGCAGCTATGCTGTTCCAAAGTTCAAAAGCTTTATCGTGCAAGCACGAACAGCTTTTTGACCTTTGGACCCTGGCATTATAATTATTATGATATACGTAATTTGAAATGTAAATAAAAAAATGTACATTTTTTAACCTGAAAAATTAAAATCCATGTATTATTGAAGAAAATTTATGATTTTATGAAAAAATGTACTATCCAATATGAAAAAGTAGCCTTGAAGCAGTCTCTTTCAAAAAGGTACAATATAACCATGAAAGGAAACAGACCAAGGAATGGAAATTTCGGAGGAAACTATGGAAAAAGAATTACTGATTGAAGTAAAAAATATGACCAAGTTTTTCGGACCGACCCAGGCTCTGAAAGGAGTAAACCTGAAGTTCTACCGCGGAGAGATTCGTGGACTAATCGGGGAGAACGGAAGCGGAAAGTCTACAGTTACTTCAATTATTGCAGGAATGCAGGCTGCCAGCGGCGGTGAAATGATTTACAAAGGACAAAGCTGGAAACCTGGCAATATGGTGGAAGCCCAGAAGGCCGGAATCAGCATGGTACTTCAGGAAGCAAACACCATACCGGATTGTACAGTGGCAGAGAACCTGCTGGCTGGACGGTTTGATGAATTTTCAAAATTTGGATTTGTGAGCATGAAAAAAGCAAATGAAGAGGCAGAGAGAATGCTTCAGAAATTTGGCATCACAAATATTCATGTGAAGGACAGCATTAACAAGCTTACATTCGAGGACAGAAAGCTGATCGAAATTGTCCGCTGCGTATCCGATGAAACAGAGGTTTTCGTGGTGGATGAAACAACAACAGCACTTTCCTTGGAGGGACGCCAGATTCTGTATAAGCTGATTCATGAGATGAAAGACAGAGGAAAATCTGTAATCTTCATTTCCCATGATATGGATGAAATCCTGGAGCAGTGTACAGACCTGACTGTTTTACGAGATGGAAACATCATCGGTCATCTGAACCGGAAAGAAATGGACGCACCGAATGCGGTACAGAGAATCAGGTACATGATGGTCGGAAGGGAAATCGGAGAGGCCTATTACCGTGAAGATTATGATACCAGCCACAGCGATGCGGTTGCGCTGGAACTGAAGAATATTTCTTTTGGTCCAATTAAGAATTTTTCCCTTACCTTACATAAAGGTGAAATCATCGGTTTCGGCGGCTTATCCGGATGCGGAATGCATGAGGTAGGCCGGGCGGCTTTCGGACTTGAGAAACTGGAATCCGGAAGTGTGGTGCGAAATGGAAAAGAGATTAAGACCTGTTTACAGGCAATCGAATCTGGAATTGGTTATATTTCCAAAAACCGTGATAAAGAGGCTCTGATCCTGGAGGGTTCCATCCAGGAAAATATCGTACTTCCGCTGCTTCCGTCTCTGGAGCATGGAACCTTCGTCAATCCGGCAGCTGAGAAGAACAGTGCAGATAAAGAAATCGATTCCTTCCGGATCAAATGTAACAGTGGAAAACAGTGGGTCAGCACCCTGAGCGGTGGAAATAAGCAGAAGGTTTCTTTTGCCAAGTGGACAGCAAGAGGGTCTGAGGTACTGATCATGGACTGCCCTACCCGAGGCGTTGATATTGGGGTCAAACAATCCATGTATGCGCTGATCGCGAAAATGAAAAAAGAAGGAAAAGCAATCATTCTGATCAGCGAAGAGATGGCAGAGCTGATCGGTATGGCTGATAAGATCATTATCATGAAAGATTTCGTAAAAACTGGCGAAGTAATGCGTTCTCCTGAACTGAAGGAGACAGACATTATTGAGTATGTAATATAAGGAGGCAAAAGAAGTGGGAAAAGATAAAAGTAAAACAGCCTCCTGGCTGAAAACACATATTTATGATGTTGCTGCTTACGCAGGACTTGCGATTACCGTAATTCTCTTTCTGATCTTCAGTGGAGATAAGCTGATGTATAATGCGACAACTGTATTACAGACAGTTGCCCCATATGCGATCATTTCCCTGGGTTCGGTATTTGTTTACTCTATGGGATTTATGGACGTCAGTGTAGGACAGCAGGTTGGTGTATATGCCATTTTGTACATACTGATTTCCAATAAAATGGGTGGAACTACAAAGGGAGTAGTTGTTGCATTTATAGTAGTTCTTGCAATTGCCCTTGCATGCGGTGCATTTAACGGTGCCGTTGCAGTATGGCTGGGACTTCCCTCTATCGTAACTTCCCTGTTCCTGATGTTCTTCTTCACCGGAGCACAGCTGCTTCTGATGGAAGGAACAGGAAATACCAGTATTTCCATCCAGGCGAAGATCAAGCCTATGGACAGGAACGAGTACACGATCATGCTGATCATAGCAATTGTGGTTGTAGCACTTCTGGTTGGTTATTTCTTCAAATATACAAAATTTGGAAAATATACCAAAGCAATCGGTGCGAACGAGGTGGTAGCAGAGCAGTCTGGTGTAAATACCACGAAATGGAAAGTATTTGCTTATATGGCGTTTGGAGCTACTGTTGCAATTGGTTCTTTTATCATGCTGACCCGTACCGGCAGCGCAGGAAAAGGAACTGGAACTGGTTTCGCAATGGACGTTATGATCTGTCTGATCCTTGGCGGAATGCCTCTTTCAGGAGGAATGAAATCCAAAGTCAGCAGTGCACTGATTGGAACTTTTACTTATGTACTTCTCAGCAATGACCTTACAACCATGGGAGTTGACCTGAACATGATCAATTTCCTGAAAGCAGTTATTTTTATCATTATTGTTATGATTACATGCCGGAAACGGGATGGTGTGCTTCCGAGATGATGCAAAAAATATAACAAAATATAACAATTTTTAAGGAGGATTTGTCAAATGAAAACATCCAAAAAACTTATGGCACTTGCGTTAGCAGGAACAATGGCCGCTTCTTCTCTTAGCATGGTATCTGTATCCGCAGAACCGAAGAAAGCCACAATTGGCGTATGCTTCTATCAGGATACAGGAAAAGCTGTAGATGCTACAAAGGCATTTCTGGAATCTCTGTCTGACACATTAAATGTAGAATTTAAGTATGGTACTTTTACACAGACAGATGAAGCTGCAAACCTGACAAAAGTACAGGAGTTGATCGCTTCTGGTGTAGACGGAATTATCGGCACTATGGATCTTGGAACACAGTCTATTCTTTCTGAGTGCGAAGCAGCAGGCGTTTATTATGGAGGATATCTCTGTGATTTTGATACTTCCTACACAAATGCATATGATGATGTGTTTGGAAATCCAAACTTCGTTGGAACCGTAACAGACGGACATAATCCAGATGATGTCTGCGTTGGAACTCAGTTCTTTGACAGCTTGATCGAATATAATGAGAGCCATGCAGATGCTCCACTTACACATGTATCAATGGCTATTTTTCCATCATGGGCATTCCCGGCACAGGCAACTGCTGCGGATCAGTTCGTTGCAACTGTGGATGAATATAACAAGACAGCAGAGACTCCGATTACAGTAGATCCACTTGATGAGGAAGTTGACGTCCTGAACTTTGCACCGCTTGACAGCACCTATTTCTCCAAACATCCTGACACACAGGCAATCATGAGCTTCGCAGCAGGAACAAGCTTCGTATATCCTACAATGGTTTCTGCAGGTGTGGATTCTGATATCAAGCTGTTTACAACTGGATATGAAGGCGGTGAGGAAAGCAATTTTGGTTCTGCAGGAAACCAGACCTACCAGCAGGTTATAGTTACAGGAGTTGAGACAATTGTTTATCCGCTTGTACTGCTGTTAAACAAGATCAATGAGACTGAGTTTGTTGATATGCCGGAAAAAGCAGAGAGAATCAGCACAGAGCAGTATATTGTAAACAGTGATGAGGATATGGAACTTTTTGTAAATTCTCTTTACACCACTGCTGATGTATCCGCTGCAGCATATACACCAGAGGATGTTCTGAACATGACAGCATTTGGAAATCCGGACGCAACATATGCAGATCTTGTAAGTGCAGTACAGTGTCTGACCTACTAAGACAAAGTTAAGCAAACGATTGGAGTATGCTATGAAAGCTGTAAAAAAAGTATTATTGTCACTGGTTTTTCCAGTGCTGATGTTTGTGGTGATGCTTGTCATCACCATGAACAGCGATAAATGTATTGTAAACGGACGTAATATTTTCCTTGGAAAAGATTTGGTCAAGCAGGTTGTGATTAACAGCTGTATGACAGTTTGTGTGGCGCTTGCCATCTGGCTGCAGCTGAAAAATGGACGCTTTGATTTTTCCGGCGGTGCATCCATGGTTCTTGCAGCAATCGGTGCAGGATATGTGGGACAGCATACCGGAAGCATGTGGGCTGCATTTGCTACAGCAATCGCCCTGGGTGTGGTCCTTTCCATGGGAACTGCAATTGTCTATATTGTGGGAAGACTGCCGATCATTATCTGTACCATTGGAATGACACTTTTATATGAGTCTCTGACATATCTGTTATTTGGAGGTCAGGGAATCCGCGGATTTTATTCCACTCCTGCACTTTCCCAAATGGGACGTATGCCGCTGGTCCTTCTTCCGGCAGTGCTGGCAATGATACTTTTTGTAGTGTATACCTACTTTACAGCTTCCGGACGCAGGGGAAAGATTCTTGCAAACAATCAGAGTGCCGGTGTAAATATCGGAATCAATGAAAATAAAAACGTATTTGTTTCTTATATTTTCTCCGGACTGATCATCGGACTTGCAGCAATCGTCTATATTTCACAGAATGATGTCACACCACAATCCGGACTTGCAACTTCTTCCATCATGTTTTCCTATATCGTTCCGGTATTTATGGGAACCTTTATCGGACTGGCAAGCAATGATGTGATCGGAATCGCAATCGCAGCAATTGGAATGGAAATCCTGAATTATGGTCTGAACTGTCTGAACCTGGGAGCTGGCGGATGGCAGCAGATCATCATGGGAATCTTCGTACTGGGATTCTATACATTCTCTTCCCAGTCTGGAAGAATAGCAGCTTTCTTTGAAAAAAGAAAAGCAGTAAGAGCATAAAAAAAGAAATGAGATACTGTTGCAAATGGAGATGCGGACGGAATAAGCGAGCTTCTGTTTGCAGCAGTTCTTTTTTTGTAAATTTCCATTATTAAAGAAAAGGATGAAAAATTATGATCGATATAAAGGCAGTACCATTTAACCTGGATGATGAAGGGGTGAAATGGGTAGAAGAGACAAAGAAAGCAATGACTCTGGAAGAGAAAATCGGACAGCTGATGGTTCCTATCGGCTATTCTGCTGATCTTGGCTATTTGCAGCACGTAATGCTGGATCATCATATCGGCGGTATTTTGTACCGCTGTGGGGAAAGTGAAGAAATGCAGGCTTGTCACAGATGGCTTCAGGAGCACAGCAAAATCCCGCTTTTTATTGCTGCAAACCTGGAAGCTGGCGGTGACGGAATCGCTGTAGATGGAACCTCTTTTGGAAAACAGATGGAAGTGGCTGCGACTGGTGATCCTGAGCAGGCATACCGTCTTGGCAAGATTTCCTGCTCCGAAGGAAAAGCAGTAGGCTGTAACTGGGCATTTGCCCCGGTAGTGGACATTGACAGAAACTGGAGAAACCCGATTACAAATGTGCGTACCTATGGAGCGGATCCGGAGTTTGTCCTGAAATGCGGTCTGGCATACAAACGTGGTGCGGATGAGGAAAATGTAGCAGTTTCCATCAAGCATTTCCCTGGAGATGGCTGTGATGAAGTAGACCAGCATATTTTGACAAGTGTAAATAATCTTTCCTGCGAAGAGTGGGATGAAACATACGGAAAAATTTATAAAGGCCTGATTGATGACGGGGCATTGACCGTTATGGTAGGACATATTGCCCAGCCAGCTTACCAGAAACATTTCAATCCGGATTTCCCGGATAAACTGGTTCCGGCAACCTTAAGCCCAGAGCTTCTTCAGGGGCTGCTTCGCGGTAAGCTTGGATTCAATGGACTGATCAGTACAGATTCTACCTGTATGCTTGGATTTACAGTTGGAATGAAGCGTGAGAAAGCTGTTCCGTATTCCATTGAAGCTGGCTGTGATATGTTCTTGTTTAATAAAGATCTTCATGAAGATTATATGTACATGCTGAATGGCTATAAGAACGGAATCCTTTCTGAGAAGAGATTGGATGAGGCAGTTACCAGGATCCTTGCAGCCAAGGCTGCAATTGGCCTGCATAAAAAGGCAAAAACAGAGCTTGTTCCAGCAAAAGAAGATCTTTCTATCCTGAGAAATGATGTTTACGAAAGCTGGGCACATGAGTGCGCAGATAAATCTGTCACACTGGTAAAGAATAACGAAAACGTTCTGCCAATCTCACCGGAAAAAACAAAGAGAATCCTGCTGGAGATCCTTGGTGACTATCCATCCAGTGCAAGAGTTACAGAGCGTTGGAAAGCACTTCTGGAAAAAGAGGGATTTGAAGTTTCCGTATATCAGAAAGAAGATTTCTCATCCGAACCTGATTTTTCCGTAGGAGGATTCCTCAAGAAATACGATCTGGTTCTTTATATAGGAAATATGGAGAATGCTTCAAATCAGGTAACCAACCGTTATCAGTGGTACACCTTCTGGGGAAATGGAGATAACTGCCCATGGTTTACAGCAGAGGTTCCGGTTATTTATGTAAGCATGGGAAATCCGTATTCTCTCATTGATGTACCGCAGATTCAGACGTATATCAACTGCTATTCCAACAATGATTATGTCATTGATGCATGTGCGGAGAAATTAATGGGCCGGTCTGAGTTTAAAGGAAAAAGCCCGGTGGATCCGTTCTGTGGAAAGGAATATCTAAGATATTAAGAGATGGGATATCGACGAAATACAAAGTATTTAGAAGATTCGAGCGTGTTTGAAAAAACATTTTCGCAATCTGTATGCTTCACATGGTGATATATAGCAGAAGTTTTTTCAAATGTGTTTTAGAGTGCATTTAAAGTGTTATGTGTCATTTATATCATGAATCAAGAGGAAAGGAAATAACAGATAGTGAAGAAACAGGCATACAACCCGTATTTACCACTTAATGAATATGTACCGGATGGGGAATCTCATGTGTTTGGAGACCGGTTATACGTATATGGCTCCCACGATCTTGCGGGAGGTGAAAGATACTGCATGCAGGATTATGTAGTCTGGTCAGCGCCTGTTTCAGATCTGTCTGACTGGAAATATGAAGGCGTTTCCTACAGGAAAGACCAGGATCCGTCAAATCCTGGTGGTGAAAGGGCTCTTCAGGCTCCGGATGTGGCAAAGGGACCGGACGGAAGATATTATCTGTATTACTGTGTGACTTTTGTGCCGGAAATCGGAGTGGCAGTCAGTGATTCACCTGCCGGACCTTTTGAATTCTATGGACATATCCGTTATCCAGAAAGTATCAGAAATGGAAAAGAATTAAATGAATATCTTCCTTTTGACCCGGCAGTGCTGGTGGACGATGATGGAAAGGTATGGCTGTATTACGGATTTTGCCCGGAAATTGATATGGAGAAACCAGATATGGGTGTGGAAGAAAAACAGGAAATGGGCATCAGCCCGGGAGCTATGGTGGCAGAGTTGGAGCCGGATATGCTTACTTTGAAGGAAGAGCCGGTAATGATGGTTCCGGGACAGAAGCTGGAGAAAGGCACAGAGTTCGAAGGTCATGGATTCTTTGAGGCTTCTTCTATGAGAAAAGTGGGAGAGAAGTATTACTTCGTGTATTCCAGCCATTTAAGCCATGAATTGTGCTATGCAGTCAGCGACTATCCAAACCGGGGTTTTTCTTATGGTGGAACGCTTATTTCAAATGGTGATATTGGATATCAGGGGAATGCAGTTCCCAGAAATATGATGGGAAATAACCATGGCGGAATGGTTTGCGTAAATGGTCAGTGGTATATTTTTTACCATCGCCAGACACATGGAACTGAGTGTTCCAGACAGGGATGCGCTGAGAAAATCACCATTGGAGCAGATGGGAAAATCCAGCAGGTGGAGATGACTAGCTGTGGACTGAATGCTGGTGCCCTTGTAGGAAAAGGAAAATATCTGGCAGCTATTGCATGTAACCTGATATGCCCTGGGAATGATGGAAAAATAAATTATGGTGAATGCAGGAGAGATCGGTTCCCATATATTTTCCAGGATGGGGAGGCACATTATATTGCAAATGTGCAGCAGGATGTGAAGGTTGGATATAAGTATTTTTCTTATGAGGAAGAACTTTCTTGTGTGAAGATGACCGTAAGAGGAAGTGCCGAAGGAAAGGTTCTTGCAGCTGCGGATGAAAACGGAGAATTGCTCAGAGGGGAAGCTGATATCCGGTTAGAGAATGAGTCCCAGTGGCAGACTGTGACAATTCCGTTTAAGGCAGGAAAAGCTGTGGAACCGTTGTATTTCATCTTTGAGATCTCCGGAACGCTGCAGTTTATGGAATTTGAGTTTATGTAATAAAAGAAGTCTGAAGAGTACAGAGAATTATTAGAAAGACATACAGCGTTGCTAAGCGCAAGGTGAATAGTAACGTTCTATGTCAGATTTATAGTACTGGAAGTATGAAACGTATTAAGAGGAAATAGTATATGAGAATTGAGGACATAAAAATCAATGGCATCGAAAATCCGGTTGGCTTCGAACTGGATCACCTGAAATTGTCCTGGAAGGTGCGGGAACGCGTATCCAAAAAGGCGGAGAATATTCTTATTGAGGTAAGTGATAAGGCGGATTTTTCCAAATGCATCTGGAAAAAACAGGGAACTAATCTGGACTGTACAGGAGAGAAAGTTGGGGTTCGAGTAGAGCCATACACTCGTTATTACTGCCGTGTTACCGTAACAGGAGATGCTGGTGATCAGGGATGTGGAACAACCTTTTTCGAAAGAGGAAAAGGAAAAACGGCATGGGTTGGTAAATTTATTTCCACTGCGGAAGAAGATAAGTTCCATCCTGTTTTTGAGAAGAATTTTCAAGTAAAAAGTCTGACTGGTGCGCAAGAGGCAGTGATTAGAAATGGAATGTCAGAGAAAACTGCATCAGAAAAAGCTATATCAGAAGATAGTGCATTGGGAAATGCGGCTGTAGAAAATGAAATGGGAATCCAGAAGGCCAGACTCTATGTAACCGGTTTAGGTGTATATGAAGCCTATATCAACGGAAAAAAAGCCGGAGAAGATATCCTGGCTCCATTTTGCAATGATTACCGGGAAAAAATCCAGTATCAGACCTACGATGTGACCGACCATCTGCTTATTGGTCAGGAAAATCAGATTTCTATTTATTGCGGAAATGGGTGGTATAAAGGCAGACTTGGATATGAAGGCGCATCCCAGTGCTATGGAACCAGATTTGCAGCTATTGTAGAGCTTCATATCTGGTATGAGGATGGCAGCGAGACTGTGGTTGCCACAGATGAGACTTGGACATACCGGGGCAGCGATATTGAAATGAGCGATCTCTATGATGGGGAAGTGCTGAACCGACAGCTGTGGAAGGAAAAAGAAAATACAGCAAAACCAGTACGGCTCATTGAAAAAGACCAGGGAACCCTGATGGGAGAAATTTCCCTTACTTCCTCCCAGCTTACTGAGCGTTACAGTCTTCCGGTGAAGGTGAAAGAGACACTTACGGTACAGGAGATTATTCATACACAAGCCGGTGAGATTGTCCTGGATATGGGACAGAACATGGTTGGCTTCGTGGAATTTGATTCCAACCTTCCAGCTGGAACAAAAGTTATTCTGGATTTCGGGGAAGTGCTGCAGCAAGGCAATTTCTATAATGATAACTATAGAACGGCAAAGGCCAGATATGAGTATATTTCGGACGGCAGAAGGGAAAAGGTACGCCCTCATTTCACCTTCTTTGGCTTCCGCTATGTGCGTGTGACTGGATGGCCTGGGGAAGTAGAACCGTCTGTATTTCGCGGATGTGTGGTGTATTCCGATCTGGAGACAACCACATATTTTGACTCTTCTTCTGCACAGTTGAATCGTCTTGCAAAAAACTGTATGTGGGGACAAAAGTCCAATTTCCTGGACATGCCTACGGATTGTCCGCAGCGTGATGAAAGACTGGGCTGGACAGGAGATGCACAGGTATTTGCACCTACTGCATGCTATAACATGGATACCAGGGCTTTTTACCGGAAGTTCTTAAAGGATCTGCATATTGAACAGCGCAAACAGAACGGTGCGATTCCAAACTTTATTCCAAACTTGGGAGGCCTTCCAGGTGGTTCCAGTGTATGGGGAGATGTGGCAACCTTTATTCCTATGGTCCTGTATCATCATTATGGGGATAAAGATGAATTAAGACAGAATTATTCCATGATGAAAGAATGGGTAGACTGGATCATCCGAAGCGAGGAACAAAATGGAAATCAGAATCTGTGGAATTTCGGCTTCCATTTCGGAGACTGGCTTGCCCAGGATGGCATCTCACCACAGAGTATGAAGGGTGGCACAGACGATGCACTGGTAGCATCCCTGTACTATTATGCTTCAACAGGAAAAGTGGCAGAAGCCGCAGAAATCCTGGGGTACAAGCTGGAAGCAGAGTACTACCATGAGAAAGCTGAGAAAATCCGCGGCGCAATTCTGGACGAGTTCTTTGCTGTAAATGGAAGACTGGCGATAGATACACAGACGGCATATCTTATGTGCTTGAATTTTGGTGTATATCGTGATAAAAATAAGCTTATTTCTGAATTAAAAGAGAGATTAAGAAAAGATTGTTATAAAATTAAAGGCGGGTTCGTGGGCGCAACCATGCTTTGTCAGGTACTTGCCCAGAATGGACTTGAAGATGTAGCAAGCTATATTTTGTTCCAGGAGGGCTTCCCTGGCTGGATGCATTGTGTAAATCTAGGAGCCACCACGATCTGGGAAAGATGGAATTCCATTCTGGATGATGGCACCATCAGCGGAACGGATATGAATTCCCTGAACCATTATTCCTATGGCTCTGTAATGGAATATGTGTACCGTTACATGGCAGGAATCCAGGAAGCAGAGCCGGGATTTAAAAAGGTTCGTTTTGCACCGCAGTTAAATAACAAGCTTGGCTATGTCACATACAGCTATGATTCTGTAAGTGGAAAATATACTTCTGCATGGAAAATAAACGAAGACGGCACGGTGACAGTTCGGTTTGAGGTTCCTTTTGGCTGCAGCGCGGTGGCGGTGCTGCCGGATGTGGCGGAGATGAAATCGTTTACGGAACTGAAGGATGAAAAGAGAGAAAACGAAAGAAGCGGAACTGACGGAAAGGAAAACGGAAGTAAGGAAAACCCACAGAATTTGCAGGAGGAGATCCAGCTTTCTGCAGGTATCTATGAATTCTGCTATAGAACAAACAGGGACTACAGAAAAGCGTACACCATGAATTCCCGCCTGGAAGAAATGCAGAATGATCCCCGTGCAATGGAAATCCTGGCGCGTAAATTGCCACTTGCAGTGGACAAGATCAACAGCCAGGATCCAGAGAACCTAAATTTAAGCCTGAATGAATTACAGTATATGTTTTTTCTGGGATTTAACCCGGAGATGGTACAAAGCGCGGCCGCGGAGCTTATGCATTTGGATGTTGTAAGATAATAGATTGGAGAAAACAGATGAAAGCATTTATTTTTGACTTGGATGGTGTTATTGTTTTTACAGATAAATTTCATTATCAGGCGTGGAAAAAGATGGCAGATGAAATGGGAATCTATTTCGATGAAACCATTAATAACCGTCTTCGCGGTGTAAGCAGGGCAGAAAGCCTGGAAATCATTCTGGAAAGATATGAAGGCCCGGCTCTTTCCCAGGAGAAAAAGGCAGAACTGATGGAAAGCAAAAATCATACATACAGGGAGCTTCTTGCATCTATGACACCGGCAGATGTAGCGGATGAGGTAAGAGAAACTCTCGCTGAATTGCATAAGAGAGGCTATAAGCTGGCACTTGGTTCTTCCAGTAAGAATGCGAAATTTATACTGGAAAAGGTTGATCTGCTGGATGCATTTGATGCAATTTCCGATGGCACGAATATCACGAAGTCCAAACCGGATCCGGAGGTATTTTTGAAAGCGGCAGAGTTCCTGGGAGAGAAGCCGGAGGACTGTTTTGTGGTAGAAGACGCTTATGCTGGAATTGATGCTGCTAAGAATGCAGGCATGCAGGCTGTAGGAATCGGGGACGCCGCCGGATATGAGAAAGCAGATAAGAGGATTCAGAGTTTTAGGGATTTACTAAACTATGTTTGAAATATTATATTTGTAATCAGCGCAGCTCACTCCTAAAGGCATTTTTTAGTAAAGGTCATTGGGAGTGAGCTGTAATTTCATAATAGTTAATGGCATAATTTGTCGAACGATTTTTCTGCTTCAAAACTTCATTTTTATCCCACTTGACATTTTTGAAAATATTACGCACAATAAAAATATCAGTAATCGGCTTGAAGCATGGCTGACATTTTTTAGTGCAGATTCTCCGGAAAAGGTAATTGAATTAATAAAACAATATCCGGATTTTAAAGCTATGTATGAGCATGTGTATTATATTTGCTTAAATGTGGAAAGGGTGATGGATATGTTTTCAGAGGAGTTGCGTATATTAGACCGGAACACAGTGGACTATATGGTTGATCAGATGCAGAACAGGATTGATGAGCAGAAAAAAGAAATCGAGGCTCAACAGCAGGAAATTGCACGTTTGAAAGAGCTACTTGCGGCAAAAGGAAAATAAACGGAATATTTGCTTTTCAAAACCAGAAAACAATAGTAGAATAAGCAGTATAGGAATGTGAGGAAGAAAGGAAATGTCTGGTTCTGGAGAATGTGTTGGGGGACGTGAAGATGGCTAGGCTAAGTGAAAAAAATGACGATAAAAGCGAAAATTATGGAAACGGATTCAGTGACAGGGCCAAGCTTGCCAAGTCCAGTATTACCAACCAGTTTGTCCAGCCGTACGCTGTTTTTAATGAGCAGATGCGGGAGGATTACGAGCAGCGGAGTATTGCTCTTCTTCATCTGGACGATGCCATCCAGAATGGCGAGATCAAGGTCTTTTATTAGCCGATTTATGATGCCTGGACAGGAAACGTGGTTCTGGCAGAGGCGCTGACCAGATGGTTCAGCTGTGAGTTCGGCAATATTTCCCCGGCGAAATTTATTCCGATCCTGGAAGAGAGCGGTTATATTGCCAAGTTGGATTCTTATGTTTACCAGAGCGTTTATGGATTCCTGGAAAAACGCTAGAGGGATGGCAAGCGGAATGTAGATATCGGTGTGAACCTTTCCCGAATGGATCTGAAGGTGATTGCGGAAGGCGTGGAGACGAAGGAGCAGGCGGACTTCCTGAAGAATTACGGCTGTGATTATTTCCAGGGATATTATTTTGCGAAGCCTATGCCGCAGGAGGAGTTTGAGACATTATTGGATAAATAGGCGCTAGAGCCTGTTTCAAACAAATACCAGAGCGAAAATGAAATGGATTGAACGGTTAAAAATAACGGAGCAGGTATATCTTGAAAAAAGAGTACCTGCTCAGTTTTAATCCTATTGTTATTAAAAATGTAAGAATAATTTTGAGAAAATAAGAGGTGATATACCGTGGTAAAGGTAGATTTAATTACAGGTTTTCTTGGTTCAGGAAAAACGACTTTCATAAAGAAATATGCTGCATGGCTGATGAGTCAGGGGCAGAATATTGGAATTCTGGAGAATGATTTTGGTGCAGTGAATGTGGACATGATGCTGCTTCATGATCTGGAAGGTGAGAACTGCGAGCTGGAAATGGTTTCAGGTGGATGTGATGCGGACTGCCACAGAAGACGTTTCAAGACCAAGCTGATCGCAATGGGAATGTGCGGATATGACAGAGTTCTCATTGAGCCTTCCGGGATTTTTGATGTGGATGAGTTTTTCGATGCCCTTTATGAAGAGCCGTTGGATAAGTGGTATCAGATTGGAAATGTGATTACCATTCTGGATGCCAGACTGGAGGAGAAGCTGCAGCCACAGGCAGAGTATATTCTGGCTTCAGAGGCGGCTGATGCAGGTTGTATTGTTCTGAGCAAGAGCCAGGAGGCATCTGAGGAAGAGATTAGTGGAACTGTGAAACATCTGAATCGCGCACTGGAAAGCGTGAAATGCAAACGACGTTTTACGGAAAATGAGATACTGAATAAGAATTGGGAAAAGTTTACAGATGAGGATTTTCAGAGGATTTTCAACAGCGGGTATGTGATGGAAGATTTCGAGAAACAGTGTTTTGATGAGAAAGAAGGGTTCCAGTCATTGTATTTTATGGAGCTGAAGATTTCCGAGACACAGTTGGAGAAAGCAGCGCATCAGATTCTGGATGATCCGGAATGTGGGGATGTTTTCCGAATTAAGGGCTTTGTGAAATTAGAAGAAAATGCTGCCGCGGTAACCGAAAACGAAAAAATGAATTCGGGCTCCGCTCAGAAAGTGTCCGCCGACAATAACTGGCTGGAATTAAACGCCACCCGTAAAGAATTTTCCCTAAGGCCCATTTCCGCAGGCCAGGAAGTCGTGATCGTGATCGGGGAGAATATGAATGAGGCGCGGATACGGGAGTATCTGGGGACAGCGAATATTAAGTAACCGCCATATTGACTAGAGCGTGTTTGAAAAATTATTCCCGCAATCTGTACGCCCCACTTTGCGGGAGATTTCACCCGAATTCGGTTGCCGTAGCCCGCTACGGCGCCCTCATCCGAGCGAAATTTCCCACAAATTGTGACGCACATCTTGCAGAAAGCCTTTTTCAAATACGCTCTAGATTACCATTATTTAAGAAAATATCAAAGCGTAATTTTGAAAATCTGAAATTTAAATTACTTTCCGTCCCTGTACATATTTCCCAACCAAATTGCGGTCGTCGGACAGATAAACAAGCCTTTCCAGTCTGTCACGGGTGGAGATTTCCTGAGGATGACGGATATTGCTGTCGTCCAGGATCATGGCGTCGAATTCATAGCCTTTTTCGAAGCTGCCGACTTTTCCGAAGAAGGAGCCACCACCGATCGTGGCCATGTAAAAAGCTTCTTCCAGAGTAACCGGGGCCTGGGTCTGGTCCATCAGGCGCCAGCGGAGCTTGGAAACCTGGATGGCATCGGCAATTGCGCGGAACATGGAAAGGGAAAATCCACCGGCAACATCAGTTCCAAGACCTACGTGAAGTCCCATGTCAAGATAACGGCGGATGGGAGCGATTCCGGAAGCAATGTCGGTGTTGGATTCCGGGCAATGGGCGATGTAAACACCCTGGTCTTTGATCATCTGGATTTCCTCATCTGTGGAATGAACACAGTGGGCCATGATAGTAGGGCATGTATTGCTGCTTGCAGAAGCAGGATTGGAGACTTCTTCATTTGCTGCAGGTTTCGTTCCAAACAATCCAAACATATCATACGCATCCCCATAAAATCTGCTTGTGGGACAAAGCTCCTTTACCCATGCAATTTCCCCGAAATTTTCAGACAGATGAGACTGAATTGGAATGTGGTATTCCCGCTGGATTTTTCCCAGCTCGGTCATCAGCTCATCCGTACAGGATGGGGTAAAACGTGGGGTAAGGATCGGGTAGGTGTGGTCGTAACGTCCCTTGATTTCTTCCAGCCACTGGCGTGTATCCTGTGCAGAAGCCTGTGCACTTTTCTCCTGAAGTTCCGGTGCTCCATTGCGATCCATATTTACTTTTCCAACCATAGTTGTCAGGCCGCTTTCCTCCAGCATGTCCATGAGAAGCTCCGTTGCCGGACGGTGCAAGGTGGCGAAAATGCAGGCTCTGGTGGTGAAGCTGTGCTTTAAGTCATCCACGAAAATGGAGTAAGCCTTTTTCGCATAGGACAGGTCAGCGTACTTGGCTTCCTGTGGGAAAGTGATGGTGTTCAGCCAGTCCAGCAGCTCCAGATCCATGCCGGTTCCGCGGTAAGCGTACTGGGGAGCGTGCAGATGAAGGTCAGTGAATCCTGGGATGATCAGTCGATCACCCATGTCTTCTACCGGAATGTCCTTATATTCTGCCGGAAGCTGGGAAAAAATACCAGCACAGAGACTGTTTTCACAGACTACATAAGAGTTTTCATGAAAAACAAGTTCTTTCTGATTCTTGCTGTAACAAATTGTACCTTTCAAAGCAAACAAATCTTTTTTCATATCAGACCATCCTTTCTGCCAGAGGCGAGGCAAAGTAAAACTCCGGGATAGTTTGCGGCTGAGAACGTACTGCCGGAAACATGCAAAATGTGATTTCGGGCTGATTCAGCAATAAAAAAACCACCCGGAAAATGCCATACCTACATACCTCTTCGCATGCAGCTTATAGACAACTATTAGGGTAGTTGGTAGAAACGTCCAACCAGATTATGGACATATATAAGCGTTTGCTGTTTTTATTTATACCTTTATTGTACATGGTAAAGGGTGCAGAATCAAGGGGATTTTCACAAAAAAAATCTACATTTTCATATCTTTATTGCTGGATTTGTTATATAATGAAGTAAAATTTGCGGACAAGAAAATAGAGCGTGTTTGAAAAAGGCTTTCTGCAAAATCTCCCACAAAGTGGGGCGTGCAGATTGCGGGAATGATTTTTTAAACAGGCTCTAGAATGGAGATTGACATAACATGAGTTACAGTTTTAAAGGCCGTGTCAGATACAGTGAAATAGGCGAAGATGGTTGCCTGACTCTTCCTGGAATTCAGAATTATTATCAGGATTGCTGCACCTTTCAATCTGAGAATATAGGGCAGGGAATGAAGGCGCTGGAGGAACGCCAGAGAGCCTGGGTGTTGTCATCCTGGCAGATTGTGGTGAACCGATATCCGGGATTGGGAGAGACGATTGTGGCATCAACGGCGCCATATGGCTTCAAAGGCTTTCTTGGAATGCGTAACTTCACTCTGAAAACAGAAGATGGAGAGCTTTTATCCTATGCAAACAGTATCTGGACCAATATTGATACAGAGACCGGTCTGCCGGCCAGACTTACAGACGAAGACACCAGAGGATACGAACTGGATGAAAAGCTGGAGATGGATTATGCGCCACGTAAGATTGCCCTTCCGGAAGGGATGGAAGCTCAGGAGTCTTTTGCAATACAGAAACATCATCTGGACACCCATCACCATGTTAATAATTGTCAGTATATCCGCATGGGGGCAGACTATCTGCCAGAAGGCTTTGAAATCCGCCAGATGAGGGCAGAATATAAGAAGCAGGCACTGCTTGGAGACGTTTTTTATCCGGCAGTGAAGCTGGAAATGGGAAAGGTTACGGTTGCGCTTTCCACGGAGAATGGCGAACCTTATGCGATTGTAGAGTTTATGTCTGCATGAGGTGAGACTATATGAATATCATGTGAGCGAAATAACTGTATCGCTTTAGAGATATCTCCATACAGGGAGGTCAGTTGAGAATGGCGAAACAGGAAATTTTATTAGAAAGGCGGTTTACATAAATGAAAATTGGAATACTTGGAGCTGGAGGAATTGCAGTTCAGATGGCGAAAACAGTAGCTGGAATGAAGGATGTGGAGAATTACGCAGTGGCAGCCAGAAGCTTTGAACGGGCGCAGGCTTTTGCCGAGAAATACGGTTTTTCCAAGGCTTATGGCTCTTATGAGGAAATGCTTGCAGACCCGCAGGTGGATCTGGTTTATATTGCAACCCCTCATTCCCATCATTATCTTCATGCAAAGATGTGCCTGGAGGCAGGAAAAAATGTGCTTTGTGAAAAGGCGTTTACTGTAAATGCAGACCAGGCAAGAAAGCTTTTTGCCCTGGCGAAAGAGAAAAACCTGCTGATCACAGAGGCAATCTGGACCAGATATATGCCATCCAGAAAGATGATCGATGATATTATTTCAAGCGGTGTGATCGGTGAGGTGACAGCTGTTACAGCCAATCTGAACTATGCCATCAGTGAGGTGGAACGTATCCGTAAGCCGGAGCTGGCAGGCGGTGCGCTTCTGGATGTTGGTGTTTATACCATTAATTTCGCAAGCATGGTTCTTGGGGATAAGTTGAAGGATGTACAGGCAACTGCTATTTTCCGTGAAGGTGTGGATATGCTGGATACGATTGCTATGGTATTTGAAGGCGACCGCATGGCTACCTTGCAGTGTGGTGCCCGTGAAATTTCTGACAGAATGGGAAGTATTTTTGGAACCAAAGGTTATATTCAGGTGCAGAATATTAATAATCCGGAGAAAATCACAGTGTTTGACAAGGAGCATAAGGAGGTTGCAGCTTATTTGTCGCCGGCACAGATCACAGGCTATGAGTATGAGGTTGAGGCCTGCGCCAGAGCAATCGCACAGGGCGAAAAGGAATGCCCGGAAATGCCTCATGATGAGACTGTGCGTGTGATGGAGATTATGGATGGAATCAGGAAATCCTGGGGCTATGAGATTCCGCTTTATGAGTGATGAAATTTTATGAAAACTATAAGATACAAGTTTTTATGAAAAATATAAGATATTTGCATGTATAAAAAGGAGGATACAGCTATGCTTGAAAAATTAAAAGAAGAAGTTTACAAAGCAAATATGGACTTGCCGAAATACGGTCTGGTTACTTTTACCTGGGGAAATGTAAGTGGAATTGATCGTGAAAAAGGTCTTTTCGTAATCAAGCCAAGTGGTGTGGAATATGAGAAACTGACACCGGAAGACATGGTAGTTGTAGACCTGGAAGGTAATAAAGTAGAAGGTAAATATAACCCATCATCTGATACTCCGACTCATGTAGTTCTGTACAATGCTTTCCCGAAGATCGGTGGAATCGTACATACGCATTCCTCCTGGGCTACCAGCTGGGCACAGGCCGGCCGCGCAATTCCATGCTATGGAACTACTCATGCTGATTATATTTACGGTGAGGTTCCATGTGTCCGTAATCTGGATAAGAGTGAGATAGCGGAAGCTTATGAGAAGAATACTGGTATTCTCATTGCCGACTATTTCAAGAAGAGAGATTATGAGGCTGTTCCGGCTGTTCTTTGCAAGAATCATGGTCCTTTCACATGGGGCAAGGATGCGCACGAGGCAGTGCATAATGCAGTAGTTCTGGAAGAGGTTGCCAAGATGGCTTCCCGTTGCGAGCTGATTAATCCGAATGTGAAACCTGCTCCGCAGGAGCTTCAGGATAAGCATTACTATAGAAAACATGGTGCAAATGCTTATTACGGACAGGAAAATATTGAGTGAAAACTGAGATGAATTGCGTGACCGCTGTTTGTACTTTGAGATAGGTATGAATGGCGGTTACTTAATATTCGATGCTTTTAAAGGAGTAAAAATATAAGACGAACGACTAAGATAGTAGTTCGCCTTATAAAGATCATTTACTATATTCAATTTCCACTGGTTCCACACCTGTAAGTTCCACACTTCTCTTGTCCGGCTGTGTACAGCCAACGTAAATATGGAAGTGGCTGCCGTCCTCTGTTCTTGCTCCAGTTTCATCTACTACGGTGAAGGCCTTTGGAGCAATGGAAAGTGTGACGGTTTTTGTTTCGCCTGCTTTCAGAAAAACAGGCGTGAAAGCGGCAAGCTCTGGGTTTGGAACGGCCAGAGAAGAATCTGCATTCTTTATGTAAACCTGAACCACATCCCGGGTATCAATTGCGCCCTGGTTGGTGACAGTGGCCTGGATTGTAACTGGTGCTGCTGTGGTATTAGTGCCGCTTTCGAAACCTGCCTTGCCGGAAACACTTGTACCATTTGTGTTGGCTGCGCTGTTTTCACTGACAACTGCATCTGTCACTACTACCTTCCCATAAGTCAATCCATATCCAAATGGGAACTGCGCCTTATTCTCCATATAGCGGTAAGTACGTCCCTTCATGGCATAATCTGTAAAATCCGGAAGCTCTTCCAGGGTATTGTAGAAGGTCACTGGTAATTTGCCGGATGGGGAGACATCTCCGAACAGTACTCTTGCGGCGGCTTTTCCACCTTCAGCACCTGGGTACCACAGAATCATCACTGCATCAAAATGTTCTTCTGCATAAGAAAGATCAATGTCACTTCCTGCCATCAAGCAAAGAACAACCGGTTTGCCGGATTCAGCCATGGCTTCCATCAGATCCAGCTGAACCTGTGGAAGCTGCAAGGTCTCTTTGTCACCGGAAGCATAGCTGTTTCCGGTATCTCCTTCTTCACCCTCCAGTGTTTCATCAAGCCCCACGCAGAGAATTACGATATCGCTGTTTTCTGCAACGATTTTCGCTTCCGCAAGTCTGTCCTGAGTAAAAGCAAGATGCTCGGTGCGGTCGCGGAAAAGGTCACATCCTACAGAGGCAAGCACACGTACATCATCTCCAAGGTAATCCTGAATACCTTCCTGGATCGTGCAGTAGCGGGAAGCTGTACCGTGATAATTGCCTACCAGAGCCTTACGGTTGTCTGCATTTGGTCCAACGATTCCAACTGTTTTGATCTTCTCTTTGTTCAAAGGCAGGATCCCATTGTTTTTCAGAAGTACAAAGCTTTCTTCAGCAGCTTTTTGGGAAAGTGCCAGATGGGCAGGTGACTCCACCTCAGAATAAGGAATTTTGTCGTATTCCGTTTCTTCAAATAATCCCAGCAGATATCTGGTAGTGAAAAGGCGGATGGCGGATTCCGTGATGGTATCCTCGGAGATCAGTCCTTTTTCATAAGCTTTCAAAATGTGAAGATAAGTGTTTCCGCAGTTCAGATCGCAGCCATTGTTCAGTGCTAATGCAGCCGACTCTGCCGGGGTGCTGGTTACCATATGATGCTCGTGGAAATCCTTGATGGCCCAGCAGTCGGAAACGAAATATCCCTGGAAGCCCCAGTCGCCGCGAAGTATTTTCTGAAGGGAAGGACTTCCGCAGCAGGGCTCTCCGTTGGTGCGATTGTAGGCACCCATGAAGCCTTCCACGTCCGCTTCTCTGGTTAAAGCTTCAAATGCTGGGAGGTAAGTTTCTTCCATATCCTTCGGAGTTGCGATTGCGTCAAATTCATGGCGGATGGCCTCCGGACCGGAATGGACTGCAAAGTGCTTGGCGCAGGCAGCGGCTTTCATAACTTTGCCATCGCCCTGGAGCCCTTTTACAAAAGAGACTCCCAACTCTTTCGTAAGGTAAGGATCTTCACCGTAAGTTTCATGTCCCCGTCCCCATCTTGGATCACGGAAAATATTTACGTTTGGCGACCAGAAGGTAAGACCTTTGTAAATGTCACGGTCTTCTTCCTGGGAATATGCATTGTATTTGGCACGACCTTCGGTAGCAATGGTATCTGCAATCTGTCCCAGAAGTTCGGTGTCAAAAGTGGCGCCAAGTCCAATTGCCTGCGGGAAAATTGTGGCCTGTCCGGCGCGGGCAACTCCGTGGAGCGCTTCATTCCACCAGTTGTAGGCGGGGATGCCAAGCCGCTTGATTGCAGGTGCGTCATAGCGTAGCTGACTTGCTTTTTCCGCTAAGGTCATCTGGCTGACCAGTTCGGTCGCTTTTTTTCTAGCCTTTTTTCTATCCATAATGTTTCTCCTTGTTGCGAATTCATGGTGACTGTAAAACATTGAGCCATATAAGGTTTGTGACCCACAAATAGCAGGTTACGTTGTAAAGCGAGTGTGAGTTTTCGGGCTGCATATCATCCTTTTACTGCACCTGTGGTAAGACCTTCTACGATCTGGTTACTGAACAGTGAGTAAACAACAACGGTAGGTGCGATTGCGATAATGATCGCAGCAAACATCTGCACATAGTTGGTTGCGTAAGGACCAACGAAATAGGTCAGTGTAACCGGCAGTGTCTTTTTCATAGGATCAGAGATAAATACCATGGCAAGAAGCAGCTCGTTCCAGTTGTTGATGAAGGTCATCAGACCGGATACGAAGAAACCGGTTCTGCAAAGTGGCAGTGCGATCCGGAAAAAGCATCCGTAGATTCCGCAGCCGTCAATGGCAGCAGCCTCGAACATTTCTCCTGGCATGGAACGGAAAAATCCGGTAAGCAGGAAAATGGTCATTGGCAGGGAGAAGGTAATATAAGGAATCATCAATCCGCCCTGGGAATTGGTAAGACCAAGTTTTGCAAATCTTACAAAAAGAGGAATCAGAACACAATGTACTGGAACCATCATTCCGATGAGGAAGAAGGTGTGCATGAATTCCGATAATTTCCAGCGCATTCTGGCGATGGCAAAAGCTGCCATAGCGCCGAAGAAAAGACTGACAATCAGGGTAGCGCCGCAGACGATGACAGAGTTTATAAGGGCGGTGCCAAGTTTTCCCATCTGCCATGCCTGCGCATAGTTTTCAAAATGAAATACCTCTGGCAGGGAAAATGGTGCGGACATAACACCAGCGTTATCTTTCAGAGATACGGACAGCATCCACAGAAGCGGAGCCAGATAAATAACTGCCAGGATCACCAGCAGGATATAAATCACTACGATTACCGGTTTTACCGGCTTTTTCGGAGCTTTTACTTTTACGTTGCTCATTTTCCCACCTCCTTATGACTCGTAAGTTTCAACTTTGATGACTTTCTTTACCAGAAGGGTTACAAGCAGGCAGAGCACCAGGAGAACTACGGAAATGGCGCTGGCGTAGCCATATTTGAAATAGTTGAAACCTTCTGCGTAAAGCTCAGTTGCAAGGACTTCTGTTCTGTGGTTCGGACCACCCTGAGTCATGTTGTAAACCAGGTCGAAGAACTTCAGGGAACCGATACAGTTCAGGGAAAGTGATGTGATCATCATTGGCTTGATCAGCGGAAGGGTGATATAGCGGAATGCTTTTACCTTTGATGCGCCATCTATATAAGAAGCTTCATAGATATCACGGGAAATTCCGGTGATCTGTGCCATATAAAGCATCATGTTCTGACCAAGGTACTGCCACAGGGCAACAAACGCGATAACCCACATGGGAAGTACGATAAATCCGGTAGAGTCCATCAGCCACAGAGGTCCTTCAATGCCGAATTTGGCAAGAAGATTGTTGATACCGATTCTCGGATTGAAAAGGAAAGACCAGAGAAGTCCAAGTGCTGCTGAGGAAAGTACGCATGGAAGATAATAAATGTTCTTGAAAATGTTGCGGCCTTTCGGGATGTTGGTGAGCATAACAGCAAGTAAAAGACCGAAGATCTGCTGTGTGACTGCTGAAAAGATCATGAAAAAGATGGAGTTTTTCAGGGCAATACGGAATGTGGCGTCACCGAAAAACAGTTTCTTATAGTTTTTTAATCCCACAAATTCAGGGGGTGTAAGTGCTGCGTAATCGCAGAGTGAGTAGTAAACCATTTGTATCGTCGGGATGATCAGGACCAGAAGGAACATGATCAGCGCCGGGGCGATAAATACGAAAATGGCTTTTTTGTCGCGCAGAATTTTATCCATAATATCTCCTTCCGTCAAATGTGTGCGGTTTTACTACTAAAGAAAACCGAATGATAGCAAAGAATAAGCCGTTGTCTGCATGAGTATTGTATTGATTTTGGTGGGCTCGCTGACTGGCGATAACCTTTTTAGTAAAAAGACTGCCGCGGAACATGCCTTAGTCCGTTCCGCGGCAGCCATGTGCCTGGGTTTATAACTTATTTTTATAAGGGAGGATTTATTCCCAAACGTTCTCCTCATAGAATGTCTGTACGGTCTGGAATGCTTCTTCAGGTGTCTGGTTTCCAAGGAAGATGTCAACCATTGCGTTATCAAAGCAGTCACCAGCTTCTACAGATGCAAGGGACTCATTGTAGAATCCGAATGTACCAGTTGCTTTGGCCATGATATCCTGAACATATTTCAGCTGTGCAGGAGCTTTGTCATAGTCGATCTCAAGGTCTTTGACGATTGGGAATTTGCCGCCGACTTCTGCTGTGTATTTCTGAGCTGTTTCGTCTGTGAACATCTTCATAAGAGCGATAGCTGCGTCCTGATGCTCTGTTGTGGAGCTCATAAGAAGGTTATCAGTCTTAACAATCATACGGTTCGGGTCATTTGCACCGTCGATTCCAGGGAACTGGAATACACCACATTTGGACTCGAAATCCGGGTTGTTACCATTGATCTGTGCGATTGCCCAGGAACCCTGAACCAGCATAGCTGCTTCGCCGTTATAGAAAGCTGCTGTAGCCTGGTCATTGGAATCTCCGGCTGCTGTAGCCTGGAAATATTGGGAAAGGTCTTTTAACTTGGTGCCTGCTTCAATGCAGTTCTCATCTGTCCAGTTAGCGGTATGGTCTGCGATAGCTGCAAGGTCAACGCCTTGACGGTCACACAGATAACCGGCGATCATGGATAAGCACCATGCGGTACCAGCGGAGCAGGAGATTGGTGTGTAGCCGGCATCCTGAAGCTTCTGGCATGCAGCAATCAGTTCGTCGTATGTGGTAGGAACTTCTACGCCAGCATCTGCAAACATCTCGGTGTTGTAGTAAACGCAGGCTGCTGCGAAGTTGGTAGGAACTGCCATGATCTTTCCGTCATAGGTCATTCTTTCGAAGATACCATCTGTAAAGGATGCGTACCAGTCTGCTTCCTGATTCTCAAGGATATCGGTAAGATCAGCTGCTGCGCCTGCATTTACATATACGTCCATGTTTGGACCAGGGTTACAGATGTAAACGTCCGGTGTCTGTCCGGCTGCGATCAGTGCGTTCAGCTTGCCATCATACTCTTCCAGGTTGGTGGTGATCGGAGTTACGTGATATTTGCCATCGTACTCTTCGTTGAAACGATCAATGACTTCTTTGTAACCTTTGGAAATAAGATCTTCCGTAGCTTCCAGGTCATCCCAGAACATCCATGTGATTTCTTCAACATCATCAGCATAAACCGGTACAGATGTAACCAGTGTTCCAGCTGCCATTGCTGCAGCCATTAATATTGAAAGTGCTCGTTTCTTGTTCATATTGAACCTCCTTTTAAAAATTTAGATCTCGTATTTGGTAATTCTTACTATAGCAGAGATTGCCTGGGTTTTCTTTCTAATTCTTGTTTGTTTACTATCAATTATTGCTATCTAAAATTGTACAAAAACAAGTACATGTCAAAGTACATAATTTAAAACATAGAAAATTATGCAATATAGACAAAGATAAACGATACTTATTTAGATTTAAAATATAAATTTGACTATATATTGATAAAAAAAGCAACATTTGATACAATACAAACATATTGAAAAACGCAATATTTGAGAACCAAATGACAATATTTGATACTGACCGTCGGAAAATGATATATGTTGGGAAAATTCAAACATGCTCTGGTAAAAGGGTGAAACTCAGGAGCATTATAATAAGAATATACAGGGAAGGAGCATGGGGAAATGATACATAAGCTTAGTGGAATACATGAAACAGTAGATTTCCGGGAGGATGAGCAGGTTTGTCTCTATTATAATGATGAATACGAGAATTACCCACCGCACTGGCATACCTCCTTCGAGGTACTTATGCCAATCGTAAATGGCTATAAGGCACTGTGCGGTGGAAAGGAATACAATCTGCGTGAGGGGGATGTGCTGATTATCGGTCCGTGTATGCTTCATGAGCTTTTTGCTCCGGAAAGCGGAGAGCGGATTATTTTTCAGCCGTGTCTGAACAATATTTCTACCAAGGAGCTGAACTTGCTTACTATGATTATAACCCCGGCTACTTTGATTACACCGGAGGGGTATCCGCAGATTTATGAAAAAGTAAAAACGCTTATGCTGGAAATCAAAGAGGAATATTTCGGTGAGTCTCCCTATCTGGAAACTATGATTATTTCGAAATTCCTTGAGATTCTTACATGCGTTGGAAGACAGCGTGTAAATGCACATACTGTAGCGGGACAGCAGAAAGAAAACGGAGCAAACAGCAGGCAGAAGGAATATGTGGAGAAGTTTATCCTGGTTACAGATTATATTAACAATCATTTTGCGGAAGATTTGAGCCTGGAGGGAGTGGCTTCCCAGGCAGGATTCAGTAAGTATCATTTTTCCAGGTTGTTTAAGCAGTATACAGATTCTACGTTTTATAAGTATTTGAATCAGAAGAGAATTGAATTTGCAAAAACGTTGCTGCAGGATCCGGGAGTGAGTGTGACGGAGGTGGCATTTAAGTCAGGCTTTTCCAGTCTGTCGGCGTTTCTTAGGATGTTTAAGCTGATGAATAATTGTACGCCTACGGAGTTCAGGGAGATGTATGACAGGACGAAGATGGGGAACTAGAGCGTGTTTGAAATAGCAGGTGTCAATTTTATTTAGGTATTGATTTCTTATAGGAAGAAAATTATTATGGCATTAGAGCCTGTTTGAAAAAGCATTATTGCAAACTGCACGCCAAAATTGTGACGCACGTCTTACAGAAAGCTTTTTTCCAAACATGCTTTAGGGGATAAGCTGGTTATTCCTGACATTATAAAATGAACGAAATATATACAACAGGAGGCTCGCGAAATGATTCACGAAAAAATAGAAATCCAATTGAAAGATTCTGAGTTTAAAGCAAATTTATTTACATATTTCCTGGATAATTCCCCGGAGATCGAGCCGGAGAGAAAGAGATCGGTTGTGCTGATCTGTCCTGGCGGCGGCTATCAGATGACTTCTGACAGAGAGGCAGAAGCTCTTGCTGTCAGATTTATGGCAATGGGCTATCATGCTGCGATTTTGCGCTACAGCGTTGCTCCGGCACGTTTCCCGGAGGCGCTTCTTCAGCTGGCTACAGCAGTTGCAATGCTCCGTGAAAATGCAGAAAAATGGCATATTGATACAGAGAAGATCGTAGTCCAGGGTTCTTCTGCTGGTGGACATCTGGCGGCAAGCCTTGGTGTATTCTGGAACAAGCCCTTTGTTGCAGAAGCTTTGGGCATGGACTCCGAAAAGTTTCGCCCCAATGGGCTTATGCTCAGCTATCCGGTAATCACTTCTGGCGAGAAAGCACATAAGGGTTCTTTTGAAAGCGTTCTGGGAGAGGATTATGCAGATGAAGAGAAACGCAGATTCCTGTCCCTGGAATATAATGTTACGAAGGATACCCCGTCGACTTTCCTGTGGCATACAGCACCGGATGATACTGTACCGGTAGAGAACTCCCTGCTGTTTTTCCAGGCACTTCACGCTCTGGATATTCCGGCAGAATTGCATATTTATCCAGTGGGCAGTCATGGTCTGGGACTTGCCACTGCAGAAACAGCATGCCCCAATGGCTATGGAATCCAGGCAGAATGTGAGAGCTGGATTCAGCTTGCCGGTGACTGGATGAAGCACCTGTTTGAAGCGAAGGAAGTCGTAAAGGCACCTTGGGAATAAAAAGATGGGGTGTTGGTGAAATTTCCACAGTTGGTAAGAATATGAAAGTAATAGAAAATATAGATTAGGTGAGTAGAAGCTTTAAAGTCCGTTGCCTTGGGGATTCCCAGACAGTGGACTTTTTTCCTGTTCTGAAATGTGTTGCTGCAAATCATGCGTGGCGTGATTATAGCACAGAACAAAATGTACTTCAAGTATTGTTTTTACATTATTTTGCTGATATACTTTTTTTATCTTAAATATACGGGAGGTGAAAGAAATGTTGACGAAAGAAGATCTACAGGCGATTGCAGGATTGCTGGTGCCCATTGAGACACGGATTGGGAATTTGGAAAGCCGTTTCGATAATTTGGAAAGCCGCTTCGACAAGTTGGAAAGCCGCTTTGACAGCTTAGAAACTCGCGTTGACAACTTCGAAAGCGAAACCAAGAGGCGCTTTGAGAATCTGGAAGCGAACTTGCGCAGCGTAGACAAGCATGTATGTGAATTGGATGCATCAGTATCAGAATTGCAAAGAAGTGTAAAAGAACTCTGGCTTCATGTGGAGAACACTACAGACTGGAAGCTTCAGGTTGTAGCAGAGAATCATTCCAATCTTTTACAAAAGCTGGAAGAACAACAAAAGAGATGGGAAACGCAGGAAAGACTTTTATTTTACGTGAACAAACATGAGAAAGACATCACCGCGATAAAGCAGAGGCTGTGTATGTGATTGACAGAACCATTCATACATAAGAATGGCTGTAGAAATACTCTCAGAAAAAATGAAATATAAAATGCATCAGAAAAACGTAATAGAAAAACAAAATAGAAAAACGAAACAGAAAAATACATATAGAGAAAGCAAATTGCAAGTAATATATCATTTTATAGAATTATAGAAATACTAAAATACAAAAGATAAATTAACACAAAGAACGAAGAAAATAAGCTTAACAATTATAAGCGTTAAATACCATACAAAACAGAATTGGTGTTCAGAGCATTCAGAAAGTCATTACCCTCTGTGCACGAATAGATAAAAGCGGGGAGTACAGCACTGTTGTTATAACATCTGTACTCCCTGATTTGTTTAAAATGTGAAAAATTTGTATTGTTTTATAATTGTCGATAGTGGGTTTGGCAAGTAGAAGGGCTTTTTATGCTGGAAATCATGAGATATCCAGTTCCGGCGGTTTATCCATCGTGTCGGAAACGTATTTCCCATTTTTCTTGCGCTGGCGGACACATTCGGTGAGCAGATATTCAATCTGCCCGTTTACGGAGCGGAAATCATCCTCCGCCCAGGCTGCAATCTGGTCATAAAGCTTGGCAGAAAGCCTGAGCGGGATCTGTTTCTTAGGCCGGGTATCTCTGGTTTCAGCCATTAGTACAGACTGCCGGAATTAACCACCGGCTGGGCATCGTGATTGCCGCACAGCACTACGAGAAGATTGGAAACCATGGCAGCCTTCCGCTCCTCGTCAAGTTCTACCACATTGTTTTCATTCAATCGCTCTAATGCCATTTCTACCATACCAACAGCACCGTCTACGATCATCTTTCTCGCATCAATAATAGCAGAAGCCTGCTGTCTCTGCAGCATAACAGCTGCAATCTCAGGAGCATAAGCCAGATAGGTGATGCGTGCCTCAATAATCTCAAGACCAGCCTCTGCAACCTTCTGCTGGATCTCATCCCGTATCCGTCCGGCTACGATTTCGCTGGAACCACGTAAGCTGCCCTCATCTGCAATCCCATCCCCTGTGGTATCTACATTCGGAGCTACATCATAAGGATAAATCCTTACAATATTACGAAGGGCACTGTCACACTGTAGGGAAAGATATTCCTTATAGTTGTCCACGTTGAAAACAGCCTTCGCTGTATCTGTTACGCGCCACATAACCGCAATTCCAATTTCTACCGGGTTACCCAGACAATCATTGATCTTCTGACGGTTATTGTTCAGAGTCATGATCTTCAGGGAGATCTTCTTGGTGACAGCCTCCTTGGGCAGGGAGACCGAGCTCCCGCCCAGGGCGGCCAAGACCTTGGAGCCTTTGGCGCTGTCCACGTCGCCGCTCTGGCTCAGCTGGGTCTTGGCGGCGGGGTTCACCGCGGTGCAGAAGGGGTTCACCCAGTAAAACCCCTGTCCCTTCAGGGTGCCGATGTAATCGCCGAACAGGGTGAGCACCAGGGCTTCCTGGGGGCCCAGTACCTTCAGGCCCAGCAGGGGCAGCCAACCTAAGCTCAGGTAGAGGATGCACAGGACCAAGGGGGCGATCTGCGCCTCGTCCGCGAAAAAGATGGTGCCCAAAACGGCGAGAATGTACAGGACAATGGTGAGCAGAAGCACGAGCATACCGTGCTTCTTATTGGATAAAATAATTTCCGTCATAGACAGTCCTCCTGGTTGATCTATTTGATATCAAAAAAATATCATATTGATTTTTCGCTGTCAAGAGGAATTTGAAAAAATCAGGTGGAAAACTTATCCCAGACCCCCGGGAGGCGTACACAGGAAAAAGGCCAGCAGCAGGGGCAGACTCACCCCCAACACCAGGCCGGGGAGGACCCAGGGCGCGCAGGCAAGCAGGCCGGTGAACAGGGGAAGGCCCAGGCACAGCAGCAGGGCGGCCAGCAGACGAGTCAAAAGGGCGGGCAGGGGACTGCCGCCGGAGAAGAGCAGGGGGAAGAGATCGGGCAGCTGAGAAAAACAAAAGGTCCAGAGAGAGGACCACAGTGCGGCCAACAAACTGGACGGGAGAGAGAGGGGATGCATATAGATTCTCCTTACGAGGGATAGTTGATATCCAAATGGATATCACATGGGCATTATATCGTCGGGGCGGATTAATGTCAAGATATCCAAATGGATATCAATGGAGGAATTATGGGATACTATAAACGGATCCGCGATCTTCGGGAGGACCATGACCTCACCCAACGGCAGCTGGCGGCCAGACTTCGGATGACCCAGACCCAGTATTTCCGCTATGAGCAGGGCTACCGGGATATCCCCAGCGACATTCTGATTGCCCTGGCCGATCTCTACGGCACATCCACAGATTATATCTTGGGACGCACCGACGATCCCCGGTTTTCCGGGGCCAAGGGGAAGTGAGCCGGCCTGGGGAGGGAATGGCGCCTTGCCAAGAGTGGAAAGATATGGTATTCTATAAAGGTATCCCAGCAAGCAAATCGACGTTTAAGGGGACTTTGCCTTGAAGACAGCCATTGTAACTGATACCAACAGCAGTATTTCTGCCAAAGAGGCCCAGGAGATGGGCATTTATCTGATCCCGATGCCCTTTTTTGTGGATGGGGAGACCTATCCGGCGGAGGAACTGCTGACCCTCTATCTGAAAAAACTGATACGACTGGCATGCGGCCCCGACAGAAGATGGGAGCCGGAACCAATGTGCAGGACCGCCTTGTGGCGCTGCATGACCTGGACTGCCCCTGGAGGCCCGGCGACCTGGCCCAGCGGAAGGGCCGCATTGAGCGCCAGGGCAACCAGAATGAAAAGGTCCATGTATTCCGCTATGTAACTGAGGGGACCTTTGACGCATACCTCTGGCAGACGGTGGAAAACAAGCAGAAATTCATCAGCCAGATCATGTCCTCCAAATCCCCGGTGCGAAGCTGTGATGATGTGGATGAAACGGCGCTCTCCTTTGCCGAGATTAAGGCCCTTTGCGCCGGGGACCCCCGTATCAAGGAGCGGATGGACCTGGATGTGGATGTGTCCCGTCTGAAGCTGATGAAGGCTGACCACCAGAGCAAGCAGTACCAGATGGAGGATAATCTTCTGAAATACTTCCCGGAGCAGATCGAAAAGCACAAAGGCTTCATCAAGGGGCTTGAGGCAGATATGGAAACACTGGCCGCCCATCCACACCCGGCGGACAGCTTTGCCGGGATGGAGGTGCGGGGCGATACCCTCACCGACAAAGAGAACGCCGGTGCCGCCCTTTTAGATGCCTGCAAGGAAGTGAAAAACGCCGAGCCGGTCCAGGTGGGAAGTTACCGGGGCTTTGCCATGTCGGTGTCCTTTGATGCCTTCCGCCAGGAATACACTCTGCAACTGAAAGGCCAGATGACCCATCAGGCCACCCTGGGCGCAGACCCGCGCGGCAACCTGACCCGGATTGACAACGCCCTGGCGCAGATGCCCCAGCGGTTGGAAAGCGTGAAAGCCCAGCTTGATAACCTCTATCAGCAGCAGGCCGCCGCAAAGGAAGAAGTCGGCAGGCCCTTCCCCTATGAGGATGAGCTGCGGGAGAAATCGGCCCGGCTGACGGAGCTGGACACGCTGCTCAACATCGACAGCAAGGCCCCCGGCCAGCAGGAAACCATCGTTGCCAAAAGTACGCGCCCCTCCGTCCTGGAGGGGCTTCGCCGTCCCATGCCGCAAAGAGCGGCAGAGAAAAAATCCAAAACCCATGAGGAGGTGCGATAACCATGACACAGGAAGAAATGCTGACGGCCCTTTATGAAAAGATGGCCGCTGAACAGGATAAGTACCGCGACTGGCTGAAAAGCCAGCCTGCGGCGGAGGTCTTAAACCATGCCTATGAGTACACGGTCCGGGAGGACATCGTGATGTGCATGGAAGAATTGGAACTGACCGAAGCCCAGGCAAAGGCGCTTCTGGCTTCTCCCACGCCGCTGGCCGATGTTTACAAGGACTTTGAGAAGCTGGAAACCGGCTACATGGATGTGATCCGGGACACCATCGAAACCAGAGCAAACGAGCTGTATCAGACCCAGGAAAAACTGAAAAACACGCCCCTCTATCCCCATTCGGCAGCGTATGCGTCCGAGCATGGGGAGATGGCACAGTACAACGCTTCGTTTCAGGCAAGCCACGCCTGCATGGAGGCCATCGAGCAGGCGATCAGCCGCCATTACAGCAATAACCGTCTGGATGCCGAAGCTGCTGTGAACGATGTTCTGGAACAGTTCGGGCCGGACCGAGTGCAGTATGTGCTGGCCAATACAGTCCGGCATAAGGAATGGGATGGGCGCATCTCCCGCGACAATAAGGCATGGGCCAGCACAATACCCATGCCGGAGGGCGGCTCCCAGGACCGGCACAGCGAGTATCTGGTGGTGGACCGCTGCAATCCTGGCCTGACCGACCTGTTTCTGAAGCAGGTGCGGCAGCTTGCCGGAGAACGGGAAAAGCCCTCTGTCCGGGAGAAGCTGCAAAAGGCTCCGGCGGCTCCCCGGCGCTCTGCCTCGGCCAAAAAGAAAGAGGTGGAGCGTTGACATGGCGAACCGGGAGCGGGAAATCCAACTGAA
>OGPN01000328.1_pt1 | contig 34120 bp, 27 predicted proteins | sample 1552941 | NCBI WGS metagenome assembly OGPN01 (sample SAMEA2580220, study PRJEB22360) | human gut metagenome | biome: human gut; feature: human-associated habitat; material: faeces | place: Denmark | collected 2008/2010
TTAAAACGGGTGTTCGATATTGTTTTATCCGGCATTTTTTTAGTCACTATTTTTCTCCTGTTGTAAAGGCGAGCCTATGTGGTTTCGCCTTTATTTCTCTTTTCTGCTTACTCTCCAACCTGCCGCGATAAGGATAACTCCACCGCCTATAAGTACAGGCACCGGCCAGTTGAGCGAACCAGTCTGTGGTATATTGTCAGGCGTTGAGCTTGATGAATCAGAGCCTGACGAGCTGCTGTCAGGTGTGCTTGAACTACTATCTGTATTACTCGAACTGTCTGACTTATATGTGTTCTCTATAAGAAACAGCTTGTCATTGTTTTTGGTAACAACTGTGTAGTTGGCAGGAATATCTATCTCCTTAACTGTCCACTCAGCCGCAGAATTGTCTTTCCAAAAATATTCCCAATTGTTGTCAGCATTAAGAGTAACAGTATCGAAAAGCTTGCCATCACGATATATCTCCACCTTGATATTATCAGGTATGAGCTTTTCCTGACCATCAGGAACTATCCACGACTTTCTTACACCATAATCACTGTCCCCTGCTGGGATATCTTCGTATGTGAACTTGGTGTAAACTGTTATCTGACCCTCAGCCACGATATCCTTATCTATCTCGATAAGTGACGGAGAAGGTGTAAATTTAGCTGTTGTGTTTTCAAAACTCTTGCCTGAAACAAGATACAGACCCACAGAATCAGCAGAAAGCTTTACTTCACCGTTTGCGTCCGTCTTGCCTGTTGAAACTGGTGTTATGCCATCGGTTTTTACGTAGTTGTCGAGCGTATCAGCGACAGCCTGCATTTTTGAAGCGACAGTAAAATCAGACATATCTATAGGATAATCGCTGAACTCGCCGGTAAGGACAAAGTCAGCTTCTTTACGCTCACCGACCTTATATATGCTCCACTCGGCATTACTAACAGTCGTTGTATCATTTTTGCACACTATATCCACATTGATATTATCCGCTGCAGAAGCTGAGATCGTCATGCTTCCCAAGGCTGAAACAGCCATTGCCGCCGTACACAAAACAGCCTTTGCAAGCTGAGAAAATTTAAGTTTCATCTTTGCTACTCTCCTTATCAGGTAGATTTTCAACATTATCGTCACTCTCTGGCTTATCCAGCATTGCCACAAGCTCATCATGAGAGATTTTTTTGCGTTTTGAATCCACAAACCACCACACAAGCAGTACCACAAACAACGGTATTGCTACAAAAGGCACGACCACAAGAGAATCGAGTTGAACAGCGTCTGCCGTTATTTTTGAAACACTCTTTGTATCGTCCGCAGTTTCAACTCTTTTTGCACGAACAAGAAGCCTGTGAGAATTGACTCCGTATGGGGTACAGGTAGTCAACGTAACATGATCCTCACCTGGAATAATGTTCAGCTTATCCATTTCATTAGGCAGAACTATATAAACAGCCTCGACCTCATATGTATAGACCTCTTTCAACACTGTTATAGTGAACTCATCGCCCTCTGCAAGCTTATCAAGGTCGCTGAAAAGCTTTGCCGACGGCAGACCTCTATGTGCTGAAATGACCGAATGAGTGTCCGCTCCGCCAACAGGCAGGCTCGAACCCTGCAGATGTCCCACAGCGACATTTAACACGCCGTCACTTGTGCCATGATAAATAGGCAACTCCACCCTTATAGTCGGAATGGAAATATAGCCCATAACACCCGTCCCCGTGATATCTAGGATATCCTCATAGCCCTTGACCTTATCATAATCCACAAAAGGTCGGGCAAGCTTTGCTATCTCTTCATTATATTTTCTCGCTTGGCTGAGTATCTCTTCATTCTCCTTGTCAGAAAGGTCATTTGCCGCTTTCTGATAAGTCGCCACCGCACGGCTTTGCGTTTTTGAATTCCACCAATCGCTTATTGTTGGATATAACATCACGGAGAGCCCCACAAGCAATAACAAGACCAATAAAATTGTAGTTGATTTACCGCTTTTCTTCCTCATGGAGTCCTCCCTGATGCCTGCCGACCGAGATCGGCAGGACAAAGGTAAAAATAAATTCAAAAATTAGTCGTTCTTAGCTCTCTTCTTAGCAATGAGAAGCACACCTGCGCCCAGTACGATAGCTCCGCCTACACCGTAGAAGATCTGAGTACCGATACCGCCAGTTGTTGGAAGTGAGCCGCCCTTCTGGTTTATGATCTTAACTGTTGAACCGCTTGTGCCTGAATCAGTGCCGTCGAGCATACGAATGGACTGAAGTGTATTAGCAGGATCATATGTTGTGTCAAACTTGAACTCATATGGATCAGCTCTGTTATACTGAGCAGGAGCTTCTATCTCAACAAGCTTGTAAGTTGTCATATCATCAATGCCCTTGATAGTAAACTTACCTGTTGCGTCTGTTACGATAGTGTCGATAGCACCTGCCTCGTTACCAATAGCAAGTCTGTAAACATTCTTGTTTTCCCCATCACTTATATCAACAAGTTTAAGAACTGCACCATTCTTATCCTGAAGCTGGAACTTAGCATCTGCAAGAGGCTCGCCCTTTTCGTCTACCTTGTTACCAACAAGTGAGAATGTCCAGTCATAAACTGTAACCTTAGGTGTTTCACCTTTCTCCTTACCTGTTGTGTCCTGAGGATTGTTTGAATATGTCAGGTAAGCTGTGTTAGGGTTATTGTTCACGCTGTCAGGAGCAGTAACTGCTACCTTAGCTTTTTCATTGAGCTTAGCAGAATAATAAGTTTCGATCTTAGCAACTGTAGGATAGTTCTTTACAAGTTCCTTAATATCGAAAGTAACATAGAAAGACTCCTTATAGTCGGTCGTACTGCTGTCGTCGCCAACTGTTTTGTTAGGACCTACTGTAACAGAAGTGATCTCCTGACCGTCAGCGTCATAGTACTTGTATGTAAGGTTATCATTGAATGTAAAGCCCTCGCTGAGCTGGTCACGAACTGTGTATGTATACTTGTCATAAGCTGATACATCGCTTGGTATAGTTGTTGTGATCTTGAATTCTACATCGTCACCAATTGCGTTGTCGCCAACATCGCCCCATGAGTTATTCTCATTGTGCTTGATCTGCTTTGTAAGTGTTGGCTTTGTCCTCTTTGGAGTAACGTTTGTTGTGCCTGAAACGTTAAGGATAAGAGCTGAGTTAGCCTTATCAACACCATTATTTTCTGTTGCATCGACAACGAGATAATAGCCAGCATTTGGAAGCGGAATAGTGTACTCACCGTTATCTTCATAGGCGGTTACAGACTTATTGTCGATGATGCAGCCAGAAGCGGCTTTTGCAAACTTGGCAGTATCTTCCTTTGTCCAATGATCTGCGTCTGAGATTATCTTTGCAACGTCTACTGCGCTCTCGGCACTGTCGAACTGTGACATATAAGTGCTAAGGCCAGGAGTTTTCAGGCTGGTAAGCAGAGCATCGCCATTAATGCCTTTGCCCCACTTGATAGTATTTGTTGCAGATGCCTGGTCAAAGATCTGATAAGCCTTATATACTCTGTTTGTATCAGAATCCTTGATAACAATGTTATTAACGCCAAAATCAGCAGTAGCAAATACTCCGAATGCTGATGTTGCAGCAATAGCTGAAACTGACATAACTGTTGCAGCAGCAAGAGCTGCAAATTTCTTCATCTTCATAATTAATTATCCTTTCATATTTGATTATTTATAGCGTTTTTTTGCGACGCTTTGTAACTAAAAGTAATGTTGCAGCAACAGTGACTGTTCCGCCTGCTGCCACGAATGGGATAACACCCATGCCGCCTGTTTCAGGCAGCTCTCCAAAGGTTTCCTCAGAGTTGTTATAGACCTGAACATACTGATCACCGTTCTTTGTCATATCAATGCAGTTCTCATTTTCTGAGCCATTGTATCTGTAGTAAGCTTTGTATGACGATGTGCTTATTGGCTGACCGTTCACGTCTGTCTCTTCAAACCAATAGTAATACTTATTGCCCTTGATGTCATTTTCTTCAAGAGAAACGGCATTTGACCAGTTGTTATCAGCCGTGAGCGTTATCTGCTTCCACAAGAATACTTCACCGCTAGGTGTCGCATCTTTGTTAGGAACAGGTGTAACGTTCGTCTTCTCAGGTGTGCCAAGATCATTAGCTGTCACTGCGTATGAACAGCCACTATCGCCCTTAAGTGTAAGTTCAACAGTAATATCTGAAGTGATATTATTCAGATTTAAAACAAACTGACTCTTGTCCCAAGACGGTGTAACGTAATCACTAACGCTGACATACTTGCTATCACCGCTCCACATAGGTATAGGCTTGCCGTCCACCCAATTTTCACCTGACTTATAGATGTCAGCCAGAACAGCTCCTGAACTGTCAAGAACTCTAACACGTCCCTCAGTTTCACCGATATTTATCCATGACTTTGTCATATCAAAACTGAACTTAGCCGAGCCATACATGGCATACTCAGAGGCAAAGCTTCCGTTCTGAGCCATTTCTGTACCATTGCTTGTAAGGATCTTGAATTTAACATTCTGTCCTTTATCCATTGTGCCTGTAAACTTGTTATATTTTTCAGGCACGTCAGCCTTATTTGTTGACCTATAGATATTGAACGTTACCTTATCATTGGTATGGGTATTGCTATCGCTGTCAGACCATGCCTTTTGCAGGCGAACGTCCATATTTTCTACCTTCTGCGGGTTCTTGGTATTGACGATCGTATCAAAGCCCGTGGCACTGCCGTTATTTGAATAAGTATATGTAACGCCAAAGCCGTCAGGTATATTCTTTTCAAGAACATAGTAATACTTGTCCTTGTCAAGACCGTCAAGAGCTACCGTCCAATTCTTAGACTTTTCCAGAGAAACAGTTTTTATAAGTTTGCAATCTGTTGGTATTCCGTTATCTCCATTCACTCTTGAGGTTGAATTTGGTGCAACAGAGGACTCATAAACATCTGCCTCGATCTTGTCGATACCAGCAGGAAGCTCACTGTCAGCAAGCTTGTTTCCAAGCTCATCACGCCATTCCTTCGTAATGTTAAGTCCCTTGACGTTCGTAACTGTAACATCAGTGTTTTTGCTCATTGCCGTTGCACTGTATACAGCCTCATATCCTGTTGCAAGATCGATCTCTTTGATATAGTAGTAAAGCTGCTTGTAATCATTGCCGACCTTTGTATATCCAGGAAGCTTTGTCCACTCATGTTTCCAATTGTTAGCTTCGTTAAGAGTTACCTCATCACTGCCCCACTGAATATCATCTGGAACACCGCTTAAAACCTTAGTTGTAGACGAGCCAAGAAGGAACTTTACGCTCTCAGCCGAATGATTGCCGTTTCCATCGCTCCAAACCTTGCTTGCAGTTATCTTAAACTCTTTCAGCAGATTTGTTACTCTGAACATATCTCCGTTCTTCACGAACTGATATCCGTCCTCACCGACTTCACTTGGAACTACAGCCGGACGCACTTTAAAAGCAAAATATATAGGAGTTTCGTCAAGAAGATAACCCTCCGGACTTTGCTTTTCTATAAGCTTATAAAGATGGCCCTCAGTATCTCCGGTGCCTGCAACAGGTTCAAGGTCAAGATTGTATGACCCGTCAGCATTTACATTGAATGTCTGCGCCTTATCCTGTGCCGAATTTCCCCAGATAACTGATCTTCTGTCTTTTGCGGCATTTTCTTTGAAATCTACTGCCGGGAGCCAATCGTATGTGCCATTTTCCAGCTTAGTGTATCTGTAGATCTCAAAAGAAGCCTTAAGCATAATACTATAGTCTCCGCTGTCTACCTTCATAAGCTTAAATGGCTCAACAGTTGTTGATGACGCCTTTGACTGATTTATCAACTCAAACTCGGAATCATTATCATCACTGTCATTTACAGCAGAGCCGTTTGTGTCAAATGATATATTATTGAACACATGGACTTTATAGCCATCGTTCTCAGCGTCCTCATCATTTGCAGGACTTCCTGTATAAACGTAAACTAATTTCAGGTGACGCTGATCTGGAACGTTTATTTCAAGTTTTTTTACAAAATCTCGTGTCTTCGCAGTCAGTGCGGAACACTTTACAGCCGAAAGCATTTTTTCATTGCTGACTTCAGTGTTTGAAAAGCCGCTGCTATCCCTGTATTCATATTCGACTCTGAAAACACCGCCCGCCTTCTCAGAAGAAACCTCTTCCACAGGGACGGATATGCTTGAGCCAAAATCTGACCACTCGCTTCTCTTGTTGGCAAAGGCTTTTACTTCTTTGAAGCTGTTGCCGTCCATATAGCCATAAGCCACATAGTAACTCTTTATATTTCCGGTTTCGTAGCCTTCAGGCAAAGTTAGATCAATAGTACCCTTAGCGCCAACAATACTTTCACTTGGAATAAAGTTAGCGATAAACTTGCCCTTTTCGTTGGTAATAACATCTGCACTGCAAGAAACTGTGCTGTCAACTGCCTCCGGATCTGATATCACATAACTGTAATCACTCACAGCAAGCTCTGCACCCGTATCTGCGTCAAATACCTTGATAGACTTCAGATCCATGTCAACAGCGGAATTGCCATTTATGCTTACCGTTTTTGTCTGAATGTTACCCTGAGCGTCCTTTGTCTTAACTACAGCCGTGCCTCCGCACTTGATAACATCGTTGAGAGTTATCATTCCGTTTGTTGAGCATTTAAGCTTTTTAGGGTTAACATCAATGGTATAAGTTATCTCACAGCCGGTGGACTTCGGAGAAGAAGTTTTCTTCAAGTTCTTTTCCTTAACTGTCTGCGTCTGGCTTCTCTCCGGATATTTTCCAGCTTTGTCCTGAACTGTGTTTTTGAACGCTGCAGTACCATTCTTGTAAACACCATTCTTAACATCATCGACCTTTACAAGTGTACTGTAGTAAGCTGTCCAAGCGTCCTGCTGATTCCATGCAGTCTTGAAAGTTACTGTATTGGCTGTCTTATCATAGAAATATTCAAACTGATTTGTTTGTGCAAAATCATACTTATCAGAACTATTTCCAAATGAATACTTGAGATAATCCTTGTTCTCGTAGAATATCATTCCCGCCGGAAGCGTGTCCACGATCTCGACATTATCGTTACGCTTATAAGTGCCGTCCTTGTTGATATCAAGCCGCCAATCAAACCTGTAATACTCAACACCATTTACAGTAACAACAGGCAGGCTGCTAAGATCATGCACTGTGTCGCCTGCTACACTGCTTGCAGCGTCATACTTTTCATAAGGCGCTTTGGAGCTGTCGCCTATAGTAAACTTAGTCTTATCTGCACTAGGCTCGAATGTTTCACCTTTATAAGTAGCCTTGTTATTTACATTTATAATAGTACCTTCGTCAAGACCTGTTACATCTATGGTACTGCTATACTTTATCTGCACAAGGTTTATATTGTCAAATTCTTCACTATCATTGAACTTTATCTCAAACGAAGTGTTGTCGGCATTAGGTACTACAGTGTAATTTGAACTGTCAAGCGGTTCATAGCTTCCTGTTCCATTTCTCTGAACATACATGATAATGGAATCAGTGTCAAGAACGCTCTTTATTGACTTGCCATCATTTGACGTAGCGTTCATTATATCGCTTATAGTCTTGCCCCTAAAGGAACCGTTTGTCTGCTTGACCTCTACCTGCCACTTATATGTAACACTGCTTCCGTCCTGAGAAATGTCAAGAACTGTTTTTGACTTCTCGTTTACAGGCTTATAATAAACTGTCTTGTCAGAATGGAATCCGTCAATACCTGCAGTATTTTTCACTGCATAATTTCCATTGCTGTCAGGGTCGCCAAGATCATAGTCAGCAACCTTTGTTTCATAGGAAATAACTACCTCGTTATTGTCACCTATTCTGTCAGGCAAAACAAGCTCACCGTCACTTGCAACTGTTGCATCAAAGGTATCATTTCCAACCTTTATGCTGACAATCTGTCCTGCTTTAAGCATATTATCAGTTATTGTCTTGCCTTTAAGGGTAGAATTTTTGTCATTACATTTAACAGTTACTTCCCATTTGAGTATACCTAACGTGTTATTATCTATCCAACCACTTTTTGATATCTGATACCTATTATAAACAGTTTCACTTGATGTGATATCAGACCATGGTTGGCTTTTATCAGGTCTTTGCATTTTAACTGTATTTGTAGTTTCCGCCTTGTCAGGATCGATAGCTGTCACATACTCGATAGTAATTTTTGACGCTGTTGTTTTATCGTCAAACGTAAGCGTGTTTCCATTAAGTGTGTACTTTACATCTGAACCATCATCAGCTTTAAGTGCAAAGCTTCCTGGCTTTGCATCAGGGAATGCTTCATCATAAAGGTGATAGCCCTTGAGGTCTGCACCGCTAGGGTTGCTTACAACAATTTCCCATGTGACTTCGTTATTGTCGTAGTCAACATTCTTGCCTGTTTTTGAGATCTTATCCTTCTTTGAATCAGAATAAATAGTTTTATCTGCTTTTACTCTATTTCCGTCCTTATCATATGTGGTGGATTTGTTTTCCACCTTACCTGACATAACGAAATTCGGGTCGCTTGTAGGATATGGGGTCGTGTAGCTTATGGTAACATTTTCTTCACTGAATCCATCGCTGAAAACAAACTTTCCGCTTGACGCGTCATAGCTTCCTGCACCCTCAGGTGAAACAGTGAAGCTTCCGTCAACAGCATCCTTAAAAAGCTTGTCCTCGATCCTGTCAAGAGGCTTCTTTGCAGGATTGTCCACTGTGATAGTCCACCTAACTCCGTCAGCAGTTTCGCTTGCGTCCTTTATGGCAGACATAGTGAGCGGAGTAAAACCGTCTATTTCAACCGTCTGACCGCCTATCTCAACAGTGGTCTTATCACCTGTATCTGTATCCTTACGCTTTACATTACCCTCAAAGCTTGCCTTACCGCTTATAGCGTCCTTCTCATTTTTATGTTGATATCGCTCATCAAACTCAATAAAAAGATACTTCTTTCCATCTATCTCGTCGACTCTGTACTTACCCGAAATTCCATGTCCTTCATCGAAGTGAGTATCCTCGACATCGCCCCAGGTTCCGTCTGACGGTATACCGCCCTCGGGCAGGCTAACATTATCGTCGATAGGGAAATAAATATACCTATTGGTCATTGCGCCCTTGTCAAAATTAAATTCCACATTGAATTCAATCTTTTTAGATTGGTCTTTTCCTGAACCGACCGCATCATAGGATTTTATCGTGACGCTATTCGCATCCTTATAAGAATAGCTTCCGCCGTTATAGGAAACATCTCCACCTGCCACGGAAGTACCCTCAGTGGCACTTATTGCAGGCATAACAAGACTTGCCAGCACTGACACTGTCATAACTACAGACAGCACCACACCGAACAAGCGACTGCGTTTTTTCCTTTCATTTTCTTTTAGATATTGCCGAACTTTACCGTTAAAATTCTGCAAAACGGATCACTCCCTCCGAAATTATACACTATTTATAATAAACGCTAGTCCACTGTGCCTATCCTTTTAAAAGGATATATCCTCAGTGAGACCTTTCCAAGTACTGCTTCCTCAGCAATACAGCCTATCCTCTTTGTACGGCTGTCAACAGACGTAGATCTGTGGTCGCCCATAACGAATATTCTCTCGTCAGGCACCTGATAAGGCAACTCGATATCACATTCTCCCAGAGCTTTGCCGTCAACATACGGCTCATTCAAGGTTTTTCCGTTGACGATAACAGTACCGTCCTCCTTGATATCCACCACATCTCCTGCTGTAGCGATAACACGTTTCAACAGTATCTTATTATTATAATAAAACGCAACTATATCGCCCTTCTGAAAGCTTCCACGCTTTCTGCACACCACCAGCTCGTCGTCATGCAAAGTCGGCGTCATACTTGTACCCGTTACTCTCAAAACAGGCAAAAATAACATTGATATAATCACTGCTGCCGCTGCCACAACAAGAAGCGACGCCACAGTGCTGCGGAGTATCCTCAGATATTCCCGCCTTTCATGATGCTTTTTTACCACCCGCTCAAGTGTCTGGACATCAGGAAGCTCAGGTTTTTTTAACACCTCGTTCTTGCTATCTGCCGCCATGATCTTCCTCCACTACCGGCTGCTCAACAACCACCTTGTGACCTGTCAGTGCAGCTACCTGCCGCTCCAGCCTGTCAAGTCGGTCAGTGATACTTTTTTTATCTTCGAGCTTTTGAAGAAGCTTTTCATTCTCTGCGTTAAGCTTATCATATTCTTTTCGCAGATAAAGCATTAACTCAAGCAGCTCATTTTTCGACAATTTTTCAAGCGCCTTATCCTTCAAAAGCCTCACCTCCGACGCAATATACCTATATAATTACAAGTATTATATCACTTGATTTTCCATTTGTCAATCCCACAATATATCATATTTGTATTTTATTACATATAAATATACTGATAGTTTACACAATATTGATTTATCTTTTTCATAGTGCCGGCAGATGATAAAACGGCATATTTATTAGCCTTGAACATGAAACAATACGAAACCTGCGTTTTTACGCTAATTGCAACTTTCCCCCAAAAAATCTTTCCTATTTTGATTATAGCAGCCTGCATAGTCAATATTTTAACATTGTATACTAATGCTGTATTTATTAATATTTTGTAAACTTTGATAAATAACTTTCCATCATTAGTCAAATATTCATTCAGCCCCAGATCGGTCCTTATTTAACGGCAAATGTTCACTGCAAAGCAAGCAAACTTTACACATCTATATCGACAAGCTTTTGAACTTTACACGTTCAACAAAGCAAGAAAAAATCGGCAAATTTCATGTATTCACCGATCTATCATCAATTTTGCTTTCTCACAACAGCGTATTCATCATCAAGCCTGTAATAAGGACAGCTATATTCGCTGTCGCTCATTGATCTGTATGCTTCGTCCTCATCAAGATCGACCATGCAGCAGTAACATTCACAATCCTCATCAAAAACGTAATTTACACAGCTTTCGCAACGGCTGACTATTTTCTTCGCCTTTGTCATAACAGCCTCCTATTTAAGCACCTTTTTAAGTATACTATTTATAAATACAAGTGCGTCCTTCATTTTTTTCATATCACTATCTGAAACGCTGGAAAATTTACCAAGTATATCATCAAGTATCTCGTTTTTCATCTTTTCCATAAAGCGCATAGCTTCGTCAGTGAGCCTGATGTTGATAACTCTGCGATTATCGGGGTTTTGCATTCTGATAACAAAGCCCTTGTCAACAAGCTGTGCCACAGCCCTTGTTGCCTGCTCATTAGAAGTGTTTATCTTGCTTGCAAGCTGTGACATTGTGAGCGTTCCCTCAATACATAGTGACAACATTATTATCTGCTGAGTTCTTGTTATATCATACTTTTTCTTATCAAACGTATCAAATACCAATTTTCTGCTGAGAGGGTATATCTCATACATTGACATGATACATTCACGACGTACATTGTCTACCATTTTTACTTCCTCCACATAAAGCTAATTACAACATATTTTCGTTGATTTTTCCACACACAGTAATTATAACATACGCTTATCATTTGTCAATAGCAGAAATATATCAATATTTGATTTTGTTAAGTCATTCTTTTAGGGGTTTTGTTTATGAAGATAGATTATATGCGCATTGCAAGTTTTAGAATTTTACCAATTTACAAAAAGTTCAGTCGAAATTTCTGTAAATTATAGCTGCCAGCTTAACACAAGACGGTAAGAATGTGGTATAATAGTTAATGAAGTAAAAATAGATTATGGAGGTTTAAAGTATATGTTGTGTACTGAGTGTAAAAAAGAGCAAGAAAAACGTATTCCTAACGAGGAAAAAGAAAATGCACAGCCCGCCGAGAAAGTGTGCAGCGATGTACATACAACACTGAAATCAAAGCGTTCAGCCGCTTTGATACTTGTGACTGGTGCTACGCTTATGCTTATAATGGTGTTCATTCTTTTTTGGCTTATCATGTTGCCGAATCTGCCACAAGACAACAGCGTCCTTGCGAATAACTGTGCAAATATATGCCAGACCGCCAAGGAATATATCGGGATCTGATCTTCAAGACGATCTGCTCCTGCCTTCGGACGGGAGTTTTTTTGTTTTATGGCGATTTTACAAGCTTTTTACGGCACCTGCATTGACATCATATTCGTTTGGCGGTATAATAATACAGTATGATATAAGATGCCTTTCTTACGATAGGAGTTAGGAGAAATAAGAATATGAATAACAAGGTCTACGATAACAGAGAGTTATCATGGCTTAAATTTAACGAGAGAGTTCTTGAAGAAGCTCAGGACAGTGCTACACCGCTTCTTGAAAGATTGCTTTTTCAGTCGATATTTGCAAGCAATCTTGACGAGTTTTTTAGGGTGCGTGTGGGCTCGCTCTATGATTCCTCGCTTGTGGACGACGATCATAAAGACAACAAGTCCAAAATGCGTCCATCTGAACAGCTTTCTGCAATATTTAAGCGTGTTCATGAGCTTATACCAATAAAAGATAAGACATACAAAGCTATCTGCGAGGAACTGGAGCTAAAAAATATAGTACATAAAAACATAAAGGCTCTCACTGAACAGGATAAGAAATTTCTTGAAGCCTATTATGCCTATGAGGTCAAGCCGTTTCTTAATGCCTTTATTATCGATAAAAGACACCCTTTCCCGTTTCTTGCAAATCAAAGTATTTATGCGGTCGCAAAACTCGCTTCAAAATCTGCCGTCACAGTGGGTATAGTTAGCTGTAACGAGAAATTCCAGCGTGTGATCTTTCTTCCTGATGACGAGGGGTGCATAAGCTATATCCTTGTAGAAGAGCTTATTCTCCATTATGCTGACAAGGCATTTGAGGGCTATAAAATAGAAGAAAAGGCCCTTATGAGAGTGACACGAAACGCCGACATCGACGTTGACGAGGGTTTTGACTCGGAACTTGATTTCAGACAAAATATGTCTGAGCTTATCAACAAGCGTAAACGCCTTTGTCCTGTGAGATTGCAGCTTTCAAAGCAAATATCCGACACTGTGCTAAACGAACTGCTTTCAAGGTTGGAGCTTTCAGAAAAGCAAGTCTTTGTGGAGAAAACTCCCCTTGATATGTCCTATGTGTTCGCTGTGTTTGACAAGGCGGCAGACAGAAAAGAGCTTTTTTTTCCGAAGCAGGAGCCTCAGCCCTCTGCGATGATAGACCCGTCAAGGTCAATGATAGAGCAGATAGACGAAAAGGATCTTTTTCTGCACTATCCTTATGAGTCCATAAAGCCTTTTATCAGGCTTCTTGATGAGGCGGCAAAGGACGATAGTGTTACGTCTGTCAAAATGACTTTGTATCGTGTGGCGAAGAACTCCAAGGTCATAAAGGCTTTGTGCAACGCCGCTGAAAATGGCAAGGACGTGCTTGTGCTTGTGGAGCTTAGGGCACGTTTTGATGAGGAAAACAATATAGGGTGGTCAAAGCTGTTGGAGGAGTCTGGCTGTCATGTAATGTATGGTCCGCAGGGACTTAAAGTCCATTCAAAGCTTTGTCTTATTACAAGAAAAGTTGGCGACAGCATAAAGTACACTGTTCAGGTGGGTACAGGAAACTACAACGAAAAGACCGCAGGGCTTTATACCGACCTTTGCCTTATGACTTCAAACAATGACATTGCTCAGGACGCTTGCGAGGTGTTCAGAACGTTGTCAATGGGCGAGCTTGTGGAAAGCTCAAAGGCACTTATGGTCGCTCCCCACTGTCTGCAAAATAAGGTAGTGGAGCTTATGGATAATGAGATAAGCATTGCAAGAGCAGGCGGTGAAGGATATGTTGCCGCAAAGCTCAATTCTCTTACTGATAAGGTGCTTATGGACAAGATAATAGAATGTTCTCAGGCAGGCGTGAAGGTAGAGCTTGTTATAAGAGGTATATCCTGCCTTGTGGCAGGCGTGGAGGGCGTTACTGACAATGTGCAGATACGCTCAATAGTTGGCAGATATCTTGAACACGCAAGGATATATATTTTCGGCACAGGTGTTCGCAAAAAGGTATACATATCCAGCGCAGACTATATGACAAGAAACACCACAAGGCGAGTTGAGGTCGCCGCACCTATCCTCAGTGAAGAAGTAAAAAAACGTGTTCTCGATATTTTTGACACCCAGATGCAGGACAACGTAAAAGCAAGGATAATGCAGCCTGACGGAAAATATGTCCGTGCAGAGCGTGGAGATATCGCCATTGACGCACAAAGCAGATTTTACGCTGAAGCATACGCCAATGCACCAAAGCCTGCTCCTGTTAATGATGCCAAGGCTGTCGAGCCTGAAAAGGAGAAAAAGGGCTTTTTAGGCTGGCTCAAAAGGCTTTTCAGAAGAAAAAAGAAATAATATATAATGCGGTCATAGTGATGTGGCTGCATTTTTTGTACAAAAAAAGGGACAGACTTTCGCCTGTCCCTTAAATTTTTATTCATTACTTCTTATCTGTAAAAGCATTATTGATAGCTGAAACAAGTCCCTTGATAGAAGATACGATGATATCTGAGTGTCTGCCGACGCCCCAATACATCTTATCACCGCAGGAAATTCCAACGTATGATACAGCCTCAGATGTTGACTTTCTTTCAAGAGCGTGTTCTGTGTATGTTTCCACGGTAAAATCAAAGTTCAAAGCCTGCTTGATAGCATTTGCCACAGCGTCAAGACGTCCGTTGCCCTCTGCTGTGTAATCATCTGTTACACCGTTTACAGACGCCGTAATAGCTGCACAGATAGTGCCATTCTGCTTCTGAACATAGTGTGCCTCAGGGATATCAACAGGTGCGCACTTGTTGAGGTACTCGTCCTTGAATATCTTGTATACCTCATCAGGCATAAGCTCCTTGTGCTTGTGGTCTGAAACAGCCTTTACCTTGTAGCCAAAGTCCTCTCTCATCTTCTTTGGAAGATCGTAGCCGAACTGATTTTGGAGGATAAAGCCTATTCCTCCCTTGCCTGATTGCGAGTTTATTCTGATAACGTCACCGTCATACTCTCTGCCAACGTCATGCGGATCGATAGGAAGATAAGGAACTGTCCACTTGTCACAGCTCTTTTCTTTTCTCCAGTTCATGCCCTTTGCGATAGCGTCCTGATGCGAGCCTGAGAATGCAGCGAATACAAGTGCGCCTGAATATGGGCTTCTGTCATAAACCTTCATTCTTGTAACTCTCTCGTAAAGCTCTACCAGTGCAGGCATATCTGAGAAGTCAAGCTTAGGGTCAACTCCGTGAGTGTACATATTAAGTGCGATAGTAACGATATCGGCATTGCCTGTTCTCTCACCATTGCCGAAACAAGTACCCTCTATTCTGTCAGCACCTGCAAGCAGACCCATTTCGCAGTCTGCCACTGCACAGCCTCTGTCATTATGTGGGTGAAGTGAAACTATAACGTTCTCTCTGTCGTGAAGAGTGTCGCACATATACTCTACCTGCTGAGCATAAACATGAGGCATTGACATTTCAACTGTTACAGGCAGGTTGATGATGACCTTGTTATCAGGTGCAGGCTGCCAGATGTCGATAACAGCGTTGCAGATATCTCTTGCAAACTCAGGCTCTGTGCCTGTGAAGCTCTCAGGGGAATACTCGAATACTATATTGCCCTTTGCGTGCTTCTTATACTCGTTACAGAGCTTTGCACCGTCTGTAGCTATCTTGATTATCTCTTCCTTAGACTTTCGGAAAACCTGCTCTCTCTGTGCAACAGATGTTGAGTTATAAAGGTGGACAACAGCGTTCTTTGCGCCATCGATAGCTTCAAATGTTTTCTTTATGATATGCTCTCTTGACTGTGTGAGCACCTGAATAGTAACATCATCAGGTATCATGTTCTTCTCAATAAGTGTGCGGCAGAACTCATACTCTGTTTCAGAGGCGGCAGGGAAACCTATCTCTATCTCCTTAAAGCCTATCTCAACGAGCTTTGTGAAAAACTCCAGCTTTTCTTCAAGGCTCATAGGAATTATAAGAGCCTGATTTCCGTCTCTCAGGTCAACTGAGCACCATGCTGGTGCGTGGTCAACATACTCTTTTTCAGCCCACTTCATGCACTTTACAGGAGGCATATAATAGCCTCTCTCATACTTTTCTACGTTTTTCATGTCAGATCCTCCTTATAAATATAAAGCCGATAATTATTTTGATAGTGATGTGGAAAAGGGCATAAAAAAATCGCCACTCCTACCAAAAAGGAGAGACGAGCTTTGCCGTGTTACCACTCTCATTCATATACGGCTCACACCGCATATCTCAGCCGCATCTATCAATGCGTATCTCTATAACGGGAGAACCCGTGAGCGGCTAATAAGATTTCACCGTTCAGGCTCGGGGACGAGTTATCACAAATTCCGCATACCATCTTGCACCCACCGACGGCTCTCTGTAATGTCAGAACTTTGCTTTTGTTCCTGTCAACGCCTTTGTCATATTGTTTTTATTATACCCATACTTCCCGCTTTTGTCAATAGGACATTTGCTGATTTAACAATTTGTTAATATTCGGTGCTAAATCGTTTTCCCTGACTTTAAATGTATGGGCTGGCGTCCCCTGCAAAATAATCTTAAAATATTCTTATTACGCTTTTCAAATTTTTAAAAGTATCTTAATTAGCCTGTCTGTCGGTTGACAAAGAATAAGCAATGGTCTATAATAATAGATGCTGGCTGAGGGGGTTACCACTCATACTTTTGTACAAAAGGGGATCTATAACATGATATTTGAAAGCATTAAAAAGCTTGTAACATATGGTCTGGAAAGCGGACTTATTGAGGAGAGCGACAGAGTTTATACCACAAACAGGCTTCTTGAAGCCCTTGACCTTGAGGAATATGACGAACCAGCGGAGGAGTTTTCTGACGTTGATCTTGAAAGCACTCTCAAAGAGCTTCTCGATTACGCTGTGGAAAAGGGCCTTACAGAAAATTCTATTGTATACAGAGATCTTTTCGACACAAAACTCATGGGGCTTCTTACTCCAAGACCGTCAGAGGTAGACACAAAGTTCTGGGGACTTTACAACCACCAGTCTGCAAAGGTCGCAACTGACTATTTCTACAAGCTTTCGCAGGACACGGACTACATAAGAAGATACAGAGTAAAGAAAGATATGCGCTGGATAGCTCCAACCGAGTACGGCGACCTTGATATAACTATCAATCTTTCCAAGCCTGAAAAAGACCCGAAAGCCATTGCGGCGGCAAAGCTTGCAAAGCAGTCGGGATATCCTAAGTGCCTGCTGTGCTATGAGAACGTGGGATATGCAGGACGAGTGAACTCCCCTGCAAGACAGAACCACCGTGTTATATCCCTTAAAATAAACGGCACAGACTGGGGACTTCAATATTCCCCATATGTTTATTACAACGAGCATTGTATCCTTTTCAATAAGAAGCATACTCCTATGGTAATAGACCGTTCGGCATTTGAGAAGCTTTTTGACTTTGTCAGACAGTTTCCGCACTATTTCATAGGTTCAAACGCTGACCTGCCTATCGTTGGCGGTTCGATACTCTCCCATGAGCATTTTCAGGGCGGTCATTATACATTTGCCATGGAAAAAGCTCCTGTTGAAGAAAAGATAGTTTTCAAGGGCTTTGAGAACGTTGACGCAGGTATCGTTAAATGGCCTATGTCCGTTATCAGAATAAACAGCGAGGATAAAAACGCTCTCGTTGACCTTGCTGACAAGATACTCAAAGCTTGGAGAGGCTACACCGACGAAGAAGCGTTCATTTACGCTGAAACTGAAGGCGAGCCACACAACACTATCACCCCTATCGCAAGAATGAGAAACGGCAAATATGAGCTTGACCTTGTGCTTAGAAACAACATCACAACCGAGGAATATCCTCTTGGCGTTTATCACCCGCATCAGGAGCTTCATCATATAAAGAAAGAAAATATCGGTCTTATCGAAGTAATGGGTCTTGCAGTGCTTCCGTCAAGACTTAAAGGTGAAATGGAGAAGCTTGCTCAGGTTCTGGTCACAGAGGGAACAGAGGGTGTACGCCGTGACAAGCTGATAGAAAAGCACGCTGATTGGGCTGAGGAGATATCAAAGAAAAACAATATAACAGCCGAGAACGTTCACGAGGTCTTGCAGAAAGAAATAGGCATCGTGTTCGCAAAGGTGCTTGAACATGCAGGCGTTTATAAGAGAAACAAAGACGGAAAAGCTGCATTTGAAAGATTTATAGACTATGTGAACAACAAGTAATAAAGAAAGAGGTGAACGCCCGTATCTCGCAGAAGAGATCCTGCAAGGGTGCGGGCATTTTTATGCTCAGATTTACAAGACGGCATATAAAGGAAACAGCAATAATTCTGGCAATAGTCATTTTTATAGGCACACTGTGGTTTTTAGGCTACAAAAGGCATATAAGAGATACGATCAATCAGGCTTATGACGTTACGCCTATATCCGCCATACAGTTACAGCTTGCTTCGTCATCAAAGGCTGATAAGCTTATGATAGTGGCTCACCCTGATGACGAAGTGCTTTGGGGCGGAGGACATCTTTATGATAAAGGCTATCTTGTTGTGTGTGTAACAAACGGAAGAAATAAGGTGCGTTCTCAGGAGTTCAAGGACGTGGTGACTGCCTCGGGCAACGAGTGTATAATGCTTGAATATCCTGATAAAGTCAGGGGTAAGCGTGACGATTGGGCGCTTGTTAAGGACGGTATCGAATCTGACCTTGAAAAGATAATGACCTGCAAGGATTGGAAGCTTATAGCTGTGCATAATCAAAAAGGCGAATATGGTCATATCCACCATGTAAACGTGCATAATTACGTCACTGAGATATACGATAAGAACGATATCCAGTGCGACCTTTACTGCTTTGGCAAGTATTACAAGGCTAGCCGTCTGAAGGTGGTGGGCAACACTTTGCCAAAGATATCAAAAGAGAGATACGAGTTCAAGAAAAAGCTTGCGGATATGTATACCTCTCAAAAGAAAACTGTAGACAAGCTGTGGCATATGGCTTATTATGAGGATTGGACGCTGTATAAACGCTACAGTGAACACCCTGAAATGAAAAAACAAACTGCAACTGCGCTGGGAGTGGCTGTGAATGAAGCTCAGTAAGAAAAATATAATACATCTGTGTGTGCTTACAGGGATATATCTTCTGTTTGTCCTTGCGCTCACAAGGTTTAAATACGCCTATGGCTCTGAGCTTGACTGGGGCGGACAGCACTATGCTATCCCTGATTATTTCAGAAAGCTCTTTTACAAAACAGGGGACTTTTTTCCCTCCTTTGCTCCGAACATAGGTTGTGGTGAGAACATCTATAATCTGTCATATTATGGGCTTTATTCGCCTATAATACTTTTTTCTTATCTTCTGCCCTTTGTGAAAATGTCCACCTATATACAGATAGTATCCATAATAGGCATTATAGCAAGCCTGTGGATATTCTATATATGGATGCGTCAGAAATTCACAGACAACACAGCGTTTGCACTGAGCTTTGTGTTTCTCTTTTCAGCACCCCTTATCTTCCACAGTCACAGGCACATAATGTTCGTGAATTATATGCCGTTCCTGCTTTTAGGCTTTATGGCTATCGAGGATTATTTTGAGGGCAAGAGAAAATACATGGTGACGCTTTGGGCATTTTTGATGCTCATGACAAGCTATTTCTTTGCAGTGTCGGGTCTTGCGGCAATGGCAGTGTATGGCGTTTACCGCTGGCTGAAAATAAATGAAAAGCCAACTTTCAAGAAGTTCTGTAAAGACGGAACAGCGTTCGCTTTCAGGCTTATCCTGGCAGTGATAATGGCGTGCGTACTTATCCTGCCGACACTGCACTGTATGCTCTCCGGCAGAGAGGCAGGCAACAGCCATGTTGATCTCAAGTCGTTCATACCAGGTGTAAACTTGAAATTCCTGCTCTATTATCACTACTCAATGGGACTTTGCCTTTTCACAGTGCTTAGCATAATATCGGCGGTGTTCTCAAAACAACGCTATAGAAGATTTCTCGGGATCGTTATGATGGTAATAGCCACCTGCCCTATAATAGTCTATATGTTAAACGGCACACTGTATGTTGACCCGAAAGTTCTTATACCTTTCCTTCCTCTTGGTATGCTCCTTTTCGGACACACCTATTTTGATATAATAAGAGGAAAGCTAAAGCTTAAACCACTTGCAGTGATAACCCTTTTAGTTGCATTGGCAGGAGTTTTCTGGTTCAAAACCACCAAAAAAGTGGAGTTTTATATTATCGCTGACTTTGTTGTGCTTATGTCGAGCCTGTTTGTATACAGACGTTGCAAAAAAGAATTCATACTTAATATAGGAATGTCCCTTTGCCTCGTGGTATCCACAGTATATGCAAACTTTGCAGACGAGCTTGTGCCTTTAAGAGAGCTTGAATATGATAACAGCAGTGATATGAATACACTTGCAGATTATGTCGGCTCGCAAGAGGAGATATCGAGAACTTCAAACTGCGTTGACGAAGTGAACACAGTGAACATGATATATAATGCAGATTATTACACCATGTCAATATATTCCTCACTGCACAATAAAGATTACAACAAATTTTATTACAGCGAGATATACAACGAAAATTCATACCGCAACACTTCCCTGACCACTCAGACACGAAGCCTTATTGCAGATATGTATTTTTCAAACAGATATCTTATCACTGACGACCCGGTAAAGGCAGTGTCAGGCTACAAGAAGATAAAAGAGAGCGGAAGCCTTTCACTTTATGAAAACAATGACGTTCTGCCTTTCGGATATGCTACCAATGCTCTTATCGGCAGAAAAGAATATAATTCCCTGAATTATCCTTACTCAGTGGAAGCTCTTTTCAATAATATAATAGTTGAGGATAAGACGGAAAAGTCATTTTCATCTGATATCAAAAAGGTACGCTCCATCAACTTTACAGAGTGCGACCAGATAAAGCGTGAATGGGGAAAATACACCATTGACGCTAAAAAGCCTTTCACTCAGGAGATAACGCTTCCCGAAACGCTCACGAACAATGAGATAATGTTTGTATCTTTCAATGTGAACAACGATATAAAGGGTGGCAGAAAGGACGCTTGGGTGTCCATAAACGGCAATAAAAACAAGCTCACTGCACCTGATTGGAAGTATTACAATAATAACAGACGTTTTGAATATGTCATAACCACAGGTCAGGACTATAGTGCAGACAGCGTTAAGGTGAATTTCTCTGACGGCAAGTATGAGATAACCAACGTTCGCTGTTATGTCATCGACAAAGACAGCCTTGTGCGTGACGTTGACCCGTTCATGATAGACAAGAAGACCTCTCACGGAGATGTGATAAACGGCACTATAGACGTTAAAAATGACGGCTATTTCACCATTTCCATTCCGTATACCGACGGCTTCACCGCTGAGATCGACGGCAAAGAGGTGCAGTGTGAAAAGACCGACACTGCATTTCTTGGCTTCAAGATACCAAAAGGCAGCCACAGCATAAAGATAACCTTTACCGCACCGTTGCTCCACAAGGGCATAGTTCTCTCAGTGGCAGGCTTGCTGATATTCATAGCATTCGTTATTATTGACAGAAGAAAATCAAAAGCTTCAAAGTAGAAAAAAATAAAAGCGACAGAAATTTATATCTGTCGCTTTTTTTGTCGTATGTTTAGGTTTGTCTATTCACTTATTACATAAAATATGATAAAATAACAGAGTGATTGTGTGACTTTTGTCAAAGGTTCTGTCTGAATCCCTCACCAATGGTAACATTTTCGTATGCAAGTTCACGCATTTTCAGCATTACGTCATGTGGAGTTTCTCTCATTCCGCCCGTTGCCCAATCTATTATTATTCCGCAATAGCCATGAGAATAAAAATCGGCAAAGAACTTCGCCTTATCGGAACGCTTTCTGGTTATAGCAACAGCGTGATAGAAAAATCTGATGAACAGCTTGTGCATACTTCTGAAAAGATAATGCTCAAATATCTTTTCGTTGCTTTTTAGCGTGTTTGAGTAAAAGCGCTTGTCTTTGAGCATATTTACGAGAAATCCTTCAAGACGCTCATACCAGTTGTCGTAGTTTACGCCTTTGGTGATGTCAGCGAAAAGCTCGTGAAGATAGATATAGCTCAAAAGCTCATATTTATCCTGAAAATGGTAATAAAAAGATTGGCGGTTAAGACCGCACTCACCTGTTATATCGGATATGGATATTTTATCAAAGGGTTTTTGCTCGCAGAGTTTTTTCAGTGAATCACACAAAGCACTTTTGGTTATTGCAGAGCTTGACATTTAACTACATTCCTTTCAGATTCATAACGACAAAAGGCCTTTTTTGAGGAAAAATCAGACTAAGCTGAATTAATGTCAAAAAAGCAGACAATTTGCGCTAACTTTTATTATATCATAATTTTATGAAATTTCAATAACTTTTTATAAATATTTTATCATTATCATATTTTTCACAGGGGGAAACGGCATGAAAAACAATATCATCACAGAATTTATAAATGGTCAAAGCTGTAGAGCGTATGAAGCCCTGGGGGCAGTAAAAATAGAGAACGGCATAAGATTTTCCACCTATGCGCCCCATGCAAGAAAGGTAGAGCTTTGCCTGAATGGAGATATTATCCCTATGGAATGTGATGAACGTGGGGTATGGAGCGTTGAACGCCCTGCAAAAGAGGGTGACATTTATCAGTATGTTATCACAACGCCTACTCTTGAAAAGCACTACCGCTCAGACCCTTTTGCGGTGTACAGCGAGGTAAGACCGAAAAATGCGTCTGTGGTGTATGATATCGACAGCTATAGCTGGAATGACCAAGAATGGCTCTCAAAGCGTGACAAATGCTATGAAAAGCCTATGAACATATATGAGGTACATTTCGGCTCGTGGCGCATAAAAGAGGGAAAAGAAGAAACCGACCGCTTTTACACCTATGAAGAAATGATAGACCTGCTCATACCTTATGTAAAGGAAATGGGCTATACCCATATCGAGCTTCTGCCACTGACGGAATATCCTTATGACGGCTCATGGGGCTATCAGGTGTCGGGATATTTCTCCGCAACCAGCCGTTACGGCGACCCTAGAGGGCTTATGAAGTTCATAGACGCTTGTCATGCGGAAAATATCGGCATCATTCTGGACTTTGTACCCGTACATTTTGTCCGCGATTTCTATGCCCTGCACATATATGACGGAAGCTTCCTCTTTGAAAGCGACAATGAATATGACAGATACTCCGAGTGGGGTACTGCCCTGTTTGACTACACAAAGCCCCATGTGCTTAGCTTTGTAAAATCCTCAGTTAATTTCTGGATAGAAAAATATCATGTTGACGGATTGAGATATGACGCAGTTGCAAACCTTATATATCGTCACGGCCACACTGATGACGCAGTGAACGACAGCGGTATATGGTTCTTGAAGAACACTAATTACGCCATTCAGAAAATGCACCCTGACGTTATGCTTTTCGCAGAAGATTCCACAAACTACACAAAGGTAACTGCCCCTGTTGAGTTCGGCGGTCTTGGCTTTGACTATAAATGGGATCTGGGTTTCATGAACGATACCATCAATTATATAAAGACTCCGCCTTTTGAACGCAGAAATCATCACAATAAAATGACTTTCTCCATGAGTTATTTCTATAATGACCTTTTCATTCTTCCTTACTCCCACGACGAGGTAGTTCACGGCAAGAAAACCATGGTGGATAAGGTGTTCGGCAGTCAGCAGGAGCAGTTTGCTACCATAAGAGCACTGTATACTTTCCAGTTCACTCACCCTGGCAAGAAACTCAACTTCATGGGCAACGAGCTTGGCGAATATCTTGAATGGCGTGATGAAAAAGAGCTTGGCTGGAATTTGCTCACATATCCTATACACGATTCATTACACGAGTATGTGAAAGCACTCCACAAGCTTTATCTCGAACAGCCTGCACTGTATAAGTCCGACTATAATTCCACATCTTTCCGCTGGATAGACGCAGACAACAAAAATCAGTGCATTTATGCCTACCGCAGAAGCGACCCTTCCGGCAAAACGCTTTATATGGTGTTCAATTTTTCCGGAAGCTATCAGAACTATAACCTGAAGGTCGAACAAAACGGAGCCTACAAAGAGCTTCTCAACTCTGACCGTGATATTTATAGTGGATCAAACTGCGTAAACAGCGGTCTTTATACCACAAACTATAAGCTGCCACTCAGACTCGCACCTCTCAGCAGCGTTATAATTACCACAGAATGAGAAAAAAATATTAAAAATCATAAAATACTATTGCAAAATGGCGAAATATGCGTTATAATATGAGTGTATGTAATATACAACATTTACACCAAAATCATTTGAGAGGAGTTATGTAAATAATGGTTTATTCTCACGAAGTTGAAACAATGTGCCCTATCGCTCAGGGCGTTGCTCACGGTGCAGCTCCAATTCCAGAAGAAGCAAAGTGGGTAAAAGCTAAGGAAATCAAGGATATCTCAGGCTTTACACACGGTATCGGCTGGTGTGCTCCACAGCAGGGCTGCTGCAAGCTGACACTTAACGTAAAAGAGGGCGTTATTCAGGAATGTCTCGTTGAAACTATCGGCTGCTCAGGTATGACACACTCTGCTGCTATGGCATCAGAGATCCTTCCAGGCAGAACAGTTCTCGAGGCTCTTAACACAGACCTCGTTTGCGACGCTATCAACACAGCTATGAGAGAGCTTTTCCTCCAGATCGTTTACGGTCGTTCACAGAGTGCGTTCTCTGAGGGCGGTCTTGTAGTAGGCGCTGGTCTTGAGGACCTTGGTAAGGGACTTCGTTCACAGGTAGGTACTATGTATGGTACACTTGCAAAGGGTCCTAGATACCTTGAAATGACAGACGGCTATGTTACAGGTCTTGCACTTAACGAAGATGACGAGATCATCGGCTACAAGTTTGTAAACTTCGGCAAGATGATGGACTTCATCAAGGCTGGCGACGATGCAAACACTGCTTTCGAAAAGGCACAGGGTCAGTATGGCCGTGTTGCTGATGCAGTGAAGTTTGTTGACCCGAGAAAAGAATAAGGAACAGGAGGAAACAACCCATGGCATTATTTGAATCATATGAGAGAAGAGAAAAGCAGGTTCTGGCTGTTCTGAAGGAATATGGCATTGATTCCATCGAAGGTGCAGCTGAAGTTACCAAGGCTGCTGGTCTGGACGTATATAAGATGGTAGAAGGCATTCAGCCGATCTGCTTCGAAAACGCAAAGTGGGCTTATACCGTTGGTGCAGCAATTGCGATCAAGAAGGGCTGCCGCAGAGCTGCTGACGCTGCTGCTGCAATCGGTGAAGGTCTGCAGGCATTCTGCATTCCGGGTTCTGTTGCTGACCAGAGAAAGGTTGGTCTGGGCCACGGTAATCTGGGCAAGATGCTGCTGGAAGAAGACACCAAGTGCTTCGCGTTTCTGGCAGGTCACGAATCCTTCGCTGCCGCAGAAGGTGCGATCGGTATCGCTGAAAAGGCAAACAAGGTTCGTAAGGAACCGCTGCGTGTTATCCTGAACGGTCTGGGCAAGGACGCTGCACAGATCATCGCACGTGTAAACGGCTTCACTTATGTAGAAACCGAAATGGACTACTACACCGGCGAAGTCAAGGAAGTATTCCGCAAGTGCTACTCCAAGGACGCAAACAGCCCCCGTGCAAAGGTAAACTGCTACGGTGCAAATGACGTTACTGAAGGCGTTGCAATCATGTGGAAGGAAGGCGTAGACGTTTCCATCACTGGTAACTCCACCAACCCGACACGTTTCCAGCATCCGGTAGCTGGTACTTACAAGAAGGAATGCATCGAAAAGGGCAAGAAGTACTTCTCTGTTGCTTCCGGCGGCGGTACAGGTCGTACCCTGCACCCGGACAACATGGCAGCAGGCCCGGCTTCCTATGGTATGACCGATACTTTAGGCCGTATGCATTCTGATGCACAGTTTGCAGGTTCCTCTTCAGTTCCGGCTCACGTAGAGATGATGGGTCTGATCGGTGCAGGAAACAACCCAATGGTTGGTATGACTGTTGCAGTTGCAGTTTCCATCGAGGAAGCAGCTAAAGAAGGTAAATTCTAAGAAACCCAGTAAAATCAAGGGCTATCGTGGTTCGTAATGTTCTGCGATAGCCTTAAATTTTGCCACGTAGCACACACGAGGTAGCACACAAATTTTAGAGCATATAAAAGGACATCTGCAATTAACAGACATTCTATTATTTACAGACTTTTCTTCATAGTCTCACAATTTTTGCATTTTCATCCGGCAATTCAATTCCCATATATAAATAATTATGAGCTTTCTCATAGAGATTATCACATATAAATATACATGCACTTTTTGCTTTTCCTGTATTTCTGAATAGTATTTTATAATGAACATTTTCTTCTTTAACTATTTCACCAGTTCTTTTTTAGAAACATATTTTACAGAAATACCATCATTATATAATTTCCTACGAAGTTTTTTTGGATAAAGAAATATAATTTTTTTGTTTTTCTTTGCAAAAACCAACAATTCGTTTATCTTATCAATCTTATTTCTTGCTTTGTCAATCAAATACTTATCGCCTCTTATTCTGGCACGTTTATATTCTTTTTGTGCAGAATTTGCAACTTTTTTCAAATGATTTATTTCTTGTAAATAAGAGCGTGTTCCATAATTAAATTCAAGACAAATAATATCTCTTGTAGATTCATCTTTTCAAGTAATTAACTCATTGTCTTCTAAAAAATCTTTAAACAAACTATTTGAAAACATTGCATTTTTATATTCATAATGATCACGCAATCCTAAATTATATTCATAGAGGTTTAAATTGTTTTAGAAGAATTTTAATATTTCATATAATGATTATTGGATTAGGTGTGTGAGTGGCCGGTGGTAATTTGTAGTTATTATAGAATTAAAAATTTTAAAAAATATTTTATGATAGAAGTGTTGGTAAGTTTTATATTTATTTATGTAGAAATGTCCTAGTATGTGATATAATATAAAAAATGTGAGGTAGAATGTTATGAGTCTTCATGATCAATTAAAGCAAGTAACTAAGACAAAAGAGGAAGTTTACGCTAAAGAATATCGGGAAGGATATAAAGATTCTTATGACGGATGTAAATTTGTGGTAGAAAAAATAAGAAAAGAGTTTTTGAGACGTGCAGAAAAGTTTGGAATAAAGGCAGGTATGATGGCTTTATAAAAAGAATGACTGAGTTTGCTGAAGAGGATGGGGTTTCTTTTTGTATTGAATATAATTTTTTACAAGGAACATACTATGAGTTTCATAGAGATAATAAGTTGTGTTTCCCTTGTAATAGAGTCGATTATGATCCTTTTGGGTTTCACATTAGGTGTTGGGTTGAATATTAATTGATAAAATTATTAGATTTTATACAGGAGGAATAAGAATATGAGTAAACCAAGAATTGGGATTACTGCTAACATTGAAATTATGGAAGCTGGTGCACACCCGGGGATGTATCGAGCGTTTATTAACTATGATTATGTGGAGGCAGTAGAAGATGCGGGGGGTGTGCCTGTGTTGCTTCCGGTGGTTTCTGATTTGGAAAATGTGAAAATACAAATGGAGAGCTTGGATGGAGTGATTCTGGCAGGAGGATACGATATTGACCCTTTTCTATATAAGGAAGAACCGATTCAAGGCATTGGGTTTTCATTGAGTGAAGTAGATTGCTTTTATTTTGCCGTAATTGCGGAGGCAGATAGAAGGAAAATCCCGGTTTTTGGAATTTGTAAAGGCCTTCAGGCGATGAATGTGGCGTTTGGTGGTAGTCTCTACCAGGATCTCGTATCGCAAAAAGAAAATGCATTGCGTCACGTGCAACTTACACCTCGATATCATGGTTGTCATGAAATTCAAATTGAGAAAGGTAGTTTTATTTACGGTATATTAGGTGAGAATGCAAGAGTAAATTCGTATCATCACCAGAGCGTGAAATCAGTGGCTAAGGGATTTGCAGTAACAGCGAAAACTATGGACGGGATTGTTGAGGCGCTGGAGAGAGAGAATGGGACTTTCATGGTCGGAGTACAATGGCATCCAGAAATGATGGCAAAATTTGGCGATGAAAGTATGAAAAAATTGTTTGTCCGTTTTGTGAATATATGTCGGGGGAAATAGAGATATAAGAGAGAGCATTGCGTTAATGACAGTACTCTCTCTTAATATATAGAGTATTTGTTTTGCTACAAAAATCTTCTGATTGGAATTACGAGAATTCTTAAAATACTGTAGAAGGTTTTTTTCCCAACACTCAATTTCTTTTCTTTATAATTTTCTCCGTATTGGTAGGTACCGTTTTCCATCACTTTACTGCAAGTTTTGTCGTGTTCTGCTTCTTTGCGGATCAGGGCATTTAGTTCCGGACAGTCCATAGCAAGCATCAGCTCGGTATCCTGATAGGTGCTTCGCATATCTAAGTTGTAGGAACCTAAGATGGTCATGCGATCATCAATCATCACAGCCTTCGTGTGGCAGGAGTGAGGCGCCATATATTCATATACTTTTGCGCCGGTTGCCCATATATTTTTCTTCTGATTGAGATAATCGGTACATCCCCACGGATTGGCACCCTTTGCTACATCGTTTGTAATGATTTCCACGGAAATATCTTTTTCCTTTAATGTTGTGAGGTCGTCATACATTTCTTTCCCGCAGATAATGTAAGGTGTATAAATAGTCGCCTGCTTTCCAGTCATGAGAAGCTGATGTATACTGTACCACATCTGAGGTTCCTTATTTCCGGTATTGATCGGATTAGAGAGAAGGGATACCTTATTTGTCTCCAGTGTGAGCGCTTCCCAGTCCCATTCTTCTCTTGTGGAAGGGTATTGCTCTGCAAGTTTATCATATTGTTTCTTGAGTTTGACATCACAGCTTTTCACTTTATCTGTCATTTTCCTGCAGGAGAAGTTCTTGCTGTCTTTCAGTGCCCATATATTTTCAAAATAAGAGCGAAGCTGATAAAGGGATGAATGTTCGTCTTTTGTTGTTTCGTATACAAAGAGTTCGCGGTCAACATTTTGAGCGGAAGTGTAATCTCCAAGGAATAGATTGTTGCTGTTTCTTCCGCCGAGCAGGAACATTTTTTCATCTACGATCATATATTTGTCATGGAGGCGCGCCTGCATTTTCCAAGGCTTCAAGAAATTGATCGGATTATAGATGCGAATCTCTAAATTTTTGTGAGAAGCAGCTGCCTGAAACCACGGACTTGTTCGGACATCCAGAAATCCGCTGGTGCCGTCAATGATGAGCCGTACAGACACGCCCCGGTCTGCAGCGTGGATGAGGGAACTCAATAACTCTCTTCCGGCGCGGTCATCGTTAAAATCAAAAGTGGACAAAATAATTTCTTTTTGCGCTTCTTCGATCATGCGAAGGCGGTATTTCAGAGCGTCTGTATTGTCGTTTATGTAAGCAATTCGTTCTGTTCCGGCGATCGGACTGTAAAAATTCATTGCTTTAAAGCTGTGTTTGAAGTCTTCCTTTACCTTTTTATGCGGAATATAAGGGATGACCAAAGCGGCAATGTACAGCAAAACCAATGAGAAAAGTACCTTTTTCCATGTGAAATGAAATTTTCCTAAAAATGAAATTTTTTCTTGCATGTCTTTTCCTTTCATAGTATAGTAAGGATATTTCTTAAGTAAATGTATGTTTTAAATATAATGACAATGTTAGCACAGACGGGAGTGGGAATTCAATTGACAATCTATTACATATTTATAAATTTTTTCTTATATAGTTTTATCGGGTGGTGTGCAGAAGTTGCATTTGCAGCATTAAAAGAGCGAAAATTCGTAAACCGTGGCTTTTTAAACGGACCGTTGTGTCCGGTGTATGGAATTGGTGTCACGGCTGGTGTTATGCTCATGCATCCATTCAAAGAACAATTATTTCTTCTTTACATATTATCGGCTGGGTTTTTTACCGTATTGGGATGGCTCTTGAGAATTCTGTTAGAAGTGCTGTTTCATCATAAATGGTGGGACTACAGCGGTATGCCACTGAATCTGAATGGATATGTATGCCTGCCGTTTTCACTTTTGTGGGGAGCGGCATGTGTATTTATTGTGAAGGTACTGCATCCGTTGATCTTCAAAGCTTACTCTTTGATACCGTTATGGCTTGGTATTGTGATACTCATCATCTGTGGAATTGAGTTAGTGGCTGATCTTTGCGTGACAGTATCCGGAATTCTCAAGATCAACAAGAAGCTGGAGATGATGGAAGAGATTGCGGCAGAACTGCATCGCTTGTCAGACCAGATGGGAGAGAATATTTACCAGAATGTGATGGAGGGCGTAGAACGGCAGGAAGCGCTCAAGAAGAAGAGAGAAGAGTATCAGCAAAAATACGCACATTATCTGGAACATTCATCACAGACCGGCAGACGTATGCTGCGCGCGTTTCCCAAGATGCAGTCCAAGCTTCATCATGAGATTTGGGAAGAACTTCGCGAAAAGCATGATCATTTACATAGAAAAAAATAGGAAAAATCATAAAGTGGCGGAATTGTATCATGGTTCTGCCATTTTTTATATTGACTAATATCGACAACCAATATAATATGAATATATAGATAACCGATAGAAGGAGGTGAAGAAAATGGCTGTAAGCAGAAATCTTGTTTCAGGGAATACGACAATGCTTCTTTTGCAAATGCTGTCACAGAAGGATATGTACGGCTACGAAATGATTGAGACATTATCGGAACGCTCGAATAATGTGTTTGAACTGAAGGTGGGAACATTATATCCCTTGCTTCACAGTCTCGTTCAGTCCGGATATTTAACCTGTTATGAGGAAGAGGTGAATGGGAAGGTTCGAAAATACTATCAGATCACGCGGGATGGGAGAGTCTACCATGAAAAGCTGGTGAAAGAGTGGAGAACTTACGCCAATGCAGTGTCGGGAATGATAGGTGGTGAGTGTTATGAAAGCTGAAGAATATTTGAAAGAAATGTCGAAGGAAGTTCATAACCGTGATGTGCGGGATTGTATCATACAGGAGTATCGGGATCACTTAGATGATGCAATTGAGGCATTGATGGAAAAGGGGATGAGCGAAGCCGAAGCGGAGGAGGAAGCGGTCCGGCAAATGGGAGATCCGGAAGTGGCAGGAAGAGATATGGGACGTCTGTACAGTAAGGTGCTGGATTATAAGATGCTGTTCTTTTTCTGGGGGATGGGGATTTTCGGGTGTCTCGCCTTCTGGGCATCTTCGGATTCGTGGGATACCGAGCCCATCTCGCTTGGTTTGTTTGATGGAATGCCGGAGACAATTTTTCATATTTTCGGCTTGACGCTGTTGATGTTCGGGCTTTTCTGGTCAGGAGTAGAAAAATGGGTAAATGTTGGAACATTTTACGCATGGGCAAAGAACTGGCATGGTGGCGGCATTGTGAATAGTGCAGTTATGCTCATACTTGGAATTATGTTCTTAAGTCAGGGGCAGAAGGTTTCTTTTATGGTCTTTCTTGTTGTCGCTGTTTCGCTTTTCCAGCTTCTGGAGCGTGCATTGATTGAGCTGTACCGGCAGAAGAAGGAGAGAGAACTTTTGTGGAAGATCGGCTATGCCAAGACTTCTATTTTCCCTTATAAAGGGGAAGGAGAGGTTGGCGGAAGGAAGAGAAAAGTGATTGCGGAAGATGGGATGGAAATCCCACAAGGAGCTCCGATCATGGTCATCGGACTGGAAGGAATGAAGCCGATTGTGGCCAGAATTTAAATTTGGCGGAATCTAACCGATTCCGCCAAAAAATATGCCTAAAACATAGACGATCAATGTAATACCTACAAATACATATTTTGTTACCGGCTCAAACCACTTGCCAAGCGGCTTGGAAGCGCCGAGTTCCACCTGTTTTCTTGCATAGCCCTTCGGGCATACCCAGAAGAACATAATTCCGGCAAGAAGAGCGCCCAGTGGAATAATATAGATGGATACCGCATCCATCCATGCGCCGACAGCATCTCCGCTTTCAATAAAGATACCGATAGCTGCAGAAATGACGGCAATAATGCCGACGGCCCATCCGCGGGAAAGATGAAATTGTTGCTGCAATGCTTCAATCGGTGTTTCAAATAAGTTCATCAGTGAAGTGATGGCTGCAAATAATACCGCGATAAAGAAGATGATTGCAAAGAGCCATCCAAAAGGCATCTGTTGGAAGACAGCCGGAAGTGTGATAAACATAAGCGGCGGTCCACTGGCAACATCAAGCTGGAAAGCAAATACTGCCGGAATGACAACCATGCCGGCAAGAAGTGCGGCGCAGGTATCGAAGAAAGCAACATTTTTGGCGCAGCCTACAACATCAATATCTTTCTTTAAATAGCTTCCATATACAATTGTTCCGGACCCGGCTAAGGATAAGGAGAAAAATGCCTGCCCGAGAGCATATACCCATGTCTTGATATTTCCCAATTGTTCCCAGTTTGGAACAAGTAAATAGCGATAGCCGTCAAGGGCGCCCGGAAGTGTGGCGACACGTACGAGCAGGATGATGAAGAAAATGAAAAATACAGGCATCATGAGCTTGTTCATTTTCTCGATTCCTTTTGTCACTCCGAGAATCATAATTAAAAAGGTAAGACCAAGTCCCAGCATCTGCCAGCCGATACTGCCGAAAGAAACAGCAAGGGAACCGAAGTAACTTCCCATGTCCTCAATCTTTGTAAGCTGTCCGGTGAGAGCAGCAGACAGATATTTTAAAAACCAGCCTACCACAACCGAATATCCGATTGCGATGCCAAGAGATCCGATGACAGGGATCATTCCGATTAGCTTACCCCATTTTCTGCTCTTTTCTCCAAAACGCATTTCCATTGCAGAGGCAAAAGCACCTAAAGGACCCGCTTTTACGCTGCGCCCAAAAGCCATTTCACCGATCACTCCGGAAAAGCCAAGGAGGATTACAAAGATAAAATATGGGATTAAAAATGCAGCGCCTCCGAATTTGCCGGTGCGGTAGGGAAACATCCAGATATTGCCCATACCGACTGCAGAGCCGATGCAGGCAACGATAAATCCCAGACGTGTGCGGAATTCCTCACGCTGTTTTTGATTTGTTTTACTCATATTGATTGTCTCCGTTTTCTAAAATTACTTATATGTAGAAACATACAGTTCCAATTATACCGTTTTTAATCGGCGGGCACAAGTGAAAGCTAGATCGTTTTTGATAAACTTTTTGATAACCACTTTTTGATAACTTCTTGATAAATGGATAGAATTTTGATTTGTAAAAATGTTTCACAAAAATCAGAGAGAATACTCTTGACAAATGGCGGGGGTATTGTTATTATTTACAAAACAGAACGCACTCTGTTTTGTAAAGTAAAGGAGTATGTTATGAGAAAACAAGCTTATTCAATTTTGGTTTATAACAATCCGGGACTATTAAGCCGTATGGCAGGATTGTTCAGCAGACGGGGGTACAATATTGAAAGTATTACCGCAGGTACAACTGCAGATCCGAGATTTACAAGGATCACGATCGTAGCAAGTGGAGATGAACAGATTCTTTCACAGATCGAGAAGCAGGTTCGCAAGATGGAAGATGTGATCGAGATTAAGCCGTTAAATGACAGCAATTCAGTATGCAGAGAACTGGTTATGATCAAGGTTCGTGCAAATGCATCTGAAAGAGCAGAACTTATTTCACTGGCAGATATTTTCCGTGCGAAGATCGTTGATGTTGAAAAAGACTGTCTGATGATTGAACTGACGGGAACCGAATCAAAGCTGAAAGCGTTTATGGAGCTTCTGGACGGATATGAGATCCTGGAGCTGGCAAGAACCGGTATTACCGGACTGAAGCGCGGAAGCGATGATGTGATCATGTTTGATTAAAGCAGAGAGACGTTTTGAAAAGAGCGACGAGCTCGAAAGCGGCACCTTCAGGGATGCAGCAGTAGTTACATAAGAAAGCTAGGGGCATGGAGCCTTTAACTCTATAGAATTCAATAAGTCATAGGAGGAAATTAAAAATGGCAGCAAGAATTTTTTATCAGGAAGATTGTAATTTATCAGTATTAGAAGGACAGACAAT
>OGPN01000368.1_pt1 | contig 32691 bp, 23 predicted proteins | sample 1552941 | NCBI WGS metagenome assembly OGPN01 (sample SAMEA2580220, study PRJEB22360) | human gut metagenome | biome: human gut; feature: human-associated habitat; material: faeces | place: Denmark | collected 2008/2010
TGCAAGGAATATATAATAGGAGGTATATCGTATGGTACGTTTTTATTTAAGATTTACAGGAAGAGTCCAAGGAGTAGGATTTCGTTTTTTTGTAGCGATGAATGCAGAAAGATGTCATTTGACAGGATGGGTGAAAAATATGTCTGATGGATCAGTGACAGCAGAAGTTCAGGGAACCAGAGTTGAAATTGAGAAATTTTTAAATTTGATCCAGACAGGAAATCGTTTCGTTCGAGTGGATGAGATCGAGAAAGAAGAACGTCCATATGAAGAAAATGAGAAAAGATTTCATGTTCGTTATTAAAATGATGTAAGTGTCAAAAAATAACAATCCATAAAATGCAACATCATGTAAAAACTCCCAGTGTATCTTTTGTACGCTTGCATATACTATGAGCGTAACAGATAACAAAACAAAAGAAATGGAGGACTTTCAACATGGAAGAACGAACTTCAGCAAGAAGCAAAGGAACAAACAGAGTCGAGGTACCAGAAGCGAGAGGAGCCTTAGACAGATTTAAGTTCGAAGTTGCAAATGAGATCGGTGTGGATTTAAAAGAAGGATATAACGGACACTTAACAACTGCTCAGGCAGGATCTGTCGGAGGAGAGATGGTTCGTAAAATGATCCGCAGACAGGAAGAAGAAATGTCTCGCTAATTAGATAAGATGATGTATCCGGATTGCGAAATTGCGTAGCAATGAAGCAATCCTCAAACATCATAAGATTTCAGAAAGAGGCAGCGAAAGTATAAACTTTGACTGTCTCTTTCTGAAATATTGGTTTGTCGGTTGACAAAATCTGTAGATATAATAAAATAAAAGAAATAGTGAGCAAAAGTGGAATAACTTTGCAAAGCAAATAAAAGACAAGGAATATACATAGATATGAGAGTCGTAGCAGGAAGTGCGAAGAGTTTAAAATTAAAGACGATCGAAGGAATGGAGACAAGACCAACCCAGGATCGCATCAAAGAGACGTTATTTAATATGATTCAGTATGATATCCCGGGAAGTACATTTCTGGATCTTTTCTCTGGAAGTGGAGGAATCGGGATCGAGGCATTGAGCAGAGGAGCAAAGGAAGCTTATTTTGTTGAGAAAGCAAAACCTGCATTAAGATGCATTCGAGAGAATTTAAGATATACAAAGCTTGATAAGAAAGCACAGGTTCTGGCAACAGATGTGAATTCAGCGATCAGGCAGTTAGAGACGAAGAATGTAACATTTGATCATATTTTTATGGATCCTCCATATAAGAAAGGATTTGAAGAAGAAGTATTATCAATCATAGATCGATCCTCTATCTGTACAGAAGATACGGTAGTTATCGTGGAATCGTCTCTTGACACAGAGATACCAGATTTTGAGAAATTAAAGGTTATAAGAGTAAAAGAATACAAGACAAATAAACATACATTTTTGATGAAAACAGTGGAGGATTAGAAGATGAGTATTGCAGTTTATCCGGGAAGCTTTGACCCGGTGACTTATGGACATATTGATATTATAGAGCGTTCAGCCAAGGTTTTTGACAAGCTGATCATCGCAGTATTGGTAAACAGTGCAAAGAAACCAATGTTTACAACACAAGAGAAGGTTGATATGATACGAAAAGTGACAAGCCATCTTGATAATGTAGAGGTTATGTCATTTTCTGGATTGTTGGTAGACTTTGCAAAACAACAGGGAGCCAGTGTATCAGTCCGAGGACTACGCGCAGTAACTGATTTTGAGTATGAGATTCAAATTGCACAGACAAATGCGAGATTGGATAAAGACTTAGACACCATGTTTTTTACAACCAGCATTGAGTATTCTTATGTAAGTTCCACGATCGTAAAGGAAATTGCATCTTATCATGGAGATGTTTCTGAGATGGTACCGCCTTACGTACAAGAATGTCTTGAGAAGAAATTTAAATCATAGGAGGCGAATGAATATGAGTGAGAAGTATTTACATGAGATGATTGATGATATTGAAGTACTGATCGACGAAGCAAAACCAGCAAGATTTAGTCCAGGTAAGATTATGATCGAGAAAGATGTATTGATGACAGTGATCGAGGAATTAAGGAAGCAGATTCCAGGTGAGATTGAACGAAGCCATAAGATCATTCTGAACAAAGATGCGATCTTGGAAGATGCCAGAGTGAAGTCACAGCAGATGATCGATCAGGCAGCAAGAGATGCAGGAGAATTGATCGATCAGAATGAGGTCGTTGAGATGGCAAAGATGAGAGCGAATGAGATTGAAACTCACGCCAAAGATACAGCAAGAAGTGTTGTACATAATGCGAATGAAGAAGCAGATCAGATCCGTGCAGGTGCATTGCGCTATGTTAATGAGATCATGGAAGATGTACAAGGTTATGTGGCAAGTGTCAAAGAAGCACAGGAGAGTGTGTTTAACCAGTTGTTATCCGCATTAGATTCAGATCTTGCATCGATTAAAACGAATGCGAAGGAGATAGAAGAACAGCTTTCCGGAGTCAGCATTCCACAGGCAAGAACAAGAACGGTAGAAGATTTCATTTCAGATGAAGACTAGATAAGCAAGTAGTCCGCTTGAAACACTAAAAAGAGATCTTATGAGCAGATATTTCCAGAGGGAGAGTCTGCTCTTTTTGTATACACTTAAAGTCTGCACAGCAGCAGACAACCCGCCAAAAGAAGTGATCATACACAATAATATGACTTTGCGGCTGATAGACATATGGGAAGAACCAAAATGGGAGATGGCATTTGTGATTTCAAGAACAGCGGTCAATCCTCTTTTTAAATAGAAAGGAAGTGGAAGAATTTCTAAAAGAGAAACGGCAATTGAAAAGATCATAATACAGATTCCGATCATGAAAATGGAATGAAGACTATCAAAGATTACCTGATCTGCTGATTTTTTGTGTGCAATGGTGGGAGAAGAGTGGTGCGTATGTAGAAAATCGCTTGTAAAAAATAAAAAGACCAGATAGATCAGATAACACATGACAGGAAAATACAGGCAAAAGAAAAAGCGCAGAGCAGAAATTTTGCCATGAAGGATCAATGTAAGAGTATATCCAGCAGAGAACATGGGACTGATCTGATTGCAGGTATATAATAGCTTTTCTCCTTCAGATTTCGTAAAAGATCCACAAGAAATAAAATCATCAATGATCTTCGCACCGAGGGGACATCCACAAAAAAAACCTAGAATACAGGTGTAAAAAAAGTCCTCATTGATACCAGGAAAAAGTTTTTTGAGGGGGTAAAAGAGCCGGGAGATCAGATGGAACGTTTGGTAATATTGCATAAAACCAGTGAGCAGTAAAAAAGGTAAAAGAGTCGGTGTGATCGTTGCAGACCATAAAATCAGCCCATTTTTTGCGCCTTGGACCGATGTTTGTGGAAAAAATAACAAGGAAAGAACACTAAAAATAAGTAAAAACTGGATAAAACTGGTTTTCATGAAAAATCTCCCGCTTTCTTTTTATAGTGTATGAAGCGGGAGGTGAAACTAGAAGATGATCTGCTCATCTTTTATGATCGTATGAAATTTCTGTCCGATCACGGTACGATATAACTGGTTGGCACGTTGTTCTGTAGATAATAATTCTTCTTGATCTTTGGATAAAGGATCATTCATAACACGCAGATGGCGGACCATAGGGATGGAAGATTTTCTTTTGATATTCCCGATCAGGAAGGAAGCAGAACGTTTGAAACCTAGAATCTGAAAATAAGGAGACATATCGTAAGTTCGTGCTTTTTCAACCTTTTCTTTTGTTATATCAAGCATGATATGCAAAAGATTTCTGCTTATTTTGCTCCAGGTGAGGTTTTTGGTCTTACAGGCACTGATCAGTTCTTCAAAAGAAAGATCAGATTTTAACATCTTAAAAATACGGTCCTTAAAATCGCTTGAAATACCGCTGATCTGTGTAAGATCTTCGCAAGAATAAATAGCTGCATGTAAAAGCAGAGAAAAATCATCCAGGCAGACAGGAAAATCTTTTTGATAATGCATCTGATAGATATCATGCAAAGCTTCAGGGACTCTTGAGAATAAAGGGCTTATCTGGTTTTGTTCTAAGATTTCACGGATGGATGTTGCAGAAGAAATCGAAGGTGTCAACTCCTTGCTGTGATGATCGTTTGAAACACGGGTAACACAGACGGGAATGATAGGGCTGTCTAACTGTAGCAAAGCTTTTAAATATTCAATCCCAAGAATATTATTCGGCTGTTTTAATACTTCGATCAAAGAAGCATCATCAAGATGCTCTCTAAGATAAAGTTCTTTTGCTTTCGGATAAGAATGTCCGAGACTCATAAGCTCTTTTGTACCACGCTCGATTTCTTCTTCATATTGGATAAGAAAGGATGCAATCTGCTTAAGTTTGTTAATATCTTGACACTCACTTCCAAAAGAAAGGTAGTCGATTACCCCTAGTTTGTGAAGCAGACTGACAGCTCCAATTGCAAAATCAGGGGCAGATGAACATGCTGCAAATAAGGGGAGTTCGATTACGAGATCGGCACCTCCAAGAAGGGCAGACTTGGTACGTATTTTTTTGTCCATAACCGCCGGAGTTCCGCGCTGTACATAGTTTCCACTCATGATGGCAATGACGTAGTCTGCACCCGTGATATTCCTTGTCTGCATGATGTGGTATTCATGACCATTGTGAAACGGATTGTATTCGCAAATGATAGCTGCTGTTTTCATAAAATATCCTTTCGAGATTCCTTATTTGAATCGTTTATTTTGTAAATGTATTATAAATCACAAATGAATAAAAGTAAAATTGCACAAAAAATGAAAAATGAGCAACAAGTATCTTGTCAGAGAAAACAAAAAAATGTAGAATAGAATATAGATTTTTCTGGAAATGTACAACGAAAAATACAAATACTATTATTGTATACAAAGAAATGATGTTGTATAATTTAACAAGATTAAATTCATCTTTTTGGAAAGTTGAAAGGAGCAACGCGAAAAATGAGTGTTATTGATGAGATTAAAAACAAGGCAAAAGCAAATAAGAAAACTGTTGTACTGCCTGAAACTACAGACATGAGAACATTAACAGCAGCAGCAGAGGTTATCAGTGAAGAGATCGCTGATATTATTTTAGTTGGAAAAGAAGACGAGATTAAGGCAAAAGCAGAAGCAGAAGGATTAGATTTAGCCAAAGCTTCTTTTGTTGATCCAGAGAACTGTGATCATTTAAATACATATATCGAATCTTTGTGTGAAGCAAGAAAGAGCAAAGGACTGCTTCCAGAAGATGCAAAAGAGATCCTGTTATCCAACCCACTGTTCTTCGGAGCAACAATGGTAAGAGTTGGAGATGCAGACGGAATGGTAGCAGGAGCGATCAACTCTTCTGCAAATGTACTTCGTGCAGCACTTCAGGTTGTTAAGACTGCACCTGGTACAGAGATCGTATCAGCCTTCATGTTAATGGATACACAGGCTAAAGATATGGGTGAAAACGGATGTTTTGTATTCGCTGACTGTGGACTGAATCAGAATCCAAATCCAGAACAGTTAGCAGCAATCGCTTCAAGCTCAGCTAAGACATTTGAACAGCTGATCGGAGCAACACCTAGAGTTGCAATGTTATCCCATTCTACATGCGGAAGTGCAAAACATGATGATGTAACAAAAGTTGTAGAAGCAACAAACATCGCTAAAGAAAAATACCCTCAGTACTTGATCTGTGGAGAATTACAGCTTGACGCAGCGATCGTACCAGAAGTTGCAGCAAGTAAGGCTCCAAGAAGTGAAGTTGCTGGTAAAGCGAACGTATTAGTATTCCCAGACTTAGATGCTGGTAACATTGGATACAAATTAGTGCAGAGATTAGGTGGAGCGCAGGCATTCGGACCTATTACACAGGGAATCGCAAAACCAGTCAATGACTTATCACGTGGATGTGTAGCATCAGATATCGTAGGTGCAGTAGCGATCACATGTGTACAGGCAGCAGCACTGGAAGCAGATAAATAAGAAAAATATAAGGAGAATCATAGTTCATGAAAGTTTTAGTTATCAACTGCGGAAGCTCATCATTAAAATATCAGTTAATCGATTCAGAGACAGAAAGTGTTTTAGCAAAAGGATTATGTGAAAGAATCGGAATCGATGGAGCATTAACACATCAGCCAGCGGGAAAAGACAAGATCAAATCTACACCAGCTATGCCAGATCATAAGACAGCGATCGGAATCGTTATCGACCAGCTGACAGATAAAGAAAACGGAGTTGTAGAAAGTCTTGATGAGATCGGAGCTGTAGGACATCGTATTGTTCACGGTGGAGAGAAATTCACAAAATCATGCCTGATCACAGATGAAGTTATCAAAGAAGTTGAAGAATGCAGCGTATTCGCACCACTTCATAACCCAGCGGGACTGATCGGAGTTCGCGCATGTCAGGAATTAATGCCAGGACTTCCAATGGTAGCAGTATTTGATACAGCATTCCATCAGACAATGCCAGAGAAAGCATTCTTATATGGTATTCCTAGAAAATACTACGATGAAGATGGTATTCGCCGTTATGGATTCCACGGAACATCTCATCAGTTCGTATCTTTAGAGACAGCAAAAGTCTTAGGAAAAGATATCAAAGACTTAAAGATCATCGTATGCCATTTAGGAAACGGTGCAAGTGTTACAGCAGTCAAAGGTGGAGAATCAGTAGACACATCTATGGGATTAACACCACTTGAAGGACTGATCATGGGAACACGTTCTGGAGATCTTGATCCAGCAATCATCGAATTTATTGCGAATAAAGAAAACAAAACAGCATCTGAAGTATTAAATATCTTAAACAAAGAATCAGGAGTTTACGGATTATCAGGAGTATCTTCTGACTTTAGAGATGTAAAAGCAGCAAGAGCTGAAGGTAACAAAGTTGCAGCTGCAGCATTAGATGCATATGCATACCGCGTAGCAAAATACATCGGAGCTTACACAGCAGCTATGAATGGTGTTGATGCGATCGCATTTACAGCAGGACTTGGTGAGAATGATGATATTACACGTAAAGCAATCTGTGAATATCTTGGATATTTAGGAACAGAACTTGACGAAGTGAAGAACGATGTTCACGGAGAAACAGCGATCATCTCTACAGATGATTCTAAGGTTACACTGCTTTGTGTACCAACAAATGAAGAATTAATGATCGCAAGAGACACAGTAGCCCTTGTCAAATAATCATTTCATAAAAAATAAAGCTTGTTAAAATGTGCTTCGGGATTGTTTTTTTAAAAGTAAGGAAAATTACTTGACAAACCAGAAGCACATTCGTATAATAGTACAGTATGAAAATTTAGGAGATCGTATGAAGATTCAATTATCAAAAATTATTTCAGTACCTAAATATGAAGAAACCGTCGAAGCGTCAATCGATCTGAATGAGATTAAGCTTAAAGGTGTGTCTTATCCTATTCGAGAGAAGAATGATTTTTCGATTGTTTTTAGAAATATTGGAAAGGATAAGATATCATTTGCATTTGAGACAGAAGTCACGCTTGGAATTCCATGCAGTCGATGTCTTGAAGAAGTGAGTTATCCGGTTTCCATGCAGGTGATGAAAGAATTAGATTTTTCGGATCTCGATGAAGAAGATTCTTCATATATCGAGGACAAGTATCTTGATCTTGATATACTGATCTTCGATGAAGTTGTTCCAAAACTTCCGTCCAGAGTGTTATGCAAAGAAGACTGCAAAGGACTTTGTCCGGTGTGCGGAACGAATCTGAATGAAAAAGAGTGTGGCTGCGATCGTACGGTGGCAGACCCTCGTATGGCAGCGATTCAGGATATTTTTAAGAATTTTAAGGAGGTGTAAAACCAATGTCAATTTGTCCAAAGAATAAATCATCCAAAGGAAGAAGAAACAGACGTAGAGCAAACTGGAAGATGACTGCTCCAACACTTGTAAAATGCAGCAAATGTGGTGCTCTTATGATGCCTCACAGAGTATGTAAAGCCTGCGGATCTTACAATAAAAAGGAAATTGTTTCAGCACACGCTGAATAATGGTAAATGAAGAGAAATGCCATACGTTTAGGCTTTTTAAGAAGGTTTAGGCGTGTGGCATTTCCTATTTTTAAGAAAAGGAGTAACAGGTCATATGGAGAAATTAGTGAAAGTGGCAGTTGATGCCATGGGTGGAGATCATGCACCAGGAGAAGTTGTAAAAGGTGCCGTTGATGCTGTGAATGAAAAAAACAATCTGAAAGTATTTCTTGTAGGAAAAGCACCAAGGATTCATGAAGAATTAAGCAAATATCAGTATAAAAATGAACAAATTGAAGTTGTGAATGCAGAAGAAGAAATTTCTTGTGACGAATCACCAGTAGAAGCGATTCGTAAGAAGAAAGATTCTTCCATGGTGGTCGCCCTGAAAATGGTAAAGGATAAGACTGCAGATGCATTTGTATCAGCTGGAAGTTCAGGAGCGATCCTTGTTGGAGGACAGTTTGTTGTTGGAAGGATCAAAGGGATCAAGAGAGCACCACTGGGAGCAGTGATGCCAACAGCCAAAGGTCCGATGTTATTAGTCGATGCTGGAGCGAATATGGATGCGAAAGCGGAATATCTGCTTCAGTTTGCACAGATGGGATCTATCTATATGGAAGATGTTCTTGGAATCAAGAACCCAAGAGTTGGACTTGTCAATGTCGGTGTGGAAGAAGCCAAAGGAAATCAGTTGGTAAAAGAAACAGGTCCATTATTAAAGGAATGTGAAAATATCAATTATATCGGAAGTATCGAAGCAAGAGAAATCCCATATGGCGCAGCTGATGTTGTTGTATGTGATGCATTTGCAGGAAATATCGTTCTGAAACTGGAAGAAGGATTAGCAGCAGTGTTAGTCAGTCAGATCAAAGAAGGAATGATGTCAACATTAAAGAGTAAGATCGGTGCACTATTAGCAAAACCAGCATTAAAGAAGACGTTAAAGAAATTTGATGCTTCTGAATATGGTGGAGCGCCATTACTTGGATTAAATGGATTGGTTGTAAAAGCACATGGATCTTCAAGTGCAAAAGAAATGAAAAATGCGATCATTCAGTGTATCGCATTTGCCGAAGAAGATATTACGCAGAAGATCAAAGACCAGATCGTGAAAGGATAAGAAGAAAATGGATGCAAAAAGTGTGGAAGAATTTCAAGAGCAGATAGGAATTAAATTTCATGAGCCATCCCGACTTTGGAATGCCTTCATTCATAGTTCCTATGCAAATGAACGAAGAATGAGCAAAGATAAGAATAATGAACGTCTCGAATTTTTGGGAGATGCAGTTCTTGAGCTGGTAACAAGTAATTATCTGTATCGCACATACCAGAAAGAATCAGAGGGAAAGTTAAGCAAGATCAGGGCGAGTCTTGTATGTGAGCCGACACTTGCAGGATGTGCAAGGGATATCAACCTTGGGAAATATGTTCTCTTAAGCAAAGGAGAAGATATGACAGGTGGAAGATCAAGAGATTCCATTCTTTCTGATGCATTTGAAGCTGTGATCGGTGCGATTTATTTAGATCAGGGAATCGAAACAGCAACAAAATTCATTGAGACATATTTATTTAAAGATGTAGAAAATAAAGTTCTGTTTTTCGATGCAAAGACGAATCTTCAGGAGATTGTTCAGGGAGAAGGAAAAGGACGATTAAAATATGTGCTTGTTGGAGAAGAAGGTCCAGATCACGCCAAAATCTTTACGGTAGAAGCACGTCTTGGAGAGAATGTGATCGGAACAGGATCAGGACATAGTAAAAAGTCAGCAGAACAGCATGCTGCATTTGAGGCGATCAAACGCCACAAAAAATAACACGAAACAGAGGTGGACATGTATTTAAAAAGTATTGAGGTCAATGGCTTTAAATCTTTTGCCCATAAAATGATCTTTAAATTTGAACATGGGATCACAGGAATCGTAGGTCCAAATGGAAGTGGAAAGAGTAACGTTGCAGATGCTGTTCGATGGGTGCTTGGAGAACAAAGAGCAAAACAGCTTCGTGGTTCTAGAATGGAAGATGTTATTTTTTCGGGGACAGAGCTTCGAAAGCCGATGGGATCTGCTTATGTTGCGATCACATTAGATAACAGTGACCATAGTCTGCCAATCCAGTTTGAAGAAGTAACAGTTGCCAGAAGAGTCTATCGTTCTGGGGAAAGTGAATATTTGATCAACGGAAGTGCCTGCCGAAGAAAGGATATTGTAGAACTTTTTTTTGATACAGGAATCGGAAAAGAGGGATATTCGATCATCGGACAGGGACAGATCGAACAGATCTTAAGTGGAAAACCGGAAGAGAGAAGAGAATTATTTGATGAAGCAGCAGGAATTGTTAAATACAAGAAAAACAAGCTGGAAACACAAAAATCTTTGGAAATCGAACGTGAGAATCTGGTACGAGTCACAGATATCTTAACGGAATTGGAACGTCAGGTTGGACCGCTTAAGAAACAGTCAGAACGTGCGAGAGAATATCTGTTGTTAAGAGATCAGTTGAAAGATGAAGATGTGAAGTTGTTCCTGCTTGAGAATCAGAATCTTGAGAAGGAATTAAAAGAGCTGGATGAAAAGATAGAAATCGCTCAGCGGGAGATCAATGAGGCAAATCAGACACTTGCCAAAGCAAAAGAGAAATACGGAAAACAAGAAGAGTTTTTGGATCATTTAAAACAGGAAATCGAAACGATCACTGCTCATATTTCTGAAATGAAGCTTACAAAGCAGAAAAAAGAAGGAAAGATTCAGGTTTTAAATGAACAGATCAATACAGAACATATGCGTGAGAGTATGTATCTGGAGTCTAAGGATAAGCTGTATAAAGATCTGAATGAAAAGAAAGCACAGTTAAAGAGATTTGAGGCAGAGACAGAAGAAATTCGTAAGGAATATGAATCTGTCATGGAACAAAAGATACAAAAAGAAAGCGAAGTTGCATTGTATCAGAAACAGATTCAGAATCTGGAGAGAGAACAAGAAGAGATTGAAATCCGAGTGAATGCTGTCAGAGAAGGCCGTATGCGGGTGGCTGGAGCGATTGAGCGTTCCCAGACAGTGAAAGAACAGCTAAATGTCCGGATCATAGGACTGGATCATCAGATAGAAGAAATAAAACGGCAGATCAATGATCAGGAAAAAGAAAAAGATTCTTCTAGTCAGAAGATCGAAGAGATCAATGAGAAGAAAAAACGATCTGAGATCGAATGTCATAATGCCAAGAGAATTGAAGAAACATTGATAGCGGAACGCCGTCAGATTCAGGAACAGATGGATCAGAAAAGAGAGAAATATCATAGAGTGCGTTCCAACTATGAAACAATGCGGAATATGGCAGAACGTTATGATGGATATGGATTCGGGATCAAGAAGGTGATGGAACAACAGGCTGTGACATCTGGGATCATTGGAGCGGTTGCAGATATCATCAAAGTGGAAGAAAAATACGAAACAGCGATCGAGACAGCTCTGGGCGGAAGTATTCAGAACATTGTAACGGATACGCAGAAAACAGCGAAGAAGATGATCGAATATCTGAAGAAGAATCGTTATGGAAGAGTTACGTTTTTGCCGCTGGATGCAGTGAAGGGAAAAGAATTTGCAAGGAAAGAAATTCTTTTAGAACCAGGGGTGATCGGGGCAGCCAACCAACTTGTGATCTATGATGAAGTATATAAGGATTTATTTGCATCACTGCTTGGACAGATTCTTGTTGTAAAAGATATGGATGTAGGAATTAAAATTGCAAATAAATATCATCACAGTGTAAGGATCGTAACGCTTGATGGGGATTCCTTAAACCGAGGCGGTTCAATGTCTGGAGGTGCTTTTAAGAATAAGAGCAATCTGCTTGGAAGATCCAGAGAAGTTGAAGAATTAAAGAAGAAGTTGGATCGATGGACGAAAGCGATCGCAGAAGATGAAGAAAAATATCATGAAAATGAAAAAAAACTCAAAGAATATCAGCAAAATATGATAGACTTAGAGAAAGAGATACAAGAAATCTCTTTGGAATTAAATACACAGCAGATGTCACAATCTGCGATCAAGCGAAGAAAAGAAGAGCTTGATAACAGGAAAGAACAGTTAAGTATACAGAGACAACAACTGGAAGAAGAATTAAGGAATGCGGAAGATGATGCTGACAGACTGCAAGATGAACAGGTAGATCTTGAAAGTGCAAATGAGCAGGATGAAGAAAGGATCAAGGAGATCAGTGAGATTCTTGAACATCTTAGAAAACATGCCGAACAGCATGCAATGGAAGTTTCCAAGGTTCATATGCAGTTAAGCAAAGAATCACAGAAGTTAGAATTTCAGGAGAATAATCAGGAGCGAGTAAGATCTGAGATCGAACATCTATCAGAAGAGGTTCAAGAAAATCAGAAAGATACTGGAAGTATCAATGAGAATGTAAAAGCATTAAAACAGCAGATCGAACATTTAAAAGAATCATGTGAAGCAATGGAACGAAAGATCGTAGAAGATCAGAACAGGCATCAGAAGATGCAGGAAGAAGTGAAGGAGAAAGAAGTCCTTTATAAGGATATCCTTAAAGAACGCGAAGAGATGCTTGAACGTATCAGTGGATATGACAAAGAAATGTATCGTCTGGAGAGTCAGAGAGAGAATCGAAAAGGAAAGAAAAAAGAGCTTTTGGATTATATGTGGGAGAATTACGAGATCACATATCATCAGGCAAAACAGAGGATCGATCTGGATGAGACGCAGAGCCTTACAAAGGTTAAGGAAACAATCTCTGAGTTAAAAAATAAGATCAAGAACCTTGGACCAGTTAATATCAATGCAGTCGAAGATTATAAAGAAGTTTCCGAACGTTACGAATTTATGCAGAAACAGCATGAAGATATCGTGACAGCAGAAGCACATCTGACAGGTTTGATGGAAGAACTGGAAGATGCGATGCGCCGTCAGTTTAATGCAAAGTTTAAAGACATCAAACGAGTATTTCAGGAAGTATTCGTGGAATTATTCGGTGGTGGAGAAGCAAGATTGGAACTTACAGATGATGATGTATTAGAATCTGGAATCAGGATCATTGCACAGCCTCCAGGAAAGAAACTTCAGAATATGATGCAGTTATCAGGTGGAGAGAAAGCTTTAACAGCGATTTCATTATTATTTGCGATCCAGAATTTAAAACCATCTCCGTTTTGTCTCCTGGATGAGATTGAAGCGGCATTGGATGATTCAAATGTCACAAGATTTGCAAAGTATCTGCATAAACTTACAAAGGATACACAGTTTATCGTGATCACACATCGAAGAGGAACGATGATGGCAGCAGATGTTTTATATGGGATCACGATGCAGGAAAAAGGTATTTCAACTCAGGTTTCTGTAAATTTGATCGAGAATGATTTAGATGAATAAAAGGAGAATGGCTATGTCAGAGAAAAAAGGATTTTTTAAAAGACTTGCACAGGGATTAAGTAAAACAAGAGATAATATTGCCTCAAGTTTTGACTCTATTTTCAGCGGATTTTCTGGAATAGATGAGGATTTTTATGAAGAGCTGGAAGAGATTTTGATCATGAGTGATATGGGAATTGATACAACAATGAATATCATTGAAGATCTGAAGAAAAAAGTAAAAGAAAATAAGATCAAAGAGCCGGAAGAATGCCGACAGCTTTTGATCGATTCTATTAAGGATCAGATGAGACTGGAAGATAGTGCTTATGATTTTATTGATAAAAAGAGTGTCGTTCTTGTCATTGGAGTAAATGGTGTAGGGAAAACAACATCTGTTGGAAAACTTGCGGCATCATTAAAAGGACAAGGAAAAAAAGTATTACTGGCAGCTGCGGATACATTCCGTGCTGGAGCGATCGAACAGCTCAAAGAATGGTCAAATCGTGCTGGGGTTGATATCATCAGTCAAGCAGAGGGTGCAGATCCTGCGGCTGTTGTATATGATGCGGTAGCAGCAGCAAAAGCAAGAGATGTCGATGTGTTGTTATGTGATACAGCAGGACGACTTCATAATAAGAAGAATCTGATGAATGAGTTAAGCAAGATCAATCGTATCATCCAAAAAGAATACAGTGAAGCTTATTTAGAGACACTGATCGTCTTAGATGGAACAACTGGACAAAATGCCATGGCACAGGCAAAACAGTTTAAAGAAGCAACAGACATTTCAGGAATTATTTTGACGAAATTAGATGGAACAGCAAAAGGCGGAATCGCGATCGCAATCCAGTCAGAACTTGGAATTCCAGTAAAATACATTGGTATTGGGGAACAGGTTGATGATCTTCAGAGATTTGATCCAGATATGTTTGTCAATGCATTATTCGAAAAAGGAGAAGAAAATTAAAATGTTAGAACTAAAAGATTTTGAAGCTGCATATAATAAAGTGCAGGAGGTTGTCCTTCCTACCAAGCTGATCAAAAGTGATTATTTTTCAGATCAGACAGGAAACGATGTTTATCTAAAACCTGAGAACATGCAGTTGACTGGAGCTTACAAGATCCGTGGTGCATATTACAAGATCAGTACATTATCTGAAGAAGAAAAAGCAAAAGGATTGATCACAGCATCTGCTGGAAACCATGCACAGGGTGTTGCATTGGCAGCAGCAAGACAGGGAGTCAAAGCAACGATCGTTATGCCAACAACCACTCCACTGTTAAAGGTTAACAGAACAAAAGATCTTGGAGCAGAAGTGATCCTTCATGGAGATGTTTATGATGAAGCATGTGCACACGCATTAGACCTTGCAGCAGAACATGGATATACATTTGTTCATCCATTTGATGACCCAACGGTTGCAACAGGGCAGGGAACGATCGCAATGGATATCTTTAAAGAACTTCCAACCGTAGATTACATCCTTGTACCAATCGGTGGAGGCGGACTTGCAACAGGTGTTTCAACACTTGCCAAACTGTTAAATCCAAAGATTAAAGTGATCGGTGTAGAACCAGCAGGAGCAGCATGTATGAAAGCTTCATTAGAAGCAGGAAAAGTAGTGTCATGTGATCATGTCAGCACGATCGCAGATGGTACAGCAGTACAGACACCAGGAAAGATCATTTTTCCATATATTCAGGAAAACCTTGATGATATCATCACAGTAGAAGATGAAGAACTGATCCCATGTTTCTTAGACTTGTTAGAAAATCACAAGATGTTAGCAGAAAACTCTGGATTACTAACAATTGCAGCATTAAAACATCTGGATGTTAAGAATAAGAAAGTAGTTTCTATCATCAGTGGTGGAAATATGGATGTCATTACGATCGCATCTTTAGTACAGCATGGATTGATCATGAGAGATCGAATCTTTACGGTATCTGTATTCCTTCCAGACAAACCAGGAGAGTTAAATAAAGTTTCTGATGTGATCGCAGATGCACAGGGAAATATTATCAAACTAGAGCATAACCAGTTCGTAAGTATCAACAGAAATAGTGCGGTAGAACTTACGATCACAATGGAAGCATTCGGTACAGAACATAAAAATAAGATCATTAAATCCTTGAAAAAAGCAGGATATGATCCTAAAATGAGAAATTCTACATCTGTATATTAAATTGCTTGGATGAATTTCACAATATGGATATAAATAGTGCATTAAATGTTGTACAATTTGTTGAAATATATGAAAAGATTTGGTATAATAAAGTTAGTGAAACAAACACTTTTTGAACAGCAGATAAACAACCAGAAAGTGGACTAGAAACGAAAGATATTTACAGTACATTGTTCTTTGAATATGAAAATATCTTGTAAGATGACAACGTGTCACATTTTTATTATACCTATAGAAATTAAAGATATGACTATGAAAGCGTAAATAAGCCATTTGCAAGAAGATTGTTCGTGGTTGTTTACGCTTTTTTATTTTATTAGACTTTTTAGTTTCACAAAGAAGTCTTATAAGATAAGATTTTCTGTAAGTGTGGGATTCAATCACAAGAATTCTTTGTTTTGAAGTTTTAAGGAGGAGTTATACTATGAATGAAACTATCAATCGTGAGGATTTGTATTTGTTTCAGACGGGAAAGGCAAGGCAGGCATACCTGACATTTGGATGCCATTATCAGAAGAAGACAAAGACTCACAGATTTACTGTTTGGGCTCCAAATGCAAAGTCAGTCAGTGTCGTAGGTGATTTCAATTTCTGGAATCCTCTTGCGCATCCGATGAAAGGTGACAAAGACGGGATCTATACGATCGAGATTGAAGGACTGAAGAAAGGTGATCTGTATAAATATCATGTAGAAGGCTATGATGGAATCTGCAGATATAAGAGTGATCCTTTTGCATTTTATGCAGAATGCAGACCAGATACAGCTTCGAAAGTCTGGGATTTCGATGATTTTAAATGGTCTGATAAACGTTTTATCAATCAGAGGAAGAAACGCCAGGCATTAGATCAGCCAATGTCTATCTATGAGCTGCATCTTGGAACATGGAGAATGCCGCAGGAAGAAGAGAGAGAATTTTATAATTATCGTGAGATTGCGGACATGCTGATTCCTTATCTTGGAGAGATGGGATATACACATGTTGAACTGATGCCGATCACAGAATATCCATATGATCTTTCTTGGGGATATCAGGTAACAGGATATTACGGTGTAACATCAAGATATGGAACACCAGAAGATTTCAATTATATGATCAATGAGTTACATAAAGCAGGGATCAGTGTCATCCTTGACTGGGTCCCAGCACATTTTCCAAGAGATGAACATGGACTGGCAATGTTTGATGGAACGCATATTTATGATCATGAGGATCCAAGGAAGGGAAGCCAGCCTGACTGGGGAACTTTATTATTTAACTATGGGAAACCAGAAGTACAGAGCTTCTTGATCTCAAGTGCGATGTTCTTTGCAGATATTTATCATATCGATGGAATTCGTATTGATGCTGTATCTGCAATGCTATATCTTGACTTTGGGAAACAGGAAGGAGAATATGTGCCGAATGAAGATGGAACCAATATCAACTATGAAGCAGTTGATTTCCTTCGCAATCTAAACGAAGCACTTCGTACAACACATGAGGGATTCTTGACGATCGCAGAAGAATCAACAGCATATCCAAAGGTAACAAGTGATGTTGATGATCCGGAAGGACTAGGATTTGTTTACAAGTGGAATATGGGATATATGCATGATACTCTTTACTATATGGAACTTGATCCATTGTATCGTAAGGATAATCATGGAGCGATCATTTTCTCTATGGATTATGCTTACAGTGAGAATTACATTCTTCCATATTCACATGATGAGGTTGTTCATGGCAAAGGTTCTATGATCAATAAGATGTATGGTGCATATGATGAGAAGTTTGCTTCACTGCGAACATTATATGGATTTACCATGGCACATCCAGGAAAGAAATTATTATTTATGGGTGGAGAATTCGCCCAATTTGTAGAATGGAGAGACAAAGAACAGCTTGATTGGTTCTTGATCGATCAGTATGAGATGCATGATTCTTTCCACAAATATGTAGCTAAACTAAATGAGATTTACAAATCTGAACCGGCATTATATGAATTAGATCAGGATCCAGCAGGATTTGAATGGTGCTTGCAACGTGATGCAGACCACAGTGTTGTAGCATTTATACGAAAGAATAAGAAGGGCAGAGGAAGAAAACAACAACAGATTCTTTGTGTCTGCAATTTTACACCGATGGAATGGGATAAATACAAGGTTCCATTACCAAAGAAATCAAAACTTACGAAGATCTTAGACAGCAGTGAGCTTGATTTTGGTGGAGATGGAGATGTTTCCGAATCTAAAGTTTCAACGAAGAGGGTGAAAGTACCATCTGAAGGAAAGAAAGCTGTTTACCAACAGGCAGCAGAAATTTCCTTAAAACCATTAAGTGTTGTTTACTATAAGATCGAGGAAGTGGAGACGAAATCACGAAAGAGTGTAGCAAAGAAAGCAGAGCCGGCAAAGAAAGCCACTGCAAAGAAAGCAGAGCCAGCAAAGAAGGCAGCACAGGAGAAGAAAACAGAAGCTGTGAAGAAAACAGTAGAGAAAAAGCCGGAAGTTACAAAGAAAGTAACAAAAGAAGAGGCGCCGGAGACTAAGAAAGACACTCCCAAAAAAGAAGATATAAAGGTAACAAAGCAAACAACAGAGAAAGAAGAGGAACAGCCAAAAAAAAGAACAAGCAAGACAAGAAGAACAAAAAAGAATAATGATCAAGGTGTAAAATAAAGGAGGACAAAGAGCTATGATTAACAAAAAAGAAATCGTTGCGATGCTGCTTGCAGGGGGACAAGGAAGCAGATTGTTCGCATTAACTCAGAAGAAAGCAAAACCAGCCGTATCCTATGGTGGAAAATATAAGATCATTGACTTCCCACTGTCAAACTGTACAAACTCAGGAATTGACACAGTCGGAGTTTTAACACAGTATGAACCACTGGAGTTAAATGCATATATTGGTACTGGAGGATTCTGGGATCTTGACAGCTTAAACGGAGGTGCTTATGTTTTACCTCCATATATGAAGGGAGAAACAGGTAACTGGTACCGTGGAACGGCAGATGCGATTTATCAGAACATCAATTTCATTGATAATTTTGATCCAGATCATATCATTGTATTATCTGGTGACCAGATCTGTACCATGGATTATGACAAGATGCTTCAGTATCATAAAGAGAAAGGTGCAGATTGTACGATCTCAGTTCTGAATGTAACTTATGAAGAAGCAAAACGTTTTGGAATCATGAATACAGATGAAGATGAACGTATTTATGAATTCGAAGAAAAACCAGCAGAACCAAAGAGTACAAAAGCTTCTATGGGTATCTATATCTTTAAATGGAAACTGATCCGTCAGTATCTGATCGATGATGGAAATGATCCAGAGTCAGAACACGATTTTGGTAAGAACATTATTCCAAGAATGTTAGAAGATGGAAGAAAGATGTATGCTTACTCATTTGATGGATACTGGAGAGATGTAGGAACGATCGACAGTTTATGGGAAGCTAATATGGAACTTCTGGATGAAAATCCTCAGATTGACTTAAATGATGATAAGATGAGAATCTACACAAGAAACTTCTCATTACCTCCTCATTATATAGCACCAGGTGCATCTGTTAAGAATTCTATTCTTGCCGATGGATGTGTTATTGAAGGTGAAGTAGAGAACTGTGTCATCCATTCTGGTGTTAAGATCGGAAAAGGCAGTGTAGTTAAGAACAGTGTGATCATGAAAGATACTGTTGTAAGAACAGACTGTCAGATCGACAAAGCACTGATCGATGAAGAAGTAGTCATCGAGCAGGGATGCAAGGTTGGAGAAGGAAATAATGTAACTGTAATCGGATATCATTGTGTTGCATTAGAGAATGCGACTGTTGAAGACGGAGCAATGATCTACCCAGATACCATCTTACACTAGGAGGATTGAAGATATGGATAAACAGATGTTAGGTATTATCAATGCAGGAGAAGAAAATAGAAAATTAAAAGACCTTGTACGCTCCAGAAGTTTATCAGCACTTCCGGTTGGTGGACGTTATCGTACAGTTGACTTTATGTTAAGTAACATGGTAAATGCAGGGATTAAGAATGTAGGATTATTAACAAGAAGAAATTACGATTCACTGTTGAGCCATGTGAATTCAGGAAAATACTGGGGATTAAACAAAAAACGTGGAGGATTATATATCTTCCCACCATATATTAATGATGCATCTCCATCCGGAGAATACGCAAGTGTTATGGATGGACTTCGTGGAACACTTGGATTTTTAAAGAAAGCAAAAGAAAAATATGTATTATTAGGACGTTCTTATGTGATCTGTAATGCAGATTTTCAGGATATGTTAGATAAACATATCAAATCTGGAGCAGATATCACACTGATGTATTTTGATAATAGTGATGATTCAACGAACTGCGATTATGATGGAGTTTATTTAAAAACAGATGAAGACGATAAAGTTCTTGATATGTGCTATTCTGAAGGAAAACATCGTTCAAATAAGAAGAGCATGGATGCTTATATCATGAAGACAACATTATTGATTGATTTTATTGAGACAGCGATCGCACATAATAAGAAACACTTTTTCTTTGATGTTATCGTTCCAAACTTCGATCGTCTTGTAATTCAGGGATATGAATATAAAGGATATGTAGGATGTATTACATCTTTAGAAGCATATTACAATGTAAATATGGATATGTTAAAACCAGATGTTTACAAAGAATTATTCTTGGGTAATAGAAGAATTTACACAAAATCTGCCGATGGAGCACCAGCAAAATACGGACCAAATGCGAAAGTCAGCAACAGCCTGATCAGTAGTGGATGTGAGATTGATGGTGAAGTTGAAAACTCTGTCATCTTCCGTGGATCACAGATTGCAGAGGGAGCTGTGATCAAGAATTCTGTTGTTATGGCAGAAGGATTTATCGCACCACAGGCAGAGATCAACCATACAATTTTAGACCGACACGTAAAAGTTTATTCAAATGCACACTTATCAGGATCATCAAACCATCCAGTATTTATTCCGAAAGGAGCAAGTGTTAATGAGTAATAACAATTCACTGAAAGTGCTGCTTGCAGGGGCAGAGTGTGCACCATTTGTGAAGCTTGGAGGGTTAGCGGATGTTATGGGAACCCTTCCAAAGGAATTGAATCAGATCGGTGCGGATGCCCGTGTGATCATGCCGTTTCATAGTCAGATGAAAGGGAAATATGGCGCACAGACAAGACATCTGGCAGATTTCAACATCAATTTTAGTGGTGGGGAAACATATGTAGGTGTAGAAGAACTGGTTTATAATGAAGTTACATATTATCTGATCGATAATGAAGGATTTTTTGGTGATGCGGTATATCGTGGTGGACTTGCAGAAGGAGAGCAGTATGCTTTCTTCTGCCGTGCCGTGATCGAAGCAGCAAGCCGTATTGGATTTATTCCAGACGTCATCCATTGCAATGACTGGCAGACAGGTCTGATTCCTATCTTACTCCGCACACAGTACGGACATTGGGATATTGGACATGCAAAGACGATCTTTACGATCCATAATATGATGTATCAAGGAGAATTTGGTTTCGATCAGTTTGAACATTGGTTAGGAATCGATCCAAAGTATGACACACCAGAATTTATGCATAACTATGAATGTGCAAGTTTCATGAAAGCAGCACTTGTGTTTGCAGATCGTTTAAGCACAGTAAGTCCAACTTATGCACAGGAGATTCGTGATCCAGCATTTGCATACCGTCAGGAAGGTATCTTAAATGCGAGAGCAGGAGATACATGGGGAATCTTAAATGGAATGAATCAGGAAGAATTTAATCCAGAGACAGATCCATTGATTCCATATCATTTTAACAAAGATGATCTTTCTGGAAAGAAGAAAGATAAACAGGAACTGATCAAGGCTCTTGGATTATCGATCACACCAGGAGTTCCGATCATCGGTATGGTTACAAGATTAACAGAGCAGAAAGGTCTGGATCTTGTGAAATACATGTTGGATGAGATCATGTGTACAGAGAATGTCGCATTTGTCATTCTTGGAACGGGTGATTATGAATATGAGGAATTTTTCCGTTACATGGAAGAAAAATACAAAGGAAGAGTATGCTCATATATCGCATATGATAATGCAGTTGCACACCAGATTTATGCAGGAAGTGATCTCTTCTTAATGCCATCCAAATTTGAACCATGTGGAATCTCTCAGATGATCGCACTTCGTTATGGAACACTTCCAATCGTACGTGAGACAGGTGGACTTCGTGATACAGTACAAAGTTACAATGAATACGAGGACACAGGAAATGGATTCTCATTTGCAAACTACAATGCACATGAGATGCTGGGAGCAATCCGTTATGCATTACAGACATTGCAGAGTCCAAAGAGAAAACATGGATTGATCCGAAGAGCGATGGAATCCGATAACAGTTTTGCAAAATCTGCAAAGATTTATCTTGATATGTATAATAGTGTATTATAAATTCAAAAGAAGAATGGGCATCTTATTTTAAGATGCCCATTCTTCATAAAGACAAAAAATGAGATAAATTTACAGGTCAAAGATAAAGACTAGAAAGGAGGCTTAGATCACAATGGACTATATGGACAGCAATAAGATCGGACAACGGATCGAGAATAAATTAATTCATGCACTTGGAAGAACGATCAGTGAGGCAACAAATGATGAGATCTATAAGGCAGCAGCGGAGTGTATCAGGGATGATATCATGATATCCTGGGCAGACAGCAGAAAAAGGGTACAAGAGCAGGGAGTTAAGAAACTTTACTATATGTCAGCCGAATTTTTGATGGGAAGGGCATTTTCTAATAATCTGATCAGTCAAGGATTATATGAGGCATATCGGGAAGCATTCTGGGAGATGGGACTTGATTTTGATAAGATTACGGATGAAGAAAATGATGCAGGACTTGGAAATGGAGGACTAGGACGACTGGCAGCATGTTTTTTGGATTCACTTTCTACGATGGAACTTCCAGTACTCGGATGTGGGATCCGATATGAATATGGAATGTTTCGTCAGAAAATTGTAGATGGAACGCAGATTGAGATGGAAGATGACTGGTTAAGAGATGGAAATGTTTGGGAGATCGAGCGCCCGGAATTAAGTGTGGAAGTACATTTTAATGGAACGATTCAGGAAAACTGGACAGAGAATGGATTAAAGATTATAATACCGTCATTGCAGTCCCATATGATGTACCGATCATTGGATACAAGACTAAGACGCCAGCAACTCTTCGTCTGTGGAGTGCCAGAAGCAAGCGGCGGTTCGATTTTCATTCGTTTAATGAAGGAATCTATGATAAAGCGATGGCAGACCAGACATTTGCAGAAGCAATCTCGAAAGTCTTATATCCGTCAGATGATCATATGCAGGGTAAAATGCTGCGTTTAAAACAGTTTTATTTTCTGGCATCTGCAACGATGCAGTCGATGATCAAGAGACATAAAGCAGTATTTGATGATCTGAACTCCTTGCCAGAACATGTTGTCATTCAGATCAATGAGACACATCCGGCATTGGCGATGCCAGAACTTATGAGGATTCTAATGGATGAAGAAGATTTTGGATGGGATGAGGCCTACGGTATGGTCAAGAAGATATTTCATTATACGAATCATACAATTATGTCAGAAGCAATGGAATGTTGGGATGAGAATATGTTTCGTTTACTGCTTCCAAGAATCTATCAGATCATTTGTGCGATCAATGAGAAATACTGTCAGAAACTTTCCGTATATTACAGCAAGGAAGAAGAAAAGATCGCACAGATGGCAGTGATCGGAAACAATGAGATCCGCATGGCAAACCTATGCGTAGCTCTTTGCCGCAGGATCAATGGTGTTTCAAATCTTCACGCTGATATTTTAAAAACGAGGATTTTTAAAGGATCTTATCAGATCTTTCCACAAAAATATCTTGCGATCACAAATGGGATCACACACAGACGCTGGTTAGCACTGGCCAATCAGGGGCTATATCATCTGGTAAGAGAGTATGTGAAAGGGGATATTTTAAAGGATTACCGTCTGTTTGAACAGATCCTTCCATATAAAGATGACAAAGAATTCTGTAAAAAATACGAGAAGGTCAAACGAAATAATAAGATCCGTTTTGCAAAGTATATCAAAGAAAAGCAAGGGATTGAAGTGAACCCAGAATCTATTTTTGATGTTCATTGTAAACGTTTGCATGAGTATAAACGACAGCTGTTAAAATGTCTGCATATCATTTATATATATCAGAAGATCAAAAAAGATCCAGCATATATTACAACACCGATCACATTTATTTTTGCGGCGAAAGCAGCACCGGGATATGCCAGGGCAAAAGAGATCATAAGGCTGATCCATTCCATTCAGGAAATGGTGAATAAAGATCCAGATATGGACGGAAAGATTCAGGTGGTTTTCGTAGAAAATTATTGTGTATCGGTTGCGGAGATACTGATTCCGGCAGCAGATATCAGTGAGCAGATTTCTACCGCAGGAATGGAAGCATCTGGAACAGGAAATATGAAATTTATGATGAATGGTGCATTGACGATCGGCACTATGGATGGAGCCAATATAGAGATCGCAGAGCGTGTAGGTCAGGAGAATATCTTTATCTTCGGGGACAGCGCTGAGGGTAATTACAATAAAAAAATGTACCATACATACAATCCAGGGATTATTTTCGAGAATCATCCAGGAATCCGTGATGTATGTAATTGTCTGATCGAAGGAAATCTGTTACGATACGGAAACAGAAAATATTCAGAGATTTACCAGAATCTTTTATTTGGGGAATATGGAGAGGCAGATCCATACTACATACTTGCAGATTTTCCGTCTTATATTGAAACATATGAAAAAGTATATCATTTGTATGTCGATCATAAGGATGAATGGATTAAAAAAGCAATTGTTAATACAGCAAAATCCGGATATTTTTCATCAGACCGAACGATTGAACAATATAATGAAAAAATCTGGAATCTGAAACCAGTAAAATAAGAGTTACAAAAAAGATGAGATTAAATTATGATTCATAACGCGTCAGTAGAAAAATACAGAACTCCCGTAGGTGCAGTCACATGTGGAAGCGAGATGATGATCCGCCTGTATGATGTAGGGCAGGAAGTCAATAAGGCAGAGATCATCATGTATTCTGAAAGTTTTCACCGGGAGTATGAGATGAAACGAAAAAAAGACTGCATGGAAGAACACATAAAGATGACCAGTGAAGCAGGTGTTGTCTGGTATTATTTCAGAATCTGGGAACATGGGAAATGTTATTTTTATGGAGCCAGACATGGGAAGACACAAGGAGAAGGAATGATCGTTGATGACAACCCGGATAGTTTTCAGATCACCGTATATGAAGAAAATTTTGATACCCCAAGGTGGATGTCAAAAGGAATCATGTATCAGATTTTCCCAGATCGTTTCTGTCAGGGAAACAAAGAAAATATGAAACGTGGGAAAGCATATCATGAAAGTATGGGAAGAACGGTCTATCTGCATGATGACTGGGAAGAACAGCCAGTATTTGGACCACTTCCAGGAAAAGAATTTTATGATCCATGTGATTATTTTGGTGGAGATATTGAGGGAATCATATCCAAACTTGATGATCTGAAACGATTGGGGATCAGTTGTATTTATCTGAATCCGATTGGAGAAGCAGCATCAAACCACCGCTATAATACATCAGATTATAAGAAAGTCGATCCATTCCTTGGAAATAACGAAGATTTTAAGCGGCTATGCCAGCTTGCAAAAGAACGCAGGATTCATGTGATCTTGGATGGGGTATATTCCCACACTGGGGATGATAGTGTCTATTTTAACAAAAAGGGAAATTACGAAGAACCAGGGGCATATCAAGGGGAAGAGTCAAAGTACTATGATTGGTATGACTTTAACGAAGATGGAACTTATAAGAGCTGGTGGGGGTTTGAAACACTGCCGGAAGTCAATGAATTAAATGAAAAGTTTGTTGATTACATTATCACAGGAGAAGATTCGGTGATCAAGCATTGGTTAAAACTTGGAGCATCAGGATTCCGTCTGGATGTTGCAGACGAACTTCCAGATGAATTTATCTTTAAATTGCGAAGTGAATTAAAGAAGAAATTCAAGAATTATACACTGATCGGTGAGGTATGGGAAGATGTCACAACCAAAGAAAGTTACGGAACGAAACGTAAATATGCTTTGGGTAAAGGCTTAGACAGCGCAATGAACTATCCGCTGAAAGTCAACGTTACAGATTATTTACTCGGTAATCAAAGTGCCAAAGATATGAAGACATTCTTGATATCCCAGCAGTGTAATTATCCAAAACCATTGTATTATGCACTGATGAACCTGTTATCTTCTCATGATATTCCAAGAATTCGGACAACACTTGCAACTGGAATGAATGAGAATCTGCCATCGAGAGAGCAGCAGGCAGAATATGTTATAACATCAAAGATGGATCAGAAAGGAAAAGCACTCACAAGACTTGCAATGGCAGTTCAGTTCTTTGTCCCAGGAATGCCATGCATTTATTATGGAGACGAATATGGAATGCATGGACTGATGGACCCATTTAACCGAGGAGCATTTTTTGAAAATGACAAAGAAACCTATCAGGAAGTTTTGAGACTGACTAGCCTTAGAAACCGTGAAAAAGTCTTACAGACAGGATATGCATTATACATGGCACCGACTGAAAATGTCCTTGCGATCTTAAGATTTATCAGTGAGAAAAAAGATGTCTTTGGAGAAGCAAGTGAGAACAAAGCAATATTACTTCTCGTCAATCCGACGATGAAAAAAGAAGAGATCAATCTAGATCTCAACAAGGTCAAAGAAGGTGTAAATGAGAATGCATTACAGGCGCTGTTAAAGAACTTGAGCAACGCTGTGATCAAGGCAAATGTAGCACCTATAGATTATAAAGTGATAGAGTTATAAAAGCAAAAAAGAAAAAGGATCTGCAGATCAAAGATACATAAAGTATCAAAAGGGTTTGCAGATCCTTTTCTTATATTCTAGGTTCAACTCAAATTTAATTCTTAGCAGTGAGGGCTTCACTCTCAGCAGCAAGTATTTCATCTTCATCTTCATCACTCATGGAATAAGCAATATTCACACTATGATCAGCAATACGCTCTAATTCAGAAAGCATATCGGAGAACAATAAACCAGCTCTTGGCTCACATTCGCCTTTGGCAAGACGTTTGATATGGTGTTTTTGATATCTGCGTTCCATTTTGTCAATCGAAGCTTCCAGAATTGCAATCTCAGCAAGCTTTTCTTCAGGTTTGTTGACACCATCTTGTTCCATGAAACATTCCAGGGAAAGTTTTAACAGTTTGGAAACAGCAGTGTACATCTTTTTGATCTCTTCTTTTGCATCTCCAGTAAGTCCAGTGTTATGTTTGATCTCTGTTTTTGTAAAATCAGCAAAATTTTCTGCGTGATCACCGATACGTTCGATATCATTAACAACATAAAACATGGAACCCAAGATCTTCTGATCGGCTAAAGGCAGTGATAGCTGGTTGGACTTTACCAGATAATCAGTGATCGCATGACTGACATTATTGATATCTTCCTCGCGATGATAGATTTTATCAACAAATTCATCGGATTGATTTAGAAATCCGTGGATGGCATGGTCTAAATTCTCCTGTGCCATATTAGCCATACGTCTTAACTCATTCTTCGCCTGAGGGATCATTGTTGCAGGAGATTTTAAGGAAATCTCTGTAATATACTGCAGTTCATTATGGTGAACTTTTTCATCTTTTCCACGGATGATCTTCTCTGTTAATGCAACAACTAAAGGTGTACATGGGAACATAAATAATACTTCAATGATCTTAAATGTTGTATGAGCATTTGCAACACTTCGTCCAAGATTTCCACCGGAAATACTTAAGAAAAAGTTTGTGATAGGAGTAAGTGCAAAGCTAAGTCCTGTAAAGATGATGATACTTCCAAATACATTAAATAAGAAATGGATCATCGCAGCACGTTTTGCACCTTTGTTACCACTTAAGCTGGCAAGCAATGCGGACACACAAGATCCCATATTACATCCAAGAATAATAAAGAAGCAGATTGGAAGATGTAATAATCCCTGAGATGCCATCAAAAGAACGATACTTACAGTAACAGAAGAACTCTGTAAGATCGCAGTCATGATAAATCCAAATAAAACACCAAGGAAATGGTTATCCAGTGTCTGAAGGTAAGATGTGATCAAAGGTGAATCCCTTAACACAGACATAGCACTTGACATGGAAGTTAATCCCATAAATAAAACACCAAATCCAAGAATAACTTCTCCCACTTTCTGGACGGTAGGATTATTCATAAATAATACCATAATAACACCCGCCATTAAAAAGACAGGGGCAATCTCAGAAAGGTTAAAAGAAACAAGCTGGGAAGTAACAGTAGTACCAATGTTAGCACCAAGGATAACTCCAGCAGCCTGAGACAGGTTCATAAGCCCTGCATTTACAAAGCTGACTACCATAACAGTAGCAGCACTAGAGGACTGAATAACAGCGGTAAAAAAGATTCCGACTAACATACCCGTTAAACGGTTTGTAGTAAATATTTCAAGAATCCGGCGAAGCTTCGCACCGGCAGCTTTCTCAAGTCCATCGCTCATCAGTTTCATCCCATAAAGAAAGAGGCCAAGGCCTCCCATCAGAGCAAGTATGATAGTATAGTTCATACGATAGTTCTCCTTCTTAACAATAACTTAACATAAACATTACTTATATTTTACTTTAAACGAAGCAATGTGACAAGAAAAATATCGAAAAATTTGGTTGAAGAGTAGTTGCCACAAAATTAAAATTGTCTAAGCAGAACATTCATGTTATAATCAAAGATACTGTAAAAATAGAGATGAATTATAAAAGTAGGAGAAATAATAGAATGGAACAGTTAAAGAACGAGTCGTCAAGACAGTATGAATATATGGAAGAAATGAAAAAATGGGTTCAGAAAAAGTCCGAAGAATTAGGAAGAAAGCTCACATGCCATGTTACTACTTTTGGCTGTCAGATGAATGAGAAGGATTCTGAAAAGTTATTAGGAATCTTAGAAACGATCGGATATGAAGAAGTTGAAACAGAAGAAGCAGACTTCCTGATCTTTAATACATGTACAGTTCGTGAGAATGCCAATACAAAGTTATATGGACATTTGGGGCAGGTTAAGAAGATGAAAGAGAGAAATCCACAGATGATGATCGGGTTATGTGGATGTATGATGCAGGAAGAGCATGTGATTGAGAAGATTCGTTCAAGCTACAAATTTGTAGATATCATCTTTGGAACGCACAATATCTTTAAATTAGCAGAATTATTAAAAGCAAGAGTAGACTCCAAGGGAATGATCGTTGATATTTGGAAAGATACAGACCAGATCGTGGAAGATCTTCCAAGTGACCGTAAATTCTCATTCAAATGTGGAGTTAATATTATGTATGGATGCAATAACTTCTGCAGTTACTGTATCGTGCCATATGTAAGAGGAAGAGAAAGAAGCCGTAAGCCAGAAGATATCATCAAAGAAGTAAAGCAGGTCGTATCAGAAGGTGTCAAAGAAGTGATGCTTCTTGGACAGAATGTAAATTCTTATGGAAAGACATTAGAAGAACCAATGTCATTTGCTGAATTATTAAGAGAAGTAGAGAAAGTCGAAGGACTAGAAAGAATCCGTTTTATGACACCACATCCAAAGGATTTATCGGATGATCTGATCGAAGTGATGGCAACAAGCAAGAAAGTATGTAAACATATGCATCTTCCAATGCAGTCAGGAAGCAGCCGCCTGTTAAAATTGATGAATCGTCATTATACAAAAGAACAGTATGTGGCACTTGCTAAAAAGATTCAGGAGAGAATCCCTGGAGTGTCTTTTACAACAGATATTATCGTAGGATTTCCTGGAGAGACAGAAGAAGATTTCAAGGAGACATTAGACGTTGTAAGAGAAGTTGGATTTGACAGTGCATACACATATGTATATTCGAAACGTTCCGGAACGCCAGCAGCGAGCATGGAAGATCAGGTGGACAAAGATGTGATCAAAGATCGTTTTGACAGACTTCTTGCCTTATTAAAAGAGACATCTGCAAAGAATTGCAAGAAGAAAGTCGGAGATATCGAGAGAGTTCTGATCGAAGAAGAGAATACGCATGAAGAAGGAATGTTAACAGGAAGATTGGAAAATAACCTGTTAGTTCATTTTAAAGGATGTAAAGAACAGATTGGTACAATGGCAGATGTTAAATTAGTTGAGGAAAAAGGTTTCTATTATATGGGAGAGCAGATCCATGGCTAAAAAAGGAAAACTGACACCAATGATGCAGCAGTATATGCAGATCAAAGAAGAGAATAAAGATTGTATCTTGTTTTATCGCCTTGGAGATTTCTATGAGATGTTCTTTGATGATGCACTGACAGCATCCAAAGAATTAGAGATCACATTAACAGGGAAGAACTGTGGACTTGAAGAGCGCGCACCAATGTGTGGCGTTCCTTATCATGCTGTGGATTCCTATTTAAATAAATTAGTAGAAAAAGGATATAAAGTCGGGATCTGTGAGCAGGTCGAAGATCCAAGTCAGGCAAAGGGAATCGTAAAACGAGAGATCGTGCGTATTGTAACGCCAGGAACGAATATTTCCCAGCAGAGTCTTGATGATGAGAAGAATAACTATCTGATGTGTATTTTTGCAAATGATGGAAGTTACGGAATTTCATTTGTTGATGTTACAACGGGCGATTTTAGAACAACGTCAATGGACAGTTTAGCGAAAGTCAGAGATGAGATCTTCAAGTTCGAGCCGGCAGAGATCATTTGTAATGATGCATTTTTGATCAGTGGCATGGATTTTGATTACTTAAAAGACAAGATGTCGATCGTGATCTCAAGCATTGAGCCATACCATTTTGATGAAGAACAGGCAGAGGAAAGGATCAAGCGTCAGTTCAAAGTAGGGAATTTAGAAGGTCTTGGACTTTTGGATCATCCAATGGGAGTGATCGCAACTGGTGCATTGCTTGGATATCTTCATGAGACACAGAAGAGTTCTCTGGATCATCTGATGCATATTGAAGCTTATGAGACAAGTGAATTTATGATCATCGACAGCTCCAGCCGTAGAAATTTGGAACTTTGTGAGACATTACGTGATAAACAAAAAAAAGGGTCACTCTTATGGGTATTAGATAAGACAAAAACAGCCATGGGTGCCAGAATGCTAAGAAACATGGTAGAGCAGCCATTGGTGGACAAGAAAAAGATCGAAGAGAGATACGATGCGATCACAACACTTACGGATCAGACGATCGTAAGAGAAGAATTAAGAGAATACTTAAATCCGATCTATGATCTGGAACGTTTAATGACAAAAGTAAGTTATAAGACAGCGAATCCAAGAGATATGATCGCATTTAAAACATCGTTGGAATTGCTGCCTGCGATCAAAACAGTTCTTGAAGAATGCAAAGATCCATTATTGTCTGGATTAAGAGAAGATTTAGATCCATTGGAAGATATCCACAATCTTTTGGAAGATTCCATCATTGAAGAACCACCGCTTGCGATCAAAGAAGGTGGGATCATCAAGGAAGGATTCAAGGAAGATATAGACAAATTAAAACGTGCTAAAACAGAAGGAAAGCAATGGTTGATGGAACTTGAGGAACGGGAACGTGAAAAAACAGGGATCAAGAACTTAAAGATCAAGTTTAATAAAGTATTTGGGTACTATTTAGATGTGACAAATTCCTACAAAGATCTTGTACCTGATCATTATATCCGTAAGCAGACACTGGCCAATTCCGAACGTTACACAACCGAAGAATTAAACCAGCTGGCGGATACGATCCTGGGTTCCGAAGACCGTCTGTATGCGTTAGAATATGAAACTTATGTTATGATCCGTGAAACATTAGCAGGAGAGATGGAACGAATCTCAAGAACAGCGAATGTGATCGCGCAGATCGATGCACTTGCCTCCCTTGCATATGTCGCAGAACGCAATCATTTTGTACGTCCGAAGTTAAATGTCAGAGGGACGATTGATATCAAGGATGGAAGACATCCGGTTGTAGAGCAGGTGATTCCAAATGATATGTTTATTTCTAATGATACATATCTTGATAACAAGAAGAATCGTGTAGCGATCATCACGGGACCAAACATGGCAGGTAAATCAACATACATGCGTCAGAGTGCCCTGATTGTTTTGATGGCTCAGATCGGTAGCTTTGTTCCGGCATCTTCTGCGAAGATCGGCATTGTGGACCGTATTTTTACAAGGGTCGGAGCTTCTGATGACCTGGCAAGCGGACAAAGCACTTTTATGGTGGAAATGACAGAGGTGGCTAACATATTAAGAAACGCCACATCAAAGAGCCTTTTGATTTTAGATGAAATAGGAAGAGGAACTAGTACCTTTGATGGATTAAGTATAGCATGGGCTGTTGTTGAACATATTTGTGACAAGAAAATTCTTGGGGCAAAAACATTGTTTGCAACCCATTATCATGAACTTACGGAGTTAGAGGGAACGCTGCCGGGAGTTAACAATTACTGCATAAGCGTTAAGGAGCAGGGAGATGATATTGTATTCCTTAGAAAAATCGTAAAAGGTGGAGCAGATAAAAGTTATGGTATCCAGGTGGCAAAACTTGCCGGTCTGCCGGATATGGTCGTTGACCGTGCAAAAGAAATTGTTAATCAGCTTGCGGCAAACGATATCACAGAAACGGTAAAAAATATTTCCGTGGAAGGTGCAACGACTACAAAGAAGAAAAAGGAACATCTCGATGAAGTGGATCTGACGCAAATGTCGCTGTTTGACACGGTAAAAGATGATGATATCATACAGGAACTCCGTGAAGTGGATATCGGACATATGACACCTCTTGACGCTTTGAACAAATTATATGAATTGCAGAACAAAGTAAAGAACCGTTGGTAGGATGGAAGGACAAAAGGGCATAAAAATATGAGCAAAATTGCATTATTGAGTCAGGAAACAATTGATAAAATTGCAGCAGGTGAAGTAATTGAACGTCCGAGTTCGGTTGTGAAAGAGCTGGTAGAAAAT